>Ga0182015_10005106_pt1 | contig 13823 bp, 21 predicted proteins | sample 712P3MmetaG_FD_120478 | JGI IMG/M metagenome (GOLD analysis project Ga0182015, IMG submission 120478) | Permafrost microbial communities from Stordalen Mire, Sweden - 712P3M metaG | ecosystem: Environmental > Terrestrial > Soil > Wetlands > Permafrost | place: Sweden: Stordalen | collected...
ATACCACCAAAAAGAGCGAAGTACATGAACCAAACTACCAAATACGCCGGCAAGGATAACGATCAGTAGCAATCGAATTTCACTCGAGATCCGTGGTTTCCAGGATCCCCAAAAGAGGGGTATCTCGGTCAGTTCAATATTCTCGCAATCTGTCCCCAACCCTGTGCCACTTTGACTTTGTAATGGAGGCGTCACGGTTTGTGATGGAGGCGTCACGGTGCCTGAAGGCGAGCAACCAGGCCAGACTTTTACCAGTAAGTAAAACATCAAACTGGATAGAAGGATCAGAAAGGCGGCCATGGAGATTATTCCCAACGTCCCGACAAAGCTGTTCCCGTAAGGAGCCGCCGTCTCGTTAGCACCTAAATTGGGTACTGGTGAATCAGCCATAGTTCTCCTGCGCCGAACTAAGCGATCGCCTTAAAGTTAGGGCATGTCTAGACTTCTCAAGGCTGGGCCGATATTCAGACGCCGAAATCCCTGGGTGCTCATCTTTTTTTGATATCTAGTAACCAAGAGTTTAAGATTATTCTTCTAATACATCTACCTAGACCGATGTGTCAAGCAAAAATCTGATATCAAGGCGCAACCACTGCGCTGGCCCCAAACACAATTGCGATCGATGTTCGAAAGATCGATGAATACCAGCCAGATTCAAGACATGGCTGGCCAACAACCGGACTGCACTTTTGTAGAATTAAGCATCGTTTCGGCTGGCACCGGCGCACTCAGCGCGACATTCGTTTAGAGTGTGATCATCGTGGCTAACTAGCTTTGCGGGGTTTCTGTTCTCGTTGACCAGCTTTTGGAGCCGCACGAAAAAGCGTCTTCTGCGACGCCCCTTCTGAGAGGCTTTTCTTCAACGCCGCCATCCCGGCTCTTGATAGGCCGAAGTGACGGTCATGCCCGCGCTGCGAGCGTTGCCTCGGCCTTTTCCTCGCTCGCTTCAATTGTTTCTGTTGCAGGCTCTCTCTCACCAGCAGGCGCGATGGGCTGGTAATCAACCGCATCCTGAATCTGGGTCATAGAATTTCGCAGGGTTTCGTCGCCGCTATCCAAGGTCTTACGTAGTTGAGCACTAGCTTTGATGGCGCGCTCATACGCGTCACGAGCCTTGGTCAAAAGTGGAATGTATTTCAGGAACTCTGTAGCGCTGGTGGAGAAATCTCTCACCGCCTCATCATAGGCCGCCAACCCCGTAGTCACGGACTGTGAGGTGGCACCTTTACTCTCGTTGTTCATATTTCCTCCATTACCTCGCGATGGCTTCCGTGCGCCGATCGAACCCTTCGCGCCTGTGTTAAATGAAATGGTTTCTTTGTATCCTCTGAAATATCTGGACAACTGCATTCGACAGTTAGTAATCAAATCAAAAATCGATGCTTTAACGCTGGATTTCTTTACCTTGAGTTTTGCTTGCTCTTCGGAATTGCGAAGAAATGCTTCTCGAACTTGAATTTCGTATTCGCGCGTTCTTACGCTGCCTTCGCGTTCGGAAGTCGCTTCCGGTCTCCCAGGATTAGGCATATGTACTTCCTCAGCAGCTTTCGCTCCTTCAATCCTTCCGCGATCATTTCGAAACTCAGATAGTCTTCACGCTTGACCGCACCATTTTCTTATGGGATGCCGATCATCGGTAATGAATAAGCCTTCGATCCTTTGGCTTTGTAAGCAACATGGCGGACATAGCTACGAGCCTGAGCGACGCGGGAAGACTCGTACATACAGCAGACGGTGTATTCGTCGGGTTTTGCAAGGAGCCGCAGAGGGCGACGGCGCTGCGGGTTGCTACAAACACATACCACCGCTCCGATACGTTGTCACGTTTAATGGCCACTTCTTTGGGGCTTTTCCACAGACTTTTCCACAGACGCGGCTTAATTCGATCCATTGTAACTTTAATTTCTTCACGTGTTTCGGCGTACCCGGGCACATCAGCATCGAATAGATGCGGGCGGGAGCCCCCGAGACCACGGCTTCCCGCTTTGGTGCCAGCTTGGCCAGACCGAAATCCAGTATTTTCGTGCTTCAGCGTCAGCCCGTCCAGAAACTCCATGACAATAAACACTTCGCCGTGCTGGTCATCAATCTCATGGATGGTGCAGATGTTCGGATGATTCAGTGCTGAGGCGGCCTGCGCTTCACGCTGGAAACGGCTGATGCCGCGCATTTACTTTCGCGTTTCTTCCCTGGGGCTTGGTTCGTTGCTGATTCGCGTCATACGGCCAGGATGCCTCGCGGAGCAGAGTTGTTTATCTCAAGTCGAACATTGGCCTTTATTCCAGCGAGCGCACGCCCTGTCGTAAGCCCAACAATGAAGCGATTTACGTTATCCGGTCGGGATTTTCCGTGACCCGGCAGACCAGGCACTTCGATTTTCGGCTGCGCGCGCCGCATGGCTGCCCAGTCTGGCCGGTGCGAACGGTCGATCATGACAACTGAGAACTCCCTCCCCTGGTCTACCTGCTCGATCGAGCGGCCTTCAATTGCCTCGCGGATTTCTTTCGCCGCTGCGGTCTCGCCCTTAATCGCTTGCCGCTCTTGGGCGAGCGCGATGGCATCGCCGAACGTAGCGTCCCAGGGCAAGTCCAATGCGTGGCAAATATCGTCAGGCAGTTCGGTTTCTACGATCCGGTGATAGCGGTCGGTGATGGGTTTCTTTTTCGGACGCCCGCTAGGATTGCCCGAGCGGCCCGGCTCCCACTGCCCTTTCAGCAGATTGGCGAGGCTTCGCGGGTTCGATTGTGTCCTTAAGCGCGGCGCTCTGGTCCAAAGAGTTTCTTTCATCATCAAACGACTATTTGTCCTCGCCGTAGGTGTACTCTGCCGTAGCGGGCCAAGTAGCCTTGGTTTCCTTGGACCTTCCCGATTCCACGCCATCGCAATTCACCGCCGTCACCTGATAGTAGTAAGTCGTCCCTGGAACCAGATGACCGCCGTTCATGAAATAACTTGTTTCTGCGCTGTGGTCAGCATAGTAGGTTTCCTTGCCTGAAGCTGTCCCCCGGTAGACTTTGTCGAGGATTACTGGGCAAGCGCTTTTCGAGACAACGCCCTGCGTCCAGCTGAGCTTTATCCCAGTAGTTGTAGTCTCTGTCTGGGCAGAGGTAGTCCGACACCAAAGCAGCGTTAGCAAAAGCAAGAAAAGAAATGGAAGTTTTTTCATCTGTTCCCCTTGGTTTAATTTCTTTTACGAAGGCGAAATACGTGTGCCGCAGGACATGACGCTGACAAAATGAAACTCGCAGTAGGGCAGCTCTGAATCGCCCGTCATTGTGCGTCGCTGGCTTTACGCAATGGGCTTGGGGAACTGACTATAGATCACACAATTGAGGGGAAAAAACTGTCCAGGGGTACATGCGCTAAAAACTGCCCTTGGTACAGGCGCATTACTACTAGTCCTTCCGGCCGTTCAGATTCCTGCACAATATGACCAACCGAAATGTCTTGCCTACTGAAAAAGCGTAGGTTGCAGCGCCGATTCGAATGGGGTTTTTGGGCAGCACTGAGGCCGCTGGTTATCATTGGACTGCATTTGCGGGACGGCTTTGTCTACAATCGAATGAGCCTCGGGCTACCGGATGGCACGGATGGAAACGCAGCCTATCTCGTAACCGTCGAATGCACGGTCAGGTGGGTTTGGGATCACTGTAAGATGCCCCCTAAGGGCACGAATTATCCCATCATACTTGAAGCTGGAAAACACGGCACGTTTCAGATTTATGCCGCTACCTCAGAGAGGCTGGGAGCCAAAGAAAAAGTCGCCAAGTTCCCAGTCCTTGACGTCGAACACGTCAAAATGAAAGCGGTGAGTGCTACCGCGAACTAGGTCACGTTATCCGGCCCAGACTCTCCGTGAGCCGGTAGACCCGGCACTTCGATTTTAGGGTGCGCGCGCCGCATGGCTGCCCAGTCTGGTCGATTCGAACGGTCGATCATGACAACCGAAAACTCCGGGCCTTTGTTCTCCTGCTCACGCACGTACAACCCGCGAATCTTGAACGCCATGTCGAGACCGTTTTGGCGCGCGCTCCAATTCGCCGTCTTGCGGCTCTCGATCTGCAACCGACGATCTTTACCTTTGCCCACCGGGAGCGTGAAGAATTTGGTCTCTTCTGCGTTCATGAGAGGGATTAAATGTTTTTGAATGAGTGCGTCATCGTCTAATCCGTGGCGCGCGAGCAGTTCGGGAGCAGTCTTGCGAATCTCTTCTAGCGCTTGAGTGCCGGCCGGGCCTGTCCCCGTCCCGTGTGCTGGCAACGCCGAAGTGTGAGGTGGGACACTTTTCCCCGGAGCTAAAACGCTCAATGCCAATGCCTTAAGACTAATTGAATTTGTCTGTCCCATTGTCCCAGCCCTACATAGCGGGACGGTGGGACACTTCTCCGAAGCTATCCCCCGCCCACCTCTTCCGTAGCCTGTGCGCTGCAGACTTTGAGATTTCCAGTTCCTCGGCAACGTCTCGCACGGACATGCCCTCGGCGTAGAGTGCGATGGCCTGTTGGGCCTTCGCATCTTCCAGCTCCTTCCGTGTCCAGACAGCACGCCCGTCCGCGCCCGCTTCCATCCGCACCTCAAACGGTTTGGCAGCATCGCCCAGCATCCCACGTGTTTTCTCAAAATGGACTTCGCAACGCAAACCATCGCTCGGATTGTAGTTTGCCGGGCGTTTGAGTGTGAAAACCATATCGAGCAAGTCCTCGCGTCTGGATGTACCTCGCTGTGCGAAATTCTTGCCCGCATGGTGGACGAATAGCACCGAGATTCCACGCCGGCGTAGCGCGAGCGCCCACTCTTGTACCGGCAGCCAACCTTCGCCCTCATTTTCCTTCCCGTAACGGCATAGTGCGGAGAGATTGTCCAACACGAGGAGAGCAATCCCGTCAAGGTGTGGCTCTATTAGCCGCTGGCCTTCTGGAATCGCAAGATCCGGTATCGGGCGTTGCTGTACGTCTGGGGTAATGAACTGGAGTGAGCCTGGCGCGGGTTCGCCATTTTCCGAACCGGCGATAATCATTGCGCTGCGCTCCTGTAAAGTCTTCGCGGGGAGCTCGCCATCTACATAGAGCACACGGCGCGGGCGCGGAGCCGCCCACCGCAGAAAGCTCCCGCCGCTGGCGACGGCTGCGGCGATTCCCAGCGCGATATACGTCTTGCCCACTCCCCGGTAGGCATACAGCATCGCTAAGCCTTGTTCCGGCAAGATCGGGTCGAGCAACATTTCGCGCGGCTTGATTTCGCGAGTAAGCAATTCTTCGACAGTGAGCGCAACAAGGGGTACCTCACTGGCCGTGCCGAATTGTGGCTTCCACTCCGGCGCGTTGCGAATCAAATCCAAGAGGACTTCGCACGTGCTGCCCTTTTCAACCCATTCGCTCAAATCCTTCGCGTCAGGCAGTTCGATCACTTCAATGATTCCACCTTCCCGTGAAGGGACTTTGCCACTTGCTGCGCGTGTCTCCGGCCCGGTTCATCGGCATCCGCAACGAGGAAAACCCGCTTGCCGCGCAAACTCTCCGAGTACTCATCGCGCCACTTTCCAGCTCCGCCTACGTTACATGTTGCAAGCAGACCTATTTCCCGAGCCGTCTCGCAATCCTTTTCGCCTTCGCAGACAAGCACCGAACTGGCTTTCAGCACGTCTGGCAGCCGATAGAGAACTGTGTTGCACGATTTTGAGATTCCAAACCCATCCGCCATTACCATCGGGCCGCCGCTGCTTGAAATTCTTTGGTTCGTAGCGCACGACCTGATAGAGAAGCTCGCCCACCTCGTTGGGATAGGGATACTCGGCCACAATTTGTGGCGGAGAGCCATTACCACTATCAGGGAAAAGATCGCTTATTCTTAACCCCACTGCGAGACAGATCGCTTCGACCGTGCACCCCGCGTGGCAGTACAGAAGGATTTTCCCGTCGCGCATGTGGATTGAAAGCGATGGATTTCGGTCCTCATGTGCGGGACATAGAGCGGCCCAGCCTTCACCGTTGGGCGTGACGCGCTGCAATCGGGCAGAACGTTATCGAGTGATGCTTCGCGCTCGTCAGAGAACATCGCCGTTACCGCCTAGCTTGGAACAGGTGAGGGTTGGTCTGTGCGCAAGAACTTTTCGAGATCGCGCACGAGAATCAGTCGGCGCTTCCCGATTTTCCGGGATGGGATCAACTTCGCAGATACATAATTCTGCATCGATCGAGTTGATAGCGCCGCCATTTGCGCGGCCTGCTGAAGGCTAACAGCGAGGGCCGCAGGCGTGGCGACGGTGACGTCATGCTGAATTGGTCGCATTAGGGTTTCGTGCCTCCTGGAGCACGCATCGTACGGAAAACAGAGTAATTCCACTTTTCCCGAAAAGTGGGGTATCGAGACTGAATATTTTGGGGCCTTACGATTTGCGCGGGCGGAGATCGTCAAACATCGCGCGAGCCAGTTCAGCATAATCAGGCGCGGCACTCTTCATCTTAGCGGACTTGAAAAAGTGCGCCAAGTTTTTACGGTCCATACAGCGCGGCATCGAAGAACGCGCACAGCAGGCGAGGGCCGCCAACTCGCCCGCGCCGAGAGGCAACCGCCGTTTTCTCATACGGTCACGCAGCATCAGCAGCATAGGCTTGCCGTCGAAACGCCTCAGGTTGTCTGCCGCGCGGGCGAAGACTGCGGCGTACTCCCGGGGTTTCGGGCACAATGATTCCGCCGCGTGAGGAAACGATTCCGGCCAGTTGAGTACCGCATCCCGTAATGTTTTCACACCCGCAATCTGTTTGGGTGACAAGTACGGCGCGCATGCCTCAGTAAATGGCCATGGAGCGCGGAACAAGACCTCCAAAGATTCCCGCGCACGCCGCAGACGCAAAGGGGACGGCTCGCCGCGAGATTCAAGCACCCGATAGGCCGCGCGCTGATAGGCCTTCGCCAAATGGGTAAGGTGTTTCAGGCGGGGCGACAAAAGCCGGATTCGCTCCCCAGCCTTGTCGTATTCGAACAGCAGCCGAAGCACCTCATCTGTGCAACCGGCCTCCGTGATTTTCCTCCACGCCCGGCGCGGCGTGCGCGCGCGTCTGGTTCTCTTCGTAAATCCAACTTGCCACGCCAAGAACACGCGCTCGGCAAATACTCCGGGCAGACGCTCCATCCCGTCCCTTGTAGCGAGCGGCGGGGCGATCAGTTGCACCTCATGGGGGCCAGTTCCAGTTCGTGCGCTCATGTGCGCATTCTAGCGCGCAGTTTAGATCTTGACAATGATAACCTAAGCAGTTTGGGATAGTGAGTATGGAACAGAGTGAGGTTCGACGGTTCACAAGCTGGCTCGGCAAGCGCAGCTATGCCGCGCGCGTCCAACGTTTGGGAATCGAGAGGATTCGGGAGATTGCGCGCGAGAATGGCAAACTCGGCGGGCGCCCCCGAAGAAGGAAGGCAAATCATGAACACCGAAAACGCTAGGTCGCGGGACACACTAATCACGCCTCTTGAGGAGGCCGCTCGGATCGCCCGAGCTGATGCCCGCGAGAGCGAGAACAACAGAGAGTCGGAAGCGCTACCACCAAAGAAGGCTGAGGCTAGAAAGGACCGCAATCCGCGCGGCCTCTTTCAGAAAGTACCGGGCAAGAATTCTCCGTGGTGGATTCGCTACGTGGACGCCCAGGGCCGTTATCACCGCGAGAAAGCGGGCACAAAGGGATCCGCGATAGATCTCTACAGAAAGCGCAAGAACCAAGCTCTGAATGGAAAGAAGCTCCCGGAGAAGCTTCGCGGCCGCAGCGTGCCTTTCAGCGAGCTTTGCGACGACACCGACGCTTATATCCGCAGACGTTACGCACGACCACAGCACGATCTCGGCAGGCTGGAGAAGATCAAGAAGTGGTTTGGCTCACGTGCCGCTGAATCAATCACGTCGCCGGAAGTAGAAGCCGCGCTCAGTAGAGCCAAGGACGAGGGCAACTGGAGTTCTTCGAGCCACAATCACCACCACACGCTTCTGTCCTTGACATACCGGCCTGCCATCCGTAACGGCAAAGTCGAGAAAAACCCGGTACGCGGGATTCGGCGCGAGCCTGAAAACAACTCGCGAGTCCGGTTCCTCACAGCCGAGGAAGAAAGGAGGATTCGCGAGGCGATTAAGTCGAACCCCGCATGGTGCGAGCACGAACCGGAGCTTACCCTCAGTTTATCTACTGGACTGCGCCTTGGCTCCATGTACCGCAATCTTGTGTGGGAAAACATAGATCTTGCTGCGCGAGTTGCTACCGTCCCGCAAACAAAGAATGGTGACTTCCGTGCATATTCCATTGAATGCCGACCCGATGAAAGCGCTCATGGCGTTTCATTCCCGAGGCGACGGAACCGGCCGGGTTGTGCGGAACGTGGCAGGTGAGCCCCTGAATTATCCGACGCATTGGTTCGTGCCCGCCGTGCGTGCGGCTAAAATCCGCGATTACAAATGGCACGACAACAGGCACACCTACGCGTCGCGTCTCAGGCAGACTGGAACACCGCTCGGCAACATCGCCGAATTGCTCGGGCACAAGGGTCTCGCCATGACGCGCCGGTATGCACACTTGTCGATCTCGAATTTGCACGAGGCCGTGGCCCGGATCGCTACTCCAACCGACACCCCGGTAGCATCGGAGCCGATTGTCGAATCGGGCGGGGTTGCGTACCTCCAGTAAGCCGCGTACCCTGATGCTCTTACCAAAGTTGGAGGCGAATAGGGTCCGGTGATCCTCGTGGCCTTCAAAGCCATTGATCCTGTCCTTCGCGGCCAGGATGGTGGGTTCGACTCCCACACGCTTCCGCCAAGTTCCATATTTTCAAGCTGTCTTGGAGTGAGTTGACTCCAATTCCGAGTCTGACTCCAATTGAGCCATGCTTTGCCCAATTTTCACCGATAACTTCTCGGATTCTCTTCTATCCGCATCGGAAACGATATGCGCATAGTGATCGAGCGTGACCTTCGAGTCACCATGGCGCATTAGCTTCGTTACGATGTGAATGGGCGTTCCGGATTCAAGCAGACTTGTCGTGACCCCGTGACGGAAGCAGTGAACACCGATATGAACTCCCTTAGGGGTTTGGATTCTTAGCCTGCCCATAGCGCGGTGAATACCATACCTGACGACGTTGTCAGACAGGTATGGCCGGGCGTTGGAATTGGTGAACAAGTAGCCCTCCGCATTGGCCCGATAGTATTTTTGGATCCAATCGTGGAGGTGCGTCTCAAGCAACTGCGACATATGGAGTCGCGCTGCGCTGTTTTCACTTTTCGGAGCGCTTTCTCTCCGCGTTGCGTAGTCTGACGCGTGCGGCCAGGTCTGGATCGAAGAAGAAAGTTTGTCTTGGTTTCTTATCGACAGGAAACACAAGCTGCTTCCTGCTTACCTCGGGTATGAGGTAATTCCAGTCGCGGCCCCTACTAAGAACAGCCGTCAGAGTTCCATAGTCATTTTCCGCAGTTTTTCTTCGATCGATACGACTACCAACTGCGGTGATGAACGCCTGGTGCTCTCTGACATTTAGATCTCTCAATGGGGTCTCGCCGAGTAGGGGATTGATGTAGGTTCGGATGTGGGAGAGCGCAGCACGCACCGTACCGTCTTTGAGGTTCGGGAGTATTTTCTCTTTCCACTCGTCGACGAGTTCGCCGAGTGTTTTTCCCGTTCGTCTAGGCGGAGGTGGAACTGCATCGTTCACCCGATTTAGGTACGGCTCAAGTTCGCGGCGGGCGGCACGTTCCGATGTTACAGAGTCGGAAAACGTGATCGTTCGCCGTACTCGTTGTCCGGTCTGCGGGTTGACCTCGTGTTCACGATACGAACCAACCCATTTCTTTACTCTAAGATAAACACGGCCTTGCTGAAATCTTCGCCGAGGCACGATCCTCCTCTCCGTGCTCAGCAGTGATGACGTTTGCTCGACCGGCAGTGTAACAGACTCGGCCTGCAACAAGCCGATTTGTGTCGCGCTCGACATTTGTTTTCGACTGCGATCCGACTACTGCGGACAAACCACCGCCGCCCGCGTCATTGCACCCACCGCCATACTTGACCGCGCGCCTTGCAGGTCACGCAGTCACCCGGCCTCGCCTGCCAGCAAGAGCCACAGGTGCATTTTTTTTCGCCGTGGCAATGCCAGCATGTCACCGCAAGTTTGCGCTGCGATCCGCTCGCTTCCGGCTTAACCGTCGTACACCAATCCCAAGGATGATGAATCCAGCGGCCCGGCTCGATCCCGTAGCACGATGCCGCGCATGTCGCCGGATGCGCAGAGAGAGCACGCATGATCTCGGGCTTGTGCTCGCGCACGCGGGCAAGCAATTCGTTATCTATGGCCCGCCCCGGTTTCAGGACGAGCGCGTCACCATCGGCTATGACAGTTACCCCTCTCCGTTGAAGCTCGCTCAAGATTGCCATCGCGCTCACAGTCTGATTTCTCCGTCTGCTTCGCCGTCTCCACCATCAACCGGTAGTGGCAAAGATTTCACGGTCCCCATATATTTCTCAGCTGAAATCTTTGGATCCTGGGTCCGGCTATCGACATTTGTTTTCACTTGACTGTTCAAAGAATTCAAAGAATCCACGGGCGCATATATAAAGCCTGAATTCTTTGACTCTTGGAGTGACCATTCCCACCCGGCTCCTCGACCGCCGAGCTTGCGCCTTACGATGCCAAGGGCACGGCCGGCCCGATGGAGCGTGGTCCTCGTGATGCCAACGGCGCTAGCTTCTTTGATAGCCTCACTGGCCGCAACCGGACCGTCCGCAAGGAACTCGCGCAGCCATTCTTCGGCTTCTTTGCGTTCCGAATGGTCCTCGCGATACTCGATATTGAGCACGTCGTTTGCATCTACAGCTACAGCTCCCGCTTCCCAAGCGATTCGTGGAAGAGCGTTTAGCGTTTCGATCCGGAAAGCCAAACCTCCGACGTTTGGGCAAAGATTTAGCTTCACCATGAGCATGAGCCTTCGGTTTATGTCGGAGCTGTCGGAGGCAACCGCCCAAACCGCGCGCGCCGCCGCAGTGAAGGCAATCGACGCTATAGCGCGATGCACGGCTGCCCCGGCTGATTTCCGCAAGTGGGTTACGCAGAGAACCGCAACCCCGTACTTGGCCGCGAGAGCTGCGAGCGGAGAAAGGAGTTCTCGCACCTCAGCGTTTGCGTTGGAGTCTGCGCCACCCAGGTAGGCGGAGATCGGGTCAATGATGATGAGACGCACGCCAGGGATGTGCGCAAGCGCATCTTCGAGTGCTGCGATTCCCTTTGCCAAATCGAAGGGCCGGTCCACGGTGGAATTATCCGCAAGCGTGATGCGCATTCCTTCGAGCTTATGGACACGAGCGACATCGGCGCCAGCGGCATCGAGCCTCGGGCGAATCGTGTCTGCCGCATCATCTTCGGCGCTCAAGAAAATCACGTCGCCGAGTTCGCAGGACTCACCATCTGGAAATTTAGAGCCCCGACTCACGTGCGCCGCGATGTCGATCGTAACGAGAGATTTTCCAAGTCCAGGATCACCGATAAGAAGCGTGAGCTTTCCAAGAGGGATGCGGCCGGGCCAGAGCCATCGCAGCGACTCGGGTTTGATTTCGGAGAATCGCCGTATTATGGCGGAAGGCGACGCCGGTTTCGTTTGCTTCGCGCTGTCGTAAAGCACTTGAGGGCCGGATTTCGTGACGCGTTCGATGCGCCCTGCGCTCATTGTGGGTCCGCGGGGACGGCTTGGACTAACTCACCTTCGACTGCTAGGGCGAGCGCGCGCGCGATGCCAGCGTCTAGATTTTGGCGTTCGCAATAGACAACCGTAACGGGTAAGATTCGTTCGCGCGGCGTTAGACGGCTTCGAAGGTCTGCGATTTGCCGCTCTGCGTCCCGCGCCATGCGCGACTTGGGTTGAACCGCGCCCGGCAACGCAAAAAGATCAGATATTTTGATTTTCAGCGCGGCGCAAATTGTCTCAACCGTGCAGCCCGCGAAGCAGTGGAGCAGAATCTTTGCCTCGCTCTCGCGAATTGAAAGCGAAGGGCTGCGGTCCGCGTGCCCTGGGCACTGAGCAACCCAGCCCTCACCGGATCGATGCACTCGCTGGCAACGAGTGAGAATTTCTGTCACGGTCATCGCGGCCCCTGTGCAGAAACCGTGTTTGTCGCGATGAACCTCTCAACCGCCTCTGCGGGTATTCGCACCGCCCGCCCGCAACGAACAAAGGTCAACCGGCGTTTCGCGATCCAATCGCGAATAGTGCTCTGAGCTAACCCAAGACGCTCGGCAGCTTCGGCAACCGTTAGGAGAGCATCGGCAATCATCACCGCCTATTCTTTGCTAATGAGAACCACCGGTGTGAGGAGCATCCTTTGATAAATTTGAGGGGAGAAAGTCCCTTTTTCGTGGGTTAGGGGAGCTACTCTGCGTCCGACGCGGGTTCGTGTAGAGCTTGCGCAGGGAGGACGCGTCCACAACCAGTTGCTCTCTCCCCACTGTAGGCGCACCACTTAGAATATCCGCTACCAAGCCGTAACGCGGCCGACCGGTAGCCTTTTGAACGTAACGAAGAAGCTCTCGCCTCGTAACACTCTGCATGTCATAGTGCCTTGGATGCTTTCGCAAAAACGACCGGAATGTCTTTATCTTCGCCTCAAGGTCGTCAGCATACCTTTGAAGAACTTCCACCAATTTCCTAACGTAATCTTCTTCGGCTAGAGAATATAGATTGGGATTTCTTGCGACCAATGTCATTTCATTCGCGACGCCCTGAATGTCTGCCGGCAGCTTCTCAAGCGAAGAGCGGGCTATGCCGGGTACAAGAACCGGATCATAACCGCGGAACCCTCTAACATGCGCTGCAGTTAACACGCGCTGTTCCAATTCACTCCTGTCTGCGCCTTTTGAACACAGCTTGTCGAAAGCCTTTCGCGCGCAACGATCCGTCAAAATCTGATCTAGAGTAATCGCTGCGTGCTCGCCCAGCGATTCTACTTTTGATTCCCTTCGTGCAGCCAAAGGAGTGTCCTTAAGCTCTGGTTCGCGTCCAGGGATTCTCTTTTCCGAAAAGCATCTTGCCACGATTAATTTGACGCCGCAACGTAAATATGGTACAGGTATGTTCCGTGAAAAGATATTCCACAGCACAGGTAGCACTAGCGCTCAAAATTGGACGGCAAACGCTCCATCGCTGGATAGCTAGTGGCGTCGTTTCTGCGCCAGGTCGCAGTAAAGTCGGTGGAGTCACAGTTCGCATGTGGACAGATCAAGACGTAGAACGTGTCCGGAAGTACAAGACACTCAATTACCGCAAGGGCCGCGGGCGCAAACCAAAGCGCAGGGCCTAAACGTCAGCGGGCTTGCAATCTGTTTTAGCAGATGGCAAGCCCTAACCATCATCACCTGGATCGGAGGCAACGATGGCTTCAAATAGTTTAACCCGCGCCGCAATCTACGGAAGAGTCAGTACGTCCAACCGCGGTCAAGATGTGACCATGCAGACGGGCGAGATGGGTGAGTTTTGCCAGCGCCGCGGCTGGCAGGTCATAGACGAATATCTCGATCGAGGAATCAGCGGAAGCAAAGACAGGCGCCCGGAACTTGATCGACTGATGGCCGATGATGAAAAAGCAATAAAGCACGCCAAAAGTGATAGTCGGAACGGTGAAGAAATCCATTGCTGCAATAGCTTCCCGGTGGTTGCGCAAAAAGGTCTGCCAGCGTTTGGACGGTTCAGGATCTTTCGGCGCTCGTTTCATCCAACGAGAGATGGTTCGCTCGGAAACATCGAAGCCGAGCATGAGAAGCTCGCCATGGATGCGTGGGGCTCCCCAAGTCGGATTCTCGACAAC
>Ga0182015_10005107_pt1 | contig 13823 bp, 8 predicted proteins | sample 712P3MmetaG_FD_120478 | JGI IMG/M metagenome (GOLD analysis project Ga0182015, IMG submission 120478) | Permafrost microbial communities from Stordalen Mire, Sweden - 712P3M metaG | ecosystem: Environmental > Terrestrial > Soil > Wetlands > Permafrost | place: Sweden: Stordalen | collected...
CCGCGCTCCGCCCGCGGGATCAACGAAACCTCATTAGCTTGTTTGGTTATGCGAACTGATTCTGCCAGCCTTAGTAACTCAACCCTCTCAGCTGTAGACAACTCATTTATAAAAGCAATTTCCATGCTGACCATCCTCTGCTCCTCGTCACGCCACACTGAGTCCTGAATGACACTCCTCACACCTGGGCGCAACTCGTGGAGTAATCACTTCGCACAACGTAACAACTAAGTTCGCCGACGGTCTGCTCGAGTCTGGAAGAGAGTGGCACACACCGGAGCCCGCCTATTATCACCGCTGGCTACTCTGTTTCTCTATCTGTATTCGCATTCAGCAATCGACACGGGCACAATCACTGGCGCAGTCGAACGCACCGCGTTTCGCATTCGCATAGACTCTAACACTACTCAACAGACATGCGAAAAATAAAGTAGGTGATATTTTCTATCATTCGCGTCATGGCACCGCTAGAGACCAAGCTCATCAACGCTCTACGACAACGCTCGGCATGCCGGGTAACAGTAGCTCGAACGCATCGCCGGATCTCAGCGTCACTTGCCATGCTCAGCAGCGGGCTTATCCGTACACACGATGGCCCGACGCATTCGCGACAACAGAAGAAGGCACTAGCGCGGGCATTGTTGCGGGCATTCCGCATTCAAAGATTCACCAAATAAATTCCGTTGACAAAACAGAAAACGCCATTACACTTGATCCCGTTACGCCCTCGCACTCCAAAAACGACGTTTAACAGTGCGAAAACGGAAAACAAGGACGCATCGGGCATAACCCAAAACCCTTTAATGCAGGGTTCCGACGGCAGTCTGCGCGACGAAACCCCAAAGACACCCTTTAATCGAATTAGATACACGAAGCGTTCCACATCCAGGCCTGACAGTTGGTGTCGGCCGCCTCTGGTACGCGCCGGAGCTTGATCCACAACTAGGAACGCTTGCCGCTTTTCACGTTACGTGAGCCCGATCGCGTTATTTTCTCCGCAGGGCGACTTGCGCGACCCTATAGCAACAGGGTTAAGACGGCAGTCTATCTCAAATAGACAGACTAACTGGATTGCGTATCCTGAATTGCACATTCCTACCCTGGACCGCGCGGTGAGAACACTTAGTTACCTATAACTATTCGCCGGCGAAACAAAATTGCAAAGGCTAGGCTGCCCGCCCCAACGAATCCCCCACTAGTCAAGCCCGTCGCAGGAGCACCTTTGGTGAGCGCACATGGTCTTCAATTCTCTAACCTTTGTTGTCTTCTTCGCAATCGTACTCTTGCTACACAACCTTCCCCTTCCATGGTCTGTAAAAAAACTCAACTTACTCATAGCTAGCTATCTGTTCTACGCGGCATGGAATCCGCCGTTTATCTTATTGTTGTGGGCGTCGACGATCGTCGACTGGCTCGTCGCGCGCCAGATAAATCGTCAGGTGGTGCCCGGGCGTCGCAAAGCCTGGCTATTCGTCTCCCTGGGATTGAACCTTGGTTTTCTCGGGTTTTTCAAATATGGAAACTTCATGCTCGAGAACTGGCAGACGCTCATGGCCGGGATCGGGGTGCACTACCAGCCCCCCAAATGGGACATCCTTTTACCAATCGGTATCTCGTTTTACACCTTCCATTCGATGTCGTACACTCTCGACGTCTATTGGCGTCGAGTGGAACCAATCAAGAAATTGTTCGACTTCGCACTCTTCGTCGGGTTCTTCACTCAACTCGTCGCCGGTCCGATTTTGCGGACGAGTGACCTCGTACCCCAGTTCATGAGCCCCCGAACGGCAACTCGCAAACAGCTCTGTTGGGGGTTGGCACTCATAACTCTTGGCTTGTTCGAGAAAGTTGTGCTCGCCGATGGTGTGTTTGCCCCGGTAGCAGACACGGTGTTCGGAGTTCCGTTTCCCGTGGGGATGGTCGATGCTTACCTCGGTACTCTGGCGTTTTCCGGACAGATATTTTGTGACTTCGCAGGATATTCAACAGTCGCCGTGGGCGCCGCACTGTGCCTCGGTTTCAGCATTCCCAACAACTTCCGCTCCCCTTATGCCGCGATTGGCTTCTCTGATTTCTGGAGGCGGTGGCACATCTCCCTCTCAACCTGGCTGCGCGACTACCTCTACATACCCATCGGAGGCAATCGGAAGGGAGAGGTACGCACGTACGCTAACGTGATGACGACCATGCTGCTCGGAGGCCTGTGGCACGGAGCCAATTGGACCTTCGTGATTTGGGGAGGCTTACACGGGATCTATCTTGTCGCTGAACGCTGGTTAAAGCAGGCTGTTGTCCGTTGGGCACTTCCGAGCCCCTTCGTTAAGGTGGTACTGGCTATCGTCACGTTCGTTCTGGTCAACGTGACCTGGGTTTTCTTCCGCGCCAAAACACTCTCTGCAGCGGTGACCATGCTGAAAGCTATGGCGGGCCTGCACCCTCAGGCTCCAGCAATCCTGCCGACCGTAAACGTACTCGAGACAGTAGTATGCATCGTTGGACTCGTGTGGACTCAGTGGTACATGCGCGATAGAACGCTCGAAGACGTCGTCACGCAGGCTCCCCCTGCGGTCCTCGCGGCGGCATGGGCTTCTCTAGCGTTTGCGGTCATCATCACCCAAGGAACAGGCGATGCATTTATCTATTTCCAGTTCTGAATCCGACGTGCAACAACATCCAGCGGTCGAACTTAGTCCGCTACCGATGCGTTTCGAACGCCCGATCCCGTTCGTCTCCTGGACACGCATGGTCCTTCTAACGAGCTACATTCTATTCGTTCTGTTAGTTGCATGGGAGTTTGAGATGCGTCGCATGGGATTGCAGCCCGGCGATCTCGACGATGGACGCGGCTACTGGGCAGTGGAGCGGCGCAAAGTCGATAGTGGCCCGCGAGACTCCGTGGTCATTGTTGGCGACTCACGCATCCTCTTCGACACCGATCTTGCCGCATGGCAGAGACTCACGGGGCGCCGTCCGATCCAGTTGGCTCTTATGGGCGGGAACGCACAGCCGATCCTGCACGACCTCGCTAACGATGAGCACTTCGCTGGCCTGCTTGTGATCGGCACAGCGGAGTTTTCCTATTTTGCTGATCCAGGGCCCCCGCCCGAGGTCATCCGCTATAAAAATAGCGAATCGCCATCGCAGCGAAGCGGAATCCACCTCTACAGGACACTCTCGCGGTATTGTGCGTTCCTCGACAGCAACTACACCTTGTTCAGCCTACTTGGCCATTACGACTGGCCAGAACGCAACGGGGTACATGGCCCATACATGGGCGTCTGGAAAATTGCCGAATCCTATGACGATCGCCAAAGCTACCTCTGGCAGAGGATCGAACACGACGATTACCTCCGCGAGCATGCGCGGCGCGTCTGGATAACCATTTTCACTGGGCCGCAGGTAACGACAGGCAGCGTCGAGCAAATAAGTACGCGTACCAAGTCTGATATCGATCGAATCCGGGCTCGCGGCGGCGAGGTCGTTTGGATCCGCCCCCCTTCGAGCGGACCCCTTCTCGAGATTGAACGTGTTCGCTATCCTCGCCAGAAGGTCTGGGATAGACTCCTGCAGGCGACCTCATCGTTCGGAATTTTTTTCGAGGATTATCCAGCGATGCAACATCTTCGCTGTCCTGACGGGTCCCACTTGTCCAAGTCATCCGCCGTTGCATTTACCGAGGCCTATGTTCGCGTGTTGCGCGAGCACGTCGGCTTCTTAAGAGACCGCGCCGTTGCTGACTCTACACGAGCATCGGAATAGCGGTCGCAATCACTGTCAACGGATAATGCATGGCTTCGACGGAACAGAACTCGCTATGAAGTACGTCGTAAAATTGGGCGATTCAATTTTGGAAGACCCGCGGCTGCTCCACAATTGCATCCTTGCGATTATCGAACTCGTTCGTGATGGTCATCAGGTCACCGTGGTGCATGGCGGGGGAACAGCGCTCAGTCGCACCCTCGCACTCCTTGGCAAACAGACTGAGTTCGTCTCCGGTAGCCGCTTCACCGACGCCGAGACGCGCGATACAGCCGTAATGGTTTTGGGAGGCCAGGTAAACAAAACGCTCGTGGCTGCACTCGCTTCGCATGGTCAGTCCGCCGTGGGATTAACCGGGGCTGACGGTTTGCTCTTTCGCGCACGGAAAAAGCGCACCACTCCTGACCTTGGTTACGTCGGCGAGATCGTCGACTCCGATATTCGCTGGCTTTATGCCATTTGGCAGTTGGCTGCAGTGCCTGTTATTTCGAGCATCGCACTCGGTCTTGACGGAGCATATTACACCGTAAGTTCCGATGAGATGGCGGGGGCCTGCGCCATCGCCACCAAAGCAGACGAATTGGTCTTTCTCACTGGCCTGCCCGGCGTCCGTGCTGCGGGTGGAGAACTAATCCGCTGGCTCAGCATCGACGCCATCGATCAGCTGACGAGAGACAAAGCTGTCACTGGCCATTTGCTTCCGAAATTGAGGGCTGGTCGTGAAGCGTTGCTGCGCGGCGTGACACGCGTGTGCATTCTACCGGCAGATGCAGCCCGACTTTTCCCCGACTTGGCATCCAGCCGCAGTAACTTTGCGACAGAAGTGACCAACGACTGGAGACAATTCTTGCTGAACACATAAGGACGGTCCCCCGCGCAGTGTTGGCCCCGGCTGGGCATCGTGACACCCGGTACTCGAGATCTACGGGCCATGGGCCGCAGGATCAGACTTTCAAGATGATGCGTTGAACACGGCAAGCCGCAAGTTGGGTTTTCTGAAGGTGCATCCATTGGTGTGCGGCTTGTTCTTCGGCATAGCGGTTCATTTAGTAATGACTCTGATTGTTTTACCGCTCTCAGAGCTTCATGCCGCGGGCCCTTACAAACTTTACGACCTGATTCAAGGTCTACTCGTGCACATGGTGGTGATTGGGCTGCCGATTTCTTTCAGCGTTCGACGGTTCATCCGGCGTTCACCGGTGGCCGCATCAACAAGGCTAACTTCACTCGGAGCGGCCGTTACGGCCGACTAGACTTCTCTGCCTACGAGGATCCGAGACCCCTTAGAGATCGCAACCCGACTCCCTCACGGGACTTCACGCCACCACATCGCCTTATGTGATCAACCGCACGGTGCTACGTCGATGCGTGGTGCGAGATATGAGTTCGCGGTCATCGCCTACCCCATTACGCGAGATTGCTCGTTAGGCAAGGTCCTCGAGGTCTCCATTGCAAAGGATTTGAGCCGATGAAGGGGTTCGATGTCTCACCCGTTTTCCTCACCATTTGGGCCGGGCGGATGATTTCGGGCATAGGTTCCGCGTTATCGGGCTTTGCATTAAGTCTTTGGGTATTACACACAACTGGCTCGACCACTCCGTTTGCGATGACCTTTGTTGCTGGTGCAATATCTGCAATCGTCGCCTCTCCATTCGCAGGGGTTCTCGTTGATCGCTGGGATCGTCGCACGACAATGATGATTTGCGATGTACTATCCGCTGTCTTGATGACCGCGCTCACGGGATTGCTGGCCACAGGTCACCTGGCCCTTTGGCTTATCTACCTGGTCGTGGGATTGATGACCGTATTTGATAGTTTTCGTTCTCCGGCCTTCGCTGCAACTGTCCCCCTGATCGTGGCGCGAGAGCAGCTGCCACGCGCCAATGCCATGGGGCAGGCTGGGGGGGCTGCAGCTGGAATCATCGGCCCGTTGCTCGCCGGCGCATTGGTAAACTCAATCAGCTTCCAGGGCGTCCTCATGATAGACGCCCTTACCTTCGTGGTCGGAGCGTTGACACTAGCATTGGTCCATATTCCACACTCACCCGTCGCCGCCGCCGAAGTGGGGGCCAATCTGTTCCGACAGGCAGCAACGGGCTGGCGTTATGTACAGCAGAGATCCGGACTCGTAGGTCTCATGGTGATATTCGGTTTAAATCATTTTATATTTGCCATTGCTACCGTTTTAATCGCGCCCTTACTCCTGTCCTTCTCCACTCCAGCCATGCTCGGACTGCAATATGCGCTTGGTGCGTGCGGACTGCTACTGGGGGGTCTGGCGATAGTGATATTCGGCAGCCCCAAGAAACGAATAGATGGAGTCTTGCTCTTCTCATGCTTCGGCGGTGTGTCTTTGGCCGCCCATGGCTTCCGACCTTCGTTTGCGTTGATTGCAGTCGCCGGCTTCGTCTTGTTCATGATGCTGCCAATTATTGATTCCTCGAACATGTCGCTCTGGCAGACCAAGGTACCAACCCACCTGCAAGGACGTTGCTTTGCCATGCAGAGACTGCTTCTTAGCGTTGCGATGGCGCTCGGCTTCTGCGTGGCTGGGCCCTTGTCGGATTATGTGTTTGTACCGCTACTGACCGCCAACGGTTTACTCTCCAACTCAATTGGAACCGTCATAGGGGTTGGACCGGGACGCGGGATTGCCCTGATGTTCATTCTTCTGGGCGCGATGATGACGCTCGGTGCTTCAAGCGCATATTGCGTACCCGCTATTCGACACATAGATGAGTTAGAAGACGCCATGCCTTTATTACAAATGGCTACCGCTATTGGTATAACCCCTCCCACTGGCGGTGCGAACTCCACGCGGAGGCCGAGGGTGACTCTACGCGATGCGCGGCCAGAGAGTAACGGCTGAGCCCAATAAGCGCTCACGCCAACCTCGCGGACACCGCCGCAGCAACTTAGTTGGCTGATATCGGACAAGGAACTTCAGGCTGTAACCTGGGGGCAGGAACATAACCATGAAGACAGAGCATCCGAGTATTCGTCTGCCTATGGCAGATGATTCCCTTCCTGGAGTGACTGTAAACGACGCCACTCTACCACAGCTCGTAACTCCGCGGCTCCTACGGGTGTCCGAAATCGATCGGGACTGCTCACCGACATCATCGGAAGCTCGTGTCCTTAAATGGCTTCGCGAATTTATCGGGCGGCCTCACCCACAGCTAGGTCGCTCTGGCACTATCTGTCCATTTGTTCCGACCGCCTTAGATCTGAACAATATTTGGATTACGGAGATAGCAGAGCGGACCCCAAGTGTCGAGAGCATTACTTCCATCATAACCCAATATCGAAACGTATTCTTGGAGACCGAACCGACACAGGGCGTGGAAATGATGACTAAAGCGTTCCTCGTGGCCTTCCCTTGGCTTAGCGCCAACGGTCCGGAAGGTACTGCCATTATCGATCAGGTCCAATACCGCCTCAAACCACACTTTGTCGAAAAAGGGATGATGCTGGGAGAGTTCCACGCGACGAATGATAGTCCAGGGCTCCGAAATCCGGACTTTCGCCCGCTGCGCAGCCCCATCCCGATGCTGGTGATTCGTCATATGGTCGAATCTGATCTACCATTCATGACCCGCGCGCGTTACACACCGAAGGAGAGGTCCATTTTTTTACGCTCATACCTCTTCCGTCTAGGTGGAGCTTTGAGGCAGTCTTCATTCGATGAAGCGCTCGCGTGCCTTATCACCGCAGAGGCTAGCCTCTCACCATCTGGTTCGAACGACGGCTATACAGCCAAGTAACCTCCTCTCCGAAAGGTGAGTCGACGCGCAGACGTCCAGCGGGTCACAGCCAATGAAAGCTACCGATACGTTCATCACTGCAACGGAAGACACGCGCGTGGCCATCGTGGGAGGGGGCTTGGCGGGCTCGCTACTGGCTTTGGCATTGGCGCAGGGAGGACATGGGGTTGACGTGTATGAGCGACATCCCGATCCGCGAAGACACAGTGAAAAGGTCGGGCGCTCAATCAATCTAGGCTTATCGCAGCGAGGCATGCAGGCGCTGGGTAGGGTCGGGCTTCTGGACACGGTGCTGCAACGTTCGGTAGTCATGAGTGGTCGTGTGATACATGCACCGGACGGAACCACGCGCTACCAGCCCTACGGGAGGAACGCCAAGGAAGTTCTGCATTCAATCGATCGAAACGAACTGAGTCATTTGCTACTCGATCGTGCCGAACAACACCCACAGTTGACGTTTCATTTCGGCCACCGGCTCGTTCGAGCTGATAAGGAGCAACGTCAACTCGAATTCGAGGCCTCCGGATGTCAGGTTCATGTTCGTCCCAAATGGGTAGTTGGCGCGGATGGCGCGTTTTCCGTCATGCGACGGGAACTGCAGCGAGGGGAGCGGGCTAATTTTAGTCAAGAGTACCTTGAATGGGGATACAAAGAGCTGACGCTCCCTGCTGCTCCGGACGGAAGCAGCGCGGTTAGGTTAACCGCGCTGCATGTGTGGCCACGGAGTCACTGTTTGTTTGTCTCTCATCCGAATCGCGATAACTCTCACACCTTGACGTTGTTCCTGCCTTTCGAAGGCGAAGATAGTTTCGCGACCACACAGACCACCGGCGAAATCAATGCATTGATGAGAAAGTATTTTCCCGATCTCGTGCCTTTCCTGCCGTCCCTCCTTGAGGACTGGATGACGCACCCTACCGGTGCATTGATCACAACGCGTACCTCACCTTGGGCCTTCGGTGACTGGGCCGTACTCGTCGGTGACGCTTGCCACGCTGTCTATCCGTTCTATGGACAAGGTATGAACTCCGCGTTCGAGGATTGCTGCGTCTTGCTCTCTGCGTTGGCAGAGCACAATAATGACAACGCATCCGCCTTTCGCAACTACCAGGAGGCAAGGCGCGAAAATACCGATGTACTATGCGAACTGTCAAAGGCAAACTTTCTGGAGCTACGGAGAGGAGTTCGTTCTCCGTGGTTTAGGGTACGCACTCAGCTGGATACTGCCCTTAACCGGCTATGGCCCGAGAACTGGCTGCCACTCTATACAATGATCTCGCATACGACTATTCCTTATGCTGAGGCGCTTGCGCGCGCACGCCGTCAGGAGCGGATTCTGGTGGGCTCGGCGATAGGGGCTTTGGCAACTATACTCGCCACTTTCATAGCTTGCTGCCGACCCTGAATGAGCATCTTCCTAAGGAAAAGGTCCAGATCGCTATTGAGCATTGCAGTCACACCGCCTCATCAAGCATCCCAATCACCATGAAGTATGCTGAAGCGGAAGGAAGGCTTCGCCGTGATGCGCGAGTTATGCTCGTGGGGTTTGGCGTCGGCTATTCCTGGGGCGCCATCCTCTTGCGTTGGCGCAATGGTGCTCGGCCATGTTCCTTCGGAGTATGCAGGAACTGAATAACTCCACTTTGTGTGGAGCACGAATACTGGGAGCGGTTATTAGACTCCGGTGACTGCACCTCGCCCCCACACTAAGCTGTAGATGATGAGCGGCCGCAACGTCAGGAGTGCGGCTCCGAAAACTGCGGAAAGTGATCTGCCGCCTTCAAGGTGGCTCAACCTCAAACCAAGGCTGCGTTCGCGGCCCGGATCAAGCGCTTCGAGCGCCTTCACATGGAATCCTCCGACTCTTGCCGGTGGATTCTTATGTGGATTGGAGAAAGAAATGACAGATCGTTGTTGCCTATCGGAGGTCCCTGAAGACACTAAGAGGTTGAGAGTCGCAGAGTACGATTCCCGCAGAATCGATGTTCAGCGTGTTCTTAGTCTGTTACGTGAAGATTGTGTTGTATTGGTCAGGAAAGTGGGTCCGGACCAGGCGGACCAGGTTGTATCCGACGTTGCCGAGGGGTTGGATCTGAGCGACAGCTTAAAGTTGCAGGCTGCCTTTGCGACCTTCAAGGGCCATCGCGTCAATGTCGGCGAATACTTTATGACCGTTAATAGCCGCAACGACTACCAATTTATTCCCCCTCACTCTGAGGGGAACAGTTTTATCAACATGCAACTCGCATCCTTTTTTTGCTACGAGAACAGCACCGACGGAGGGGAGACGATCCTAATGAATCTGGATCCTGATGCTTCACACGAAGTCTGGGGGCGCTTGAGGGAGAAAGTGATGAGGGGTAGAGTCGGGGATCGACCGTTAAGCCGACAGGAACTTCTGCGGGCGAGGGGCCTGTACAATATCAACCTGCCCGCTGACACGTTGAAACCAGACGATCAGATCTTGCGGGAATACGTTACTGAGTTCCCTGGCCTTACAGTGGTCGACGTGCTTGCAAAACCTCAACGAGCGCACTCTTGCATCCTGGACCGTGATTTGTATGCTTATTGGGATAGTGTTGGGAGCATCGACGTAGATTCGGCTCCTCAATTCGAGTCTCTGCTCCGAAGTTGTGGGTTGATTCGCGAGCCCGCTGGAGGACTCAAGCTCCAGGAGTTGGATAATGCTGCTAATCGACGAGTATGGAGCTCTACGGTGAGCTATAAGGATATTTTCCGGTGCAAACTTACAGTCAGGTTGGAACCTGGTGATCTGATTATCCAGAACAATTTGACATGGGCTCACTCCGCCAGCAACTGGTCTCCTAGATCTGGAACCAGGAGCATTGCAGCATGTTTCGCTTAAACCGTCGGATGACGGCTGATTTCACACAAAAGTGGAAGCGGGAATCCTGGATTGTGTGAGGGTTGTAGCAATGGAATTCGCGCGGCCGACTCGTTGTGATTTAATCGTGCCAAGTCTCGAGCTCCAGGCTCCTAGGCGGATTCAGAATGAAATCGCTGCGATTTGGTTTGGTTTTGGTGTGCATTCTCCTCCTGTCATGCTCGCCGCATCTGCGGACGGCTCCGACAAACTTGCCCGCCAGGTTGGATGATATTTTTGCGCACTGGAACAGGCCCGATTCGCCGGGCTGCGCGCTGGGTGTCTACAAGGACGGTCACATCTTGTACAAGCGCGGCTACGGCATGGCGAATCTGAACGATGACATCCCGATCACGCCATCCACAGTTTTCCATGTCGCGTCTATGTCCAAGCAGTTCACAGCAGCATCCATCCTGCTGCTCGTACAGCAAGGGAAGCTCTCTCTGGACGATGATGTGCATAAATACATTCCCGAGCTCCCTGACTTTGGCGAGCACATTACAATCCGTCACCTGCTCCACCACACGAGCGGGCTTCGCGATCAATGGGCTCTCCTGAATCTTGCTGGCTGGCGCATTTTTCAGGATCTCATCACTGACGATGACATCATGTCATTAGTCACTCGCCAGAGGGAACTAAACTTCAAACCCGGCGAGCAATATATGTACTCGAACACCGGCTTCACGCTGCTCGCCATCATCGTGAAACGCGTTAGCGGCATGTCGCTGCGCGAGTTCACGACGAAGAATATCTTCGAGCCGCTGGGAATGACGCACACCCACTTCCGCGACGATCATGAAGAGATCATCAAACACGATGCCTTGGGCTATGAGCAGGACGAGAAGGACAACCGCTTCCGGATGAATCTCACAAACTTTGATACGACCGGCGCAACGAGCTTACACACCACCGTCGAGGATTTACAGCTCTGGGACGAAAATTTCTACCACCCTCGCGTGGGTGGTCCGGCACTTATCCGGCAGATGCTTGAACGCGGCAAACTTAACAGCGGTGAGCTTCAGGACTACGCCTCCGGCCTGATCATCGGTACCTATAACGGCTTGCCAACCGTAGACCATGCCGGAAGAGATGCCGGCTATCGGTCGGACATGATGCGTTTTCCCGATCAGCATTTCTCCGCGGCGGTACTTTGCAACTTCGCGGACATAGACCCGAGCTACCTCGTGCGGCAGGTCGCCGAGATCGTCCTCGTCAATGACTTCAAAGCACCCTCACCAGTGCCTGCGAACGACGTCGCCGGGACATTTGCAGCCCCACCGGCGACAACACAAGAAAGCATCACACCTGTCGACCCCACGGCGCGGGACCTGGCCGAGTATTCCGGCGCTTTTGTGAGCGAAGAGATCGACCCCGTCTACCGCATCTCAGTTCAGGATGGGAAGTTGATTCTTAGACGCCCTAAGTACCAGCCGGATACCCTTTATCCGAAGACGCGCGATGTTTTTGCCGGCGAGATCGGCAATGTGCACTTCACGCGCGACGCCAACCAGCACATCGCCGGTTTCACCCTCGACGCTGGGCCCATTCAGAATTTCCACTTCCATAAGAAAACGAACTAGGAGTGCGCATTTTCTACGAGAACGCGGCCGCGCCCCAGGGAAACGACTACCTCTTACGATAGCCAGGGGGCTGTTTGCCGGTAGGTTTGCCTGACATGTCCTCTGGTGCGAAGGCGCGGACCACGTTGACTTCGTGCGGCCTGGGCGCTCACTTACATTGCCGGGTAACACGGGTCTAACTCTTTACAGAGTGCACGGCACAATGGATCTCGCGTCCTTGCCTTCACTCACGCGTACCACCACCCGAAATGCCGCTGCGGTCCAACCCCAACAGATCTGCTGAAACCATCCATTCTCAGTTTCCGAAGCCCGAGGATAATTCATGAGCACGAGCACTCGTACTAAACCACCCTCTCAGCTGTCACCGATCCCCCGGGCGGAGCGCGGAGTTCGTCTTCCTCTCTCGTTTGCACAACAACGGTTGTGGTTTTTTGCGCAGATGGATGGTGACAGCGATGCTTACCATGTTCCCGTGAGTTTTCGTCTGCACGGATATCTTGACCGTGCTGCTCTTCGCCAGGCACTGAACCAGATTGTGATCCGGCATGAGATTCTGCGTACCAGCTTCCCGTTGCGGAACGGCGAAGCCGAGCAGCGAATCACTGCCGTCGAAGACAGTCAGTTCCATCTCCTCGAGCATGATCTAAGCCAACGGAGTGATGCCTCTGCGGAGCTTCATCGACTTTTACACGAAGAGCCCAGCCAACCCTTCAATCTGACCCTAGGTCCCTTGATTCGTGGGCAGTTGATCCGCATAGGCGAACAGGAACATGTGCTGCAAATTACCGTGCACCACATCATCTTCGACGGCTCGTCGATGCGTGTGCTGACTGGGGAGCTGAGTGCGCTGTATCAAGCATTCCGCGCCGGGGTGGGAGACCCTCTGCCGCCGTTACCGATCCAGTATGTCGACTTTTCTGTGTGGCACCGCCAATGGCTGTCGGGCGAGTTGCTGGAGCGGCAAGCCGCGTACTGGAGAAAGACCCTGCTCGATGCCCCGGTGTTGCTGGAGCTGCCGATGGATCATCCACGTCCTGCCCGGCAGAGCCACGCAGGCGCCTCTGCACCGCTCGAGTTGGGTGCGGAATTGACGGCGGGCTTGAAGGAACTGAGCAGGCGCCACAACACGACGCTTTTTACTACGCTGATGACTGGCTGGGCTACGCTGCTTTCCCGGCTCTCCGGGCAGCAGGATATCGTCGTCGGCATACCCACAGCGAATCGCGGACGGACCGAATTCGAAAGCTTAATCGGATTTTTCGTCAACACCCTTGCCGTGCGCATAGATCTAACCGATTCACCTGGCGTGGGGGAGCTAATTGAGCAAACGAAGAGCCGTACCATGGCTTCGCTGCAACATCAGGACATTCCCTTTGAACAGGTCGTCGAGATTGTGCAGCCTGTTCGCAGTCTGGCCCATACTCCTCTCTTTCAAACTATGTTTGCTTGGGGTAATGCCCCGCAAAGCGCGCTTGAGCTTACGGGTTTGGAATCGGAGCACTTGGAGTCGACTCTGGTTCGGACCGTATTCGATCTCACGCTCTCCCTCCGGCAAACCGGTTCGACCATCGCAGGGAATCTCATTTTCGCCACATCGCTGTTCGAGGCGGCGACCATTGAGCGCTATTTGGGTTATTTTCGTGCACTGCTCCAGAGCATGGTGATCGACGATACCCAGGCGGTGGAGCAGATCGATCTTCTGCCTGCTGCGGAGCGGCATCAGTTGCTTTACGAATGGAACGATACGCAAGCGAAGTATGCGGACCAATGCATCCATGAGCTGTTCGAGATGCAGGCGGCGCAGACCCCGCAAGCGACCGCGGTAGTGTTCGGAGC
>Ga0182015_10005108_pt1 | contig 13819 bp, 12 predicted proteins | sample 712P3MmetaG_FD_120478 | JGI IMG/M metagenome (GOLD analysis project Ga0182015, IMG submission 120478) | Permafrost microbial communities from Stordalen Mire, Sweden - 712P3M metaG | ecosystem: Environmental > Terrestrial > Soil > Wetlands > Permafrost | place: Sweden: Stordalen | collected...
CATGATCTCCGCGGGAAGCACGTCGGTGAGCGCGAGGCCGACAAAGTGCTTCTGGCCGCCGGGGTCCAGCATCTCAGAAAACGCACGGTTGGCGAGAACGATGTGGCGCTCCGGCGAGAGTGTGATGACGCCGTTGGGGATGGTTTCGATGATGGTTTCGAGCTCGGTGCGGCGTTGCTGCAGTGTGGAGTTGAGCTCGCTGAGCTGCGCGGTGGAGCGTTCGGCGGTGACGCGTGCGGTTTCGAGGTCGCTGGCCATGGCGTTGAAGCTGGCGGCGAGCTCGCCGAGCTCTTCGGTGGCGGATTCCGGCACGCGCAGCGCGTAGTCGCCGGCGGCGATGGCTTCCATGGCGTCGGCGAGGGATTCCATGGGGCGTGTGACTTGCTTGGAGAGATGCAGCGCGAGCCAGCAGCAGGCGAACAGCGCGAGGCCGGTGATGAGCAGCAGAAGATACATGTAGAGGCTGCGGACAGTGCGGCGTTCGCGAAAGAGCGTCCAGTAGTTGGCAGTGGCAGCGTTGAGTTGGGCGGCGTTGGCCGTAATTTCAGGCGGGATAGGAAGACCGACAACCACCAGATCCCCGGTCTTGGAGCGCGCCGTGGCGAGAACGTAGTTGATGCCGCCAAGGCTGTAGAGCGAGCCGTCGTTGCGGTGGGCCGCGCCGAAAATGGCCGGCAGAGCAGGGCCAGGGAGCGGCACTTCCTCAATGTGCGGTGGGAGCGCCACTGTGTCATCATTGGCGGGCTGCGAACTCTTGAGCTGCGTGAGGGTCCCCGATTGCGGGACGTTCAGCGAGGCTATGGGCTGGCTGTCGCGATAGACAATGGTGAAGCCGCCCTGCAGGGTGATGTCGTGTTGGTGCAGTTCCTTCAGAATGGCGGCTTCTGCGTCGCGGCCGACCGGCACCGGCGCGGAAAGGTTGATGGCAATGGATTCCGCTTCGGCGTGCGCATTGTCAGTGGCGTACTTTGTGATGTTAGCGACGAGGGCATTGGATTCAGCGCGCATCTCCGAACTGGACTGCAAGAACCAGCGCTCGACGGAGCGATTCATCAGCAAATAGCTGAACAGGAACATGAAGACGAGCGGTACGAGCGAAACTAGGACCGCTCCTGACAACATGCGGGTGCGAAGACGCGTACCGAGGATGCCGGAGCGCCGGTCGGCATAGAGCTTGAGGACATTACGGACGAGCAGGATGAGGACAGCGACGAAGAGGAGAAAAGAGACTGTCGAGAGAGCAATGAAGACGAGGGTCTGCTCGGGCGAATCCGGGCTGAGAATTTTTAGATTGAAGCCATTGAGGGTGACCGGAACGAGCAGAAGCAAAAGCAGGCACACGCCCAGTGCAACGACCAAATTGCGGCGCTGGCTGGAGGCTTTGCCCATGCGAGACAAGTTTACCCGGTTGTGGCTCGCACGGCGCGGAAGGCTACATCCTCAGGTTAGGGATTGGGTGGCCCAAAGTTGAGGTGGTCGCGGAGGATGGTATTGCCGCTCTGATCTCGCTCCAGCGGCACCTCCATATTGGAGCCGATGGCAACATTCTGGTCCTGCGGGAGGGTCATGGCGTCGCGCGCATAGAGTGAGAGATCGATCCCGTTGATGCTGGAGAGGTCCGTTAACGGCGTGAAGTGCAGATGAACCTGAGGGGAGCCCTCCACTTTGAGGGCTTCAAGGTCGTAGCCGAAATAGAGATGGTGGGTGCGATCAACGATGACGCGATGCAGCTCCGAGTGGTTGTGCCAGACAGTGACGCCGATCCCCGAGGTGTAATCGAGCCCTTCAACGCCGCGTGCGATACCGTGCAGCGGGATGCCATTCAAGTCGGAGATATCGAAGTCGGTGTGCGTGGTTGAGGTTGCGGGCAGAGACGCCTGCGCGTGCGACATCGCTACACCGAGCAGCAGCACGGCGAGCACTGGGAAGAGACGTTTCATAGCAGTAACTCCTTCGGGCTGGCAGCGGACTGCTGGAACTGGCCGCAGAGCTGCCTGAGCTAAAGGAGGGACAGAATGGGACTGAATTCGCGGCCCTGGCCTTCAGCAACGGCCTTATACGTGAGATGGCCGTTATACGTATTGACGCCTTCCGCAATGGCCGCGTTGTCCTTGGTGGCCGCTTTTGCGCCGAGGTGTGCAAGCGTCATCACGTAGGGGAACGTGGCGTTGGTGAGCGCGAGCGTGCTGGTGTTGGGCACGGCGGCGGGCATGTTGGTGACGCAGTAATGCACGACGCCATCGACGAGGAAGCTGGGGTCAGAGTGCGTGGTGGGGTGCGCTGTCTCAATGCATCCGCCCTGGTCGATGGCAACGTCGACGACGACGGCGCCCTTCTTCATCTTGCTGACCATGGACTTGGTGACGAGCTTGGGCGCGGCCGCGCCGGGGATGAGCACGCCGCCGATGACGAGGTCCGCCTCGATCACGGCGCGCTCGATGTTGTAGGAGTTCGAGGCGAGCGTGTAGAGGCGCCCGGAGAAGATGTCGTCGAGCTCGCGCAGCCGGTTGAGGTTGAGGTCGATGAGCGTGACCTTGGCGCCCATGCCGAGGGCGATCTTGGCGGCGTGGGTGCCGACGATGCCGCCGCCGATGATGCAGACGTTTCCGGGAGGCACGCCGGGGACTCCGCCGAGCAGTACGCCGCGGCCGCCGTGTTCTTTTTCGAGATACGCGGCGCCAATCTGGACGCTGAGGCGGCCGGCGACCTCGCTCATGGGGGTAAGCAAGGGAAGCGTGCCGGCCTTGTCCTTTACGGTTTCATAGGCGATGCCGGTGACCTTTTTATCGAGTAGGCCCTGGGTGAGGTCGCGCATGGGCGCGAGGTGGAGGTAGGTGAAGAGCACCAGATCCTCGCGGAAGTGGTAATACTCCGTGGGCACGGGCTCTTTGACCTTGACGACCATGTCGGCGCCGCGCCAGACGTTGTAGGCATCGCCGACGATTTCCGCGCCGACGGCCTGGTACTCGTCGTCGGTGAAGGAGGACAGGGTGCCGGCGTTGTGCTCGACGAGCACCTTGTGGCCTGCGTCAGTGAGGGCTCTGACACCGGCCGGAGTGATGCCGACGCGGGTCTCGTGGTCTTTGACTTCTTTGGGAACGCCGATAATCATGCTGGTTGTCTCCGGTTAGGCCTGCGGGAGACAGTGTAACCTGCACACCTGCCGGGGCAAGGCCTTACAATAGGAGATGCGGGATTTTGTGCTCCCAACCCTTTTTTGACCGGGAAACTGTAGCTCTCATGTCTTCAAATCATTTTTCATCGCGCGGATCGCGCGTCAGCAATATGCGGTCGATCTTCTCGCTCTTTTCGAGCGATCTGGCCATCGATCTTGGCACCGCCAATACGCTGGTCTTCGCTGCGGGCAAGGGCATCATCGTCAATGAGCCCTCCATCATCGCTGTGAACCGGGTTACGGGCGAGGTGGAAGCCGTCGGCAAAGAAGCGAAAGAGATGCTGGGACGTACTCCCGGCAACATCATCGCCATCAAGCCGATGAAGGATGGCGTGATCGCCGACTTCAAGCAGACGGAAAAGATGCTGAACTACTTTATCCAGAAGGCGCACAACCGCAAGATGATGGTGCACCCGAGAATCGTGATCGGCGTGCCGAGCGAAATCACCCAGGTGGAAAAACGTGCGGTCATGGATTCTGCGTATCGTGCAAAAGCCAGCGAAGTGCATCTGGTGGAGCAGGCGATGGTCGCAGCGATCGGCGCTGGGTTGCCGATTACCGAGCCTGGCGGCAACATGGTCGTCGACATCGGCGGCGGCACGACGGACATCGCTGTGATTTCGCTCGCGGGCATTGTGTACTCGCGCAGCGTGCGCATGGCCGGCAACCAGATGGACGAAGCCGTGATGACCTACCTGAAGCGCAAATATAACCTGCTGGTGGGCGAGCGCACGGCGGAACAGATCAAGATCGACCTCGGCTCCGCGTATCCGCTGGACAAGCCGCTGACGATGGAGATCAAGGGACGCAACCTGATTGAAGGCGTGCCCAAAACCATCACCATTGAGGATTCCGAGATTCGCGAGGCGCTGGGCGAATGCATCGCGACCATCATGAATGCGATCCGCGTGGCGCTGGAGCGCACGCCGCCGGAGCTTTCCGCGGACATCAGCGACCGCGGCATCGTGCTTACGGGCGGCGGCGCGCTGATCAAGAACCTCGACAAGCGCATTCGCGAAGAGACCGGGCTGCCGGTTTCGATTGCGGACGATCCGCTAGCCAGCGTGGTGCTGGGCACCGGCAAAATGCTGAGCGACTTCCGGCTGCTGCGGAAAATTTCGATCGAATAAAGATAGACAATAGTGAGTAAGCAAGAAAGGCTGCCCGGGGCTGCTTTTTCTTGTTGGCGTTAGTTATGTGAAGGCGGTTCGATGTGATCGATGACGATCACTTCTACCGGAGCTTTTGTAGCGAGGAGACGTAAGCCAAGTTGCTCCTGCAGGGCGGTGAAGAGTGCGGGTGCGTCGGAATCTGAAGCCTCGGTTTGTGCGGCAAGGCGTTCGCGAGTCCAGCGCAAGGTGAAGTCATAGGAGCCGGTGAGAGCGGTTTGGTTGACGACGGGACGCCCTCCGATTTCAGAGTAGCCTGCGAGCCAGTGTGCGACTTCATCCAGGGTTGCGGCCTTTGCAGTCATTTCGGCAGATTGTCCGCGGTATTGAACGAAGATGCCGCGGCTCAGGCCTTGCGCGGTGGTAGGAAAGCTCACAGATCGAGTTTCGTCCGTGGGGAGTGGCGAGGTATGTTGCGCGAGGGCTGGTCGTGGGCCACTCTTTGCGATGGACAGTGCGTAGACCGGAAGCTCTCTGGTTTCGAAGCGGACTTTTAGTTTGAAACGCACGGCGAGGAGAGATTGCAGCATCAGGCTTCTCTGCCGTTTTTGTTCTTCATGCGACATCTTCTCGAAGGCCGGCGCCAGCGATTCGTCCATGCGGGCATCGAGGTTGAAATAGTCGTTGTCAACCCAGCCAGAGCCACCGATGACGAGCTCGTTGGAGTCAGGTGTCCAGGGAATGTTGAAGGCTTGTTCGATGAGATTTCGGGCAGTCACGTGGACGGTGCGTACCTGGATGGGCGTGGCGATGGAAGGGAGCGCTTCCGTGCCATTGGAGCGCTTAATCGAAGACACATCGAAGGAGGGCAGCGGGCCATCGGCGTGAAGGATTTGGGCACGCATCTGGCCCGGCGTAAGGGCCAGCGACGCGACCAGTGGAAACACTATTCGCAATAACTTCCAGGCAATCGGAAAAGAACGCACGCAGCTCCCTCGTCTATGGAAGCATACGAAGCAGAAACAGATGAAGTTCCCTGGGCTGCTGTTGCTTGTGCCGCCCAAGGGCCGCTTTTTCTTTTGGAGATGCTAGACTCCGCCCATGCCGGCACAGACTCTAAAACAGGATGCGTGGGAGCGGGTGGAGCGCCGCCTGCCGGAGACGTATCTCGCGTTGGCGCTGGCGCTGACGCTGCTGCTGTGCTGGATGACGCCACCGTTCTTCGCGCCGGATGAAGCCAATCATGCGGACCGCGAGATCTCGCTCACGCACGGCCACCTGATTGAGCGAATGAGCCCGGATGGCGCCGGCAACGATATCGACGACGGCGTGGTCGAGGTGTCGGACGCGATGGACAACATCCGCATGGAGTGGGAAAAGCATGCGGGCTATTTTCTGGATCGCAGCTATGGGTCAGTCACGGATAAACAGCAACTCCGGCAGGCTGGCAGACGGTGGTCGGGCCGAATGATCTTCGAGGAGTATGAGAACACGGCGGTCTATCCGCCACCGCTGTATTTGCCGGCGATGGCCGGATGGCGGATGGGCGAAGCCGCAGGATGGACCGTGTTTGCGAGCCTGAGGCTGGCGCGGCTGCTGTGCGCTCTATGCGCGGTGGTGCTGGGCTGGCTGGCGCTGCGATTTTGTGTGGGCGTGCGCTGGCTGCTGCTAGCGGGGTTGCTGTTGCCGACCGTGCTGTATTTGAATGCGACCTGTTGCCAGGATGCGATCGTTCCCGGACTGGCGGCGCTGGCGGTGGCAATGCTGTCGCGGCCGCTGGCAGGGCAGCGTGACTTTACGCGTGCGGAATTGATGGTGGCTGCGGTTGCGCTGGGGATGATTGCTCTGGCGCGGCCGCCGTATGCGGCGATGGCGCTGGCGTTGTTTCTGCCGGCTGCTGAGATGCGCGCGGACTGGCGGCGATGGCTAAGACCTGCGGCTGCGTTTGCTGTGGTGGTTGCGCTGACCGGCTTGTGGTGGCACATGGTTGCACACCTGCAGATGGCTACGAATGATGTTGGCAATCCTGACCTGCAGCGCGTCTTTCTGCGTGAGCATCCGGTGGCGGCGGCACTTGCGCTGCTGCGCGGCACGGCGTATGCGGCGTATGACTTTTTTCATCGCGGCGTGTACGTGGTTGGCCTGAACGACCTGCTGCCGCACCATGGAGCGGCGGCGGTGCTGAGTGTATGCCTGCTGCTGATAGTGGTTGCGGCGCGTGGGCCGGTGGTGAAAAGTTGGCGCGGGCGCGTTCTGCTGGCGGTGTGTGTGGCCGCGCCGTTGCTGGGTGTTTCGCTGGCCGAGTACATCATCTGGACGCCCCCGGGATGGATGACGGTGTATGGCGTGATGCCGCGCTACTGGTTCGCTGCGATGCCGCTGGGAATTCTGCTGCTGCAAAGTTGTTTGCCGCGGCGTGAGCACTGGCTGGCAGTGCTGCCACGGCAAACTGTGATGGTGGCAGGCGTGGTGATGGCGCTGATGGCATGCACGCTGCCGTGGATAGTGGCGCACGCCTTCTATCGTGAAGGCGCGTGGCATGTGCTGCTGCTCAATCTTCGCTGAGCTATTTGACAGCGTGGTAGAGACCGGCGGCACGGAGGAGGTAGGCGTTCCACGCGCAGTCGCGGAAGCCGGTCGCAGTCATGAATGCGAGCATCTGCGGAGGACGTGGGAAGCGCGCGACAGATGCGGGGAGATAGCGGTACGCGGCCCAATCGCCGGAGATGAGACCACCGATGATGGGCAGAACGTGGCGAAAGTAAAGCGTGTAGAGCGCGCCGCTGAGGCCGCCGGGCTGGTTGCACTCGAGAATGCCGATGCGGCCGCCGGGCTTGAGCACGCGATAGATCTCCGCGAGGCCGGCAGAGTAGTTGGTGAGATTGCGAAATCCAAAAGCAGACGTCACGAGGTCGAAGGAATTGTCCTCGTAAGGCAGATGCATGGCGTCGCCTTCGACCCAAAGGGCATTGGCGCCTGAAAATTTATTGCGAGCGCGGGTAAGCATCTCGGCGGAAAAGTCGAGACCGGTGACGGGTTCAGATTGCGCGGGGCGCAGTGCGAGCAGAGCGGCAGTCATGTCGCCGGTGCCACAGCAAATATCGAGTACCCGGGCTTGGGGAGCCTGAAGCGTGGGGAGGAAGACGCGTGCGGAACGCGACCACCAGCGGCGATCGAGCCCCATGGAGAGCAAATGGTTGAGCAGATCGTAGCTGGGCGCGATGGAGTTGAAGATGCCGCGAACGTGCTCGGCGGCAGCGGCTTCGGTGGGCTCATCGGCGGGGCGAGCGCCGGGGTTGATGGTGGCGCTCACGCGCGTAGACTCGCGGCTTCCGTGATAATTTTCTGCGCGGCGGTGAGCAGCTCGTGTTCGCTGACATCGCGGACGACGATGGCGGTGCCGATGCTTGTGGGCAGAACGAACGAGCGTGTGCCGCTGCGGTGCTTTTTGTCTTTGGCGGTGAGTGCGACGAGCGTGTTTGCGTCGGCAGAAAAGTGCTTGAGCGGGCCGTAGGCTTCGATGACGCGGCGCATGGTGGCGGCGTCTTCGGGCGAAATAAGTTTGCGTGCTTGAGCGATATTGATCGCCGCAATCATGCCCCAGGCGACAGCTTCGCCGTGCAGCAGTTGCTTGTACGCGGTGGCGGCCTCGATCGCATGGCCAAGCGTGTGGCCGAGATTGAGCAGTATGCGCAGACCGCTCTCGCACTCGTCGGCGGCGACTACTTCGGCCTTCATGCGCACACTGTCGGCCACGACGCGGGTGAGCGCTGCGATATCGCGTGCGAGGACGGTGGTTGATTCGCGGTCGAGAAAATCAAAGAGCACGCGGTCACGGATGATGCCGGCCTTCACCGATTCCTGCAGGCCGGCGCGCAGTTCCGCATCGGGCAGAGTGGTGAGCGTTGCGATATCCGCATAGACGGCGATGGGATGATGGAACGCGCCGACGAGATTTTTGCCGACAGCGAGGTTGACGCCGGTCTTGCCGCCCAGCGAGCTATCGACCTGCGCGAGCAGCGTGGTGGGCACGCCCACGTAACGGATGCCGCGCATGTAGATGGCGGCGAGGAAGCCGGTCATGTCTCCGATGACGCCGCCGCCAAAGGCCAGCAGCACGGAGTCGCGGTCGGCGCCATGTTCGGCGAGCGATTCGAGCAGACTCTCGACCGTAGCGAGACGTTTGTATTGTTCGCCGGAGGCAACTTCGAGCAGCGCTGGCAGGTGCGGCAGGCCGGAGAGCAACAGCGGGCCGAGCAGCTTCCAGATCTCCGGCGAGGTGACGACGAAGAGCTTTTGCTTGCCGCTCACGAGGGCGCCCGAGAGCAGGGCATCGAGGCGCGCGCCGACCAGCGGCAACAGGTGCGCGCCGATCTCAACGGTGTAGGCCGCGGAGGCAGTGCTGACAGGGATGAGGGTGGTGCTCATAGGCTGGTTCTAAGGATATCGTGCTGACTGAAAATTATGTTGCAGGCTGCGGCTTCGCGATCAACGATGCGACTACCGTTATGGCCAGCACCACGGCAATGACGCCGAGCGAGGCGACCGGCGAGATGGTCCGCCAGTCGGCCAGCAGCATCTTGATGGCGGCAAAGGCCAGCAGCGCGGCCAGCCCCAGGTGGATGAAGCGGAGCTTCGAGAGCATCGCCGTGAGCAGAATGTAGAGCGAGCGCAGGCCCATCACTGCCATGATGTTCGAGGTGTAGGCGAGAAATGGCTGACGTGTGATGCTGAGCACGGCGGGAATGGAATCGAGCGCGAAGGCAACGTCCGTGAGCTCGACGGCGATGAGTGCGAGCAGCAGCGTGGTGGCCATCCAGTGGGCTGGTTCGTTTGGCGAGGGCGCTTCTTTCACCACGAAGTGATTCTGGTTCGTGCTGAGCGGCCGCAGAGTGCTGAGCCAGCGCAGCCAGCCGGGGCACGCGTCTTTCGCGGCGGGCTGGAGGGGCTTCAGTAGGCGAATGGCGGCAACGAGCAGCACGGCGGCGAAGACATATTCGATCCAGTGAAAGTGTTCGAGCAGGCCGAGGCCGCCGGCGATGAAAGCTCCGCGAAGGACGATAGCACCGAAGACCCCCCAGTAGAGCACGCGCGGCTGGCGAACAGGCGCGATGCGAAACAAGCTGAAGAGCAGAAGGAAGACGAAGAGGTTGTCGACGGAGAGCGCCTGCTCCAGCGCATAGCCGGCGAGGAACTGTGTGGCGCCGGCAGCCTTGTAATGCGGCACAAGGATGGCGGCAAGCGCGAGCGCGGCGGCGGTCCATAGGATCGTGGCGTAGACGGCTTTGCGATGCGTGTTGGGGAAGGCGAGGTGAAGCAGGTACTCCAGCGCCATCAGTACGAGGATAGCGGCGTGGAACCAGATCCAGTGAGAGAGAGGCGTCAAGAGATTGGTCGTATCATCGCTGGTCGATGAGCTTAATCAGGTCGAGAAAGATATCGGAGTCGGCCTGCAGGCTGGCCGTGCTGAGCTTGTCGAAGGTGTCTTTGTCGGTGTGATGGTAGGCCTCGGGATCTGCCGGCGTACCGTATTCGTAGTCGATGACATCGAGCACCGGAACGCCGCGCTGTTTGAAAGGCAGGTGGTCGTCGTCGATGGGAAGGCCGGTGGGCGCAATGTATTTGGAGTGACCGGTATCTTTTGCGGCGCGCGCCAGCAGGTCTTCAAGCCACGGCGTGGAGTTGCCTTCGCGGTCGATCTTCATCTGGCTCCAACCGATCATGTCTGCCAGCACGAAGGCTTTGATGTGCTGCAGTGTGCCGTCGCCGGACCACTTGGCCGCGATGTGGCGCGTGCCGTAGAGCGAGTCGGAGGCTGTCCAGTCTTTGCCGATCGACTCTTCGCCATCGGTGAAGAGCAACCAGATGGAGTAGCCCTGTGGCGGGTGTGCGCGAAAATATTCGCCCAGCGCGATGAGCAGAGCGGAGGTGCAGGCGCCGTCGTTCGCACCTACGAAGTTGATGTCCTTGAGCCAGTAGTTGGTCTCGTAGTGCGAGGCCAGCACGATGACGCCGTCTTTTTTTACCGGTGTGCTGGAAGGAAACTTCACCAGCAGGTTGTGCATGGTGAGCGGACCCACGAGCGTATTGGCGGTGAAGGTATCGTCAATGAAATTGCCGTGTGCGGCTTCGGGGGCGAAGTGGTCACGGATGAATTTCTCCGCGGCGGCGTGTCCGGGTGAGCCGATGAAGCGTTTGGGCGCAACGGCCAGGTACTGCTGCGTGAGCTTCATGACCTCTGCACCGGAGACGTGGTCGAGGCCGGGTTCGGACTGGATCGGCGAAGAGGATGCGCTGGAGTCGTCGGGCAGCGGCGCGGCATCGGCGACGGCTGCGATGGGCTGGACTGCTGGAGCAGCAGGCGTAGCCAAAGGTTGAGACTCAGTCGCGGGCGGGGCGGCCTTGCATCCGGTGGCGAGCAGCGTCAACACGAACGTGGCGGAGCAGAAGGAAAGATGTAGAGTGCGAATACGTTTCATGCGGCTGAGCTTCATGCTTCAACTCCAGTGGCCGCTTTCTTTTTATTGCGGCGGTTGGGATGCACATAATACGCAATGGCTACACCCAGAAAATAGAGCACGAGCATCGGCGAGGCGAACAGGCACATGCCGGTGGGCGAAGGGTCCGGACAGATGCAGGCCGCGACCAGGAAGATGGCCATGATGGCGTAGCGGAAATGCTTGAGCAGGAATTTTGCATCCACAATGCCGAACAGCGCCAGGAAGAAAATCAGGATTGGCAACTCAAATGTGATGCCAAGGCCGAGGATGAGCGAAAGGAAGAAGCTGGTGTACTCCTCAATGCCGATCATGTGATTGAAGTTCGCGCCGAATTTCGTTACCAGCACGATCATGGCGCCAGGCAGGACGTAGCGGTAGCCGAACCAGGCCCCGGCAAGGAACAACGAGACGGTCGCGATCATGAACGGCCACACATATTTTTTCTCGCTGGCGTACATGCCCGGCGAGATGAACAGCCACACCTGGTAGAGGATGAATGGCGAAGACAGGATGGCGCCGCAGACGAGGGCGGTCTTGATGTCGAAATTGATGGCGTCCGTAGGGTGGACGAGCGTCATCTTCAGGCCAATGTTGGTCAGCGGCTTCTGGATAAATGCCGTCAGCCACTTGATAAAGATGCCGGCAACGATGCAGCCGCCCAGCAGATAGAGGATGGTGTGGATGAGGCGTTTGCGCAACTCCTGCAGGTGCTCCATCAGGCTCATGCCCGGCAGTTCGGAGCGCTCCTGCACGCTGGCGCGGGCGCGTTCCAGCAGGTCGACGTTTTCTGGTTCAGTCGCCATGCGCGGCCTCCGTGTGTGTGGCTGCTTCGGGCTCGGCCGCGGGGATGGACTCGTGCAGGGGATCAAGCGCGCGCGTTTGGGAACCGGTTTGGGCGACGGGCAATCCTGTGGCAGGGGGCATGATGCTCAGCTCGCCGGAGGTCGCGATGGGTAAGGGGCGCACGCCGTCGACTCGCTCGATGGAGGGGTCGGGAGCGGGTTCGGCTGTTTCGAGTGACGGATCGGGCAGGGGAGCATGAGGATCTTCAGGGTCGATATTGCCGGCAACACTGTTCTCAGTACCAGCCTCGAGCACAGGGGCGGCGGGCGCGGCGGACTCCATGGCGGCAATCTTTGCCTGGCGCTCGGCCTGCTCGGAGAGGCGCAGCTCTTCATCCATCTGCATCTTGAACTCATTGGAAGCGCGGCGGAACTCCGCCATCCATTTGCCGACCTGGCGCGCCAGGACCGGCAGCTTCTTGGGTCCAAAGAGAAGCAGTCCGAGGATGAAAAGAAGGATGTCCTGCGAAAAACTGGGCATACAGATGTAGATGATACAGCGGGGGCGGGAGGTTCTGGCGAAGCTACCCGCGGCGAAACGGATGGCGGCGGCATACGTCCTATGGTCAGGCAAACTTTGCAGCAGTACCGGGCAGGCGCGACCCAGCAAGCCTGCGGGGATTCCTGCGACAATAGCGAGATGCCATCGGGAGATGGCAAGGGGATGGAGACAGGACTGATGGCGTCAGGGCGATGGGTAAAGCGTGGAGTAGCAGCGGCGATGCTGGCCGCGGTAGTGCCGGCGCTGAGCGGGTGCGGCAACTTTTTTGTCTATCCGGGCAACGGGTCCACCCCGACGAACACAGGCGATTACGTTTTTGTCTCCAACAGCACTACAGGTCCCACCTACATCAACGGGTATTCACTTTCCAGCGGCACGATGGCGACGCTTTCCGGGTCGCCGATCAACCTGAACTTCATTCCGTCGGCGATGTCGATTACGCCGAACAACGACCTGCTGTTCGTCTCCAGCGTCACCGGCAATGGAATTTATTCCTACGTGATCGGCACGGGCGGCGCGCTGACCGCGGAAAACAGCAGCCTGGCGGTGGCCGGGGGCAATCCGGTTTCGATCGACATCTCGCCTGACGGACAGTGGCTGTTCGCTCTGGACAACATCAGCAATACGATGTCCGAGTACAGCATCAACTACACCAGCGGGACGCTCAGTCTGCAGAGCCAGACCACCTACACCGGGTTGAACGGTACGACCATCACGCCGTATCAGGTCCGCGTGTCGCCGACCGGCAGTTACGTTGTAGTGGTGATTGGTGACGCGGGCGATATCGTATTTCCATTAACCACCTCCAATGGAGCGCTCGGCACGTCCTACGTCATCTCAACGACTAATGCTGGAGCTGACTACGCCGTGGTGATGGACAGCAGCAACAACGCCTATATCGCGCGCAGTGGTGGCACCACCAATACCATCGGGGTTGCGGTCTATCAGTTGGCGTCGGCCTCAGCGGCCCAGGTGACAGGATCGCCGTTCCTCACCCAAGCGGTACCCAAATCGCTGGTTCTGAGCAGCAGCTACAGTTATCTCTATACCGGCAACGAGCTCGATACTTCGCTTTCATCGACCAGCGGAACCAGCTCTGGGTTCTCGCAAAGTTCAGGCACGCTGACGTCGCTGGGAGCGGTGGTGGCCGCGCCGTTTGACGTCTACTCTATGGCCCGCGACAATAGCGGCAAATACATTCTCGCGGTGGGGTACAACAGCGCAGGCAATGGCGTCATAATGTACTCCATCGGGACCAATGGGACGCTTTCGGCCACCAGCAATGAGCCTACCGCGCCTTCGACGCCGCTTCCGGTGTCTGGCCTTCCCACCTACCCGGCGGTGATGGCGTTGACTCACTAAATCTCGCCTGCGCGGGGCTGGGTCTTCGCTGTACTCTTGAAAGCGGTGCTTACAGCGCCGCAGCATCCTGAACTTGAGCAGAGGGTCGCAAAGAAGAATATGCAAATGAATTGGGTGAAGGCCGTCTGGCGCGGGAGTGGAACCGCTCTTGCCGCCGTGACCGTGGCCCTCGCGCTCTCAGGATGCAACCTGCTGCATGTCAAGCCATCCGACAAATATGTGTACGTCACCGCGAAGAGCGCCATCCTGCGCGACCGCGTGGCAGCTGTCAGCAACCGCACCGGAACGGTGACTAACGGCGAAAAGCTGGTGGTGCTGGAGCAGGCGCG
>Ga0182015_10005109_pt1 | contig 13819 bp, 13 predicted proteins | sample 712P3MmetaG_FD_120478 | JGI IMG/M metagenome (GOLD analysis project Ga0182015, IMG submission 120478) | Permafrost microbial communities from Stordalen Mire, Sweden - 712P3M metaG | ecosystem: Environmental > Terrestrial > Soil > Wetlands > Permafrost | place: Sweden: Stordalen | collected...
CGAGTCTCAGCACAACCGAGGTCTACACGCACGTGTCTGACGGAGCGCTTCGGCGTGCGGTCTCGGACGCGGACGTTCTCGGAAGCCTCCTCGCGCGGCGATAACTAGGAATTATCAGTGGCGGCCTCTGTCGCACGAGGAGACGGTCTGGCTGACCGCATCCATGAGGTCTGCGAAGAACGACGTGTCCGACGTTGAAGCAGCCGTAGGCCCCTGGCCGCGAGCGATAGTGCGTTCACCGACTGATGCTTGACTCCGCCCTCTCTCTTGCCGGGGGTGCTGCCGATGTGGCCTCACTCGACTGGAGCCTAGTTGGGGAAGTTGTCGCCGGCGTAGCAGCACTTGTTGCTCTAGGAACGGCATTGCTCAACCTCACCACGGCGCGGCTCAGTCGAGCCCGTCTTGACGAAAGCATGCAGGCGCCGGTCGTACCCGATGTGATTCCCTCGCGTGTGAACATGGTCAACCGCGACGACGAGATACGCGATGCGTTAGCGCGACTGCACGCCGGAGTGCCCGTGCTGGCCATAGAGGGCGACGCTGGGATCGGGAAGAGCGCACTGGCTGCCGAGATCGTCCATCTGCTCCGGAGCGAGGAACTCGCCGCACACAATTCAAACGGCGCGAAGAGACATCAGTTCGCTTGGATCGATGCTAGTCATGGATGCCCGACGCTTGCTGAACTCTGCCAGGCGCTTACCTTGCTGACGGGCGATCAGACACTGACGACAGCTCCGGTGCTGCATAAGGCCGACGCACTCCGAGCTCATTTCGCCTCGAATCGGACGGTCCTCGTGCTCGACGACCTGTCGATCGGAGACGATCGCCCCTCAGAGAGGTTTCGCGAGTTCATCCGACACGTGCCCCACGGGTCGGCGATTATCGCGTCGGTAACCCGACCGGGGATGCTAGACGCCTCGTGTGTGCACCTCGCCGAGCTCGACCCGTCACACACGCGAACGCTCGTCCGCCAGGAGGCCGGCGAGATCGGCCTTGACCCCGATGGGTTCGACGAGGCGACCGTCACACGACTACGAACGACGCTCGGTGGTAATCCCGCGTTGATCGAGTGGTTCATGCGTGCCTACAGCCGCAGCCCAAACTCGCTCGAAGAGCACATCGCGACACTTGAAGACGGCAGACAGCTACCTGACTTCTATGCACGCGTCTGGAACGACTTGAGTATCGACTCACAGGCAGCCCTCGGCGCGTGCGCGTACCTAGGGGGCAGCGCAATCGGGGATCAACTCGCCGTCGCGTGCGCGATGAGCGCTGACCAAATTGCGAAGGTGCTCGCCTATCTTGTCGGCGAGGGACTAATCAGGGCAACCCGCATCGATGGCCAGCCGCCGAGATACACCTGCGGTACTGCGCTTCGGCGCTTCGTCCGTGACACGATCTCGCGAGCATTTGTCTCGGACTGCACTTCTCGTCTCGCGCAGCACTACATTGGCTGGCTGTCGGTCGATTGGGAAAACGCACGCTCTGCCGCGCCGCATGCTGGCGCATTTGTTCCCATACTCGAGGAGCTCTACTCCGAGAGCGACGATGCCGCGCTGCAGGATCTGTTCGGTGCGGTGCTCGACATCCAGTTCACGCTCGGACTCTTCGACGCTCGCATAGACAGCGGCACTCTCGCCTACGAGAGCGCCCTACGTGCGGACAACTATCGCGCCGCATCGCTTGCGACGTCCGTCGTCTCATCGACACACGCGATCCGCGGCGAGCTTCGGGCGGCAGAGGAGGCCGTCGCGCTCGGCATGCTAGCGGCCGAGGCGTCCGGCGATCTCGCTGAGATCGCTCGCCAGAGGCGGTGCAGCGGCTTCACCAGCTATCGATCGGGACGCGCTCAGGAGGGGCTCGCTGCCATCGAGGGCGCCGCGGAGCTAGCCGAACAGGCTGGCGATCTGAAGGGAGTTGTGGACATCCTCGGACTCCGAGCTGCAGCGTTGTTGTACCTCGGAGCACTCGACGACGCTGAAACGACCAGCCAAAAATGCCTAAGAGTGTGCGAACGAATTCCGTGGGAGCGTGCTCGGGCATATCCACTTCGCGACCTCGCAGAGATTGCGATCGCGCGGGAAGATCTTTCAAACGCTCGAAAGCTTGTGGAACGAGCACACGATGTCGCGGCGGCTGCTCATGACCGGCGTCAATTGGCTCGGATACGTCTCACAGATGCGCGCCTGTTGCTTGCCGCAGACGAGTTGGACGGCGCCGTTGCCCAAGCGAACCTGGCCATCTCGATGGCTTTGGCACTCGGATTACCGCCTGAACTGCGAGAAGCTCGAGCAATCCACACCGCCGCCATCCGCCTCAAAAGGATGCCGCGCCGGTTGCGACGCACACGGCATGCGGACTTGACGCGGCTAAGCGATGCGCCCGTCGGTGGCGACTAGCAGGACTTCCGCTCTATCGCGTCAACCCGTCTCTCTTAGCTCGTAATAGGACCCGCTCGTGGGCTCCGAACAGAAACTTATAGGCCTCAGCCCCTCTGCCAAGATCGAGCGTCTCGTAGCCCTCTCCGGCAAACGTGTCGATAGCGGCTCGAAGCAGCAAGTGGCCACACTCGAACCGACTCATCGTCGGGTCGAGGGCCCGAAGCCTCAACATTGCTACCGGCTGCTCAACGAGGTAAAGATCGGCCGCCGCTACGCTCGCATTCACAACCATCTGCAGTATTTGGACATTGCCGCGGTTCGCGAGAGCTGTGAGCATCGCCTGGATCGACCTGTCGCGGAGGCGATCGATAGTCCGGCCCACGCTCCTCAGACGCGTCTCTCGCAGGCGCATGAACTCTGGGAACCTCGATACGACGTCGACGCCGGTGATGCGTCGGAATTCGACCTGTTGCCCGCGCCAGAGAGTGCTCAGCATCCCCGTCCATCGTCGGCGATGACGAAGTGAAATCGGCGCCCGGGACCCGCTGCTGCGCAGGTCGATGACCGGAGCCACCTCGCAGGGCGTCCAAGCAAGGTCTAGATGCGCGTCAGCAGCGGCTAAGGCACCTGCGGGATCGATGTTCTCAAGGTCGATCGTCACCCCTCGGGAAGTGATCTCGCACAGAGCGCTCATCACCATGGGCCCTACCTCGAGTGCGTGTCCGGGTAAGACGAGAAGGTCCGCCAAGTCGTTTCGCGGGGCCGCGGCAACGCGTGCTGTTGAGGTCCCCTCACTTTGATGAACTGCGAGCGGGAGCAAAGCGACCATCCCTAAATCGGACTCGATCGCGACCAGCAGAGGCTCAGCGTTCGGGTGCTGCGCCCCGAAAGCGGCCTCAACCCAGGGCCGGGACCCGCTAAGGGACGCCGGTGGCCTGGCGCTGAGCGCAGCCCACTGCCGCTCACAAAGGTCGTCTAACTTCGTGTACTCGCAAACTCGCAGTGTTCTCACGTACGCATCTCATGATGCGCGAAGCTCATTTCGATTAGCGCCACCAGGACTCTGTCGACATCGAGGGCCTCGAGCAAACGCTCACGACGCCAAGCATCGTCGCGCAGTCCGATGAGAACACTTTCGTAGAACGGCAAGTAAAGACTGTCGACGTAGTCGCGGCTACTAATCGCGTCAGTGCAGAGCCGCCGCCTCAAGTGTTTACCCGCACTGATCACAGCCGCGTCGTCCCTCCAAGTTAGGATCAGCGGGCCGACTTTGAACTGAACCTCGGTGCGCCTGGCCGACGAAGCAGCTGAGGCACGGAGAGCCATCGTCCCGGAACCGACACGCAGCCTGGCTGACACCGTTTCACGGTCATCGTGACCCGCGCGAAAGGCTTCCAGCGGTTCGACGTCTGACGCAATCTGGCGCGCAAGACCGATGAAATGGACGACGTGATCGCCGAGCAGTCCCCCAGATCGAGCTAGATGCTCGCGCCACGGAGAGGACGCGTGGACATCGCCTCCTTCGCGATCGATCTCGATCGTCAAGAGGAACGGCAGCCGCAACTGTGCCGCCACTCTCGCGTACCCGGCAACTCGACACCACATGGGCGCGTACTTGTACTGCTGAACCAGCACCAGTGCGGTCGCGGTCGACCGAAACACGCGATCGATCCGCCAGTGGTCGGCGCCTGTTACTGTCAACGGCTTTTCGCATAAGGTGTGAAGCCCGCGTCGCGCTGCCAGCAGCATCAGCGACGCGTGAGACTCTGGCTTGCTCGCCACCACAAATAAATCCACAGCGCAAGCATCAAGCATTGTCTCGGCGTTCGGGAACAGCAAAATCGACGGGTACTGCAGCGCGACACTTCTTCGTCGGTCAACACTGGGATCAGCGCCGCACACCACCACGATATGTCCCTCCGTCTGAAGTGCGGCGAGTGCCGGGAGATGGCCTCGCGTTGCAGCGCTGCCCAGCCCGGCGAGAGCGATCCTCACGTAAGAACCTCTGACAGCACGTCGAAGAGATAGTCCGCTTGACCGATTTCAAGCGTGAGGGGTGGCATAACGCGCACCCGCGCCACGTCGGCGGCGATCAGCAGACCTCGGTCGCGGCACGCGCGGAAGACCATCGTGCAGTGCTCAAGGTCCGCCAGTTCGCCGGTCTCGGGGTTTACGAGGTCGAACCCGAGCATTAGGCCGACACCTCGGGGTCGTTTCACGGACCCTGCGAGCTCCGACAGTCTGATGAGACGTCGAGCAGCGTGATCGGCGACCCGTCGAACGTTCTCGAGAAAGGGCTCTTCGCGGAGAATCTCGAGTGTGACCAGACCAGCAGTACACGCGAGAGGGTTACCACCATAGGAGCTTGATGTCGAGGACGAACCACGAAGGCTGGAGCCCTCCCAGATTTCGTCTGACGCGCATACGGCACTGAGTGGGAACCCGCCCCCTAGTCCTTTGCCGAGCACGAGAATGTCGGGGGACGCGTCGAAGTACTCGAACCCGAAGAGTCTTCCGGTGCGGCCGAAGCCTGTTATGGACTCATCGAGAATGAGCAGCCAGTTGCGGTCGTCGCAGAACTCGCGTAACGCTTTCAAAAACAGTCGAGGCGGCGGGATATTGCCCGCCGTCCCTAGAACTGGCTCGACGAGAACTGCGCCAACGTCATCGAGGTCGGTACGCAGGCTGAGCGCGGCGAGAGTACTGACGCCAAACTCTTCGCACGAGTCGTATGTCCCGGCATCATGCCGCTCACATTCGGGAAATGGTGCAGTGTGTAGCCACGGTGGAGCGAACCTCATGGCTTCCGGTGACCATCGGCTGGCTGTGTACCGAAGCGCGGCGGTCTTGCCGTGAAAACTCCCAGCGAATGTCAAGACGCCTGCCCGACCCGTCTGCGTTTGTGCGAGGCGCACCGCGGCTTCGATTGCTTCGGCGCCGCCGGAGAACAACGCCGTTCGATTTACGCGTGGCGGGAGCACCTGGGCTAGCGCCTCGAGATATCGAGCAAGTTCCGCGGTGTGAAAGGGGGTGACCGTCAGGCGAGCGGCTTGCCTGGTGACTGCCTGCACCCAGAGCGGATGGCAATGACCGAGCGAAGCCACGCCGTAGCCTGACACGACATCGAGGTATCGCGAGCCGGCCGTGTCGTACACATATGCACCCTTTCCGTGATCGACGACGATTCCGGCGTGGGCGGCGATCCGACGCATTCCGCCTCCACGGAGTCGGGAGATGAGATCGAGTGGCGCGGAACGTCGCAAGCTCGCCCCGATCTACGGCCCGTCACGCCGACTATGAAGGCCCACGGAGAGCGCGCTATACGTTTGCTCTGGCGACTGATGCGGGGCGGCCGTCACCACCGATAATTCCTAGTTATCGCCGCGCGAGGAGGCTTCCGAGAACGTCCGCGTCCGAGACCGCACGCCGAAGCGCTCCGTCAGACACGTGCGTGTAGACCTCGGTTGTGCTGAGACTCGCGTGACCGAGCAAGCGCTGGATATAGCGAATATCGACGCCCAACTCGATCAGCTGCGTAGCGGCAGTGTGACGGAGCATGTGCGGCGTGACTCGGCCGCTTAACCCGGCATTACGAGCCGCCGCTGCGAGCCTCGATCGCATCGCGGCTGTGGTGAGCGGCTCGTGCCGCGCATTGAACAAGAGGTAGCGATGGTCCACGGCTAGCTCGCCTCGAGTTCTGAGGTAAGCACGGGTGAGATCCGTGATCCAATCGTTCGTGAGAAAGACCTGCCGCTCACGTCGCCCCTTTCCCAGCAGGCGAAGGCTCCGGCTGGGCAGATCGATGTCCTGGCACTCGATGCCGACGATCTCGTTAACCCGCACGCCAGTGGCGACCATGAGCGCTACTGCGAGCAGCGTCGTGGACTCGTGCGGACGCCGGAGCACAGCATCCAGATCGGTGGCGTCCGCAACGCCCGCGCTCTTGCGCAACCAGCGCAGGAGCCGATCGAGCTCGTGCGCGGGCAAGACGCGAGGTAGCTTCCGTGATCGCCCGACGGCAACGATCGTGCCAGCGAACGGGTCGGTTTCCAGTAGATGTTGCGAAAGTAACCACCTGCAGAATCCGTGGAGCCCCGAAGCCCGCCGCCTGATCGAGATCGAGGAAAGTCCCGCAGCGCGCTGCGCCTCAAGGAACGCGATCACGCAGTCGCGGTCGATCTTGCCGACGACGGTGCAGTCGCCGAGATGCCGCTCGAGCGCAGCGACATCCCCGTCGTAGGCGCGAATCGTGTGCGGTGACAAATCGCGAGTTGCACGAAGCCAACGAACGTACTGCTCGCGCGTCTGACGAATCTCCATACCGGCCGCCTTTCATCCAATCGTTCGAACCAACGACGGAGTACTCGGCGCGCGCCCTCCTATCCCGCAGGAGCCGTAACCGGCGTACGGCGAGGCCGCGCGGGCGGCAATGACTCGCGCTGGTGCCGGCTCCTGTTGCTGGGTTGATAGGGCGTCAGCCGCAGCGGGCGAGGAGTCCACCTCCACAATTACGTTCGGCGGCGCGCCTGCCTCCTCCGCGTTGAGTACCCGGCGAAACGTGTTCCTTGCGACAGGAGTGTCCCGCCCGTCGTCGGGATTACCGCGTCGCGTCGCCTTGCCCCCCGGCCGGGCCACGCGCCCGGCCGTCCTGGGTCGACTATGAGATCACGTGGTTGGAGGTGGTTGCGACGGCGGTCGCAGGGGAAAACGTACTATGCGGTATTCGCATCACATGGTGGCAGCCCAGTGACTACACTCGGTGCTCGTATGCGTGGAGTAGCGGTGCCGGGCGGGAGGCCGCTTTGGCGGTGGCCATCTGGGTGGACTTTGATCCTATTGTGCGCGAATCAATCATCAGGCGTACGCTCTCAAGTCGAGTGCTGCCGCAATAGACCTAGTGGGCCACATCCCGCCGCTTGGTAATGCGCCAGGTGAACGAGTTCGACGCTTGCGGCTGTCTCCCGACATCGGGAGAACCCGTTCGTGAAGTTCGCACACTGCCCGCGGGCCAGGTTGCTGTCAAGCGAGGCGGCGCCCATGCGACGAAGCACGAGCGTTCCAAGGCGAGCAAAGCTCGGTCGTCAGTAGCTGAGGATGTGGGCGTCAGCGCAGTGGCGTGGATCCCAGCAACAGGGATGGACGAACGGCGGTGGATGGAGTGCGGTAAGCACATAGGGCGTGCCGGCAATGGCACTAACTGGTGGATTGGTGATTGGCTCCGTTACGGCAATGCGCGCTACGGCGAGCGGTATCGACTTGCCGCGCGGGTCACGGGCTATGACGAGCAAACGCTTATGAACTACGCGTACGTTGCCGCTCACATTCCGGTGTCGCGGCGCCGCGCAGACGTGTCGTGGAGCCACCATGCGGAGATCGCGAAACTCGGCGCCGCCGCACAGGAGACCTGGCTCGATCGCGTAGTAACCGACCGCCTTTCAGTCAAAGATCTTCGCGTTGAGCTGCGCGCTGACAGCCTGAAGACGACGCCGAGCATCGCCCCGTCCGCTCAACGCGCTTGTGATGACGTTTCCCTGTGTCCCACATGCCGTCGGCCATGGCGGGCCGACCGCGCGAACCAACGCATACTCGCCCTGAGAGGGCGGATGACCTAGCGGCGTGTCTCGGGTACGTCAAAGCACGGCGACAACGACGGTCTCGCGGCGCGCCTCGTGAGGTTTTTTGATGAGGTCATCGATCCCGCGTGGCTTTCAGCACCGAGATCCGCGTCGCCTGATCCACCATGGCTCGGTCCGCCGTACGATGTCCTACCGGCGCATGTCGAAACGCACCTCGAGCTGACTAGAACGATCGACTTGGCTGTGTGGATCACCGGAGCGGCTGTATTCCCTTGCGGCGTGAGCTTCGAGTTACAAGTGCGCTGGAGTGGCGGTAGGCAGGTGCACTTGCCGTTGGTGGCGGGTGATCGCGGGCGCAACGGCTTATGTCTTGGAGCACTATTTGACGATGGACGCCGTGCGCTCGCGGTACCTCTCCGTCGCCATTCCGCCGAGTTCGCGCCGGCGCAGTCACTTGTTGCCGCACCGCTCAGAACCCGTCAGTACCAGGTCACAAATGAGATCTGGATGTGGCCATTGCCGAACGTATCGGTCACCTGGGTCCTCGAGTGGCGGGCGCAGAGGGTCGGAGAGTCGAGAGTGCGCTTCGACACCAGCGGGATCAATGACGCCGCGCGCGACTCGCGGCCGGTTTGGCCAATGCGCGAGCCGGCTGCCGTATGACTCGTGCGATCACACAACTGGGTCCGCAACGTATCTTGGGCTAAGCACGGTGTGGGCTTCTCGCTCGACCGGACAGATGAACGTCAGGCCCGCCCACGGAGCCGGGATCACGGTCGACAAGACCGCCAACACAGTCGATAGCGAGGGATTATGAGAACCACTCGTAGCGAACCCGAGCTTGCTCTCATCGTGGGTGCGGCGCGGTCTGGGACGACGCTCTTACGTTCACTGCTTGATGCTCACCCCGAGATCGGCTGCCCGGCCGAGGCGGGCTTACCAGCACTGATAGGGCACGCACGCCGCGTCTGGGCGACGGTATGCGCCAGCGACGACCCCACTCCCGCGGATCCACTAGGCATCGGCTCGCCTGACGCGGCCCAGGTTGTGGTGCCGCTACCGGAGGACGCCGAGCGGGAAATCCGACGGAGTGCTACCGCAATGATGACATACTACTGCCAGCGCGATCGCAAGCGGATCTACTGCGATAAATCGCTCGACACGGGGCCGTATTTGCCAGCGGTGTTTCACAGCTTTCCGAACGCGAAGTGCATCATCATCGTGCGTCACGTGATGGACACCATCGCCTCCGGTCTTGAGGCCACGCCGTGGGGGTTTAACGCTTTCGGCTACACGCCGTTCGTCCACGCTTCTCCCGATAATACGGTAATGGCACTCGCGCGCTATTGGGAAATGCACGTGTCGACAGCACTCAAATGGCAGGAGAGCCATCCTGTGGCCTGTCACTGCATTCGCTATGAGGACCTCGTTGCCGATCCGCCGAGTGCACTGTCAACTCTCTTCGAATTCCTCGACGTTGAGAACGATATGAGCGTCCTTGTGCGGGGGTTCACCAAGCACAACCCACTCTCAGGGCCCGGAGACTACAAGCTCGCGTTTACGCGCGCTATCAACAGCGAGTCTGTTGGACGCGGGAAGCAGGTGCCGGTGACCATGATCCCGCCGAGCCTCCTCGCGCGCTTGAACGAGCTCCTTGAGAGTCTCGCCTACCCGTCGCTCACCGCATCGTGGAACGCAGAGCCAAAGCCTTTCAAGTTCGCAGCTGACAGCACTCGCCGCGAACTCGAGCACATCATGTCGTTCATGCGAGACGGGGACTGGCGCTTTGACGTCGAGAGCATCGCGATTCTGGCCGACGATGACCTTGATCTTCGCTGGGTTGTGGAGCCTGGTACTTCGACAGTATCTCGCGGCGATGGCGAAGTCGACGTGGTAATCACCGGCACGGCCGAGGACTTGGTCCAACTGATGAGCGGAGCCGAAAACCTCGGCGTGCTGATGCGCTCCGGGCGGATCCGCTGCGTCTACGCAGACACAGACCAGCCGCGATTTGACTTGCCAGGGATGATGGCGAGCCTGGTTGCGTGCTTTAGAGCGCCCAGCGCAAGAGGTACCCCGGACGATGCCGAAGGCGTGCAATCGCACGCTTGATTCCAGGCACGTGGTGTGCCGCTTGACACTGGCCGTTGCCGTCTAGTACCAGTTGCTCTGTAGTTTGCGCGCGGTTCAACCAGCTAGCGAGAGGAGCACTACACGTGAGCAGAATACTTACACGCTCGCTCGTCCCAATGGCCGTCATCGGCGCAGCGGGCATGATGCCTGCGACCGCATCGGCTTTGTCCGTGGGAACGCCGAAGGGGCCACCTACAAGAGTCACGTCTGCAGAAGGACAAGCAATCGCAGAGGCGCGCGCACTCCTTGGTTTCGGAGGGATTGCCCCGGATCTTTGCAGATCTCACTCATGTGACGGCACACCAGGTGCCGCGTCTTATGCGTCGGCGTGGGCACAGGAAGACTGGGGATTGACGCCCTATGCCCGTGGTGGGTGTAGCGGCGAGTTTGGGCACGGACACCGCGGTTCCACGCAGTGGGCTTGCTACGGCGATGGTCGATCGGCCGGTGGGACCGTATATCCTTGGCAGGTCAACGTGTCTGCCTACGGTAACCAGACCTACGCTCACCTTTATTAGCGCCATATCGACGTGCCGATGGTTGCGTCGAGCGCCATATCGACGCAACCATCGGTAGCAACGGGTGGGGGCATAGTGCCGCAGTCTTGCGCGCGATCGAAGTAGTACGCATCCCCGCACATATACGACGGCAACGGCGGCTGGTGTCGCAGCCGGCGTCCGACGGCTGTCGTCGCCCTTTCTAGCCGCGGCGCACCGCGATCTGCTGGTGACCGGTCGGGAACGTTTTGCGCTCTGAGGCCACATACTCAGTAGATGGACCGTCCAACCAAGCCTCCGAGCGAACAGACGGACGCCGACCTCATCCGAGCGGCCCGAACCGAGCCGGCAGCGTTCGAGACGTTGTTCGAACGGCATGCCACAGCTCTTCGTCAGTGGCTGTTCGCCCACACTGGCGACACTACGCTCTCACAGGAACTGCTCGCCGAGACTTTTGCTCAAGCGTGGCTGGGATTGCGGCGCTTCCGCGGCGAGGGTGATCGATCGGGTGCGGCGTGGCTCTACGGCATCGCTCGTCACCTCGTCCACCAACATTACAGGCGTAGGCGAGTTGAGACGGCCGGGCGCAAACGGTTGGGCATGGCGCTAATTGCCAGCGACGACGGCGGCCTCGACGGCATGCCCGCGAGCCTCGATGCCAAGGAACTGAGTCCCGCGGTGCGCGAAGCGTTCGCCCAGCTGACGGCGGAGCAGCAAGCAGCCATTGGTTACCGGGTCGTCGACGAGCTGAGCTACGGGGAAATCGCTGTGCGTCTTCGCTGTAACACAGTGACCGCGCGAACACGAGTGTATCGCGGCCTCCAAACCATGCGCAGTGTCATCACCAAAGGAGCCAGACCATGACCGACCTCAGCCCAGAGCTAATCGCGCTCAAGAGCGACCTTGGCCGCGCGATACGGCTAGATCATCAACGGCGCCGACACCGGCGCCACCTGGTCCGTGCCGGCGCGTTGAGCGTGGGGGCTGTCGCCGCGCTGTCAGGGAGCGCGCTCGCGGCCGGGGCCGCGCTCGGCGTGATCGACCTCAGCGGCGGCTCAAGCGCCTCACCGGTGACCGAAATTCGTGTCTGGGATGCCGCGAACGGTACGTTCGTCACCGCTACAACGCATACGAGCACCGTCGGGCCTTACGCGTACCACATAACCGGTGGGGCGATAACGACGCGGTGCCCGTTCACGAATCCGGTCGAATATGCGGTGGAGCCGATCGACATTTACGTCACGAGCACCAGCCTTCTCACGGCTAGTGAGCTCGAGCAGGCGCTCGAGGTCGAAACCGAGCACTCAACCGCGGCCTGGTCGCAGCTACGCTCCGACGGCGTTAAATCGATCAGTCAGTTTGACGACGCTGCTGGAGATGGATGCTCGAGGGTCGGCGACACAGTGCCACCGTCGTGAAGTCACGCTGCACAACAGCTCGCGCCGGCGAGGGTCGCGCCGCGGCACGCGCGTGGCGATTCTCCCCGGGCCGCTCCCCCGGACCGCCTTTGTGTGCGGCGTTGGTTGCCGTTACTCGAGTAATCCCGGGCCGCTGCGGATACTGCCTCCGCGACACAGCTCCCAGCACGTGCTGTGAGCCCCGCGTGCGCAGTGCTCACGGCCAACGATCTGGCAGGACGTCCCGGTCCAGGCCGAGCCAAGGCGCACGCCTCGGGCCCGCCCAGGCCAACGGGTCAAGCCCCGCGAGTATCGCGACCGCGGGCCTCTGAGTGTTGACACCAGATGAGCTGATCTGGCGCGGGGCGTTTCGCGATCTCGATCTGCGCGCGGTTCGCTGCTTGCTCGTGCTCGGCGAAGAGCGACACTACTGTCGCGCGGCCACCCGACTCCACATCAGTCAACCCGGCCTCAGTCGAGTCATCGCTATGCTCGAGGCGCGAGTCGGGGGAACCTTGGTCGTACGCAGCTCGAGACCAGTGCGCCTGACTCCACAGGGGGAGATCCTCGCCTACCACGGACGTCGTCTGCTCAATGAACAGCAGGTCGCGTTCGACCACCTTGCGGCGAGTGTCGCCGAACGCAGTGCCGCCCGGAACTCCCTAACTCCTCCCGCCGCTGCTAGCGCCGTCATTGCTCCGGCTCCGACAATTCCGTCGCCGCCACCATCGGCGCCTTAAAATGCTAGACAGCTGAGCCCGCGATCGCGGTTGCCAGTAGGTAGGCTGCGCGGACGCGAGCTCAGCCGTCGTTGACGACACTCGGGCGTCATTGTCTCGCCAGACGTTGCTGTCACAGGTCGCGCCGCCGAGACAGATGGTCGGGAGAGCGCCACGAGCTGCAGCGATCGGATCCGGTCAGCCGTACACGACGGGGCGACGCGCCCGGTCGGAAACGAGCAGCAGGAGCGCGAGCAGGACGAAGTTCATCACGATCGAGGACCCGCCGTAGGCGACGAACGGCAATGTGACGCCGGTGAGCGGGATCAGATCGGCCACGCCGCCGACGATCACGAACACCTGCATCGCGACGACGAACGCGAGGCCGGTGGCAAGCAGCTTCGAGAACGAGTCGCGTGCAAGCGTCGCCACCTTCAGCCCGCGCGCGACGAACAGCAGGTAGACGACGAGCAGCCCGGTCGCACCAATCAGGCCGGTCTCGTTGGTGATTACCGCATAGATCATGTCGCTCTCAGGGACCGGAAGAATCGAGTTTGCCTGTCCGTGGGCGTCGGACAGCCAGAGGATCGACTGATCGAATCCGGTGCCGAGCACACCGCCGTCGGCCTGGGCGAACAGCGATTGCGCGAGCTGGTAGCTGGTGCCGGAGTAAGGGCCAGTCCTGCGGCCGAAAAGCGTCGGATCGAACGGGTGCTCCCAGGCGAGCACGCGCGAATAGATGTGCCCGACGTGCGTGCCGAGGTAATAGGCGCCGAGCGCGAACAGCAGCAGGCCGATGAACGGAAACGAGAAGCGCCCCGTCGCGACGTAGAGCAGCGCCAGGAAGACAGCGAAGAACATGAGCGACGTGCCGATCTCGCGTGTCACGAGCAGCATCGCCATCGCCGAGCCCCAAACCAGGAGGAGCGGCCCGAACTGCTTCATCGGCGGCAGCGTGATCCAGAGAATGCGCCTGCCGGCCGTGACGAGCAGTTGGCGGTTATCACGCAGGTAGGAAGCGAGAAAGATCACAATCGCGATCTTTCCGAGCTCTGACGGCTGGAACGTGATCGAACCGATGTGAACGCTCAGGTAGGCGCCGTAGGTCTCGCCGCC
>Ga0182015_10005110_pt1 | contig 13814 bp, 10 predicted proteins | sample 712P3MmetaG_FD_120478 | JGI IMG/M metagenome (GOLD analysis project Ga0182015, IMG submission 120478) | Permafrost microbial communities from Stordalen Mire, Sweden - 712P3M metaG | ecosystem: Environmental > Terrestrial > Soil > Wetlands > Permafrost | place: Sweden: Stordalen | collected...
CTTCACCAATATCCTGACCGCATACCCCTCGGGATATCTCGTCTACAACGCACTCCAGGCCAAACTGGAACGTCGCTACAGCCAGGGCATCTACCTCATCAATTCGTTCACCTGGTCGAAGGCGATCAACAACGCCTCCGCTGATCTGGAGACCAACGGGGGTGACTCGGCAGTGGTGAATATCTTCAATCCCGCGGGCGACCGCGGCGTCTCGAGCTACGATCAGACGTTGAACAATACACTTTCAGTAGTTGCCGATCTGCCGTTTGGCAGGGGCCGCCACTTCGGTGAAAACGCTCCGGGTTGGCAGCAGGCCGTGCTCGGAGGGTGGCAACTTTCAGCCATCAACCTCATGACCAGCGGACTGCCCATCAACCTGACCTATGCACCCAATGCGCAGTACGCGGTCTCAAGTACCAGCGCGGCCTACTCGGTGCGCCCGAACCTGGTGAGCACCGCAGGCGCGGTCTATGCGCCGCGCTCCAGTTGGGTCAAAACCAAAAGCGCACTCAGCGGCACACTGAATGCCAAAGAGGTAACCGTCCCTACTCCTAACCAGTACTTCGGCACCGCCGGGCGCAACGATCTGCGTGGGCCCTCCTTTGCCCAGCTCGATCTGGCGGCCCACAAAACCGTGCCCTTGTGGTCGGAATCAAGCAAGCTGGAGTTCCGCATGGAAGCCTTCAACGTCTTGAACGCGACTAACTTCCAACAACCCGACAGCGCAATCACCGATGGCGCAAGCTTCGGCACCTACACCGCCGCCAACGCTTATCCCGCCCGCCAGGTCCAGGTGGCCCTTCGCCTCAACTTCTAAATCGACAGAAGGTGTGGATGGGCTCTCGAGCCATCCACACCCTTTGCGATGCGATTTTCCTGGAAGCGAACCCACCACACTTTGTCATCCCGACCGAAGTGGAGAGCCGCCCTGAGCGCAGTCGAACGGGAACCTGCTTTTCCGTCCATCCCAATAACGATCGCAAAGGTAGAAACCCACCCTAAACCTTGTCATCCCGACCGTAGCGTAGCGCAGTGGAGGGACCTGCTGTGCGCCTTTCCAGCCAACAAATTCTCAGGACATATCACAACCAACCCGCGACGATCCTGTCCGTTGACGTACGCACAACCTCCTACCGCTCGCAAATGGATGGAATCGTGCGAGGACCAAGCCCTGACGCATCCATAAGCACTTGCAGCGCCTGGTGAACTAAAGGCAGTCTGACAGTAATCCCGCAATAAGCCCAAGCCAGGTTAAGGTGTTCAAGCGCGCGAGCGAACGCGACTACGCCTTCAACAGGAGCTGTGCCATCCCCCGGGTCATACCGAACCCGGCGGATAGACCCCTGAGGAAGCGTCTCCGCATCGACAAGTGCAAGCCCGATTGGATGACGATGTTCCATCCAACGCCGAATCTCGCTACAGGATTCGCACGTACGCGCAATATAGAGTCGCGCAGGCGGACCCGCGTGGTAAGGGCGCCAGCGGAAACGCCAGCTAGGAACCCCACCCCGATAGTTTTCCCACTGTCCCTGAAACCGAGCCTGAAGGTCGCGCTCTTCGTCCCAGTGAGCGATCCCCGCGGAATAAAGTGTGGACATGGCGGCGGCCACCACGAGCCATGGATTCCGCAGCAGCAATGCCCAAAGCAACAACACCATCGCGCACGAAACTTGCATAGGGTTTGCGCAATAGCGATAAATGCCGCTGGTGACGATGCGCTGCGGCGGATCGTAAGGGATTGGCGTACCCACACCGCGCTGGGCAAACTCGGCGACAGCGCTCACTCCTGGTACAGCAAGAAGAAGAATGACCTGAATCGCGGCTTGCCGCAGAAAACTCGGCGTGTGGAGGAGTGGCTGCCAGACGGAACTCATGTTCGCCGCAGGACGAATCGCGAAAACAACCTCAGGGAGCAAGAAGAGGAACAGAAGGCCAGAGATGGCCACTTGCAATGCAGCCCGGAACTTGAGGTGCGAGTTGTCCAGTGTCCAACGTGCGACGCAGAACGCGGGAGCAAGAACAAGAGCGAGTGCTGCTGCTTCACCAAGCAACCAATGCTCACGGAAGTGCAGCGCCGGGCTGCTCAAAGGCATGAGCCAAAGATCGGCTACGCCCATGATGACAAGGACTTCGGGAAGATCGAGTTTTCGGAAGGTGAGTGGCGGCGCCACTCCCCAGAGCACGGCCCAGCCCAGGAACAACTCCAGCGGCATGCCGAGGATGGCGGCCCTTTCAGGAGTGAAGACCCACCACCCTGTGACCAGGTTGATGCGCTGCAGGATGAGCAGCGTGGGAAGCACCCAGAGCAGGCTGAGCAGGCAAGCAGCAAACATCCGCTGCCGGCGCGGACGCGCGAAAGCGACGAGCGCGGCCCAGGCAAACGGAAGGTAGAGAGAGGCAACGCGAATGATAGTGGCGCGATCCATAACTCATGTCCTCGGGAACTTATCTTCTTGGTGTGGCATTGGCGGTGATGAGATAGTTCGCGGCCTGGCGAACGGCGAATGCTTCCCATGGTGCGAAATACCAGTAAGGATCGAGCTGGCGGTCAAACGATATCCTCCACGTGACCCTGGTGTGCGTTGGATCTACGGCCGTGTACATAACGTCGGAGCTCTGCCAGCGAACCCATTGCAGCAGCTTGCTCGAATCGCTGATGACTTCAAAGCGAACGTAGCCCGTCTTCGCGTCCGCAACGCGCATGACGAGGTCCCCGGGAGGGTCCCCTTCCGCCCCCGCGAAGTGGATTGTGCGCAGGCTGTTAAGTGCCAGGCCTGAGCCGCGGGCCTGCAGCGGACGCGGGAAGCCAATACGGAGAAAGCGCGGCAGCGCGGCCGTGATGTCTGGACTCTGCGTGAGTGCCGCCTGCACCTCACTCGAGGATGCGTCCACGATGTGCGTGGCTTCGACAGACTGAGCGCGATTGTAACTAAGCTGCGGGGCAACGCCTTCGAGGCAAATAGGAAGAAGGACAATAGCGATGCAGCCCAAGGTAGTGGAACGTTTAGCGCGTGAGGCGTCGACAATCTGGCCGACCACCAGGCCGACGACGAGAAACAAAGGAGCAGCAAACAGGATGCAGAGATAGCCTTCCCCTAGGAGTGGCGCAACGATGAGCAGTGCGAGCGTCATACCGCGAAGGATGCTTCCCGTTGCAGATTTTGGAGTAGGCGCGAGAACGAGAAGAATTGCCAGCACCACGGGAATGCCAATGAACATCAAGGATGTATGGCCGAGACCTACGTCCAAGACGAGTCTGTAGAACAACGCACCGACAATGAGTGCAGTAAAGAGAAATGCGGCGATCATCCATTGCGCGCTTTTGATACGGCTTTGCGGCGGTTCTTCCGTCTTCGGAATCGTAATCGCGTCATCTGGTTCGAGCATAAGTCCCCTCTTCCCCGGGCATCCTCATCTAAGCTCGGGAACAAGGCTAGCTTCACGTAGAAGCGTGAGCAGCCTGGTGCGAACTGGCTTGAGGATCGGTAGTTTCGCCAGCGCCATCATTCTGACCGTGAAGTCGATGGAGCCGCTGGCCAACTGGCGAGTGCGTTTTTGATTTTCGGAGGTGTCGTAGAGAAACATTACGAGCAGGCCCATCTGCAGCGACCACAACGCAAGCGGAAGAAGCTGTTCGAGGTCCTTGGGGAGGCGCGCGACCGAGAGCGCCTGATGGAAAACTTCCGTGGCACGACGGCGAATCTCGGCAGTCCCTTCGCCCAGGCAGGAGAGGGGGTGAGTGGGTTCTCCGGTGTATCGAAAGACAATGCCGAGGAGCCTGCGGTCGTGCTGCGCCAGGTCGAACTTGGACTGCATGGCTACGTGGAGGCGTTTTTTGAGATCGTTCGTTTTCGCGAACGCCGCGTAGCATAGGCGTTCTTGTTCTGCTTGAACGGCTTCGTAGTAAGCCTGAATGATCGCTTCCTTGCTGGGGAAGTAGTAGTAGGCGGCGCTCTTCGCAACCTGGGCGCGGTTCGATACTTCCTGCATCGTGGTAGCGTCGAAACCGTTCTCGCGGAACAGTTCCAGTGCAGTGGTAAAAATCAGCTCGCGAGTTTGCTCGCCTTTCGTCGTGGCCGGATCATTTTTGACCATGGTCAAATAATGGCCCCGTACTGGAAGCCTGTCAAGAAAAATTTGAATGCGGTCAAATTTGTTATGCGCGAGGGTGTATCAGGGCACGCCATTAAGCCGTGCCGCATTTACCGATAATGATCTGGGCTTACGAGGGTGTCTGAGAAGTGGAAAAGAAACCGCAGATCCCTCCACCGCTGACAAAATATCGCATGAGAGCGCCACCCTACGACTTGTCATCCCGACCGAAGCGCAGCGTAGTGGAGGGACCTGCGGTTCCCTCATGCACGGACAGACGCAAATGAAAGCGCCGCTCTCCGACTTTGTCATCCCGACCGGAGCGTACCCGGATTCCCTGCCTCGCGAAACAAACCATTTCCACGTATGCGGCTTTCCTTAAAGAAAGCCGCACGAACTTCGCCAACGCCACTAAGTTCAACAGGAAATCCGGGGTATCGCAGTGGAGGGATCTGCGGTTTCTTTTCCGCTTCTCAGACAACCCTTTTAAACCCCAGCGTTTCTTCTCAGTTATTACGCAAAGCGATCATAGGATTGATCCGCGAGGCGCGTCGCGCAGGAATATACCCGGCAAGCAGCGCCACTGCCCCAAGCAACAGGATCATGCACGCGAACGTATCCCGGTCGGTCGCCGGCGTTCCATACAGCAACGCGGCAATCAGGCTTCCGATACCGAACGAGGCCAAGGTCCCAAGAGCAATACCAATCAACGCCAGCCACAGCGTCCTCGCGATCACTGCAAACTGCACCCGCCCCTGGCTTGCGCCCAGCGCCATCCGAATGCCGATCTCCTTTGTCTGCTGGGTCACCGAATACGAGATCACGCCATAAATTCCCAGTGAAGCCAAAACCAGCCCCAGCCCGGCAAATATACCCACCAGCAACACGAAAAAGCGTCGTGGAGACACTACATGGTCGACCAACCGTTGGATTGGGATAAACTCCGTGGACGGCTGACCAGGATTGATCTGCCGCAACGTACGCATCACATCGGCGGCCAGCATGGCAGGCGGCAGCTTGGTGCGCACGACCAACTGGGCTCCCGCAGGCCCATACTGCGGCGCCGTCGCGGAGATATACATTTGCCATCCCGGCTCGCCTTCCACGCTGCTTTCGTGTACATCCGCAACCACCCCAATCACACGGGCATCGCTACCGCCCACCAACGCGATGCGGTCAATCGGGTCCTGACCCGGCCATAACCGTCGCGCGACGGTCTCATTGATAATCACCACCGCCTCTTTCTTGTTGTTATCGTCCCAGCGAATGTCGCGGCCCTTCACCAGGTGCATGCCGATCGCATTCAGGTAGCCCGGCGAAACAACATACACAAACGTGTCTTCAAGTTCCCCTCGGCGATACTCCTTACCTTTTGCTTGAATGCCCCAGCTTCGATTTCGGCTCATCGGCAAGCCGTCCGTGATGCCGGCCGTCTCAACGCCCGGCAGCTCCTCAACCCGACGCACAACCTCCTGCCAGATCACGCTTCGTTTGGCAGGATCGTTTCCATCGTTGTAATCCACGCTGATGGAGGCCGCCCGGCTCGGCTCAAAACCCAGGTCAACATCGAGAATGCGCAGAAAACTCCGCAGAAGCAAACCCGCGCCAACCAGCAACACGCAGGCCATCGCAATCTCGACAATGATCAACACCGAGCGCATCGCCTCATGCCTCCGGCCCAGGCTCGTTCCATGACCGGAATCCTTCAGCGCCTCCTGCAAGTTGCCGCCGGACAACCTGAGTCCTGGAGCAAGCCCGAAGAAAACCGCTGCGGCCACGGCAATCAGCACGGTCCAGGCCAATGCGGCGAGGTCAATACGCACACTGCTCAATAAAGGAAGAGCGATGGATCCCTGGTGAGCAAGATAGGTGGTAATGACAAAAGCAATGACCAGCCCCAGCATTGCACCCAGGCCTGAAAGCATCAGGCTCTCCGTCAGCAACTGACGCAGCAGGCGGCCGCGCCCCGCACCCAGCGCGGTCCGCATGGCAAACTCTTTGCTGCGCGCAGCCCCGCGCGCCAGTAGAAGATTCGAAAGGTTCACGCACACGATGAGCAGAATCAGGCCCACCGCGCACCACAACACAATGAGCGACCGGCGCAACTTGCCGCTTACGTAATCCTTCAAGCCCAGCATTCTGCCGGTGTAGTCGCCTTTATATTCGGGATGTTTCAGGTCGACAGGAAGGGTGGGGAAAATAAGGTCCGCCTCCGCCTGGGCTTGTGCGACGCTCACTCCCGGCTTCAAACGCCCGATGAGGGCCATGGTGTTGCCTTCATCATGAATATCTTCGAAGATCGTCGGTTGATACAGATCCACCTTGGCGCCCGGGGAAAAGACGGATCCAAAGTCGAAGGTGCCCGGCAACACGCCGATGACGGTGACGGGTGTTCCGTCCAGATTGATGGCTTGTCCGACGATGTCCGGGTTCCCGCCAAACTGCCTCTTCCAGAAACTATGATTCAACAGCACGACCGGCCGGCCGTGGCGCACGCATTCCTCGGGAGCAAACAGCCTGCCCAGCATGGGCTCTACACCCAGCGTATGAAAAAAGTTGCCGGCGACCGACAGTCCGGTGACCGGCTGCGGCTGCCCCTTCCCCATGAGCTTGACGTTGTCGGGTGTAGAGAAGGCAAAATAACCCGAAACCTCCTGGAACGATTGGTTGCGCCGCTGGAATTCTTCGACGGCATCCGTAGAAAAGGTCATGCTGGATTCCCCACCGCGGTCGTTCTTGGAAAGGATCCGGACCAACTCCTGCGCATTGTGAAAAGGCAGCGGTCGCAGCAGAATGGTGTTCACAACGCTGAATACGGTGATGTTTGCCCCGATCCCCAGCCCGAGGATGATCACCGCGATTACGGTAAAGCCGCGATCGCGCCCCAGGGTGCGAAACGCGAACCGCATATCCTGCAGCAACACTTCAAGCCAGGGTAGACCGCGTGCCTCGCGGTGTTGCTCTTTCGCCTGGGCGACTCCGCCAAACTGGATCAGCGCCCGCCGCCGCGCCTCATCGGCCGGCATGCCGTGCCTTATATTGTCTTCGACCGCGAACTCCAAATTCGCCGATATTTCCGCGGCGAGCTCAGTGTCCCGTTGCTTCCTATGCAAAAAGGAGCCCATCCGCTGCAGTGCTTCCCGCCATGCGCTCATTACAGTTTTCCCTCTGCCGGCGCGGTCAACACGCGGCTCATGACACGCGACAATCGCCGCCAGTAGGCGGCATCGGCGACCAACTGCTTGCGGCCACCCCTGGTAATTGAGTAGTACTTCGCCTTGCGGTTGTTATCCGAGATACCCCACTCCGCGGCGATCCATCCCCGCTGCTGCAGCCGCACCAGTGAGGCATAAATCGTACCCTGGTTGAGCAGAATCTCATCGCCGCTTACCTGCTCGATGCGCCGGGCGATACCGTAGCCGTGCATTTCTCCCATCGCCACCAGTGTTTGCAGCACCATCAGGTCGAGAGTGCCCTGCAATAGATCAAGCTTCGTTTCCACCATCGACGCTCCTGTGCGAATACCACATCAGCATGCCACGCCACCATGTGGCATTACCACAGGAAAGCGGCCACACATGGCTTTCCCGCCATCCGCCCGCTGGAATACACGGAGGGCTAAGTCCCTGTACGCAGCTCGAGCCAGGCTGGTTCCCCAAAAAATGCAGGGTCTCATTTCGATCCGAATGAGCCCTCCGGGGCCTCAGAGTCTGCGTGAGAACACGATTTCAGGAATCCTCCCCTGCCACGAACTCGGGTGCCCCATATCTCGCTCGTTTTTCGCGAGATGTGGGATTCCGCAAACCTTAACCTCAGGCCTATCGGGTTAGCCAGATTCTGGGGATGGAGCTGCGGAAATACCCGGATTTCCTGTACGCAATGCCAGCCAGTGTCGCGTGTGCGGCTTTCATTAAGAAAGCCGCAGGAAGTGAGTTGACCCATCTGCCCTTCAGTGGAAATCCAGGGGTATGGGGCACCCGAGTTCGTGGCAGGGTCAAGCGGGTCAACCGCGCCCGCTTTTCAAGGACTATTATTTGCAAGGAACCTTTCCTATGAAAAAAGCCTTGGTAGCCGGAGCCTTGGGCGTCAGCGGGCGCGCGCTTGTCAGTCATCTCGTCACCCTCGGTGACTGGGAAGTGATCGCGCTGTCGCGACGAAAGCCAGACTTCCAATCACCGGCGCAGCATCTCTCCCTTGATTTGCTCAATCGCTCCGAGGTCGAAGCCTGCCTCAGTCAAGTGGGAGGGGTGACACACATCTTTTTCGCTGCCTTACAGATGGTAGGCAATTACTTCGAGGAGATCGCCCCCAATCTTGCCATGCTGCAAAACACCGTAGAAGCGGTGGAGCGTTCATCCTCTTCCTTGCGGAAAGTGGTTTTGCTCGAAGGGGCCAAATATTATGGCGCCCACCTGGGTCCGTACAAGACGCCGACAAAGGAGAGCGACCCGCGGCACATGCCGCCAAACTTCTATTACGACCAGGAAGACTATCTGGTGGCCCGGTGTTCGGGAAAATCCTGGTCCTGGTCGGCTTTGCGTCCCTCATCGATCTGCGGCTTCGCTGTGGGGAATCCCATGAACATGGCTACGGTGATCGCGGTCTATGCCTCGCTGTGCAAGGAGATGGGCTTGCCTCTGCGCTTTCCCGGCTCCTCTGCCGCCTACAGCATGCTTATGGAAATGACCGACTCCGAGCTACTGGCCAAAGCCATGGTCTGGGCAGCGGAGAGTGAGCGCTGCGACGGGCAGGGTTTCAACATTACCAACGGGGATTTCGATCGTTGGCAGCACCTATGGCCGCGATTGGCAGAGTTCTTCCATATGCCCTATGCGCCGCCGCAACGATTCCCGCTAACCCTCTTCATGTCTGACAAGGCGCCCGTCTGGGACGCCATGGTTAAGAAATACGGCCTGCTGCCTTATTCCTTCCGCGACGCGGCTTCCTGGCAGTTCGGGGAAGTGGTTTTCAACATTGAATACGACGTGATGTCCAACACGACCAAGGCGCGCCAGTTCGGATTTCACGAAGCCGTAGACACTGAAGAAATGTTGCTGAGAATGTGTGCGCAATTTCAGAAAATGCGCTTCATCCCCCACTAGAGCCGTTTCGCATTCACGAAATAGATCCGGCGGCGGCGGCGCCGCTATGCAGCAACCGCAACAGCCTGTCGAGAAAAGGCGCCTGGGTTTTCAAAATATGCTGCCGCGCGGCGCTGATGGAAAACCATGCCCCACGATCGACTTCCGGGATCTCGATCATGCGGCCGGAGCGCGGCGGCCACTCCACATGGCAGAGGTTGCTGGTCAGGGCGGCCGGGTCGCAATCGCCTGCAAAGGCCCACGCAGAAACCACCTTGCCGCCCGCCTGTTGCACTTCGCCGAGTTCGAGAAAGGTGCCTTCGGCCACAAAGCCGGTTTCCTCCTGGAATTCGCGCCGCGCGGCGTCGAGCGCAGGCTCATCGTCTGCGTACCCACCTTTCGGAACCGACCAGGCTCCCAGATTTTTCTTTTTCCAGAATGGGCCGCCCGGGTGGACCAGAAAAACTTCAAGCTCCGCATTCCCCCGCCGGTACATCAACAAACCCGCGCTACGCCTTTGCATGACGATCCTGCTACGCCAGCTCGTGAGCGACATCGTTGTGAGCGATATCGCATATTTCATGAACAGTGTGGTCGAGCTCCTCGTCAGTGGTATAGAAGTGGGGCGCGACGCGTATGCCGGCGCGGGGGCGATAATCGACCAGCACTTCGCGACGTGCCAGTTCCTGGGTGACTTCCTTCCCATTGGGCACGTCGAGAATCACTACCCCACCCCGCCGCTGCGGCTCCCTGCTGGTACGGACGGGAATGCCTGCTCCATCGGCAAGCTCGATAAGCCGCGTTGTCTGCCGTATCGATTTCTCACGAATCGCCGCCACCCCAATTTCGCCGATAATCTCGTATCCGGAACGCGCGGAGTAGAGCCCCGGCACATTCGGTGTGCCATTCAGGAAGCGAAAGGCATCGTCCGCATACGCGATGGGACCGGCTTCAAAACCGAACGGCTCTCGATGCGCCATCCATCCGGTGGCCGCAGGCTCCAGGCTCGGCCATAGATCGCGCCTCACATACAGATAGCCGGCGCCCGGCCCGGCGCACAGCCACTTCACCGAGCCCCCGGTCGCAAAGTCAAGATCGAGCGCGCGCACATCCACCGGCAGCACGCCCGCGGATTGATAGAGGTCGGCGATCACGTACGCGCCAACCTCGTGCGCACGTTTGGTAATTGCTGCCAGATCCTGCACATACGAACTGCGGAACGCGACATGCGACACTGACACCAACCTGGTTTCTTCATCGATCGCGGCCAGCATGTCTTCTACGTCCAGCGTCATGCCATCTGCGGAAGCGACCGAACACACGCGCGCACCCTGCCGTTCCAGGCCATGGTAGATGTAATCGTTGGACGAAAAATTGAGGCCATCGGTGATCAGCTTGTTTCGTGGGCTGCGCCAGTCAAAACACGAGGCCACGATCCATTGACAGATGGACACGTTTTGTTGCATCACGACTTCCCCGGCGCCGGCTCCAATAATTGAGCCAACCAGGCTGCCGACCGTAACCGGAAGCGCCCACCAGCCCTCTTCCCAGGCCCGTATCCCACGCGTCGCCCATGTCTCGCCGTATTCCTGCAGTGCGTCGAATGTTCTCCGCGGCATGGCGCCCAGCGAATGGCTGATCATGTAGGTGGTATGGCTGAGGATGGGGAATTCTTTGCGCCACTGCAGCAACGGGTCGATTGACGGGTCCACCGCCTGATTGTAGCGAATGGCTGCTGTGCATCGGTGCAGGAGTGTATTAAGGTGTTGATATCGATCCAGTTGTTCGTGGGCAGTCTCCACCCTCAATGAGTGCCTCTGATCCCCCTATCCATCCTTCGCCGGCTCTCCTATCCGCTGCGAGCAAGCGCCTCTTGCCGTGGCTGGTCGCCGTTGCCTTCTTCATGGAGTCGCTGGACACAACCATTCTGAACACCGCCGTGCCCGCCATCTCGGCCGCGCTCCAGGTGACCCCACTGAGCATGAAGTCCGTCCTGGCGAGCTACACCTTGAGCCTCGCGGTCTTCATCCCCATCAGCGGCTGGATGGCCGACCGATTCGGTACCCGCCGGGTGTTCGCCTCCGCGATCGGCCTCTTCACCCTGGGATCGCTGCTGTGCGGCCTGTCGAGCAATATCCATCTACTTGTGTTGTGTCGCGTCCTGCAGGGCTGCGGCGGTTCCATGATGGTACCGGTGGGCCGGCTGACCCTGGTCCGCACGTTTGCCAAGTCGGACCTGATTCGCACCATGAGCTTCGTCGCCATCCCTGCGCTCGTCGCTCCCATGCTCGGCCCCATTGCCGGCGGGCTGATCGTCGGCTACCTTAATTGGCGTGTCATCTTTTTCCTGAACATTCCCATTGGCCTCGCGGGCCTGATCATGGTCTACCTGCATTTGCCCGACTATCGCGAGGAAACCCACGCACTCGATGTCGTTGGCCTCATCCTTTTCGGTTCCGGCATCGCCCTACTCTCCTATGTGTTGGAGATATTCGGTGAGCACACCTTGAGCACGCGTGAGGTCACCGGTCTCTTGATGCTTTCGCTCATCTTGCTTGCGGGTTACGGCATGCACGCGAAACATATCCGCTTTCCCCTGCTGCAGCTCAATTTGTTCCGCATCCGTACTTTCCGCGCTGCGGTCAGCGGTGGCTTCTTCACCCGCCTGGGCATTGGGGGCGTGCCCTTCCTGCTGCCCCTACTCTACCAGGTGGGGTTAGGGCTCAGCCCGATTCAGTCAGGCCTGCTCATCACACCACAGGCGGTAGCGGCGATGAGCATGAAGCTGATCATGCAACGGCTTCTCGGGCGCTTCGGCTACCGCGCCGTTCTGGTATCCAACACGATCATCCTCGGCATCCTCTTGCTTCTCTTTTCGACCATCGGCCTGCATACGCCGATTTGGGGCATCGTTCTGCTCGCGTTTCTCTATGGCGCCTTCACCTCGCTGCAATATACAAGCATGAACACGCTTGTCTACGCCGACATCGCTGAAGAGCAAACCAGCAGCGCCAGTTCCATCGCCAGTACCGGGCAACAGATGGCGATCAGCTTTGGCGTAGCGGTGGCCGGGCTCACCACCGCGTTCTTCGTTCCCAATCGCGTGCGGACCAGCCCTGCGGGCATGATCCATGGAATCCACGATGCATTCCTCTTCCTGGGCGGCCTGACCATCCTCTCCACCATTGTTTTTCGCGGATTGAGACGCGAAGATGGCGGCGCGGTCAGCCAACGGGAAACTCTGCACCCTGCGGCCTGAAATCTGATATGCGCAAACAAGAGGGACACATGGCAAACATCATGCAACGCCGGATCACCCATTTCCTGCTCCTGCCGGCAGTACTTCTGATCTGGTCCAGTTTCCCCTCCCTGTGGGCGCAGTCGCCCGCGGCGAGTTACGCATTGCGCGGCACCCTGATCACTCCCGACGGCATCGTCGAGAACGGGACCATCCTCATTCGCCAGGGCAAGATCGCAGCCGTGGGAGCGCACGTAGACCTGCCGGCAAACGAAACCATCATCGATACCCATGGCATCATCGCGCCGGGCCTCATCGACTTGCACAACCACCTGACCTGGAACGTCTTCCCTCGCTGGCATCCGATCGAAGAGTTCGGCAATCGCTACGACTGGCAACAAAAGCAGATTTACCAGACGCTGCTGGAGTCGCCGCATGCATCCCTGGTTGCGGATGGCCTGGAGTGCGAGATGGAGCGCTACGCTGAGGTCAAAGCCATTACGGAAGGCGAGACCTCGGTAGTCGGCAGCTTGCAGGATGCCTGCAGCGCGGGGCTCGCCCACAATCTCGATACCGAAGCCGCGTGGCATGTCGCCTACAACGTATTTCCCTTGCAGATGTACGAAGAGGACCTCGCCGCCATCCGTCGAAAACTGGCGAACCATGAGCTCCACGCTTTCCTGATTCACATCAGCGAAGGCGGCCACCAGGACGCATCGGCGGCCCGAGAGTTCAAAATGCTAAAAGGCCGCGGCCTGCTGGTTCCGGGGGTCGCGCTCATTCATGGGGTCGCGCTGCAACCGGAGAACTTCACTGAGATGGCCGCGCATGAGGTCAGCCTGATTTGGTCACCACGCAGCAATCTCGAGCTTTACGGCAATACCGCCGATGTGGCCGCCGCCAAATCGGCCGGAGTCAAAATAGCATTGGCGCCTGACTGGAGCCCCACCGGCAGCGATGGTCTGCTCGCCGAGCTCAACTACGCTGCCGCCTGGAACGATATCCAGTCGCCGCCACCATTCACCAACCGCGAGCTTGTGACCATGGCGACGGCAACGCCCGCTGCATTGATAGGGGACAGCGAACGCGTGGGCGCGCTGCTCCCCGGCCACGACGCCGACTTACTGATCCTACGACCAGAGACAGATGCAGCAAAGCACGACGCCTGGTGGACGCTGACCCATGCGACCGCCGCACAGGTCACGCTGGTCACGGTCGGCGGTGCGCCCCTTTATGGAGATCCGTCACTACTGGAAAAGCTAGCGCCCTCGCACCCAGCTGAGCAGCTTGCAATTTGCGGTACTACGAAAGCGCTTCTCTTCATCGGCGCCCACGGAGATGTGGACGCCTTCGACGAGACCTGGGCACACACCGTAACCACACTCGAGGTCGCGCTCCACCAC
>Ga0182015_10005112_pt1 | contig 13810 bp, 14 predicted proteins | sample 712P3MmetaG_FD_120478 | JGI IMG/M metagenome (GOLD analysis project Ga0182015, IMG submission 120478) | Permafrost microbial communities from Stordalen Mire, Sweden - 712P3M metaG | ecosystem: Environmental > Terrestrial > Soil > Wetlands > Permafrost | place: Sweden: Stordalen | collected...
CCGGCATCACCATCATGGCCCTGCAACGCCAGATTGTTCCCCCCACCACCAATCTCGACGATCCCGATCCCGCCTGCGACCTGAATTACATCGCCCATAAACCCCAGACCGCTGAACTCGAAGTGGCTCTCTCCAACTCTTTCGGCTTTGGTGGAACCAATGGTGCACTGGTCTTCCGCCGCTGGCCCGAATAAGTTTTTGACCCCAGAGAAACCACCGCGATGGTGCCTCTCCTGCGCTGCAACTTTTGTGCAATGCGGATGAATCTCTTGGTTCGTTAACGCTTTATACGCATGGAATGACTCTTCAATCGTGGGATCATATGAGCAGTTTCGCAATTACGTGGCCTGATGAAGATCGCGAGCCTACGGCATCGGTCTACTTCCATCGCGAAACTGCTTTAGTAGACAGCTTGTCCACTGCACCGTTTGCGTGAAGCGTACCTGTCCTTCAGCACGCTGCGTCGGGGATGGGTCGCTCTACCAGAAGTGCGGGTTCGAACGGCGTTTAGAAAGCGAGGCAGCTTGAAGCGAATTGCCACAGCGTTAGCTTGCGTATTTTGTGCAACAGCCTCCTTCGCTGCCTGTGCAAACACCACCCCTGTCGATGAAGAGCGGAAAGAATCCCAGGTCGTGGTCATCGCCACAGTGGTGTCGTCGCGGCAGGTGCCGCAGTCCTGGGACTCCCTGGACGGGACAAACTACGTCGTGCATATCGACCAGAAGGTCAAAGGAAAGCAGACAGGCGAGATTACTATCTTCAGCGAGCACAGCGAAGATGGCTTCAATCTGCAAGCCGGCAAACAGTATCTGCTCTTTCTCAACAACAATTACCAGCACTGGATAGTGAATAAGTGCGGCAACTCCGGTGTTCTGGACGAGGAGAGTTCAGTCCTCAAGCAGATGGTGCACACTGCGGGCAACGACTAGATCAGTTGCACAAATATATTTACTGCAGGGCACAGCTTTCGCTGTGCCCTTCGCTTTTACAGGTTTGCCTTACGGAACCGTGACTGCGCCGGATAGGCCGCGCAAGATTTCAGAAATTTTCTCTACCACGAACTCGGGTGCCCCATATCTCGCGTTTTTTGCGAGATGTGGGATTCCGCAAGCCTTAACCTCAGGCCTATCGGGTTAGCCAGATTCTGAGGGATAGAGCTGCGGTATCCCACATCTCGCGAAAAACGAGCGAGATATGGGGCACCCGAGTTCGTGGTAGAGAAAATTTCTGGAATCTTGCTCTCACGCAGACTCTTCTAGCCGCGCAGGCAAGCTATATTTCCCTCTCGGTACCCTGGTGCAAACCTAAGTACTTTTCCCGTCCTACAGCGTGTCTAACCTCGCGACACCCCTGTGTTTTCGCCCCTGCGGCTATCTCTGCCCGCAGTCCATGCGCTTCCCGGCGCCGTGGTAACTGGCCTGTTCTCTAAGGTATAAGCCCGGCATAAGAGCCCGTATCTATCTTGTAACGGTGGGCTCATTACCATCGCGCCGGATAGCTCCCTCCGAAGTAAGGGCGTCCTGAAACAATACAATTGCCATCCCCCGTCGGACACGGCAATCTACCACTTAAGCAGTACGCATACAACTTAAGCAGTAGGGATAGAACTTAAGTCGTAAGGCGCAAAAATTTGATTGTGACACCCCAAGGAGGGTTTGTGAAAAAGCTTGCGATTGCAATGATTCTCTGTCTGAGTGCGGCCACCGGGTTCTCCCAATGCAGGACCGATCGTGTGAGTGCCCACAAGGAAAAGCAACTGGCATCTTCCGTGATTGTGGGTACGGTGACGGCGGCATCACCCGTACCGGAAGCCTGGGATTTTCTGGACGGCGTGAACTACACCGTCCGCATCGACGCCAAGATCCACGGTAAGGCGCGCGCCAATACCGAGGTGACGGTTTTCAGCGAAAACAGTCCTCGCTTCTTCGCCATGTATGTAGGCCAGCAGTACGTGCTGTACTTGCAGCCTCAGTACGGCCGCAACCAGGTCGACAACTGCGGCAACTCGCACGCGCTGGACGAAAACCTGTCGACGGCTTCGAGCAAGCAGCCGAAGCTGACTGCCACCCGCGGATATTAATTCTGTATCACGGATTCACTGCCTTGGAATGGGGTACCTCGAACCCGGTACCCCGTCACTTTTCTGGCAACAGCACACAATTGCTTCTATTGCAGAAGCGTTCCATTCTCCGGTTCGCTCTTGGCTTCTTCCGGTGGAATGACGACCGCCGCCGCAACCTTGTCTTCGTCCTCAAGATTCAGCAGGCGGACACCCTGGGTTGAACGGCCGGCTGCGCGGATGGTCTTAGTGTCGATACGGATGATCTTGCCGTATTGGCTGATGACCATAAGTTCCGAGGTCTCATCGACCAGCAGGATCGCGCTCACTTTGCCATTGCGGGTGGTGGTTTTCACGTTGATCACGCCCCGGCCGCCGCGAGTCTGTAGCCGGTATTCGTCGACATCGGTGCGTTTGCCGTAACCCTGCTCGGTGATGGACAGGATGAGCGAAGGCGATTGGCCGCCGGCGCCGTTCTTCTTTCGTTCCAGAGGGGTTGCCGCCAGGCCGACCAGGTAGTCGCCCTTCATCAAGTCGATACCGCGGACGCCGTAAGCAGGCCGGCCCATGGAGCGTACATCCTCTTCACCGAAGCGGATAGCCATCCCGCTATGGGTTGCCAGGAAAATGATCTGATTGCCGTCTGTGTTGCAGGCGCCAATCAATTCGTCGTCGTCGTCGATACCGATGGCAATGATGCCACGCGCCATCACGTTGCAAAAGTCCTTCAGCGGCGTCTTCTTGACTGTGCCTTTGCGGGTGGCGAAGAAGATGAACTTGCCGTCTTCTTCCAGGTTGCGCACGGGTAGAATCGTGCGCACGTTCTCGCCCGGCTGCAGGTTCAGCAGGCTGGCCATGGATTTGCCCTTGCCGGCGGCGCCGACGTCGGGAATCTCATAGACTTTGAGCCAATAGACGCGCCCGGTGTTGGTGAAGCAGAGCAAATAGGCATGGGTGGAGTCGACGATGAGCTGGGAGACGAAATCCTCTTCGCGCGTCTTCATCCCCAGCCGGCCAGTACCCCCTCGCCGTTGTTGACGGTAGATGGAGATGGGCGTGCGCTTGAGGTAGCCGGTATGAGAAACCGTGATAGCGACCTGTTCGTCGGCGATCAGGTCTTCGAGCTGTAGCTCGGCTGTTTCGTCAAGAATCTGGGTCCGGCGTTCGTCGCCAAAATCTTTGCGCACGGCTTCGAGTTCTTTGACAATCACCCCACGGAGCTTCGCTTCCGAGGCCAGAATGGACTCATACTCCGCAATGCGCTCGCGCACCTCTCCCAGTTCCTTGAGAATTTCGTCGGTGGAAAGCTGGGTGAGACGGTAGAGCTGCAGTTCGAGGATGGCGTCGATCTGACGATAGCTGAGACCCGGCTCACGTTCCGGAGAGCCCGGGATCAGCGGCTCCAGTTTGAAAACAATGTCCTTTGACAGGGAAAAGCGGCGCAGGTTTTCGCGTGCTTCCGCGCGGGATCCGGAACCGCGGATGATGCGGATGACCTGGTCGATGTTATCCAGGGCGATTTTGTAGCCTTCGAGAATGTGTTCGCGCTCGCGTGCTTTTTTGAGCAGGAACGAGGTGCGCCGGCGCACCACGTCCACGCGGTGAGTGATAAAGTGACGAATCGCTTCGTGCAGCGCAAGCTCGCGCGGTTGGCCATTGACGACCGCGAGAAAGATCATCGAGAAGCTCTCTTGCATCTGGGTATGCTTGTAGAGCTGGTTCAAAACGATCTGCGCTTCCGCGCCGCGCTTGAGCCCGATGACAATGCGCATGCCGTCACGGTCGCTCTCATCGCGGAAATCATCTTCCGCAATGTCGGTAATGATTTTTTCATTGACCAGCTCGGCGATGCGCTCGATCAGTTTGGACTTATTGACCTGGTAGGGAATCTCGGTGACGATGATCGCCTGGCGATTATTCTTGAGCTGCTCGATGGCAGCCTTGGCCCGCATCAGGAAGCGTCCACGGCCGGTCGTGTAGGCTTGCGCGATGCCGCCGCGGCCATAGATGAAGCCGCCGGTTGGGAAGTCCGGTCCCTGCACATGCTTCAAAACTTCAGCCAAGCCAGCCTGGGGATTCTTCACCAGCTCAATCGTCGCGGTGATCACTTCGGTGAGGTTATGCGGCGGGATATTGGTCGCCATCCCGACAGCAATTCCATTCGACCCGTTCACGATCAGGTTGGGAAAGCGCGTCGGCAGCACGGTGGGTTCCGTGGTGCTTTCGTCGTAATTGGGAACGAAGTCCACCGTGTCCTGGTCGATATCGGCCAGCATCTGGCCGGCAATGCGGGTCATGCGGCACTCGGTGTAGCGCATGGCCGCCGGCGGGTCGCCGTCAACGGAGCCGAAGTTCCCCTGCCCATCGATCATGGGATAACGCATGCTAAAGGGCTGCGCGAGCCGCACCATGGTGTCGTAAATGGCCGAATCGCCGTGGGGGTGAAACACACCCATCGCCTGCCCGACTACCTTGGCGCACTTGGCATACTTCTTGTTGTGCTCCAGACCCATACCATGCAGGGTGTAGAGAATCCGGCGATGCACCGGTTTGAACCCATCGCGAATATCAGGGAGCGCGCGCCCGATGATGACTGACATCGAGTAGTCGAGATAGGAACGCTTCATCTCCTCTTCAATGTTGATGGGGATGAGGCGCGTTCCTGGTCCGTCTGGCGGGTTGCCGTCGCTGCCATTGGGACCTAGCGGAAGGAGAGGATTCTGATCGTCTGCCATAAGAGGGTGGGCCTTAGAGGGGGATGAGAAAATCGCGTGCGGAAAGCGCTTGCGAAGCCGCTCAGTCTGCGTCTAAGGACTGTTTTAATCATACGTCTTTCAGCGCCACCCAGCAAGGCGGTGGGGCCACTCTAAGTCTTTTTCTTTGAATAATTTGTGCAATATGGGACTGGGGTTCGGCAAGCACTCGAAAAGCGGCGTTCGCGGGCCCCGCACGTGAGCTCCGGTGGGGCCCGTCAGGGCAGCGAAATAACGCTGAGAACGGCCTCAAGAATCAGCAGGGAGCCGACCACCGCCAGCAGCACGGGGCGATAACGAGTTTCAAGATAATCGGCAAACACCCCGGCGATGAACGTAAACAGAAAGGGGAGCGCCCATAGGGTCGGCTCACTGGAAATGCCGGGAGTGACGAGAGTAAAAAAGAGCACCGCCAGAAACAAAGGAACTGTATTGCCGAAATAGCGCGATCGCCGCGTCGGCAGATAAAGAATCAAGGCAGTTGCAGCAGCAAGTGTCGTGGCCGCGTTCGGCAGGCTTAGAAACCAGTGCCGTGCAGGCTCGAGAGAAAACCAGATGCGCCCCGCGCCACTGCGAAAGAAGTAGCTGCAGGCATCGAGGCTGAAGTCATACGACGCGAACACCAGCAGCAGCGCTCCGATGCTGACCGTCATCATGATGGGAACGATGTAGGCGCGACGGCCCTCCGCCAGATACGCCATCAACCCGATAGCCACCAGGAATGCGATTAGAAAGGCGGCTACGTGCGACGTGGCCGTGAACGCGAGCGTCAGTGTGAGCAGAATGATGCGTGAACGCCACTTGCGTGGCGGCCCCTGCATGGCGTGGGCCACGCCCATAAACGTGTACAGCGAGGCGAACAGTCCAAAGGCAGTGAGAATTTCATTGTTGGGGTAGGTGCAGGCATGGATTACCGGGGGACTAAAGCAGTAAAGAGCCAACGCAATAAAGCCGCCGGGATTGCCGAACAGCCGCCGGGTTACCCACCACAATGCGCCCCCCAGGAAGACTCCGGTGAGCAGAAACCCGCTGTGCAGCAGTACCAGCACGTAGCGGAGTTCATGGCGCATCTCCCAGGTGGACGTGTCCTGGTTCTCGCCCGCGAGCACGCGTTGCAAGGTCAGGGGCAAGCCGGCGATACGATAACCCAGCGTGCCGTCGGGAATGTTGCCGCAGGTGGTGAAATAGCCCGTCAGAGGATTCGGCTTTTCCCACATCTCTCTGCCGCAGCGGGCGAAGTCGTAGTCGCGCGAGGTGAGCGTTTGCCGGTGGAATACCCACAGGCACTGCGCTGCCAGTAGCAGGAGCAGCAGGGCTGCTAGTTGTTGGGGACGCTTGAACTGGAAGCCTTGGACCTTAGCCATGAATGGGCGGTTTCTCTAGAGATGGGGCAACGTGAATCGAGTATTTGGTAGGTATTGCCGGGCATTGGGAAAGCCGAAGACCCGTCCATAACTGGTGTAGCCGATTTCGCTGGTCCAGAACCAGATCCGCTTGGCGAGCGGGTAACCCTGGGGCCAGGGCGCCTCGTGGATGGACCAGGCAAGAGGGTAGTGGCTGAAGATCAGGCTGGCTCGGCGCAAATGGCTGGGTGAACTGACAACCAGCGCGGAGTCCCAGCCGTGCGCCTGCATGATTTTGTAGGAGTAATAGGCGTTCTGGATCGTGTTGCGCGATTCGCCTTCGGCAAAGACAGCGGAATCAGGGATCCCCTGGGAGCGCGCAAACTGCCGCATCACCTGGGCTTCGACGAACTTGTTGAGCACCGCGCCTCCAGACATCAACAGACGCGGTGCGACGCCGGCGCGGTACTGCCGGATGCCTTCAAGGACGCGCGAACGGGCGATCGGTGCAATCGAGCCATCTGCATTCGCCGGGTTGCCCAGCACCAGGATCACATCGAATTGCTGCTGCTGTGTGTCGCTCATTGGTATGGACACATAGAGGATGATCACACAGGCAATCGCCGTCGTGAGTACGATTCCAAAAGCGCGTAGGTTCCGAAGCCATACTCGCCCCGCGGTGGCAGTCATAGATGCATTGATTAGAGCAGTTTCACAATCACAGTGGCCTGACAAAGATCGCGAGGTGTGCTTTTCCTTGGGGGAAAACCACGAAAGGCCTCCCGCTTCGGTGTACCCCCATTGCGAAACTGCTTAGCGAGTCCCGGGTTCGCATGGTGGCGATGCTGTCCTCAACCGGCGTAGGCCTGGACCTCAAGCGCAATCTTTGCCTCTTGCTCGATACGCGCCTTTGTCAGGTCGAAACTCTGCTGAAGGTTCAGCCAAAACTCAGGGCTGGTTCCGAAATACCGGGCCAAACGGAGAGAAGTCTCTGGAGTTACGGCGCGGCGCCCGTGCACGATCTCCCCAATGCGCGTTGCCGGAACACGGATGTCCATGGCCAGCTTATGCTGGCTTATTTCCAGCGGCTTTAGGAATTCCTCCAACAGCACTTCTCCGGGATGAGTCGTGAGCCGCTGAAACGGCCAGCCTGTAGCGGGTTTGTTAACGCGACGCACGTCTTTTGTCCTTGACCTGCTAGTGATAATCCGTTATTTCCACTTCGTGGGCGCCGTCTTCGCGCCACACAAAACAAATACGGTATTGATCGTTGATTCTGATGCTCTCACTTGCTGCTACTCTGATGCCAATGTCTGTAGGTAGAAGCGAATCGGAGCGGCTGGTTTCCGCCGACCGCGGGGAAGACGACAACTCGTTTGAACTAAAGCTGCGGCCGAAGTGGCTAAGGGAGTTCATTGGCCAGGAGAAGGCCAAAGAGCAGCTGGGCATTGCCCTGGTTGCTGCGAAGTCGCGTGGCGAAGCACTGGATCATGTGCTGTTGTTCGGCCCTCCGGGCCTGGGCAAGACCACCCTGGCAACCATCATTGCCAACGAAATGGATGTCGGCTATCAGCAGACCTCCGGTCCCGCACTGCAAATCCAGGGAGATCTAACCGCGATCCTGACCAATCTGCGCGATCGCCAGGTTCTCTTCCTCGACGAGATTCACCGTTTGCAGCCGGTGCTCGAAGAAAAACTCTATACCGCGCTGGAAGACTACAAGCTGGACATCATCATCGGGCAGGGGCCGGCGGCGCGGACCCATGTGATGGAAATCAAGCCCTTCACGTTTATTGCCGCAACGACGCGGCCCGGGCTGCTTTCTTCGCCGTTGCGGTCTCGCTTTGGAATCCTGCTGCGGCTGGAGTTTTACACCGACGACGAGCTGCGCTACATCGTAGAGCGTTCGGCGGAAGTGTTGCAGGTGCCGGTGGACCGGGACGGCGCCGCAGAGATAGCCATGCGTTCGCGGGGGACACCGCGCATCGCCAACCGCCTTCTGCGCCGCGTGCGTGATTACGCCCAGGTGCGCGGTACCGGCAGCATCGACCGCGCCACCGCGGAAGCTGCCCTGAAGCTCCACGGGGTGGACGCGCACGGCTTCGACGACCTCGATCGCCGGCTGTTGCTGACAATCATCGAAAAATACGGCGGAGGCCCGGTAGGGCTGAACACTCTGGCGGCCAGCCTGGCGGAGGAGGAAGATGCTCTGGAAGAGGTCTACGAGCCGTTCCTCATCCAGATCGGCTTTCTGGACCGCACCCCGCGCGGGCGCGTAGCGACGAGGCTCGCGTACGAGCACTTCGGGCTACCCATGCCGCACCGGCAAACCCCGCTCTTCTGAGCGTCCACCCCCGAAGCGGCCGGTCGTGTCCTCGCACTGTTGTAATCTGACCCCGTGGCCCCACTGCTGGAAGTTGAGCATCTCTCCATCTTTTTTCGTGACCAGGCAGTTGTCCGCGACCTGAGCTTCTCCGTCGGCCAGGGAGAAGTGCTGGGCCTGGTGGGCGAGTCAGGGTCGGGCAAGTCACTGACCTCGCTCTCCATTCTGCGACTCCTGGACTCTGCGGCACGTGTAGAAGGTGTCATCCGTTTTGAAGGTACGGATCTGTTAGGCCTAAAACCGGAGAAGATGCGAGCCTATCGCGGCCGTAAGATCGCCATGATCTTTCAGGAACCCATGACGGCGCTCAATCCTGTCATGCCGGTTGGACGGCAGATTGCCGAAGCCATCGAAACCCATCAGCCCGCGCTGACGCGCAAGCAGGTACGCGAGGCTGTCGTCGAAGCCATGACTGCGGTGGCCATAGCGGAGCCCCAAGTCCGCCTGCGAGACTACCCTCACCAGTTCTCCGGAGGCCAGAGGCAGCGCCTGCTCATCGCCATGGCTCTGGTGAACCACCCCCTACTGCTGATTGCCGACGAGCCCACAACCGCCCTCGATGTCACGGTACAGGCCCAGATCCTGCTCCTCCTGAAAGCTTTGCAACAGCGGAACGGTCTCGGCATGTTGTTCATTTCCCACGATCTGGCCGTGGTGGCGCAGATTGCCGACCGGGTCGCGGTCATGCGCCGCGGTGTACTGCTCGAGACCGGCACCCGTGACCAGGTTTTTCTTCATCCGCAGCATGGGTATACCAAGAGCCTGCTGGGGGCGGTTCCCACGCTCCATACCGACCGCGACCGGCCGCTGGCAACCCTATCTGCTGACGACGGTGCAGCCGGAACCCTGGTCGAGCGGGCGCCCGGTCATTGGGTGCGCTGCGTTCCGGATGTCTGATAGTCTGGTCGTTTGCGGCCGATTTCGGGGAATGTCAAGCTCCTGAAAGTGCTCCGCGGGAACGCACACCGGTCGTCTCTATGCGCGCTTTGCTTCTTTCCGACATCCACGCCAACATCGACGCTCTGGAAGCGGTGCTCGATGGTTCCCCACCGCACGACGTGGTCTGGAACCTGGGGGATGTCGTCGGGTATGGAGCAGCGCCGAACGAAGTCATTGAGCGGGTGCGCGGTCTCGGCACTACGTTTGTCCGGGGAAATCACGATCGTGCCTGCAGCGGGCAACTATCGCTGGAGGATTTCAACCCGGTGGCGAGTCGTGCCGCTCGCTGGACCCGGCAAGTGCTCACCCCGGAGCATGTGGACTGGCTGCAACATATGGCGCGCGGACCGGTCACACCGGATGGCCCCCCCTTTGTAAGCTGCATGCACGGATCGTATCTCGACGAAGATGAATACCTGCTTTCGGTCCGCGACGCGAGGCTGCCGCTGAAGCAGGCGGAAACCCGCATCAATTTCTTTGGCCATACCCATTTGCAGGGAGGCTTCGCCACCAACGGCGAGGACTGGTTCAAACTGGACCCCGTCTACTCCAGCGACGACGAGCCCGATGTGTCGGAACTGGTGCTGATTCCGGGTGCGCGCTATCTGATCAATCCCGGTTCGGTGGGCCAACCTCGCGACAACGATCGCCGGGCCGCCTTTGCCATTTACGACGATGCGCAGATGACCGTCGAATTCCGTCGCGTGCCGTATGACTTCCAGCTGGCACAGATGCGCATCATACGCGCCGGTCTCCCAGACCAGTTGGCCATGCGCCTCAGCTACGGCCGCTAACGCCGGACGTCCTAACCATTCAGTTTCTGCGCGAACCCGGAAAAGAGAACCGCAGATCCCTCCACTTCGCTGCGCTTCGGTCGGGATGACAAATCTGAAGGCGGTTGCTCAATCGGGAGTTGTTAGGGAGAAAGGCGCACCGCAGGTCCCTCCACTGCGCTACGCTTCGGTCGGGATGACAAGGCGTAGGACGGTTGCTCAATCGGGAGTTGTTAGGGAGAAGGGCGCACCGCAGATCCCTCCACTGCGCTACGCTCTGTCGGGGATGACAAGTCGTAGGGTGGCGCTTCCCTTAAATTCGATTGCTGGTGGAGAGAACTGCGTGTCTCCCGCCAATTTTCATCACCTTAGGTGGGCCTGCGGGCCCATGAACACTTCGGTCGGGATGACAATTCTGTTTGGGAACGCCAAGTATCGCTTCCAAGATGAAGTGTCATCTCGACAGAGCGTGGCGGGTGCCCCATATCTCGCTTGTTTTTCGAGAGATACCCGGATTTCCTGTACGCAGCGCCAGCCAGTGTCACGTGTGCGGCTTTCATTGAGGAAAGCCGCATGAAGTGAGTTGACCCCATCCACGCTTCACAGGAAATCCGGGGGTATGGGGCACCCGGGCTTGGTTGCGAATGAAGTCTTACGCCTCGGCGTCTTCAGCCTTGACGGTGACCTTCACGTGCGCCGTCACTTCGCGATGCAACTTGATCGGCACGTGGAACTCACCCAGCTGGCGTAACGGCTCTTCCAGCTGCAGCTTGCGGCGGTCGATGGCAAAGCCCTTCTGCTCCAGCTGATGCGCGATCTCGGCCGAGGTCACCGATCCAAACAGATGCTCGTTCTCTCCGACCTTGCGCTCAAACACCAACTCCACCTTGTCGAGCTGAGTAACCAGCAACTCGGCCTCGGATTTTTCCTTGGCGGAACGCCGCACGGCAGCATGTTTCATCTGCTCGATCACCACTTTGTTGGCGGCCGTGGCTTCCATAGCGAGCTTCTTCGGCAACAGAAAGTTGCGGCCGTAGCCTTCGGCGACCTTGACCACATCCCCACGCTGGCCGAGCTTGTTGACGTCTTCTTTCAGAATGACTTCCATAAAATCTCCTGGTGTTCCGCTTCGGTCTACTCCAATTGCGAAACTGCTAGAAGCGGGCTGCAAACGGCAGCAACGCGATATTGCGAGCCTGCTTGATGGCCCGCGCCAATCCACGCTGGTGCGTGGTGCAGACGCCTGTCAGGCGGCGAGGCACGATCTTGCCCCGCTCGGCGACAAACTGCTGCAGCAGCCGCACATCGCGATAGTGGATGGAGTCGATCTTCTCGACACAGAATTTGCAGACCTTCTTGCGCCGGAAGAACTTGCGTCCACCGCCGCCAGGGCCACCGGGGCGGCCGCCGGGCGGCCGTCCGCCGGGACCGGAGGATGAAGGCCCGGAACCCTCGGGCCGGGAAGTTGGTGCGCTGGGCGTGCTGGTTTCGTCAGCCATAATTTCCTATTCCTTCTCGGGTCCCATGGACCCGGCACGGTCTCTGCCCCCGGCAGAGCCGCAATCGCTTGGTTGAAAACAAATATCTTGAAATTGCTAGGCCGTTTTCGCAATTGGTGTAGACCGAAGCTACCGGCCTTTACGTGGTTTTCTCTCAAAGAAAACCACACCTCTCTGCTCTTACCGGACCACAGTAATTGCGAAAATGCCTTACGCCGTTGCCGCTTCTGCCGACGCCGGCGCAGCAGCAGGCTCGACGGGGGCGGGCGCCTGTGCCGCCGGCTGCGCGCTGAGCTTCTTGCGGGTGGCGCGAATCGCTTTGATCTTGGCAACCCGCTTCTCTTCTTCGTCCATACGGACGGAGATGAACTTGATCACCGGCTCCGACACACGCAGCCGGCGCTCAATCTCACCCACCAGAGACCCATCGGCGTGGATGGTCAGCAGAACATAGTTGCCGTCGTTGAATTTCTTCACCGTGTAAGCAAGCTTGCGGCGGCCGAGCTTTTCGACCGACTTGATGCTGCCGCCGCCGGCGGTAATGTTGCCCTCCAGTCCGGCGATCAGCTTGTCCAGATCTTCGTCCAGAATGTCGGGACGAACGATAAACATGATTTCATACGTGCGTTGCATGGCTACTCTCCAATTCATTCCTGCTCATCGCCGGTTTCGCGGCGATTGAACTCATTCATTGCCGGGCCGGCTCCTTTGGCCAGCACCATCTCGACTGCCCGCGCCGTGCGGTCGAGAACCTCATCGAGAATCCCCAGTTGGGCTTTGCGCATGGGCGTAAGCACATAGTCCCTTCGCCCGCGCCGTGCACTCTCTGCCGCTTCATCTCCCGGAGGCGCCACCCCGATACGAATCCGCAGCCACTCTTCACTGCCCAATGCACCCGAGATCGATTTCACTCCGTTGTGCCCACCCGCGCTGCCCCGCTCACGAATACGCAGCGAACCCAGCTTGAGAGCAATCTCGTCGTAAATCACGATCAGATCGCGCTTGGCGTCGGCATCAAACTCTTTCACCAACGCTTGAACCGAGATGCCGCTCAGGTTCATGAACGTTTCCGGCTTGGCCAAAACCACGTCTCTGCCGGCGATGCGCACAGTAGCGGTCAGCGCCCGGCAGCGGCGATTCGACACCGCCGCGCCACCCTGTTCCGCCAGCCGGTCGATGGCCAGAAAACCGACATTGTGGGGGGTGAACTGGTATTCGATGCCCGGATTTCCCAGGCCAACCACCAGAGCCGGACCCTTTCTTTCCCCGTCCACCGCACTTGCCCCGGCAGCCAAGCTAGGATCCCGTCAAACAGCCCATCACTTCTTCGCGCCCTTTTCCGGAGCCGCTTCGGGAGCGTCGGTCTTGCCCTTCTTGGCAACTTCCGGCTCCGCCGGCCCTGGTGCCGCCACTGCGTCGACTACCGGCGCAACCTCCTCCTTGATCGCTACCACGTGGGCAACGGTCGCGCTCTCGTCGGTAATGAACTTGAGTTTGCCACCGCGCGGAAGATCGGCCACGCGGATCGAAGCGTTCAAGCCCAGACCGCTGACATTCAGATCAATGTGGCTGGGGATGTCACCCGGCAGACACTCGATTTCCACTTCACGTAGTACTTGGTCGAGAATGCCGCCCTGCATTTTGACGCCAACGGGGATTCCCTCAAGCAATACCGGCACCTTCACCCGCATCGCCTTATCCATGGCAATCCGTTTGAGGTCAATGTGCATCAGCTTGCCCTTGATTGGCTCGTATTGCCAATCCACAATCATGGCTTTGGTCCGTGCTGTGCCGCCGATCTCCAGATCGAAAATCGTGTTGTGACCAGAATCCGAATGAAGGATGCGGGTAATCTGCTTGGGATCAAGCTCCACAGCAATCGAAGCTTCCTTGGCCCCATAGAGGACGCCCGGGATCATCCCTGCCACGCGCACCCGGCGCGCCGCATTCTTGTTGAACTTGCCCTCACGGGCCTTTGCTGCCACTACTTCCTGCTCAGCCATACTCTTCTCCTGCGTTTCTTTGCGAGACCTAGCATTTTCGCAATTGATGTAGACCGAA
>Ga0182015_10005115_pt1 | contig 13803 bp, 8 predicted proteins | sample 712P3MmetaG_FD_120478 | JGI IMG/M metagenome (GOLD analysis project Ga0182015, IMG submission 120478) | Permafrost microbial communities from Stordalen Mire, Sweden - 712P3M metaG | ecosystem: Environmental > Terrestrial > Soil > Wetlands > Permafrost | place: Sweden: Stordalen | collected...
AGTTAGAACCGAAGGTCACAAAAACACCAGAAATCAAACCGTTCGACGTTATCAACGATGAACAACAGAAAGAAAAACACGTTGCAAATCAATTTTTCAGCAGCCTGCTAACGCCTAGGGTCAGATCCCTTGGCTGCGAGGTGACCGAACAAGCAAGCGAAAGATCAGAACGTGCGTCACCAGGAGCGGTGGCACGAGCGCCGTCACGATAAAGAACGCCGCTCCCAGCATTCCAGGTTGAATCCCGACCTGTCTGCCCTGATAGAAAGCGAACAGCAAGTCAGCGGTACCCCATATGTTGAAAAGCCATACGCCCTGGGTGGCCCACGATGTGCGGTTCACGAGTGCGATCGTGGCCACAATCGCCAGGATGCCGGCGACGAAGTCGCCAAAGGCTGCCGGGATCGCGAATCCAGTCGGCAACAACGGAGAAACAACTCCCGGCACCAGGAAGCTCAGCCCGATGAAGCGAAGGAACATGTGAGGAGCGACTAGCAAAGTGAGCGCGCGATTGCGATCGGTGTTCTCAAGCCGCGGCCACGCGAACGATCGTGCCGCGACCAGCGAACTCACAAAGCTCGCCAGAATGCTGACTCCGAATAGTGCGAATGCGTTCATTGGTGACCCCCTTGGGCCTTCACTTGTTCGCGCCGGAGTTGTTCGAGCCGGGCTCGAACCGCCTGCATGCGCCCATCGAAGGTAGAGAGCGGGGTGACGGTCGTCTCCATTCGCGGCCAAACAGGTAGACTCGTGATCAGGTCGTCCAGTTCCTGGGCTGACTCAGCCTTCACTATCAAGGAGAGCGCAACCGCTCCGCTCAGCGGCCCTCCGGCAACGATCTTCTTCTCCGCCTCGAGCCTTTTGCACAGTTCCAACGTTGGCAGGATGAACTGCTCGATGAATACGATGCCCTCTTGTGGAGTGTCGGGTCGGCTGACGAGTTTCAATTGAGCCAGATAGAGCATTGGATCTTCCTCCTCAGTTCCAAATAGATGTATATGCATCTAATAAGATGCAGGAATATTGCCAGAAGGAGTGAGATCGATGTATATACAGACTATGAAACAGCCTGGATTGAGCCCTCGAAACGAAATTGTTTCCTTGCCGTGTGCTTGTGCGAATCTTCGCCGCGCTGCCCGTATCGTGACCCAGCGATACGATCAACAACTGCAGCCGGCTGGCATAAAGACGACGCAATTTACCCTGTTGCAAGCCCTGACACGTACTGGAAGCATCTCGCAGGGTAATCTGGGTGAACTGCTTGGGCTTGACAGCACGACTCTTACGCGCACGCTCGCGCTGCTGCGAAGGAAAGGATGGATTCGGACGAAACCTGGTCAAGACCGCCGAGAGGTCCGATTGACTCTAACCGCAGAAGGAAAACGTAAATACCTGAGTGCGCTGCACTACTGGCAGTCGGCCCAAAGGCAATTGCGGAGAGTGCTGAGTGAAGCCGGTTGGAAGCAGATGATGGAGTCGACGATCCTCACGGCCGCCCGTGCGCAGCGACGGTGAACGCGTACCGATCTTGCAGCGGTCGGAACGAGACCGAAACCTGAATGCAGCCCTGGGCCTCTCGGCCAAAATCTAAGGTCGTAAATATTGAACATCTCGGGCGATTCTTTCAGCGTAGAGAAAGGACCCCCAGCACGGCATACAGATGATCATGACGAACAGCGCAATTCCATACGGCCTCTGGTTGACACATGGCCCTCCCGATCGATCACGTGCGCGCGCGAAGCAGCCGGCCCCAACCGGGCGGCGCGAGCGATAGGGGGAACTCGCGCCGCGATCGCCTTCGATGGCGACCTCGCTCAGCCGGTCATACGATCATTGGAAATGAACTTTAGGCCAGACACGCTGACACTGTTCAGTGCATTGGTGTCCCCGGTCCAGGCAAGATGTACATTGCCTGAAGAGGGCGTGTAACAGCGCACGGTCATCGCTTCTTTGTTGTCGAAGAAAGTCTCGATCACCGAGCCATCCATCCACAAATTGAGAGTGGAAATTCCGTTTCGATCCGGGGAGAGCGGTAAGGTCTTGTCGTCTATGGTGACGGAAGGTCTATCCTTCGCGCCGTCGTACTTCATCGCAAACAGCGGCGCAGCTTGGCCGCCAGCCCTCAATTCGAGTCCGAAGGTGCTCCCGCCCGCTTGGAACGTGCAGACCATCTCACCGGAACGATCTTGAATTGGCATTCTTGTAAAAGCGGCGTCGACCGTTTCAGAGTTGCGCGCTTTCTGCCAAGTCTGAACATCATTACGCAATGACTGCAACTCCGGCAGCACTTCGATCCGAAGCTCATTATCCGTCCCCAGTGTAGTCACGCGGGGGAGCGCCATGGCTCCGGCCCACCCAGCAGCTTCGCACTCCGCAGGCGGACGGGTTTCCTCTACCCATCCCCACACGATTCGCCTGCCCTTCGCGTCCACCATGCTCTTTGCCGCGTAGTACGAACCGTGATCCAGTAGCCCTCGGGTCTCGGAGTGGAACACGAGTTCGCGCCGGTCAAAGGTGCCTACCTCCCAGTGAACCTTCCGCTTCGCGGAGTAGAGCAAGACATACTTATCCTCAAGCGGAAAGAAGTCCGGGCACTCCCACATTTCGCCGGTATCGGCGGGATTGCTCCCTTGCGCGAGGGGATGGAGGTAGGTCCAATTGCTTCCGTCCGGCGAGCTATAGAGCAGCACCGCGCCGCCAACCTCGTGGAAACCTGAACCTATGCCGAGATACCAAGTGCTGCCCTCTTTCCACGGGCAGGGATCCCGAAATCCCGTCACCTTCAAACCTGGCGGAGGTCCATCCAGTACCGGTTTGTCCAGCTTTTTCCAGGCTCGCAGATCGGGATCCATTGACGTCGCAAGGCACTGAACCTCTCGCAATCCTTTGCCGCGAATCGTCTCGAGTTCAAGCGACGATTTCGTCACGCCGGTATAGAGAATGCTCGCGGCCCCGTTGCCGGGCAACACGCTCCCAGTCCAACAACCGTACGCGTCATAGAAGCCTGGCGTAGGGGACAATGCCAGCGGCATGTGCTCCCAGTGGATAAGGTCGGAACTGATCGCGTGGGCCCAGTGCATATTGCCCCAGACGCTTGCATCTGGGTTGTACTGGAGAAACATATGGTAATGGCCGCGAAAGAATCGGGGGGCACAGGGGTCGTTCATCCAGTTGGCCTTTGGCAGCAAATGAAATTGCGGTCGCAAGGGATCGCGCCGGAGTTTTTCCCTGAGTGCCCGAGACAGTTCTTCTTTGGGCGCCGACGTCTGCTGCGATTCTACGAGTCCAGAATAGGCGCTGCCATGCAAGGCGCATAGCGTGGAGGTTGCGGCCGATGTGACGAGAAATCTTCGACGGTTCATTCAAGCATCCCGTTGTTGTGCACTCGATAGGGCGAATTTTACCGAGCCGGCTGCTATTTGGGCTCCCGACTGCCCGAGCAAGATAGATCGCGCCGTGATCGGCGAGAAACTGCCTACCTAAAACACCACTTTGGCGGCCAGTTGGATAATGCGCCCTTCGCGGCTACCGGTAACTTGCCCAAACAGACCCGTGGTGCCGTTCAACTGGGTACTCACCATGTTCCACTGCGTGTGATTGAAGGCGTTGTACATGTCGGCGCGAAGTTCCGCGTGGAGACTTTCACGGATAGAAATGTTTTTTCCGAACGAGATATCCCAATTGTTCTGCCCGGGTCCTCGCACCACGCCCGGGTCGGTTGTACCTTGAACGCCAGTTGGCGGCACGACGAACGAGTTGGTATTGAAATACTCTGCAAAGGTCCGTTGAGAGTGGGGGAGATTAGGGTTACTCACCATAGTAAGGTTTCCCAGCCCGTTGTAAGGCGCATAATCATTCGCCTGGTCACCCGCTCCGTTGAGAGCAGTCAGAGCATCGCCCGACTCGAGGGTTGCGATTGCCGAAATGTGCCAGTCGCCGAGGGCCGGCCGTAAGTATCCGGGCAGACGCTGCTGATACCTGGGTTCATAGGTGGTCTGGAACAGGAAGCGATGCCGATGGGAGTAAGTTTCTTCGCCGTACGAGCGGATGATGCTTTGCGGATAGTTGTAACTGGTGTCTTGCGTGCCCTGTCCGGTGATGCCTCGCTGCCCGAGGGTCTTTGAGTACGTATAGTGGGTCAGAATTTGCAGGCCGTGGGACATTTGGCGCTGGAATTTCACAATACCGGCATTGTAGTTACTGTTCAGGCCAGCCCTCTGCACGTAAATATCTCCAAACCTGCCGGAGTTGTAGGGTCGGGCGGCGTTATAGTCATTCTGACTTTTCCACTGCGTGCTATAGGGCGCAGCGTTAATGTCATCCAGGTACCAACCGTTTCTCCCTTCCGCCCCGAGGTAAGACACGGTGATCACAGAATTGTGGGAAACCTCCTGCTGGATATCTAGCAGGTAGCGGTGAATGTAAGGCGTGCGAAATGATTTTCGGTCGGCGTATATGACCGTCTGATAAGCCCCGTCTCCGTAATAGCCTTGTCCCGGGCCGGTAGAGACGGGGTAGGTTCCCAGAGCCACTTGCGGCGACGCCGGAAAGGCTTGAGAAAGGCTGGCGGTCTGCGGGGTGGAGTTGTCGATTTCATCACCGACGAAGCCGCCGGGCACGCCCCCGTAAAACGCTCCGGACAGGAGATTCGATATCTGGCTCGCGCCGGAGTTGTAGTAAAGGCCGTATCCCGCACGGACGACAAGCTTGGGGCGAAGCTGCATCGCCAGGCTGAGTCTGGGAGCGAAGTCGTGCTTGGGAGCCGAGGCATAGTGCTGCGAAAGGCCGGGGGCAATCCCGGGTATGGCGAGAGTATCCGTGGCCGGCTGGTAGATCGCACAGCAAATACTGTTTGTGGCGAAGATCGGAATGGGCAGGTCGTAGCGGAGTCCGTAGGAGACCGTCAGGCGCTGAGTGACCTTCAACTTGTCGTTGAAGTACGCCCCGTAGTACGGGACGATCGAATTCGGTTCCGGGGCGAACGGTCCCCCCGATGTGTAGCTGTAGCGCTGATGAATCACTGTAGGCAAGCCCAGTAAGACCTCGGCGAAAGCGTCGCCGCCGGCTCCGTCGTTGGAGGTGAACAGCTGGGGACCGGCACCGCAGTACGCCCCGCTGAAGGGCGCGCAGCCAAACGCTATGTAGCGGACATTGTCGAAATCTTCTTCCGCTTTACGCAGGTAGTTAAATCCGAAGGTCATGGTGTGATTCCCGCGAATCCAAATCACATTGTCGGAGAATTGCCGGGAGTTATTGGACGCGAGAAAGTATTCGTTGAAACCTACGCTGGGCTGGGTAAAGAGCGGGCCGTAGTTGAAGATATCCAAACTGAGGATGCCCGTGTTCCCGCCGGCAGCGGTGCCGGTATTCGCGAAGATTGTGTTAAAGGGGTTGGCCGGGCTATTGACGTAGGAGATTTCTGAGGGGCTCAAAGTCAGGAGAGCGCCGCTCCCTATGGCAAAGATGAACTCGTTGGTGAGATGCGGACTGAACACATGAGCTTCATCGATGGTGACGACGTGGGACTTGTCGCTTACGTCGGCGTTTTCCTGCATCAGGTTTGGGACCAGGCCGCCGGCATTGTTGGGTGTGGCGCTGTATTGGGACCAGGCGACAAAAACGCTATCTTTCGATGAGATGCGGTAGTCGAATCGGCTATCCCAGTGATAGGGAGAGACCGCCTGCCTCGATGAATACTGGTAATTGGCGCCGGAATTGGCCGCGGTCGGCGTTAGATTGGCGGCGGGGAAAAGGTTGATAAGGGCATTGATCTGCGCGGTCGCGGTCGCCGGATTGAACAGGCCAGCCGTGACCAAATTATTGAAGGGGATGGGGTTAAAGGTATATGGGTTGTAAAGCTGCCCTGCCGAGTTGGAACAGATTCCGGTCGGATTGAAGGTGCCTGCATTGACCGGGCCTGTGCAGTCTTCTCCAAAGTTCCCCTGCCGCTGCAGGTTGCTAGGAACAATGGCGAGGTTGTTGGGTCCGGTCAGCGAATGCGGGTTGCGTTCGTAGTTGACGAAGAAAAAGGCGCGATCTTTCAGTTTGAGAAGTTTAGGGATATAGATCGGGCCGCCAAGGCCGCCTCCGAACTGATTAAAACGAAATGCACTCTTGGTAAGTAATCCCTGTGCCCGGTTGAATGGAACCAGCGCATTCAAGGCATCGTTTTCAAAGAAATCGTAGACTTCACCGTGGAAGGTGTTCGTCCCCGATTTGGTCGTCGCGTTAAGGTTCGTATAATCGCGGCCATATTCAGCGGAGAAATCTGCAACGCCGACCTTCACCTCGCCGATGGCTTCAGCCGAGGGCTGGAAGCTGCTCCCACTTTCATAGTTCTCGTTCGCGTTCACGCCGTTCACATAGTATCCATTGTCGCGGGAACCCTCCGCGTTGCCGCCCGCGGTGTAATCCGCACCGCCGGATGTGTACGACGCTCCGACTTCGAAGGTGCCGCTCAGATTGATGTTAACGCGGGGAGACGTGCTAACGCCGGGGGTCAACTCCGTCAGGGACGTCCAGTTCCGGCCGTTCATCGGCACACTCGAAATTTCGTTCTGATCAATGTTTAGATCGAGATCCGCGGATTCGGTCTCGAGCAGAGGCGCGGAGGATCCAGACACCGTCACCTTCTCCGAGACCGAGGCCAACAGGAGTTGGATGTCGAATCGGAGAGAGGATTGGGGCGTTACCGGGAGTGGGTCTGAGACTGATTTCTTGAATCCCGCAAGCTCGACTGAGACCTGATAGCTCCCTGGCAAGAGCTGGGAGAACTCGTAGTGCCCGGTCGCGTCCGTGCTCGCGGTCGAGGTTTGATTTCGACCCAAGTCGAGCAGCATCACCGGGGCTTTAGGCACGACTGCGCCGGAGGCTTCGGTAACCACGCCGCTGATGCTGCCGCGTTGAGAGAATTGAGCGAACGACGCCAACGTCAAGACGAACAGAGATGCCGGCAAAATCATCAACCGCGACCAGGGGGTCCCCATGCTGTGTCTCCTGAAACAGTGCGCGGGCGCTACACGAGTCGCAGCGACCCGCTGATTTGAAACGTTTCAACTCCCGAACGCGAGGAATCTACTCTAGCTTGTTTGCGCTTGTCAACCACTAAAACAAGAACAGATTGCTTGGGAACTCAAAGCCGATGCTACCTGCGTCTCCGGCCACCCGGTTTGCCCTTACTCATGGTTCGCTCGATGCCATCCGGTGCATCGGCCGGCGGCGGTCCAACCGAATTGCGCTTCTTCAACTCCGTCGGGAGAAGGACTTTTTTCGGCGCGGACCGCAACCCGTCGATCCTCTGCATCAGAAGGCGGCCGGCGGTAGCACCCAACTGATATCCCGGCTGGTAAACCGATGTCAGGGAAGGATCTGTGAACTTGGTAAACTCCAGGCTATCGAAGCCGGCAATCGACAGATCCTCGGGACACCGTAGCGTAAGTTCACGAGCCGCCTGCAGCACACCAAAAGCCATCAGATCGTTGCATGCGAAAATAGCGGTCGGGCGCGGAAGCATCCGAAGGAGCCGAAGACCTGCCTGGTAGCCGCTCTCCGTATCGAATCGCGCTTCCTGCACAAATTCCGGCTCAATCTCTATACGGGCTTCGTTTAACGCTCGCGTAAAACCTTTCAATCGCTCTGCCGCGTTGGTCAACCCGAGTGGCCCAGCGATTACAGCCAAACGTTTGTGCCCCATCTGAATCAAATAGCGTGTTGCCAGATAAGCGCCTTCCGCATTGGCCACCAAGACGGCATCGCCCTTCCATCCGGCCGGGACCCGATCAATGCAAACCACGGGGACCGCAGCCGAGGCATAGGCTTGCAGGTGGCTCGCGATATCCGCACCCGCCGCCGGAATGATCAATAGTCCGGCAATATGATAAGAGCGTAATTCGCGAACGTAAGAGTCTTCCTTGGAAGGATCGTTGTCCGCGTTGCACAGGATCACGCGAAAGCTTCGCTTGTAGGCCACGTCCTCCACGCCCCGGACCACGCCCGGAAAGAACGGGTTCGTGATGTCCGGAATCACCATTCCGAGCATATTGGTTCGGTTCTTCCGCAGCCCCTGCGCTAGGGCACTGGGCTGATAGCCCATGCTGCGAATTGCTTCGATCACGCGCTCTCGCAGCTTCGGCCGAACGGTCGCGGTTTCATTGATTACGTGCGACACCGTGCCGATCGAGACACCAGCACGCTCAGCGATTTGTCGCATTGTCACAGGTGCTGTCATAACTTGCCGTCTTCGAGCACGGCAGACGATGTTCCTCGCTTCAAAGAACTGCCGACCAGATCATTGCGCGTCAACTACGCAACGGAATCCAACTCCCCCGGAGCGGTCCATGCTGGAGGACATCAGCAGGAGCTTTCCGTGTTCGTTCAGCTTGTAAGCCTGAGGGAAATACCAGATCGAGCCCTGCGGCTGATAGTAACTGCCGCCGCGGAGAATGCCGCCCCGTGTGTGCTCGTCAACAAATTCCTCGGTCCATTGCCACACATTTCCTACCATATCCATGACGCCGAATGGACTGGCGCCCTTGGGATGTGCGTCAACCGGATCCGGACCTCGCATGGCACGCGATTTATCGGGCACGGGCACCGCGCCGCCGTCCCACTCGTTACCCCAAGGATAGAGGCGGCCGTCCGTGCCCTGAGCTGCGTACTGCCACTCCCACTCATGCGGCAGGCGTTTTCCAGCCCAACTCGCGTATGCCCGTGCGTCTTCCTGCGAGACCCAGGTCACCGGTTTATTTTCCCATCCCGCGGGATAGCTTCCATCCTTCCAATCGCGGAGAAAATTCAGGTCGTCTTTGGGATGATAGTGGGTCGAGTCCAAAAACTTCTTGAATTCAGCGTTTGTAACTGGGTACTTATCGATATAAAAAGAAGTGACGTGCATGGGGTGCTCATGAAAGCGTCGCGGGGCGTCCTCCCACGGATATTGGACATCGAGGCCGATATCGTTGAATCCCTCAATCTCGATTCCGGAAACCTTGAAAAGAAAATCCGCCTCAGGGACCTTGACCGTACCCGCGGGCGCGCCGCTTGCCGTCTTCGTCGCTTGGATCGGCACGATCTGTTGTGGCAGGACTTTCCATTCGTGCGAGTAATCGGCCAGCGGCCTTGCCGTCAGCTCTTTCATTTTCGACATCAGGGCCACTGCCTTCTGGTCGGGAGCACTGTTGGTCGCCAGGACAGCGCCATACCCCTTGGCTTCGATCGAGAAAGCAAGTACCGTTCTGCCAGCTGGCCTGGTTTGCGGCTTGAGTTCAACTCCGTGGTAAAGATCAAAGTAACGGAGGTCGCCTTTCGCTGCAACCTCGATCTGATCGCCATCGATGTCGTATTCGTTCCGGTTCACAATCGTCCAAACCACTTCTCCGCCTAGCGGCCAGCGGCTGGCATATACCCCGTAGCGAAGCATGGGCGACATCGGTTCCCAGTCTTTGCTGATGAGGAAAGGCGATACGCCACGTTCGATCGTGGCGACCCGTCGAGTGGCTTCTGCGTCGCGCGGCGTGATTCCGTTCCAGATGCCCCAGATGTTCTCCCAACTTTCCCAGCCAACCCCGTTAAAAAAAGCAAACTGCAGATCGTCGGTTTTGTCGCGGTTCCAACGGTGCGAGATGTTGACCATGTGCCGCGTTTCAAGCCACTTATATTTGTCCACGAGCGGAGTGAAAGGAAATTGGTATTGGCCCCAAGTCATCACGTTCCACGCTAAGGCTTCATCTGACGGTGCCGCCTCGGGCTCAAACGCAAGTGGATGGCCAATTTTGTCCGCGGCTAGCGAGAATGCCAGAGGAACACCGTCCTGCGTGTCACCATTGATGCCGTCGGCGCCGACTTCCGCCATCAGACTGGCGATCGCATCTGGCCAAGATATGCCGGCATCCCGGACGCCTTGGTCCCACATCATCATCGGAAACAAAACCCTCACGCCGCGGCGATGGAAGTCGCTAATCATTTGCCTTACCCCGGGAACACCTCCAGGCATGCTGCGAATCATGTCGTGCTGATTCCGATTGTCGATTCCCATGTTCGGGTAGGTTGGCCAGATCAGGACCGCATCAATACCGTCGTAGCGCTTCTCAAGGTCGTCAAGGTACCGGTCCACGGTGTACTTCCCCGCGACGGGATCATAAAAGTACCGATCCTGAACCATCATCTGGGGCTGTATGAAACTCGACTGCGTCCATTTCAAGGCGGGTAGATCGTACCTAGCACCATCGTAGCCAACACGAATACGACGTTCCATTCTCCAGTGCGTAATATCGGCAAGCCATGTGTCATGTTCCGTCTGACTGCACGGCTTCGAGCCTCCCTCCCAAAGTCCCTTCATCGTCAGGCATTCTGGTACGGGAATCTGCTGTCCCTTGGGTGAGTAATGCGAGTCTTGGGCAGAAGAACTCGTGGCGACGGCGAGAATGAGAAGTGCGATTTGCAGGAATAGGGATCTCATGGAACGTGTCACCTCAGTCTCGGTATCAAAATCCGCCTGTAATATAAAACGTTTCAAAATGGATGTCTACAGTCGATGCCGCAGTAAGTGCGCAAGCTGTTCGATTACTGTGGCCGGCCACTCCACAGCGAGTTCAAACACGACGAGATTGGATTTAAGGTGTACACGGATGGACGCCAAAAGCCAATGCGAAAGTTTTACTATGCCGCTGACACCACTAAGTACAAAAAGGAAACGTGCTTTTTTGCGGTCGAAGTGGTGCCATCCCAGAGCGACCTGAAAGTCACAACTTTCGGCCCACTGATGCTTCAATCCGGGCAACTTCCCGATTGGATGCGTTAAGCCAAGACAAGTACTAAGCCGTCGCCTGAATGGATTGCCGTTTGGACGCCGTTGTTGGCGACAAAATCTTTATAGCGCGTTTTGAGCCTTGACCGACGATTCGGGCCGATTCTCGGTGAGTGTAAACGCCTGATAGCGTCAATTGTTCTATACCTTCTCGCCAGAACCGTCGCGATGGTCTTTCCATCGGCGGAAAGAGAAAGGTTCCTATAGTGATTCGTGTCACGAGTGATCGGCCCGATCTCTTTACCTGGGACGTGCCCGCCGATACACATAACACTGCCACGCTAAGCGGTGCGGTTACCTGACGGGGCCGAGATAATGGTCTAGCCAGTTGAGAGTGTCCTTCATCATGGGCAGGAGCGGCGGGGCATGCCCGGTATCATAGAGAACATGGCTCTTGTCCTGGGCAGGCGAGCCGAGCGCCCGGAACAGCGGCTCCTGACAGGTGTCCAGGGGAAACACAAAATCATAGCGGCCATTGATCAACAGCACGGGGATTTTGACGTGCGGGGCAAAGTTCATGGGGTCAGCTTCCGGCAGCACTGCATTGGTGTCACAGCCTCCCTCAGCAAAGACGGCAACTTTGAAGCGTTTTTCGAGCGAGGTCATGATGGGTCCCAGCTCGCTGCCCCAACTGATGGAGAAGTAGGCCAGCCGCTCTCGATCGATGTCGTTGCGAGTTTCCAAGTAATCCACGGAACGGCGCAGGTCATCGGCCTGCTGAATGGTCTCATCGCGCTCCGCCACCGTGCCGCCGTCCGGAGGATTGCCGAGGCGCTCGTAGGTATCCTTGTAAATGGGGAACATCAAAGCGCGGCCGCTTTTCATGAGGAAGTCGATCAGGGCAAATTGCGATGGTTCGAGAGTGTGGAACGATTGCGCGCCGCTGTGGGGAAAGTAGACGACGGTCTGGTAGGGCGGCGAAACGTTTTTGGGCAAGAAGAGATGGGCGATAACGCGCTCGTTGCCATATGCGGCATTGAAAGTAATGCGCTGCTCGCGCCAATAAGGTGAGCTGTCGTCTTCGCTCTCGATATTGGCGTCGAGCGGCGAACGGTCGTAAGCGTACATGCGTTCGTACATCTGAAAAACGGAATCAGGAACGGGCTTGAAACTGCGGTAGTCGGATTTTTGAAACGAGAGGGGAACAGTCAGACTCGCGGACAGAGGCTCCGGGCTGGCTGACTTTATAAGTCGAAAGCCGTTTGTCGCAGAGCGATCGAAAGGCGGGTGCGCATCCGGCTCGCTGTACATATATGGCATATCGGTGGAAGCTCCGCCGAGGATAAACTTACGACCCCCTAAGGAATTCAGGCACCATTCCTTGACGTTGCCGGCCATATCGTAAGTCCCGAAAGGGCCCATGCCGGGATAAGTGCCGACTTTGGTGGGCCCCTTCCGGGAAAAGTTGCTGGCCTGCAAAATGTCGGAATAGATGCCCATATTGGCGGCGCGATACCAATGAAAAACGGTCGGTAGACTTTTCCCGATGAATTCGGCGTAGGCCGCGGCTTCGTACCAGCTCACCCCGCTGACGGGGAAGTCGTCTTCACCGGAGGCAAAGGTGCCAAGTTCCCAGGTAGCGGGTCCGAGACGATCGGTCTTATCGCGGAAGAGCTGCATCGCCTCGCGGAACTGTAGAGCGCCGCCGTCCTTCACAAACGGAATTTTCCAGTATTTAGGTTCTTGATAACCACCGGCATCGACGAATTTCTTGTACTCCGCGTTAGTCACTTCAAACTTGTCGATAAAAAAATCATCCAGTTTGATGGGGGCGTGCCCTGTGGGGTCAACTTCGCCCGCAGGCACGCGAACCATTTCAGGAGGCAGCGCTCCCACAGGGTCCAAAACGATGTGAGAAATCCTCCCACCACCATTAGTGGCGAAGACAGTTTCGTAGCCGCCTTTGGAGAAGCGGAAGGCGTAGAAGCCATGAGGCAAACGATTCTGATCAAGGGGAGTTTTGCCGAGGTAATACCATTCACCCTGCGAGTCCGTATAGTCCCGCGCGTAGACGTCTGCACCCGATGGATTGGAGCGGACTGGTTCAGGCCATAAGGTCTCGGCTTTGATTTTGACCACGGCAGGATCATTGGGAGCGTAGCGTTCCGCTTGTTGCAAGAGTTTGTAGGCGGCTAAGCCCTTACGCGCAAGGACGAGCTCACGAACTTGCGGCAGGGCGGTTTCGTGGACCCAGCGGAGGCGCTGATTGCGGTGCACGACCCAGGCGGCAAGAAGAACAACGACGAGAGCGACGAGTACAGCGGGCACGAGGAATTTGGGTTTGCCGATCATGCCCACGATCGGAACCGGCCCGGTAGAAGCCTGGCGCAGGGATTTGAGAGCGTTGACGATTTCCTGAGCGAACTGGTAGCGCAGGTTGCGGTCTTTCTCCAGAGCTTTTTTGATGATCTCTTCGAGTTTCGACGGCGTGTCAGGGTTGATTCGGACTGGTGGTACAGGCGCTCGATTTAAGATCGAATCAAACATTGCGCCCGAAGTGTCGCCTCGGAACGGCAGCGTGCCCGTACACATCTCGTAGAGGACTGTTCCGAATGAAAACAGGTCGGTGCGAGCGTCAAGTTCCCTTCCTCGTACCTGTTCGGGTGACATGTATGCAACTGTTCCGAGCGCACTGCCGGGACTCGTCAGATATTCTTCAGATTCGATGGTCGCGGCGCTCAGGGTAACGCTGTCCGGCTTTGGCGTGACCTTAGCCAGACCGAAATCCAGTATCTTCGCCTGACCTCTGCTCGTGACGAAGATGTTCGCGGGCTTGATGTCCCGGTGAACGATCCCTTTCGAGTGTGCAGCGTCCAAAGCGTCGGCGATCTGGATGCCCAGATCGAGCAATGTCTCGATCTCCATCGGCTTGCCCGCGATCATGTGCCGGAGCGTCTGCCCCTCCAGCAGTTCCATCGCGATGAAGGTTCGCCCATCGAACTCGTCGATCTCGTGGATCGTGCAGATGTTTGCATGGTTCAGCGAGGACGCGGCCCTGG
>Ga0182015_10005116_pt1 | contig 13802 bp, 13 predicted proteins | sample 712P3MmetaG_FD_120478 | JGI IMG/M metagenome (GOLD analysis project Ga0182015, IMG submission 120478) | Permafrost microbial communities from Stordalen Mire, Sweden - 712P3M metaG | ecosystem: Environmental > Terrestrial > Soil > Wetlands > Permafrost | place: Sweden: Stordalen | collected...
ACCTGCTCGCGCGTCGGGCGTTCGTTCTTGGCATAGGCGATGATCAGGTGATAGACCGGATCGCGGCAGCGCTTAGACAACGCCGCAACCGCCTCCATCTCGATCGCTGCCGTCTCCACCGACGTAACGCCGCGTAGATGCACCCACTCGGCTTTCCCCGGTGCGCTCGCGTAGCTAACGCCACCCTCGAACGAGTGACCGACGCGCGCGACGGCGCGCTGATGGGTGTGTTCGGTGATGTAGTCGACACCGATCGCGAACGTGCGGGTACGGGTACGCGCCGGCACCGCCTTCGTTATCATGACCTCACCTCCGCAAAAAGAAAAAGTCCCGCGCGAACTGCTGACGCTGCGGGACTCATAGTTTCACCTGCATTATAATGCGGGCGAAAGTCTGCTACACTCTGTCACCGAAATTGTACCACAAATGCAAGTCTATCGCTACCAATCGCGGCGCTTTTCCGAGACGACCTCGCGCTTCGAGACCTATCGGCGCTGCACGCAGTCGGATCGATCGCATGATAGCAGCCGCGTCCAGGGCGAGCTGCGCTCGGCCTTACGGCACACCCTGGACCCGGCTGCTCCGACCACTTGCGACCGCGACTCCGTGCACCGCCTGCCCATTCTTGCCGAAGCACACTCTGCGCGCGACGATGAAGATTCCGCTCCTCCGTCCCCGCCTACATTAAATTCGACGCGCAACGTTAGCAGTTGCCGAAGAAAGCATGAACCGCTCACGGGGGGTTCTTTTCCGTTCGAAGTAGTAATCGCACGCAACACGATCCCCAGCATCGAGGCTGGTCTGCCATCGCCCATTTTTCAAAACGCAAGCCGGTGGTTGTGGCCACAGCGCCTGCGGCGCCGCGGCCCCAACCAGGGAAAGCGAGGTCGCGTCGCCTTCGGCGCCGCTCAGCCCGCAACGAGAGAACCGGCACGTGCTTGCAGCCATAAAAGGCGCCGACGATTTTCACCCAGCGGTGCCGCGCTCCCTGACCCGTCATCCTTGCCCGGCTATAAAATTCTCGGGGCGCCTATAAAGTTCTCGGATTGTCACTCACGCACATCGCGGTTGCCATGTGCGCATTAGAGCCACCAAGGGTGGAATTGTTTACCGCTCGCCGAAATTCATAAGGTGCCACTTCTCAGGTGGGCCCCAAGAAGGGGTCGCTTTGCCTAGCATGGATTCGAACGCTTCCTTTAACATAGCTGCGAAACATCTATTCCGCCACTTGCACGAGCCTCGCGCCCTTCGCACGAATCCGCTCGTGCGGCATTTCTTCGAGAATCCAGCAATCGGTGGCTTGGGTGGTGCACGCGAGCGAGCGGTGCTCGATCGAATCCATGACCTCGTCCGCCAGGGTGCCGAACACTGCCGAGACGCCGACCTCATCGCCGGCGGGGACGAACGCGCTCTCCGGCAGCATGCGATCGTCACCCTGCAATGCTTGGAGCAACGCCCCATTCGAGAGGTCGCGGCAACCGTAGGAATATCATGCGGATATTGTTATCAGGAGCGGGCGGACATCTGCCGGCGCGTAGCGCGCTATATTTGCGAATCCGACGATGCGCCTGCGCTAGGCTATTTCCGGGAACTCGATGAGTTCCGACTGCTCATGGATTGTGCGATACAGCGCGCCACATTTGGCGATATGAACTCCGCGTTCCGCGAATGCGACGACCTGGTCCGCATTGCGCCGCCATCGCAACGGAAGATCGAGGCGCTGCGCATAAGCGCACTGGTATCGATGCACTTCGGGAACGTCAAGCGAGCAGAGGATGCGTTGGCTGCGGCGCAGGTATTCTGTGCGGAGCAGCTGGCTACGGATCCATCGCCATCACAGAACGTGGCACAAGCCTGCATCGAACTTATGGGATCAAAACTAGCATACTATCGAGCGAACCCCGCCCAATCTCTTCGTCTTGCCCAGCGCGCGACGTTACGGCTAGAATCGGCTCAAGCGAGCGCTGCGGCCTACGTGAGGGAGTTGTACATAGAAAGCCTCTATGAGCTGGGCGCGGCATTCTGTAACGTTGGCAATCTGGACAGGGGGTATGACTGCATTGCCGACGCCGAAGCGAATTTGTGTCACGTTCACGCTGCGTCGCCTCAGCTTCGTACGCGGATCACGGTGGCGGTATGGAAGCTACGAAACTATCTGGTGATCAACTGCAAGAGCTGGTATCCATCATCGCAGCGCCTGAAGGGCCTCGCAAAGGCCTTTGAGCAGGCCTACGCAGCAGGATCGATCTTTGAAGCCGTGCCCGCGCTCGACGCTCTCACGGAGTATCATGCGTTCGCGGGAAACGACGCGGAAGCTTTCCATGCGGCTCGCCTCGCCATTTTGCTTGCCAAGCAGCAGGCAAGCGAGCGGATACGAGCGCAGACATCAGTTGGGGTTGCGATCAAGCTTCTGTCGACGCGGTATCGGGAATACGCATTCTCTCTTCTTCCTAACACGCAGCAGCTTGATTCCTGTGACGCCTACCATCGGGAAATGGTCTCGTATTTTGCTGCCGAGCGTGCCTACCGGCTTCACCACTTCCATGATGCATGGGCCTATGCGAGCGGCGAGGTCGATCGTCGAGAATTTACTGGTCTGACGGTGCACAGGCGGCTCCTCGCCGCAGCCACCGCGCATGAGCTTGGGCGGCGGCACGACGCACGCAGCTTGATCGAAGCGGCGATTCCGGTTGCCGAAAGACTCGGCTCTGCCCCAACCCTAAGGGATGCCTACAGCATTGCTGCCAAGGTCACCGGAGATACTCGGTTCAAGCGCCAAGCTAACGACATTGCCAGACTGCTGACCGCCTAGCGTCGGGCGATAGCGCCGGCGTCTCGACGCGCAACGATCGCGTGCAAAGTTGATCTGCTAAACGGGCCAAAGCGCGGCAAGACTTTTTGGGTCTTAAGGCTTTCAAGTAGGTCGGGCGGTGGCAATCAGGGAGTCCCCCTCTCCGCAGCGGTGGAAGGCGTGAATCGTCGTGATCCACCCCTTCCACCGCTCTGCTGCGGCTGCGACTTTCAGAAGGAAAACCCAGTGACCACGAGGCGTTCCCAGGCTTCGTGGCCGCGGCTACTATAGCCCGCTCGCCGCCGATCCCGGCAGCCGTCGTAAGGTTCGGGCTTCCCGAATGCCAAGGCAAGCGAGCGATTTACCGACTCAAAAGCCGGAAGCGCCGACTTTTTCAGCAAAAGCGTGATTTTTTCAGCATCCGGTCTCGCTCGTTGCCGCCGCTATAGTAGCATTGGGCCAGATTAGCATTTCGCTAAGCCGACCTAAACCAAGTATTCTCTTTGTTTTCAGATTCGGTTTTCAAGTAGGAGGTTTCTAAATGAAGATTTCCAAATCGGCGCTGTACGCATTAGGCGTTTCATTGGCCATCGCCATATTCGCCGGATGTAGCAGCGGTGGGTCACAGTCACAACTGGGCCCCTCGGGGCCGATCCAGAACGCGGCGCCGGGCTTGAACGCGCAGCCGCTCGGTAGCCTTTCCACCCTCGTAACCCCGACCGGCGTCGCTAAGGCCATGCACCCGGATCACAGCCGGTCATGGATGGCTCCGGACGCCAAGAGAAAGGACCTCCTCTACATCTCCGACCAGGGCACTAATGATGTTTACGTTTACTCGTATCCGCGCGGTAAGTTGAAGGGAACGCTGACGGGCTTCGATCTACCCCAAGGCCTGTGCGTCGACAAAAAGGGCGATGTTTGGATCACAAACTTCGCGTCGTCGGAGATCGTCGAGTACGCGCATGGCGGCACAAGCCCAATCAATACCTTAACCCTCTCGGGACAACAACTCGCCGGCTGCTCCGTCGACCAGAGCACCGGGGATCTCGCCGTCTCGAGCCTCCTCACTACGGGGAGCGAGGCCGGCAGCGTTTGGATTTACCCAAATGGCTCGGGCACTCCGATTACCTACTCGGTTCCCAATATGTTCTACGTGTATTTCCTGGGCTACGACATTCACGGCAACCTCTTCGTCGACGGCAGCAGCTCTAGCGCCGTCTTCCAATTCGCTGAGCTTCTCAAGGGTAGCGGTGGGTTCACGGACATCACGCTGAACCAAACCTTCCAAATCCCTGGCGGCGTTCAGTGGCACGGCACGAATGTGGCGGTCGGAGATCAGAGTGCTTCCAACGGATATGCGGTGATTTACCAGTTCACCATAAGCGGAAGCACCGGAACGGAAGTCGGCACCACGCCGCTCACCGCATCGCCACGTGGCGGCCAGTTCTGGATCCATGGGAAGAGGGTCGTTACACCAGATAACGGCGGTAAGAACACCCAGTTCTACCATTACCCGGCCGGCGGTACGCCTACCAAGACGCTCACTGGCCAAGACACTCCGGCCGGTTCCACGGTTAGCACGGCCAAGTAATGTCTCAAACCCCTATCAGACATCAAGATGCGGCCATATTTTCGTCGAAGAAACGGAGCAATCTCTAGTGAAGATCTCAAGCTCGGCCTTGTACGCATTAAGCCTTTGCGCGGCCGTCGCCATACTCGCCGGCTGTAGCAACGGCGGCCCACAGTCACAGCTCGGCCCCCCAGCGCCGATCCAGCAGAACGCTGCCCAGTCGAGCTTAAACACGCAGTCGCTTGACCTGCTTGCCCTCACGACCAGAAATCGCGTCGTGCCGGCCATGCACGTGAACCACCGACCCTCGTGGATGGATCCCGATGCCAAGAAGCAGGATCTTCTCTACATCTCCGATCCTGTGGCTGGTGACGTTGACGTTTACTCATATCCCCGCGGTAAATTGAAGGGAATGCTGACGGACTCAGATGCGCCCTATGGCGAGTGCTCGGACAAAGCAGGCAACGTTTGGATCGCAAACTTCTACGGAGCAGACATTGTCGAGTACGCGCACGGCGGCACGAGCCCGATCAATACCCTGAGTGACCCAGGCGCAAACGGATATCCCATCGGCTGCTCCGTAGACTCAACGACCGGGAATCTCGCCGTCTCGAACTTCGACAATGCAAAGACCGGCGCTCCCGGCGACGTCTTGATCTACGCGGATGCCCAGGGGACGCCGACGACCTACACGGTTACGAACGCGACCCCCTACTGGCCCCCGGGCTACGACAACAAGGGCAACCTCTTCGTCCAGGTCTACAACCCTTATGGGGCACTCGCCGAGCTTCCTAAGGGCCGCAAGCAGTTCAAGACCATCACGCTGAACGTGACGATCTACGTCCCTGGCAGTGTTCAGTGGCACGGCAAGTATCTGGCGGTCGATGATCAGGCGTACGAAGGTGGGAACACCACCGGGATTTACCAGGTGCAGATCTCCGGTTCAAGCGGAACGGCCATCGGTTCCGAGGAGCTACTCGATTCATGCGGTGCAAGTGATGTCGTTCAGTTCTGGATCCAGGGTAACAACGTCGTCGGGCCCAACGTCGCTTGCCTCAATGTCGGGATCTACAAGTACCCCGCCGGCGGTACAGCTATTAAGACCCTCACAGGCTTCCAGTATCCCAACGGCGCGACTGTCAGCTTGAGCAAGTAGCTCCGATCCTTCATCGGAATCGAAGTGCGGGCCCACTGAGCTCCGGTGGGCCCATTGCTTCTCCAAGTGGCAGAACAACACACCGCCAAGGAGCCCCGCCTTTGGGCGTCTTGAAGCTCGCCCGCTTCCACCGACCGCTCGCTTTTGGTACCCCGGCGGCCAGCATGCAGTAGGCGATTCCGATTCCGGCTAGGACCGTTAGAATGCCGGTTGCGCCGACACGCGAGCTCAGACTGGAGCGAATCATTGGCCCATAACACGCAGACGTCGTGCAGGACGAACCAGCTCGCACGGATTGCCTGGGCAGCGAGATATACGCATCTTGCGAAGCGAAGCGAAACACCGAACGGTCACGCAATATAAAGATGACGAGAGCTGCAGAGGGCAACGAGAGTTAGAGTACTTCTACGTCCTATTCACCGTCGCACCGTTGTGGCATGGACTTGCCCGGTAGCCCTCCGGACAGTGAGGAGGCAAAAAGCATTGCCAAAACGGCACTCTCCGCCACTTCGCGTTACTCGTCGGCATCGTCAGCCTCAGATTCGAATCTTGGTGGAGCTGCCGATCACGCAGGGATCGCGTCCGGAAGCTCGCCATTACAGAAGTTGCCGAAGCCCTTCGATTGTAAGCCCAGCTTGACGCAACGCACTCGCAAGAGTCTTCGGCTTGAGCGTCTCCTTAGTCTTGGGAATCGTGGTGAGCTCGCCGTTTCGCCCACGCAAGCGTACGTGAGATCCTTCCTGGCGCAAAACGGTGAAATGTGAGCGTAGCAATGCTGCGATGAGTTCCTCGCCTGAAATCCGCGGCGCTCGCGGCATGTTCTCGATTCGCGCTAACAGTCAGACGGCGATTGCAATTCGTTCGAAGCGTGGCGCCTCGATGTCGCTCGGCGGGATATCCTCGCCGCGCTCTGCGCGATCGGAAACGACTAACGAAATGGCCTCGCGCGCGTTCGCCATTGCTTCTTCCTCAGTCTCGCCTTGGGTAGCAATCTCAGGTAGCGCGGGCACCGAAACGCTGAACCCTCCAGCTTCGGGTTCCGGGAGTAGCACGACAGTATAGGATCGCTCGACGGCCATGGGCGGTTGTTCGACGATGATCCCAACGCCTGCCTTTTCGTCTTTCCTTCCGCATGCCGCGCAACGTGCTTCCGGGCAGAGAATCGGTCCACGCTCCGATCTAACGCGCGTCTAACGGACAGTCAGGGATTCGACAAAACCAGAAGGGCCATCAGACCGGCGAAGTGCGCGAAAAACCCTGACAGGATAGGCTCTTGGGGTACGTAGCGGGTCAGGCCAGGACCCCGAAGCATGGGTTCGAATCCCGCTAGACCTCCACCGTGAGCAAATCTAATTTTGCTCACGGATTGCTCACAGAATAAGCGTGGCCTAGTGTCGCTAAGGAGCTGAAGCTCGAGTTCCACGCACCTCCCGGCACTTGGCGGCTCTTATCGAGATGAGCGGTGTGCATTTCAAGTGTTCCGCCGGCAACCGCTCCGTCGAGTCGACCCGTTAGTCTGACCGGCCACGCGAAGAGTTAGGTTGTCACAGATTTGTCACGGAGCGGCGGAATCGCCGCGGTATTGGTCGGAATCGGCGGGAACGGTGAAGCGCCGAAAGCCCGACAAGATAAGCGTTTTCGTCAATGCTCGGGATCGGCCGGGACCGCAGAGGAGGGGTTCGATTCCCGTTGGCCTTACTCGCATGCTCCGCACACAGTTGCGCACACAGTTGAGTGGAGACTCGTGCCGACACCTGGGAAGTGCTGGTGGTTTGAAACATTCCCGAAGGCCTTTAAAATAAGGCGAATACTTACGTCTGGTACTCCGTGGTACCACCGGAAGAAAATGCCCACAGCCTAACTGTTAATCAGCGGGTCGCTGGTTCCGGAAGAGGTTGCTGGCGCGAGCCACTTCGTCGAAGATGTGTATGCCGCCGCAGCTCGAGATCCCGGACTCGGACTGGATGATGCGCTGCGCGAAGGGATCGCCGAATTTCAGGCGGCGTTGGAGCGCGAGGAGATTCGGAGGAACTGATGGCCGGTGGGGGGAGAAAGCCTTACGCTTCACTCCGGCGATCTGTCGCGCACCAGGTTGAACTTTTCCATAATCACAGCCACGGCATCGCCCACTGCTAGTCGTATGGCGTCGGCATCGCCCCCGAGGACGGCTGCATAGCAGCGGTTGGCAGCGTCGACGATGAAGATCGGAATCGCGCGATTGTCCATCAACAGTTCATGAACCGACTGAAAGAACGAGCAGGCCGCCTGTCGGGGATCGTCGTGCATGGCGTCAATCCATGCGACCATGCTCGCCGCCTCGTCGGCGAGGAAGGGGCAGTCCGCCGGTGTTCGGTTGGAGCATTGCCGCTGCTACGGCGGGACGTCTCAAGACTCCTCGGAACGAACGATACTACTCACGACATCGAAAGATAACGCACAATGGCAGACAGAATAATCATCGCGATACCCTGCGTTACCACAGGCGCGAGCAGAATTCAGAGCGCGAACTGCAGCAGCGCGTGCTAAGACAAGGTGCAGCAAATCCTAGGGCCGCGCGAGAAGAGTGAGCCCGAACGTACTCCTAAGTTCAGGGTCTGGCAAAGCGAAACGCAGCGTGCGAGCGATGGCTGAGTGCGATCCGGCAATGATTCAGGCATCGTTTGACCGCGCCTGGTCGGCCCAAATGCAGCTGAAGCGTATGGCGGCCATCCAGCATGTGGAGCAATACGGTACGGACGTCTATTGGCCCGATAAGGTCCGCGGCAAGGACTACGAGTCACGGATTCGCGCAGCATTTCGTGACGACAATCGCGATCACGATCGCGGGTATGGTATCGAGCACTAAACGAAACAGCGCTACCGTCTGTTATATTATCGCGACCGGCGGCAGCGCTGTCGTGGTCCGATGACCTGTGTCTATGCTACCACGCGGGTCAATTAGCCGGTGGCGACCACGATCGCAGGTGACAGCGCTATCACCCAGGCGACGATCACAAAGCCCGCACCCATGGGCACTCGTGCGCGCAGCACGAGTGCCGCGATCGACGACGCCGCCAGACTACCGGTGACGTGCACGAGATGCGCATCGTGTGCACGTACGCCGAGCACGACACCTGCGATGCCGAGCACAATCGCATATCCGATCGGCGTCGAGCCTAGGAGCTGCGAGAGGCCCGCGAGGCTCGCGCGCGTGCCGAGCACGGTGCGCACTCCATCCGGGATGCGCATCGTGAGCGCGCGATACCAGGTGATGATCGTACCGACGGCGATCGCGAGCTGCAGGCCACCTGCGGCCCACCACGGGATTGCAGCTCTCGGCTTCGAGATTAGCTTTTGGTGCTTGACGATTTCGTCGCGATGCGAGCGATATTCCGCGACGAGGCGCTCGCAGTACGCTATCATCTCTGATCTCCCGTGCTCTCGATCGTCATTGACGAGCCACGCATATATATATCTGGCGTCCGGTAGCGCGAGCGCATCCCTATCATCCAATAATAGCTCCAGCGCGATCGCAGCCCCGAATTCTGGCTGCAGCTTTTTGTGTGCGTTGCTTATCGCCTGGCTGATAGCGGGGTGTGTGACGCCGCACCGTCTCGCTGCGCGCACTATGTATCCGTCGTGAGTAGCGCTCTGCGCCTTCAGCGCGCGTACGGCGTCTCTGCGGCGCAGCGCTGAGCGCCAGGGTAGTTCGGTCATAGCGGTAGTCATAGTCGAGATAAAGCCTTTCTCGACAAATAATTGTTCTGCGTCGAGTATTTTGCTCCTGCGCAGACTACCCCTCAACCTATCGGGGGCATAACTTAGGGGCTACACGTCACTTGCGGTGTAAGTATTTTCACCTTGCCGGGCTGGCCGCCAGATAGCGCACGCCCGCTCCGGAGAGTGCATCGGCAAACCCCATCGTGTCCATCAGGCATTGGTTTGCGACGACGCCATCGACGCGGCGAGCGGCGTCCTCCGGATGGGCCGCCGCGTGCATCGCCGTGCCCTCGGCGATCGCCTTGGCGATATCCGGCATCGACATCACGCTGCCGTCTCCGGTCTCGAGGCCGCCCCCGTCGCCGCCACCGTGATCGACGAGGTCGATCCACGTCTGGTTGGCGCCCCCGCGCTCGGCATTGTCGAGCGTTTGCGCGACGAAGCGTGCGAGATTCTGTTCGTCGCTCATGTCGTGGGGCTGACCGACCCGCACGTCGCCGACGGTACCGTCGGCAATCGTGTACTGGTAGGTATGCAGGGTCGTGTCACCCTGAGTTTGTCGAAGGGCGTTGAGCGGGTGTAACTCGGTGGTATCTTCGACGGTGAACTCGATGCTCGGATCGAGTGCGCTCGTTCGGCGCGCCTGAGCGACGGTCGATTCTTGAATGGCATCGAGGTTGTTGTCGCCGTCGCGGTAGAGGCCGAACTCGAGCGCTCGGCGCGGCGGCATGGTGGAAACGTTCTGCAGCATGGGCCCTCCTGAGATGATGAGTCGGGAGCCTAACTGCGACGGACCGCTCCGGCGGCAAGGGTGGCTACGAAACGCATATCGGGCCCGGCTGACGCCGGGCTATCCTTTCCTACGTAGCACTATGACAAGCGCGATGCAGCGAACAAGCGTTCGGAATGGCGCCGTTGGTTTTAGGGAAACTACGGCCTGGTGATCAAGGATCACGACGTCATTCTCCTCGGGGCAGGTTTGGCCGGTATGCGCGCGGCCCTCGAGGCGGCGCGTTCCGGCGCTGACGTGGCCGTCGTTACGAAGGTGCATCCGATCCGCAGCCACTCCAGCGCGGCGCAAGGCGGCATCAACGCTGCGATCGCGGAGACCGATAGCTGGGAGTCTCACGCGTTCGACACCGTCAAGGGCAGCGATTACCTCGCCGATCAAGACGCCGTCGAGGTGATGTGCCAAGAGGCCCCGGGCGACATCATCGAGTTCGAGCACATGGGCGTGATTTTCTATCGCGGCCCCGACGGCAAGCTCGGCACCCGAGCCTTCGGCGGCGCTTCGCAGGCACGCACGTATTTCGTCGGCGACATCACCGGACAAGCGTTGCTCGTCACCCTCTACGATCAGATTCTCAAGGCCGGCGTCAAAGTCTACGAAGAGTGGTATGCGACCGCGCTTCACATGGAAGACGGTGCGTGCCGCGGCTTAGTCGCGCTCGAAATGGTCACGGGCGAGTTGCACCTCTTGCGCTCCAAGGCCGTCGTGATCGGCGCCGGCGGTCTCGGCCGGCTCTACGAGCCAAGCACCAACGCACTGATCTGCACCGGCGACGGGTATGCGCTCGCCTATCGTATCGGCGCCCCGCTCATGGATATGGAGATGGTCCAGTATCATCCGACGACGCTGGCCGGCAGCGGATTCTTGATGACCGAAGCGGCGCGCGGCGAGGGCGCCTATCTGCTCAACGCCGAGGGCGAGCGTTTCATGAAGAAATACGCGCCCAATAAGATGGAGCTGGCCGCGCGCGACGTGACCTCCCGCGCCGAAGCGACCGAGATCGCCGAAGGACGCGGGATCGACGGCAACGTGCTGCTCGATTTGCGTCACCTCGGCCCCGACGTCATTCTGCGCAAGCTTCCGCAGATTCATGAGATGGCGCTCGATTATCTCGGCATCGATATGATCAAAGATCCCGTGCCGGTGCGACCGGGGATGCACTACCAGATGGGCGGCATCAAGACCGACGTCGACGGCGCGACGCCGGTACCGGGTCTGTACGCGGCCGGCGAAGTGGCGTGCGTCAGCGTGCACGGCGGAAATCGCCTCGGCGCCAACTCGTTGCTCGATACCATCGTCTTCGGACGGCGCTCGGGGAAAGCCTCAGCGCTGTACGCGAAAGATACGTCGCCGAGCACCGGCGGCGAAGACCTGTTGCGCAGCGAGCAGCAGCGCCTGGCCGAGCTTTTGGCGCGCCCCTACACGGGAGAGACGAATGCCGGCCTGCGGCTGGAGCTCGCGACGATGATGGATAAACTGGTCGGGCTCTATCGCGATGAAGCCGGCTTGCGCGAGGCGATCGAAAAGATTCAAGGTTTCAAACAGCGCTACGAGACGGTAGCCGTCGGCGACAAGAGCCGCATCTTCAATCAAGCCCTGACCTTCTCGCTGGAACTGGGATATCTGCTCGACTGCGGGGAGACCATCGCGCGCAGCGCGCTGATCCGCCATGAAAGCCGCGGCGCGCACACCCGGACCGACTTTCCCGAGCGCAATGACGCGGAATGGCTCAAGCACATTCTGTTGACGCGCCGCGGCGAAAGTGAGCCGGAGGTTTCGTCCGTTCCCGTCACGATAACCCGCTGGAAGCCCGAGGTACGTACCTACTAATGCAGTTTACGATCGAGGTGGGCCGGTACGACCCGGAGGGCCACTACGCCGACGACGCCGTCGAAGGCCAGCCATTCCCAGCACCCTGGGACCATTCGCCGGTCCGCCGTTACCAGACGTATACCGTCGACCTTCCCGAGCACGCGGTCGTTCTCGACGCGCTCATCGCCGTTCGCGAATATCAAGACCAGTCGCTCGTCGTCCGCTGCGCCTGCCGCAGCGCGATCTGCGGCTCCTGCGCGATGTGGGTCAACGGGCACGCGCATCTCGCTTGTAAGAGCAAGCTGCAAGAGTTTACCAAAGATGGCAAGACGCGCGTCGAAGCGCCCGCATCGATGCCCCTCATTCGCGATTTGGTTTGCGACATGACGCCGTTCTGGGAGAAGCACCTCGCGGTGAAGCCGTGGCTGCAGAACAAGCAGCCGGTACCGCCGCCGAACCAAGAGTATCGCGTTCCCAACGCGTCGATGGAAGAGCTCATTCAGGAAGTCAGCTGCATCAGCTGCGGCGCCTGCTTGATGGATTGCGAATCGTTCGCGGTGAACCCCGATTTTCTCGGCCCGCAAGCATTGGCCCAGGCATACCGTTACGCCGGCGATCCCCGCGATGCCGAGACGAAAGAGCGGCTAGCGGAGTACAGCAAGCCGGGCGGCATATGGGATTGCACGCATTGCTACGAATGCGTAACGCAGTGTCCGAAGGGCGTCGCCCCGCTCGATCAGATTTTGAAGCTCCGCAAGATGGCCGTCGACGCCGGCTTTACGAACAATGCCGGCACGCGTCACGCCGACGCCTTCGCCGAGTCGGTACGAGAGAGCGGCCGGCTCAACGAGTTGACCCTGATGCCGAAGTCGGTCGGTTTCTTTAACATCGTCGAGCAGATCAAGACGTTACCGAGTGCGTTCAATCTCCTGCGCGCCGGCAAACTCCCCCCATTGATCCATAAGAAGATTCCTGGAGTAAATAGAATCAAAACGATTTTCGAACGTGTCGGAGGACGATTTAAGTGAAGGTTGCGTTCTATCCCGGCTGCGTTTCGAAAGGCGCCTGTCCGGAGTTGTACGTTTCGGCGAAAGCGATCGCCGGGCCGCTGGGATTGCAGCTCGAAGAGCTGACGCAAGCGCCCTGCACCGGCGCCGGCGTGCTGAGCGAACAGAATCCCGAACTCGGCGACGCGCTCAACGGTTTGACCCTGGCGATGGCCGAGGCCGAGGGCGCCGATCTCATGACGATCTGCAGCACCTGTCAAGGCGTGCTCTCGCAGCACAATCATGGTTTGACCAACGACAAGTCGCGCCTCGACCGCGCCAACGCAACCATCGCCGACCAAGGCTTTCGCTACGGCGGCACGACGAAGGTCAAGCACCTCCTGTGGATGCTCTTCGAAGACATCGGCATCGATAGAGTCGCCGCGGCCATCAAACGAAAGCTCACGGGCTTGAAGATCGCGCCGTTCTATGGCTGCTACATCTTGCGCCCGGTCGAAGCGCTCGGCTTACGCGAGCGTCCGGAGCGCAAGACCTACCTCGAGAAGCTCATCGCGATGCTTGGCGCCGAGCCGGTGGAATACAAAGGCTCGACGAAATGCTGCGGCTTTCCGATGGCGACGTTCAATCGCGAAAAGTCGCTGGCGATGGGCGGCAACCACATCCTCGAAGCGAAGGAGAAGGGCGCCGATCTGTTGGTCACCCCGTGTCCGCTCTGCCATCTCAATCTCGACGCGCAGCAGCCCGACGCCGCGCGCGTTCTCAAGAAGGAGATCGACGTTCCGATCTTCCATCTGCCGCAGCTCCTGGGCTTAGCGTTCGGCATGGATCCGTCGGAGCTTCGCCTCGATCATCACGTCGTTTCGACGAAGGGCGCTTTAGAGAAGGTCGAGCTAAAGGTCTGAGGTTCGGGAGCCGAGTCCGCAGTTTGGTTTAAGGGACGGTCGCTCCGCACGTCCTATGCTCCGCTCCCTCGGCTC
>Ga0182015_10005118_pt1 | contig 13799 bp, 12 predicted proteins | sample 712P3MmetaG_FD_120478 | JGI IMG/M metagenome (GOLD analysis project Ga0182015, IMG submission 120478) | Permafrost microbial communities from Stordalen Mire, Sweden - 712P3M metaG | ecosystem: Environmental > Terrestrial > Soil > Wetlands > Permafrost | place: Sweden: Stordalen | collected...
CCCGGGTAGGCGGCCGGGTAGTTCACGACGCCGGCCCCCTGGCCGTCATCGCCGGCGGGCGCCACGAGCACGACGCCCTTGCGCAGCGCGTAGGCCACCGCTGACTTCTCCGCGGCGCTGCTGGCCGTCAGGCCCGGCACGCCGGCAGTGCCGGTTGCGCTCGCCGATCCCGGATCCAGGGGCAGGTCGATAACCGAGGCGCCGTTGTTGGCCGCGTACCTGATCCCGTCGGCGATCGACACCGGCAGCCGGGCGGTGATGGCGGGGTCTGCCAGCAGCGGGTCACCGCTGTCCAGGGTCACCCGGACGGAGAGGATCTTGGCGGCGGGCGCGACGCCGATGATGCCGTCGCTGCCGCCCGTGCCGTGCCCGTGCCCGGCGATGAGGCTGGCTATCTCGGTGCCGTGAATGCCGAAATACGGGCCGCCCGCGGTGCGGCCGGAATGGCTGAAGTCGGGGCCGGTGAGCACCGACCCGGCGAGGTCAGGCGCCGCGGCGTCAACGCCAGTGTCCAGGACAGCGATGGTGACGCCGGATCCGTTGCTGATCTGCTGGGCTGCGGTGATATGCAGCTCGGGGAGCCACCACTCCGACTGGCGAACCTGGTCGGCGAGGGCCGGAGCGCTGTTCAGCGCGATCCAGCATGCAACGAGCGCCACGGCGACCGGGGCCATCGAAGGGCGGGGGAACCTCAGTGGCACGCCTGCGAAGCCTTCCGTGCGGGTACCCGCATTGTGTCATGCCAGCGAGGATTCGGCGCCGTTTGGGACGATGTGGACTAGTGCGCCCGGCCAGTCCCCGCGGTGCCGCGCGCCGGGACGGCGCCAGTGCGCAGCAAGGGCGCCGTGTGCCGGATGGTGCCTCGGCCGGCGTCAGGACGGCCGGGCGACGGACAGCCGGACATGGGCGCCAGGCGGCAGCCCGAGCTGCTCGGCGGCGTCGCCCGCGTTGACCGCCAGCGAGATCAGCCCGGCGCTGTCGGTGTAGGCAACGATCTCGCCAGGCGCCACCGCCGCGAACGTCTCCAGGTACGGCACGGTCAGCTGCCGCCGGCCGCAGCGCACGACCACCGGCGAGCCGAACCCGATGCCCAGCCGGTCGGCATCCGAGGCCGCGATGGAGAGCTGCACGTTGCCGAACCTGTCGACGGACATCACCTCGCCCTCGGCCTCGCCGTCATGCACGCGGCTGGTCGGCGCGGGCAGCGTGACCAGGTCGGCGACGTCGATCTCGGTGCCTGCCTCGGCCAGGTCGCGGCCGGCCGCGAGGTGCGCGGCCACCGGGCTGAAGATGTCGCGGCCGTGGAAGGTCGGCGACACCGGGTGCAGCCACCACTCGCCGTTGGTGAGCTGGCAGGCGCGCTGCGCCCCGCCCTGGGCGGCGATAGCCCAGGAGAGCAGGCCGTTGTCGGGCCCGACCAGGATCCCCTCGCCTGCCCGCACGGCGATGCCGCGCCGCGCGGTGCCGACCCCGGGGTCCACCACCGCGACATGAACCGCCGGCGGCAGGTAGGGAATGGTCTGCGCGAGCACCGCCGCGCCGCGGCGCACGTCGCCGGGCGGCACCAGGTGCGTGATGTCGATGAGGCGGAGGCCCGGCGAGATCCGCGCGGCGACCCCGTGACAGGCCGCGACGAAACCGTCCTCTACGCCGTAGTCCGTCAGGAAGGTAAGGCAGTCGTAAGTGGTCACGAAGGGTGAGCGTACGTTGCCGGAGGCGCTGCGCATAGGGGCTGCCTACGATGGAATGCGAACGGAAAGGCTGGGATGCCGCATGGCTGCGCTATCTGATCTTGATCTGCGCATTCTGGCTTTCGAGCGCAGCTGGTGGCGGCAGCCCGGCGCGAAGGAACGGGAGATCCTCGAGACGCTCGGCATGCCGGCCACCCGGTACTACCAGCTGCTGAACGAGCTGATCGACCGGCCGGAGGCGGCTGCGTTCGATCCTGCGCTGGTCAGCCGCCTGCGGCGGCAGCGCAGCCGGCGGAAGAGGATCCGCTCGGCCCGCCCCGACGAGGGCAGGTGAGCGGCATCGAGGGCAGCTGCGCGCATCGGGAGCTGAGCGCGCTGGACTGGCGGCGCGGGGCTAGCTGCCGAGGGCGGCTAGCTGCTGGGCGAACCAAAGCTGCGGCGGCATGGCCGAGCCCGCCTTGGCCAGGGCAGCGCTGCGCCGTGCTCGTTCGGCTTCCGTCATGGAAAGAGCCTCGTGCAAGGCATCCGCGGTCGCCGTCACGTCGTACGGGTTGACGAGCAGCGCCTCGGAGCCGAGTTCGTCGGCCGCGCCTGCCTCCGTGGACAGCACCAGGGCGCAGCCGTGATCGGCCACGATCGGGATCTCCTTGGCGACCAGGTTCATGCCGTCCCTGATCGGGTTAACCAGCGCCACGTCGGCAATCCGGTAGGCGGCGAGCGACCTGGCGTAGTCGTCGAGTACCTCGAATATCAGCGGCCGCCAGTCCGCGGTGCCGAACTCCGCATTGATCTCGTCCGCCAGCCGCTGCACGTTAGCGGTATAGGCGCGGTACTCCGGCAGGTCGGTCCGGGACGGGTAGGCGAACGCGATGTGCGTCACCCGGCCACGCCACTGCGGGCGGGTGAACAGCAGCTCGCGGTAGGCAGCCAGGCCGCGGGCGATGTTCTTGGAGAGCTCGGTCCGGTCAACCCGGACGATGACCCTGGTACCGCCGGCCGCCGCGGTGAGCGCCGCGAGCCTGTCCTGCACGTCCGGTTCCGCCGCGCGGGCAACCAGCTCGTCGGCGTCCACGCCGAGCGGGCGCACGGCGACGCCGGTGACGTGGCCGCGGTAACTGACCTGCTGCGCGGCCCGGTCCACCGCGGCGCCGAGGACCTCGGCGCAGCAGTCGAGGAACGAGTCGGCCCAGCGCTGGCTGAGGAACCCGGCCTGGTCCGCGCCGAGTATGCCCTCCAGCACCTCCCGGCCGACCCGGTCGGGGAGCATCCGGTAGTACTCCGGAGGTGCCCACGGGGTGTGCGAGAAATGCGCGATCTTGATGTCCGGCCGCAGGTCAGCCAGCATGCGGGGGACCAGCGAGAGGTGATAGTCCTGCACCACCGCCCGGATGGACGAGCTGCCGGCGGGACCAGCATCGGCGGCCAGAGCCTCGGCGAACGCGGCGTTGTAGGCCCGGAAGTGCTCCCAGTCGCGGCGGAAGTCAGCGCCGAACGACGGCTGGTTCGGGGTGTCATAGAGAAGATGGTGGATGAACCACAGGCAGGAGTTCGCCACCGCGTTGTAGGCCGCGTCGAAGGTGGCCTCGGGGATGTCGAGGAGCCGGACCCCGGAGCCGCCCGGTGTGCCGTCCAGGTCCATCCGGCCGTCGGGTGCCTCGCGGGCGGCGGCCCGGTCCGCGTCGCTGAGCGCGGCGGCCACCCACAGCAGGTCCGCCTCGCCGGCCACCGTGGACAGTCCGCTGACCATGCCGCCGCCGCCCCGCCTGGCCGTCAGCTGCCCGTCGTCACCGAGGGCAAAGGACACCGGGCCCCGGTTCGAGGCGATGAGTACTCGGCCGCCTGCTGATCGCGCGCTCATGTGCATCCCAGGGTATCTGGCCTGCCGCCGGATACCGGGCGGGGGCACGCTGCTGAATGTCGGGTTAGAGTAATTCTTACAACTGCATAACGCTCATCCAGAGGGGTGGAGGGATCGGCCCTGCGAAACCCCGGCAACCATCACGGTGAGACGTGCCCGCGCCCTGCGCAGCCGGCTGTGACCCCCAGCGGTCAGGCCGCCTGAGCGAACTCTCCCGGCGAGGTCATCCCGTGACAGGTGCTAACTCCGGCCCGTGGCCAGTCGGCCACTGGGAAAGATGAGGAGAAAGGGCCTCGCCCCCATGAGCAAGACGATCACCAAGACCCCGTCCCGGTTCGGTTACGCGAGCGGACTCGCCTGCCGTGAATGCGGGCAGACCTACGACCTCGGCGCGCAGTATGCCTGCTCCGAGTGCTTCGGGCCGCTGGAGGTCGGATACGACCTGCCGCACCTGACCAGGGAGATCATCGAGGCGGGACCGCAGAACATCTGGCGGTACGCGAGCCTGCTGCCCGTCCCCCCCGATGTCGCGGAGACGCCGAACACCGAACCGGGCTGGACCCGCCTGGTCCGCGCCGACAACCTCGCCCGAGTGCTCGGCATGCGCGCGCTCTGGGTGAAGGACGAGCGCGGCAACCCCACGCACTCGTTCAAGGATCGTGTCGTCGCGGTCGCGCTCGCCGCCGCCACCGAGATGGGCTTCAAGGTCCTGGCCTGCCCGTCGACCGGCAACCTGGCCAACGCCGTGGCGGCCGCGGCGGCCCGGGCCGGCATCCGCTCCGTCGTGCTCGTCCCGGCTGACCTGGAGCAGCAGAAGATCCTCGGCACCGCCATCTACGGCGGCACGCTGGTGACCGTCGAGGGCAGCTATGACGACGTGAACCGGCTCGCCTCCGAGCTGGCCGACGAGCATGAGGACTGGGCGTTCGTCAACGTCAACGTGCGGCCGTATTACGCCGAGGGATCCAAGACCATCGGCTACGAGATCGCCGAGCAGCTCGGGTGGCGGGTGCCGTCCCAGATCGTCGTGCCGGTCGCGTCCGGAGCACAGCTCGTCAAGATCGACAAGGCGTTCCGCGAGTTCTCCGCGCTCGGCCTGGTAGCGGAAGCGAACTGCCGGGTGTTCGGCGCGCAGGCGGCCGGCTGCGCGCCGGTGGCCGCCGCGTTCCGGGCCGGCCATGACGTGGTGCAGCCGGTCCGGCCGGCCACGATCGCCAAGTCCCTGGCGATCGGCAACCCGGCGGACGGGCCTTACGTGCTCGACGTGGTCCGGCGCACCGGCGGCGCGGTCGCGGACGTGACGGACGGCGAGATCGTGGCCGCGATCCGGCTGCTCGCCGAGACCGAGGGCATCTTCGGGGAGACCGCGGCCGGCGTGACGCTCGCGGTGCTGCGCAAGCTGCTGGCGGCCGGGCAGCTGGACCCGGCCGCGGAGACCGTGATCATCAACTCGGGCGACGGGCTGAAGACCCTGGACGCGGTGGCCTCGGCCGTCCCGGCGGTCACCCCGATCCGCGCCAGCCTGGCGGCCTTCGCCGAACTCGAATCACGGCGCTCCCGGCAGGAATCACAGCGCTCCCGGCAGGCAGGCACGGCATGAGCGTCTCCGTCCGGATCCCGACCATCCTGCGCTCCTATACAGGTGGCGCCGCCGAGGTCACCGCGCAGGCCGGCACCCTGCGCGAGGTGATCGCCGGGCTGGACTCCGCGTTTCCCGGCATCGGCGGCCGGATCCTGGACGACACGGGGAAGCTGCGGCGGTTCGTCAACGTCTACGTCGGCGACGAGGACGTGCGGTTCGCCGACGGGCTCGACACCCCGGTGCCCGCCGGAATCCAGGTCTCGGTCATCCCCGCCGTGGCGGGCGGCTGAGCAGGACTGCGGCGGGCGGCTGAGCAGGACCGCGGCAGGCGGGCTGAGCAGGAGTTAGGCAGCTGCGCGGGGAGCTCCATGCCGGTGCATCCGGCGGGCCCGGCCGGCTGCCGCGGACTGCCCGCTGGTTTGCACTCTCACCCCGAGAGTGCTAAACAGGGCGTTGGCACTCTCGGGGTGAGAGTGACAACTCAGAAGCGTGATCGGGCGATGAGGCTGATCCGGCGGCGGGAAGGGACTGCCGCATGGTGATGCCGTCCGTCGCGGGCGTCGGCCCGGTCGGTACGCATGGCAGGAAGTTCCGGGAGGACTGGAGCCTATGGCAGCGAAGATGATCGCGTACAACGAGGAAGCCAGGCGCGGCCTCGAGCGCGGCATGAACCAGCTCGCTGACGCCGTGAAGGTAACCCTCGGCCCGAAGGGCCGGAACGTGGTGCTCGAGAAGAAGTGGGGAGCCCCCACGATCACCAACGATGGCGTGTCCATCGCCAAGGAGATCGAGCTCGAGGACCCGTGGGAGAAAATCGGCGCGGAGCTGGTTAAGGAAGTAGCGAAGAAGACGGACGACGTCGCAGGCGACGGCACCACGACGGCGACAGTGCTCGCCCAGGCGCTGGTCCGCGAGGGCCTTCGCAACGTGGCCGCCGGCGCCAACCCGATGTCCCTGAAGCGGGGCATCGAGGCGGCCGTCGAGCGGGTGAGCGAGGAACTGTCCAAGCTCGCCAAGGACGTGGAGACCAAGGAGCAGATCGCCTCGACTGCCTCCATCTCGGCTGGCGACAGCTCGATCGGCGAGATGATCGCCGAGGCGATGGACAAGGTTGGCAAGGAAGGCGTCATCACCGTTGAGGAGAGCAACACCTTCGGACTTGAGCTTGAGCTCACCGAGGGCATGCGCTTCGACAAGGGTTACATCTCGCACTACTTCGCCACCGACCCGGAGCGGATGGAGGCCGTCCTTGACGACCCCTACATCCTGATCGTCAACTCCAAGGTGTCGGCGAACAAGGATCTGCTCCCGCTCCTCGACAAGGTGGTGCAGTCGGGCAAGCCGCTCGTCATCATCGCCGAGGACGTCGACGGCGAGGCGCTGGCGACCCTGGTCGTCAACAAGATCCGCGGGCTCTTCAAGTCCGTCGCGGTGAAGGCACCCGGTTTCGGTGACCGCCGCAAGGCCATGCTCGGTGACATTGCCATCCTTACCGGTGGCCAGGTCATCAGCGAGGAAGTCGGCCTCAAGCTGGAGAGTTCCGATGTCGACCTGCTGGGCAAGGCCCGCAAGGTCGTCGTCACCAAGGACGAGACGACGATCGTGGACGGCGCGGGCGACGCCGAGCAGATCTCAGGCCGGGTCAACCAGATCCGCGCGGAGATCGAGAACACCGACTCGGACTACGACAAGGAGAAGCTCCAGGAGCGTCTCGCCAAGCTGGCCGGCGGCGTTGCCGTCATCAAGGCGGGCGCGGCGACCGAGGTGGAGCTGAAGGAGCGCAAGCACCGCATCGAGGACGCGGTGCGCAACGCCAAGGCTGCGGTCGAGGAGGGCATCGTCGCCGGCGGCGGCGTGGCCCTGATCCAGGCGGGCACGAACGCGTTCAAGAAGCTCGACCTCTCGGGCGACGAGGCGACCGGCGCGACCATCGTGCGCCGTGCGCTGGAGGAGCCGCTCAAGCAGATCGCGATCAACGCCGGCCTTGAGGGCGGCGTCGTGACCGAGAAGGTACGGTCGCTGACCCCGGGTCACGGCCTCGATGCCGCGACCGGTAAGTACGTCGACATGTTCAAGGCCGGCATCATCGACCCGGCGAAGGTGACGCGTTCCGCTTTGCAGAACGCTGCTTCCATCGCAGGGCTTTTCCTCACCACCGAGGCAGTCATCGTGGAGAAGCCGGAGAAGAACCCGGCTCCTGCGGCGCCAGGCGGCGGCGGTGACATGGACTTCTAGCCAGCGAATGTCTTGCCGGGATTACCCGGCGGGCGAGCGCAGCTAGGCCGAGTCCTTCCTGATCAGGCGGTTCACTACGACCCGCCAGGCCAGGGCGAGGGGGCGGTCCCGGGATGACCGGGGCCGTCCCCTCCGGCCTTTTCCCCGTCAGCCGACGGTATTTTCTCGTGCATGCAGGCTGCACAAGATGCCCTATTAGAGGGATTATCTGCGCATGGACCCGTCGACCGAGCAGCTCATCCGCGACTACCTCAACCGGGTAGCGGTTGCGGCGCGGAGCAGCATGGGCCCGGACGAGCTGAGGGCCTTCCTCGGCCGGATGCATGACTCGATTGAGCGGCAGTGCGCGGCTTTCGGCGGCCCGAGCACGGCCGAGGTGAGCAGTGCGCTTGCCGCCATGGGGGAGCCAACGGCGCTGGTCGGCCGGGAACGCGCCCGGCTGGCGGCGGCGCGGGCCGGGCTGGACTCCCGGAGCCCGCATGCCGCGGGCGCTTCGGGCACCGCAACCGCGGTGGCCGGGGAGACGGCTGCGGTCACGGACTCGCCCGCCGGGACGACGGCCAGGCCAGCCGTGGCCACGGGCACATTGCCCACTGCGCAGAGCACCAGGGACGGTGGCCCGGGGAGTTCCGGCGGGCGGACACTGCGCTTTCCCGGCACGACCCGGCGCAGTGCCGGGCGGCGCAGCGGTCAGCCGGGTGCCGAGGCCGGCCTGGGCACGGATCCGGATTCCGCGCGGAGCGCCAGCCAGCGGTCTGTTCAGCGCCGGTCGGTCACTGCCCGCCGCAAGCCGGCTGAAATCCTGATCGACAGCCCCGCGGCCGCGAAGAACGCCGTGCGCCCGCGTGGACCGCAGGGCAGGGACAGCCCGGTCCTGCTGCCCCTGAAGCGGAACACCTACATCACGCAGGATCCGCCGGACGACCCTGCGCCGTGGCGTACTGCCCTGCCGGACCCGGCAGATCAGCCGGGCACGGTGCGGGCATTTGTGCTGGAGCCGCCACCGGACCCGCAGACCAACGTGGTGGCCCCGCCGAAGTTCCAGCCAGTACGCGAGCCCGTCGCCTGGCCGGCGTCCTCCCCGGGACGCAGCCGCGGCCCAGAGCGCGGCCCTGAGCCGGGCACCGAGCTGGGCTCTGAGCCGGGCACCGAGCTGGGCTCTGAGCCGGGCACCGAGCTGGGCTTCGAGCCGGGCACCGTGCTGGGCTCTGAGCCGGGTACTGAGGCCGGCCCGGAGCCCGATCCCGGGCACAGCGCCGGGGAGCGCGCTGAGCGCGGCTCTGCGCTGGACACTGACACCGACACCGCGGCCGGCCCGCAGCCCGGCCCCGGGCACGGTCCTGAACAGGATCCCGGGCCCGGTCCGGAGCAGCGCACCGAGCGCGGCTCTGAGCCGGGCGCCGGGCGCCGGCCAGCCCGCCGCCCCGGGCCAGTGCCGCCCGGGCGCCCGGGCGATGGCCGGCCGCGCCGCCCGGCGGTCACCCGCGCGGCGTCCAGCAGGACGGCGTCCGGCAGGACGGCGTCAAGCCGGATCGAGTCCACCAGCATCGAGTCCACCAGGAGGGAACGGGTCAGCGCTAGCGTTAGCGTGTTCATCCAGCGGGCGCCGGGGCTGGCGCGGCAGCACCCGCTCGAATGCATTGCCGTGATCCTGCTGGGCCTGGGCGGCCTGATCTTCCCGCCGGTCTGGCTGCTGGGCGCGCTTGCCGCGCTGCCGTCCCGGCTATGGGACATCAGGGACAAGCTGACCGGGCTCGCTACGCCGGCCGTGGTGACCATCGTCGGGGGAGCCGGCCTCGCGATGGGCAGTCACACATCGGGCACGGCCTATTTCCACGAGGCGCTTACTATCGGCGGATACCTGATCAGGGCCGGGGCCGTGCTCGGCGCCGGATACCTGGCCTGGCGCGTGCAGCGAGGCCAGCGTCAGCCGGCCGAGCCGCCCTGGCGCCGTCAGTACCGCTGAGGTGATCGGACGAGGGCCGCGCCCTGCCCGGTCCGCTGATGAACCGGATAGCCTGGGTGCCGACGCTCTCAGTCAGGTAACCAAATCCCTCCTCGCGTAAGGTCCCGCTCGTGCCCTCTGGCAAGGTCAAGTGGTATGACGCCGACAAAGGCTTCGGCTTCCTCACCCGTGATGACGGGGGTGAGGTCTTCGTGCATTCGTCTGCGCTGGACAGCAGCGGCACGGTACTCCGGGCTGGCCAGCGGGTCGAGTTCGGCGTCGCGGAAGGCCGCCGGGGTACTCAGGCGCTGCAGGTGCGGACCCTCGAGCCGCCGCCGACCGTGGCCAAGGCCAGAGAGAAGGACAAGAACCCGGACGAGATGGTCGTGATCGTCGAGGACCTGATCAAGCTGCTGGACGGGGTGTCGAACACCTACCGGCGCGGTAAGCACCCGGACAGCCGGGACGCGAAGAAGATCGGGGCGGTGCTGCGGGCCGTCGCGGCCGACATCGAGGCCTGATCCCGGCACCACCGAGCCGGTCCCCGGACCCTGGCCTGCCCGGGGCTAGCGCGGCACCAGGGCTGGCGCGGCCCAGGACTAGCGCGGGCCGGGGCTAGCGCGGCGCGCGGGACATCTGCGGCTGTGCCAGGTGGCGCCTGCCGTCCAGGATCCGGCGCCGCCTGCGCAGCATCAGCACCGTCAGGGCCAGTGCCAGGCCGCTCGCGGCGACGGAGAGCCCGGCCACGCCGCTGTTGGTCAGCGACATCAGCAGCCCGGCCAGGCCGCCGACCACCCAGGCCAGCTGATGCAGCGTCTCGGACGCCGCGAACGTGGAGGAACGCATCTCCTCGCCGATCTCCCGCTGCACAATCGAGTCGAGCGAGAGTTTCACCAGGGCCTGCCCGAGCGCGGCCATCAGCGCCACGACAAGCGCGGCCCACAACCCGAAGAACACCGCGCTGGCCGCGGTGACCACCGTGGTCAGGCCCAGCATGCCGAAAACGATGACCTGCGGCGCACGCGACTTGACGCCAGCGCCGATCGCCGTGCCGAGGAACCCGCCCAGTGCCGCGGCCCCGGCCATCTCGCCCAGCGCCAGCTTGTCCGGCACGTGACCGAAATGCACGGTCCGGAGCAGGAACGCGAGGAAGAAGATCATGAAGCCGGAGAACGCGCGCTGCGCGGCGTTGGCGCCCATCGCCTCGCCGACCACCGGCCCCAGCCGCGGAAACCGCCATCGCCGCGCTGCGGGCCTCGGCAGCGGCACGGTGCCCTGCGGGCCTGGCGGCCGCTGCGGTCCCTGCGGGCCTGGCTGGTCCGGCGCAGGCCTGCCCAGGCCGGCCGCTGCGGCCTCCGGGCTGGTGCCGAGCCCGGCCGAGACGACCAGCGGAGAGTCGACGCCTTCCGGCAGCCGGAGGCAAAGTGCCATCGCGGCCAGGTAGGCCACGGTACCGATGCGCAGCACCCACGCGCCGCCGCTCTGGCCGCCGCCCGCGATGACGTCGATGCCCGCCGCCGCGCCGACACCGATCGTGGAGGCGATCAGCGACGCCAGCGCGGACCGCGCGTTTGCCGTGACCAGCGTGATCTCCGCCGGGAGCAGCCGGGGCGCGATCGCGCTGCGGGTGACCCCGAAGGCCTTCTGCAGCACCAGCACCCCGAAGGCGGCCGGCAGCAGGTTGATCGCGTCATTGTGCTGAACGGCCACGGCCATGCCCCAGCAGAGCAGCCCGCGGGCGAGCAGGGTGCCCGCCAGGATGAACCGGCGGCCCTGCTGGACCTTGTCCAGCATCGGCCCGATGAACGGCGCGAGCACCGCGAAGGGCGCCATCGTGATCAGCAGCGCCAGCGCGATCTTGGTGCGGGCCTGGTCGAGCGAGGCGCTGAAGAACAGCGTGCCCGCCAGCGCCACCGTGACGAAGGCGTCGCCGATGCTGCTGGCGGCGGTTAGCTCGATCAGGTTAGAGAGCCCGGTGCGCCCGGCTCCGGACGCACCGGTCAGCCGGTGCAGGACGCGGCTCGCGCCGCCTGCCGCGGAGGCACCGGCCCGGGCCGCCGACTGCGAGGCAGACACGACAGAGCGGGTAGCCCGCCTGGCTCGCGTGCTCGTGCCGGCCTCTCGCATAGCCCAAGTATTCTGCCTATCGAGGGCTGCGACGACCCGCCGGGCCAGGCGGGTTTCCCGCAGTCCCGGGTTATCGCCCCATGCATGCCACCTGATAAGGAACAATCACTGACCGTGAGCCCAACCCGAACCCGCACCAGAGAGCCCGACGAGGCATGTGCCCAGGCTGTTGACCTGGCCCGCGCCGCGGCGCAGGAGATGGCGGAGGTCGGCCAGGTCGGACCGCACCGAGGCATCGAAGTCGACGGCGATCGCGTTGTCACCCATCTCTTCGACTGCCAGGATCCGGCCTACACGGGGTGGCGCTGGGCCATCACCGTCGCCCGGGCGTCCCGCGCCAAGCTGGTTACGGTGAGTGAGGGCGTGCTGCTGCCCGGCCCGGACTCGCTGCTCGCGCCGGACTGGGTCCCCTGGCGGGACCGGGTCAGGCCGGGCGATGTGGGCGTCGGTGACCTGCTGCCCGTCGGGCAGGACGACGAGCGGCTCGTGCCCGCCGCCGTGCTCGAAGGTGACGACGGAGTCCTGGACTGGGACGACAGCGCGGACTGGGAAGGCGGGCAGGACCTGCTGGCCGCCATGAACCTGGCCGGACCCGCCGCCGAGGCACCAGCCACCGAGGGCTCAGCCGACGCGGATGCCAGCCCGGCGCCGGTCCGCGCGCGGGTGCTGTCGGCCATCGGGCGGGATGAAACGGCCGCGCGGTGGTACGGCGGCGAGCACGGGCCCAGCTCGCCGCTCGCGCACGCGGCGCCGGCGCCATGCGCCTCCTGCGGGTTCCTCGTCGGCCTCGGCAGCCCGCTCGGACGGGTGTTCGGCGTGTGCGCGAACGAGTACGCGCCCGATGACGGGAAGGTCGTGTCCCTGGACCACGGCTGCGGCGCGCACTCGGAGGCGATCACGCCCATCGGCCCGTTCGGCACCATCGCCCCGGTTGTCGACGAACTTGGCTATGACCTCGTCGACGCGCCGGGCATTTCCATGTCCGAGACCGTCTTCGAGTCGCTGGATCACGCCTAGCCCGGCTGCCGCGCGGCACCCGGCTGCTGCGCGGCACGGCGCTGCGCGGCACGGATGCGGGACCGCTTGAGCACGGGCACGTAGCAGAGCCCGAAGACCCCGACGCCGAGCCCGGTCGCGCACGTCCAGATCCACCAGCGGTCCGGGCCGGGGATGGCACCGCGCGCGATCGCCGCGACGATCAGGGCAATCGCCCAGCCAGCAGTGATGACCGCGGTGACCAGCTGATCGTTGGCCTCCAGCGGCGGCGGGGCAGGTCGGGTCGGGCGGCTCACGAATTCCAGGTTAGTCCAGGGGCTGGCGAGCACCCGTAACGGCGCCTTCCGTGCTGTACTTAGAGCCCTCCGGTCCGCCGTCGGCCCGGCACCCGCCCGTCCCCGCTAACTGTTTGACGGAATGCCGGACAGCCGTCTATGGTTAGCAAGAGTAATGACTCAGGCTAAAGAACATGACGACTGCAGCGCAGAGCAGGTCGGACGCCGGCCTCGCCACGGCACTACGGATCTCGGTGAGCAGGCTGGCTCGCCGGCTCCGCGTCGAGCGGATAGCGCAGGGGTCGATCCACCAGGCGCTGTCCGACACCCAGCTGGCCGCTCTCGCGGCGCTGGAGCGGCACGCGACGATGAGCCCCGGCGAGCTGGCGGAGCACGAAAAGGTGCAGCCGCCCTCCATGACCAGGGTCATCGCCGCGCTCGAGGAGCGAAATCTCGTAACGCGGATGCCGCATCCCACGGACCGGCGCCAGGTGGTGCTGACGGTGACCGCCGAGGGCAGGGACCTGGTGCACCAGGCACGGCGCCTCCGGGAGGCGTGGCTGGCCAGGCGGCTACAGGAACTGACCCCGCAGGAACGGGCCACGCTCCGGGCGGCCGCGCCGATTCTGGAGAAGCTCAGCCAGTCCTGAGCGCCCGGGAGGCCTCCGGCCACCGGACGTTCAAGTCGCTCCGCACCCGCAACTACCGGCTGTTCGCGACCGGGCAGGTCGTCTCCAACACCGGCAGCTGGATGCAGCGCGTCGCGCAGGACTGGCTGGTGCTCCAGCTGACCCACAACAGCGGCACCGCGCTGGGCATCACCACCGGCCTGCAGTTCCTGCCGATGATCTTCAGCATGTACGGCGGGATGGTCGCCGACCGGTATCCCAAGCGCCGCATCCTGATGGCCACCCAGGCGGCCATGGGCGGCCTCGCGCTGATCCTCGGCGTGCTGGCGATCACCGGCATGGTGCAGATCTGGCAGGTCTACGCCCTGGCGTTCGCGCTCGGCGTGGTCACCGTCGTGGACAACCCGACCCGGCAGAGCTTCGCCGTCGAGATGGTCGGGCGGGACGGCATGGCGAACGCG
>Ga0182015_10005119_pt1 | contig 13798 bp, 9 predicted proteins | sample 712P3MmetaG_FD_120478 | JGI IMG/M metagenome (GOLD analysis project Ga0182015, IMG submission 120478) | Permafrost microbial communities from Stordalen Mire, Sweden - 712P3M metaG | ecosystem: Environmental > Terrestrial > Soil > Wetlands > Permafrost | place: Sweden: Stordalen | collected...
ATGAACTTCGTCCCGCCGCTGTCCTCAATGAAGCTCAGTGTCGCGATGGATTCGGGGCTCGACGGAAAAGTGCGGGCGGCGAATACGAGCCCATCAGGCGGCACGATTTCGCGGTAGGTTCCTGTGAACGAATACTCCATGCCCTTGTCTCCTTGGTTGACCCATCGGAATGCGCCGCCTGGGCGCAGGTCGATTTCGCAAACGGCGAGTGGCGCGCCGCTGGGGTCCCACCAAAGTGCAACGTGCTCGGCCTTGGTCCAGGCTTCGAAGACAGCACTCGGAGGCGCATCGAACAGACGCGTGACCATGATCGTTGTACTTCCAGGCTCCGCAGTCATGCTAATTCTTTCGAGCACGCTTCTTCTCCTTTGCGCTCATGTTTTTCAAATAGCCATCCAGGCTGTCGAGTTTCAATTCCCAAAAGCGTCGATAGGGTTCCACCCATTCGGCCACACCTTCGAGTGGAGCAGCCACGAGCTTCCGTGGACGCCGCTGGGCGTCGCGGCCGCGCGTAATGAGACCTGCCCGCTCGAGCACTTTGAGATGCTTGGAGATTGTTGGCTGGCTTAGCGCGAAGGGCTTCATGATTTCCGATACGTCCGCGTCTCCAGACGCTAGACGAGCAAGAATAGCTCGCCGCGTGGGATCCGCGAGCGCTGAAAAGGTCAACCCAAGGGGATCGAACTGCTGCTCAATTGCCATATGGCTATATTGCCATCTAGTAATATATGTGTCAAATTGAAGTCAGCCCATATGATTCGATAGCTGTTCTAGACAGGATCCATTCCTGCTCAGATGGCGATAACTGAGCAATTGCGATGCGAACTGCCTCCCACCAGCGCTTGTAGGAAGAAGCAAGAGTGACCACAGGCCAATCTGAGCCAAACATGAGGCGCTTGGGCCCGAACGCCCGAAGCACCACATCAATATAGGGAGAAAGACTTTCATCGGCCCATGCGTTCCAGTCCGCCTCCGTTACCATCCCTGAGAGTTTGCAATAGACATTCTGTCGGCGGGCCAATTCGCAGAGGTTGTCCTTCCACGGCGAGAGCGCCCGGTCTCGAATGCGGGGCTTAGCCATGTGATCAACGATGAAAACCTGATCTGGATGCCTGTCAACAAACTGGATCGTTTGCGGAAGGTGCTTTTCGAAGATCAAGATGTCGTATCTCAGATTGAACTGCTTTAATGCCGCGATACCGCGATTGAAGTCTTCTCGCAACACAAACTGATCATCAGGCTCATCATGAATCGGATGACGTATTCCTCGAAGCTTGGGCAACTGAGCCATCCGTTCGAGTTGTGAGGCAATCTCAGGATGGGTGAGGGGCGCCCAACCCACAATGCCACGTATCAGATCATCGTTCGCAGCGATCTCGCTAAGCCAAAACGTTTCCTCAAGGCTTCGTTCCGTCTCAACGACGATAGTTCCGGTGATGCCCACGCCGGTGATCGCTGCTCGCAGGTCATCTACGAGAAAATCCCGGCGCAGCACCTCCATGCTATCGGACATCCACGGCGGGCCCGGGGGAATGTACCGCCAGAGGTGATGGTGTGCGTCGATGAATTCATTGGCCATAACTGATAGCTCGTGAGCATCTGGAAGGTTTGGGCTTGCTGCCAGACAGCAGGAAACATTCCTGTTCGCTCTAGGCTTCCGCATTCACCTTAAGGTCGGTGGATGCGCCAGGTTCTTGCGGTGTCTGGTAAACACCACCCCGAACTTGAGCCGGATGAACGAAATGGTTCTTGAGATGGGGAATATGCTCAAGGAAGGCGGTTTTGAGTCCTAGTCCAATCCGGTTGAATAAAACCAGATGCTGATGCATCTGGCCCATATCGCCAACATGAGGGACTACAGGAAGGTCGAAGAGTTTCGCCAGGAAACTGACACTCAAGAACTCGCTCACCCCCGCAACCCGCGTGCAATCGACTTGTATGAAGGAAACCGCCCCGGTCTGCATGAAGTTCTTGAACAAGACGCGATTCGAGATATGCTCCCCAGCTGCGATCTTTACTGGACTTACAGCACGTGAGAGCTCAACGTGCGCTTGTATATCATCGGGATGGGTTGGCTCTTCGATCCAAAGCGGATGAAATTGAGCCAACTCGCCGCAGATGCGAAGAGCATCGGGAAGGTTCCAACGCTGATTGGCATCGAACATGAGAGTGCTGGAGTCACCAATGAGCTTGCGGAGCATAGCTGCGCGGCGCAGATCCCGGCTTTCATCCAGCGAACCGACCTTCAGCTTAAATGCTGAGAAACCCTGGTCGAGCGCGGCCCTCGTCAATTCAGTTACCTTGTCGTCGTCATAGTCCATCCAGCCAACAGACGTGTCGTAGCCGGGGTAGCCACTTTGCAAGATGGCCTCGCGCTCCGCGCGGCTGGGCATCTGCTCGCGCAAGATGGATAAGGCCTTTTGTTGGTTCAGGGTGTCATCCAGATAGCTGAGATCAAGAACACTCACAAGCTCTTCGGGGGAAAGGTCGAGCAGCAACTTCCACAACGGCACACCACGGCTCTTCGCCCAAAGATCGAAACAGGCATTGGTAATCGACGCCAGTGCAAGTTGAACAACGCCCTTATGCGGCCCAAGCCAGCGGAGAGCAGGGTGATCTGCCACCTGCCGGGAGAAGCGTCCGAAATCAGACATCAGTGTCTCGATTGACATCCCCTCAAGGGGCTTCGACAGCAGCTCGATGGCCTTACAGACCAGCATGTTGCCGTCCCCCAGCGTAAGGACAAATCCAGAACCGCGAGGCCCATTTGTGGTCGATAGTAGTGTCACCGCCAGGCAGTACTCAGACGTGGCATGAATAGAATCGGTACCAGCACCCGGCGGCAGCGGAAACCGGGCGTCATATGTTGAGACGGAGCGAATCGTGTAGTCAGGCATGGTCCCCATTCCAGTTATCGTCTTAACCCAACTCCGCGTTGCCGTTTACAGGCAAGATGGACCCGGTGATCAATCCGCCCGTCGCGGAAATCTAAAGAACTGCTGCTTCTGCGATTCGTGCCCGATTCGCCGTTCCAGTCGGAACGGCTACTTTACCCTCAAGCTCTTTTCATGGGCAACCCAGTTGTCGTATGCGGTCTTGGCGAAACGGAGCATCGCTTTCTTGACGTACTGCTCTGCAACATCCCCTTCGCCGTCCCGTAGGAGATCGACGATCCGCTGATGTGATTCGAGGTCTTTGTCCCAAACAGACGTACCTCGACCGCCCGCCGTCATTCGCAACCGGACAAATGCAAAAAATGGGGTCAGCATCCTCTGAGCGTAATCAAACAGATGTTTGTTCCCGGAGAGTCTGCACAACTCAAGATGGAACTGCAGATCACAATCGAGCATCCCGCCGGCGTTCTTGGCTTTGGCGGCCTTGCGCATGCCGTCCACCCTGGACTGCAGGTGGGAAAAGTCTGGCTGCGCGAACGCGGCCAGATTTGCAGCAAGGCCCTCCACCGCGTTGCGCATCTGATACAGCTCCACGACATCTTTCTCCGTGAGGTTGACGACGCGAGCGCTACGCCCCGACTCCTTGGTGACGAATCCATCTTTCTCCAAAATGTTGATTGCTTCTCGTATCGTTCCTTGAGCGACCCCGAACTGTTGCGCCCACTTTCCTTCGATGATGCGGGCGCCAGGAGGCAAGGCGCCTTTCATGATTTGGGCGTGGAGCCGGTCCGCAAGGGTTTTCTTAACCAGACCTTCTGTCGATACTGAGGAGGGTGTAGGCATAATATAAGTGCTTAAAGCGAAGCAGCGACATCCTAGAATACCGAAATAGGCATGTCAAGCGAATTTTAAGCGCTTATATCTAGACGCTCAGTGATTGACGAGCTTTCCATGCATGTCATCGAACGGATGAGCAGGCTCAAACCCCGGAAACGAAGAGCCCTACAAAACATACCATGCAGCCGTTTGGCCCGATGTGCTGAAACCTCGCCACGCCTCTTCAGCCCACGCAACTCCGGGAGACGGACACGATCCAGTATCCGTCTCGGTTTAAGCGCTTATATTTGTGCGCGACACGAGATGCTGATTAGCGCAAGCCCATTATTTCCAGCAAATATAAAATATTTCTTGACAACGGCAGTATTGATGCCATAGCTTGCTCTTCGTTTAAGTGCTTAGATCAATGCAGCACCATTTCGGTGAAAAGCAGATCGAGACACTCACCTGGGGCGAAGACTGCATTTTGCGCAGAATGACTGTCGTCGCGTCACGGATGCCACTGGTTAACAGCCAGGGTGCCCGGTCATGTCCTGTATGCCGCGAGAACAGTCATGACGGACAAAAGGGCGCGCGCAGAACTGGAATTCAATTGAGAGGGGTCAGTCCATGTTGAAGAGATTTTGCTTTCTTGCGCTTCAGGCTGGGATCGTCGCGCTGTTGATCCTGGGGTCCGCTCATGCACAGACCACGGCCGGTTTGATTACTGGCACAATTACCGATCAATCGGGTGCAGTTGTACCCGAGGCTCAGATCGAGCTGACAAACCAGGCCACGGGCGTGCAACGGAAGGCCATCACAGACAGCAATGGCCATTACACCGTCCCTGAGTTGCAGCCTGGCGTCTACGATGTCTCGGTAAGCAAACAAGGGTTCGCGAGGGAAACACAGGCGAATGTTCCTCTCGAAGTGAACCAGAGTGAAGCCCTGAACTTCAAAATGTCAGTTTCCTCCACCTCACAGACGGTGGAGGTGAACGCGGATGTGACATCGATCAACACCACTTCGGCAACTCAGGCAGAGGTCGTCGGCCACACGGCCATCGTGGAATTGCCGCTGAATGGCCGCCAATTCAACCAGCTCACGCTGCTGACTCCGGGAGCAGTTCCCCTGATACAAGGCGGTCAGCAGGGCGGATTTACGGTAAAGCTGGGAGCGGGTTCTGTCAGCCCGTCGGTCGATGGGCAGAGACCGCAGCAGAATAACTACACCATGGATGGCGTGTTAAACAACGCGCTCTTTACCAACACCTTTGCTGTCAGTCCGCCTCCTGACGCAATTCAGGAGTTCAACGTCCAGTCCCACATCACCGATGCTCAATTCGCAATCAGCTCCGGCGCGAATATCAATCTCGTTACCCGGTCTGGCACAAATGATTTTCATGGAGGAGCGTACGAGTTTCTCCGCAACAATGTACTCGACGCCACGACCTATCCAGCCACTTCGGAGACTCCGTACAAGCAAAATCAGTACGGCGTCTATGTGGGTGGACCAGTGATCAAGAACCACACCTTTTTCTTCGGATACTGGGAGGGCTTTCGATCAGAGCAGACGCAGTCTTACCTTGCGGCCACGCTTACGAACGCGATGCGTGGCGGCGACTTTTCCGCGGTGCTGGGTACCACACCGATCGGGACAGACAGCCTGGGTCGTTCCGAATATGCCAACGAGATCTACGATCCATACTCCACCATACCGGACCCCACGCACCCGGGAAATGTTATCCGTAACCCATATCCGGGCAACGTGATCCCACAAAATCAACTCAATCAGGCTGCGGTAGCCATCCTGACCAAGTATTATCCGCAACCGAATCTCAATGTCGCGCCCGGTGTTCTTCCCAACTATGCCTTCAATGGCAACACTTCAACCAAGGCCGACCAAGTTGGCGTTCGAATCGACCACGAGTTCAATCAGAACAATACAGTTTTCTTTCGTTACAATCGCTCCGACAATAACAGAACCAGTCCGGAAGGATTTCCCGGATACGTTGGCCACCTATCCAACTACTCCCGCGCGTTTGCCGGCGGGTATACCCACATCTTCAGTCCAAGTACGATCCTGAATCTACGCTACGGATACACGCAGACATCATTCAGTTCGTTCGACCAGCCTGCCGGAGAAGACTTCCTAAGCGCACTCAATTTCACTGAGACAGCTCCAGTAAAGAATGATCTGCCCTTGGGCCCTGGCGTCGGGGTCTCCAATGGGTTTACGGGCGTCGGCCAATTCGCAGCTCCTGTCGGGCCTCAACAGAACAGCGACTACCACGCGGATCTCTCGAAGGTCGTGGGCAGCCACACCATTGGCGTTGGCGGCATGTACTACCACATCCACAGCTTTGATGATGGATGGCAGTACACGATGAGCTTTACACCCAACGGAACCTCTGTCGATGCCTCGCAGAGTGGGACGGGCTATGGCCCAGCCAGTCTTCTGGTCGGCACGCCCGACAGCTATACACCCTGGGTAGGCGATACGTCGGAGAACCAGCACATCAACTGGTATGGTGTTTATGCTCAGGATCAGTGGCGCATTCTGAAGAACCTTGTTCTCTCCTTCGGTCTTCGCTATGACTACATTTCTCCCCCGACCTTCGCCAAGATCAACTCCGGCCTGGATGTCCTTACCGGCATCTTTCATGTCACTGGACCAGTCCTCCCGCTCTTTCCCAAAGCAGTGGGCCCCAGCAGTTACTACTCCGCTCAGACAAACGGGTGGCAACCCCGCTTCGGCTTCGTCTATCAGCCCCTCGCCAAGACTGTAGTGCAGGGCGCATTTGTGATCATTGACGATCACAATAACACTCTCATCGAGGAGCAATCCGACATACGTCTCTCCTGGCCGAGCGGCATCTATACCACGATCAGCAACCAGGATGATGGCTATCCCTCCGTATTCATCAATACTTTGCCGCCGGCCTCGTCATTCCTTGATCCCAATAAGCCGCTGGCCAGCTTCGGAGGCAGTCCGGACCCGAAGATTCCATACTCCATGGAGTACAGCTTCGGTATCGAACAACAGCTGACACGGACACTTGCCCTGGGCGCTCATTACGTCGGGTCGGGAAGCAGGCATCAATTCCTGCAGCCCCTGGCCAACACCGCCACTGTGCCCGGCCCGGGGCCGATCTCGGCTCGACAGCCGTATCCGCAATATGGCGGTCCCATTCCATGGGACTACAACGAAGGGACCGCGAACTACAACGCCCTCCAGGTCAAACTGAAGCAGGAACTCAACGCAGGGCTCTATTTCCTCACTTCATACACCTGGAGTAAGTCGATGGATCTGGCATCCGACCCTCAAGCCGATACGCTTACCAACTTCTATCACCTCGGCCAGGATTACGGTCCGTCTGACTACAGCAGGAAACACATGTTCTCCTTCGCATCCTCGTACGCACTTCCGTTTGGAAGAGGAAAGACCTATATGTCGAGTCCAAATTTGATCGGCCAGACCCTGGCTGGAGGCTGGAATATCGGCGGCATTGTCACTGCTGACTCCGGGCTGCCTTTCAGCGCAATGGCTGGGGGCGATGTGGCCAATACGGGCGGAGGTCCGCAGAGGGCTGAAAGGATTGCGAACTCTGGAGGGTCTGCGCCCAAGACCAGAATCGAATGGCTCAATACGCAGGGCTTTGCGACACCAGCACCCTATACGTTTGGCAATGAGCGGCGCAATGATCTCGTTGGCCCGGGGTACCTCAACTTCGACGTTAACGCCCGAAAAGATTTCACAATCGAGCGCTTTACCCTTCAGTTCAAAGCCGAGTTTTTCAACCTGTTCAACCGTACCCAGCTCGCATTGCCAAACAATAACGTTCAGTCTTCCGCATTTGGAAGCATCACCTCCACGAGCGCTGCAGCGCGGGAGATCCAGTTTGGATTGAAAGCGCTGTTTTAACACCTGGGATGGAAGCCATGGTTCGCTCTGCATCACTCGTTTGCAAGGGGAAACTTCCAGTGCTGCTGATTGCCGGCGCGCTGTGGCTCGTCCGCCCAGGCGCAGGCTTCGCTGCGCAGCAGAAAGCATCATGCGATGCTCAACCCGGCTTCGCCAAAGTCGGCAAGCTTCTCGGAAAGAAGGAGTACCAAGGCGCGAAAGAGATCCTCAGCATTCTCCAGGCGTGCCCTAACCTGTCGCAACTCGAAGTGTTCAACGTAGGCTGGCTGTACGGAAGGGCGCATGACTTTTCGCAGGCACTCAAGATCTTTGATTCCGTGCCCCCGGATGTACCAGATCAACTGACGCATGGCTACGCAATCGCGTTGAGCCAGTTCGAACTCGGCAGCTATCAACCTGCCATCGACGGCCTCAACAAGCTGCGTTCACAGGGCGCCTTCGATGCCAAATGCGCTGACCTTCTTGGCGTCTCATATTCCAAGCTGGGCCGATATCAGGAGGCGTACCCCATCATGGCTGAGAATCTGCAGCATAACCCCACAGATCCATTTGCCCATTTCAACCTGATTACACTTTTCGTCGATGCCGGGGAAACAGCAAAAGCGGCTCAAGTAGCGGACAACGCGGTTGCCGCGCTCCCGCGGAGCGCAGAGGCGCTCGTCATGCGTGGCTCCATCAAAATGTCACAGAGCAGGTTCGAAGCTGCTTATGACGATTTTTCCGCGGCGGCGGACATCTCTCCGCATTCTCCTGATCCGCGATTCTTCATGGCCCTGTCCGACTATAAGCAGCGGAAATTTGCCGAGGGCGCCGAAGAGCTTAAGGCCGCGATCCGATCCGGTATCGTCGATTCCGATCTTCACTACTTATTGGCGGAATGCATCATTCGCATGAATTCCTCAAGCTCATCGGCGGCACTGGCAGAGCTGAACCGCGCCATCGAACTCAATCCGAAATCAGTCTCGGCCAGAACCCTGCGCGGGAAGATGCTGCTCGAAGCAGGGCACCCTCAGGATGCACTCATCGATCTTCGAGTGGCGCGCGAACTCGCGCCCAATCCTGAACGGGACTCCAGAAATGCGACCTATCTTCTCGCCCGTACCTACATGGCCCTCGGAAAGCGCGATCAAGCCAACACTCTTTTCGCCCAGGTGAGTTCTCAATTCATCTTGAACAACCTGGACACGTTGAACGAACTAGGAAATCGCAAGATGAAGGCAGTGTTGCATCCGTAATCCGGTTCAAATGTTCTTCGAACATAAGTACTGGAACTTAGCAGTCAGACAGGGCATCGTGCGCGTTAGAAATGACGTCTGCGTGGCCACAGAATAGAGGGATTTTTCATGTCTAGAGATGTCTCGCGCAGGACATTTATTCAAACCGGCACAGGTCTCATCACAGCGGCCTGGGGCGGACTGCGTATCTTCGCAGGCCCGGAATCAGCCTTCGGTCGATCTACGGAGGAAAGCAGGCGCCCTCAAGCCGTGGCCCAGGAATTCATCTATGGAGCGGAATTTTTCCGGCCGCCCAATCCTCCTCGCGCCCTGCGCCATGACATGCTGAAGGCGATTGCCAAGGATTACAAGTTCAATATCATCCGAATCTATTGTTCGTGGGTCTATCTGAATCCCGAACCGGGACGGTTCGACTTTTCTGAAGTGGAAGAGATACTGAACGACTGCGATCAACTTGGTCTCAAGGTGTTGATGGGAGCGGTGATTGAAGAAGCTCCCTACTGGCTAGAAGCGGCGCATCCTGAGGCGCGCTTTGTCGATGCTTTGGGAGAACCGCAGCGGCTGCAGACAGCTTCGATCAATATGAGTGGCGGATGGCCGAGCTTGTGCATGGACTGGCCTCCGGTCCGCGAAGCGGCAGAGACGTTTCTTCGAGAATTGGCAAGGGTGGTTTCCAAACATACGTCGATGTACGCTTACGACGTCTGGAACGAGCCTCATCTCGAGCCTTCAGGGGGACATGAGTTTGATACGACGACCGATCAAAGGCTGTATTGCTACTGCGGCAAGACCGTCGCAGCATTTCAGGACTGGCTGAAGGGGCGTTACGGCACGCTCGAAAAGTTGAGCGAGGCGTGGGTCCGGCGCTATCCGAGTTGGGGTGTGATCGATCCACCGCGCGGCATGGGCTCCTACATCGACTGGGTGGACTGGCGCCGTTTCATGATCGAGCGCAGCACGGAAGAGATGCGTTTCCGGGTGAAGACCCTTCGCTCTGTAGATACACGCAGCATTTTGGAAAGCCATGTATTTACCCAGGCGGCAATCCTGCCGGTCGCGTTGCCGGCCATCAACCCCTGGCGCCTGGCAGAACTGATGGAGACTTGGGGCCTTTCGGATTTCCCCCGCTGGTCGGAGTCGCCCATATACTTCGGCGCCGCGCAAATCGAGCTTACGCGCGCTGCCGCGGCCGGCAAGCCATTCTGGATCACGGAATTGCAGGGAGGGCATGGCAGCAATGGGATACGCCGCAGCAGGCAGATGCGGCCGCGAGACATTCGTTTGTGGAATTGGATGCTTGTCGCCATGGGTGGTAAGGGCATTATCTACTGGTGCTATTTGACCGAAGCAACCGGGACGGAATCCACCGGATTCGGCCTGGTGGAACGTGATGGCTCTCCCAGCGAACGAGTGTTGGAAGCCGCTGAAGACCATAGGCTGATTCAATCCCAGTGGGACATCATTAAAGAGTACAAGCCACAGGCAGATGCGGCGGTACTCGTCGATCTCGATAACGCGCTTTTGACGTTTGCCATGAGTGGCAAAGAAGACGCTTCGGTGAAGTCATTCACCGGTTACTACAAGGCACTCTGGAACTGCGATCTGCTGGTGGACTTCATTGAACCGCAGAGGCTGGAGAACCATAGATATCGGGTGATCATTGCTCCGTGGCATTTGATTGGGAAAAAGGAAACCTGTGACCGGCTGCGGGAATTTGTAGAGGCGGGCGGCACACTCTTGATCGAAACGGGATTCGGAACCTACGACGAGCATATGGTATTCAATCCAGTGGTTCCACCCTTCGGACTTGCGGACGTCTTTGGGTACCGTGAACAGGAGAGTCTTTATATGCTCGAGGCAGGCCAGACCAAACTAAGAGCAGAGAATCTTCCAACTACGGAACGCGTCTATGTCGATGGGCACCTCACGTTTTCAGAGCCGGTAACAGTCACGATCAAAGCGCACACCTTCCTTACACCGATTACGATCACCTCGGCAAAAGTCATCGCGACCTATGGGTCCACGCCAGTTGCTGCAACCAAGAAAGTTGGAAAAGGACAAGTGTTCTACGTCGGGACTAATCTCGGCGCCAGCATTGAAGATGGAGATCTGGCAGGCATCGACCTGGTACGTGCAATTGTGGCTGGAGTTGTTCAGCCGGCTGTGACTTCGGATAAAGTTCGTCCGAGGCTGGTAGAGACCTCCGTGGGCAGCCTGTTGATCGTCTTCAGTGAGGAGATCACCGACCAGACCGTTAGGATCCAAATCCCCGCACGATACAAACAGGCTCTTGATCTTTACGACAATCAACCAAGAGCAATCCAGGGAAACGCGATCGAGATGATCGTGCCGTTTGAAGGTGTATCAGTATTTAGGGTCTCGTGACGGAGTAACAACAACTGCAAGCCTGAGGCAGGCAGAAGAGTTGCGGCATGTCGAGCATTGGGTAGTTGCCTCGCCGACGTGACCGAACTTGAGCGCGTCAAGTTCGTCATGAAAGGCGGATTCGTGGTGAAGAACGACATTGCCTGCGGCGAACGCAGATGCGGAGAGAGATGACTTCGCCCAATATGTCTCGAAGAGCGTACCTCGGCGGCTAAACAGCCCGCGGAAAAATTCGGGACCGGGCAGGAAAGACGTACCCGTTCGACAAGCTCAGGGCAGGCTCTCAGGGGCTAAAGCCCGACGTATTCTCAATCATTTACGGCCCGACTAAAGTCGTGCCCTGATACAAAACCGAGTTTTTCAGCAGCCTCTAAAGCCGTCACGCAGCAGGCTATTTACGGCACGGCTGAAGCCGTGCCCTTCGTTCGACAGTCTTCCCCAGCCTCTAACGGTCAGTGAAGGCAGATTTGGCATTCGCAAGGAAGAACTCTTCCAACGTTTGCGGGTTTCGGCCAGTAACCACCCGAATGGTATCGGTAGCCTGGACGGGGTTCTCATTTTTGCGGAAGTACTGCCAAAGATGGGCCAGATGATCGAGCGCGTGAGGATTGATTCGCTCCCTTACGGCATCCGCCCACTGTTCATCAGTAATTGGCACATATCGAATATCCCGCCCGATGGCCCTGCCCAGAGTTTCAACGATTTCCCGCACTGTTAGAGTTTCGCTCACCAGAGGGTATACATTCTGGGTCGGCAGGCCGGAGCCGGCGAGAAGAGTTGCGGCTACGCGGGATACGTCTTCCGCACCAGTGAGTGGAATGACGGCTTTGCCATCGCCCCACGGCAGAAATGCGGCATTTTGCTCGGCCACGCTCCGGCTGACCAGAGCGCGTACGTTTTCGTAATAGGGCGGCGCCTGAAGATGGACGGCGCCGACCTGCGCCCAGTCGAAAATACGATCGGCCAAACGATGCTGCAGATTTCGAAATGAGGGAGCGCGTTGGAGATCGCGAAACGCGGGATTACCCGGCGTACCCTGAAACTGCGAATTGTTCACCACCAGTTCCAGTCCCGCATCGCGAGCCGCTGCAGCAAAGATGGTCACTGCCTCAAGCAGCCCATCCGCCACCGGATAGGTAAAGTAAGCACGCTTCACTTCTTTCATTGCCGCCTGGACTGAGGCTGGATTGAGGAGATCGCCCGCGATGATTTCCGCACCTTGTTGGCGGAGTTCCTCGGACCGGGCATCCAGTTTATGGACGAAGGCGCGAACGGGAATTCCCTGCTGGAGCAGAAGACCGGCGACGAGGCGTCCGGTTGACCCCTGAGGACCGCCGGCTGCGCCTGTGATCAGAATCGGATGAGACATTGGAAGTTCTCCTTTCTTTATAGGATGTTTGCAATCATCCTATGGATTCGATTTTCTTCATGCGCCGCAGATGGCTGCACCGTGGGATGATTTCGGGCATCCTATAATGAGCCATGCGTTACCCACCCGAACACAAAGCCGAAGTCCATCAGAAGATTGTGAGAGACGCTTCGCGACGCGTACGCAGCGAGGGTCTGAACGGCGCAGCGGTTGCAGCGGTTATGCGCGACACTGGTCTGACGCACGGGGGCTTTTACAAATACTTCGAGAGCAAGGACCAGTTGCTCATGGAGTCGCTTCGCGAGGCTTTCCGAGAGATCGCCGACACCCTGGCTCATGCGGCCAAACAGTCGCCGCCCGAGACAGCGTGGAAGGCGATTGTGAAGACCTATCTGAGCCTGGAATACTGCGATCACGTTGAGCGCGGCTGCCCGCTGACAGCACTCGCCCCGGAACTGGCGCGGGTCGACAAGAAGATGAGAGGACAGATCCTTGGCGAGCTCGTCAACTACAAGGATCGAATGGTTCCCTTTATGCCGGGCGGGCGAGCTGTAGACAAAGAGCGCGCCTTCTTTTCGATCTTTTCAACGATGATCGGGGCAATTGAAATCGCTCGCATGCTGCCAGAGCCCGCGATGCGAGAGAAAGTGCTGGCGAGCGCGAGAGATTTTCTGTTGCGCAGCTTCTGATTTTTGGAAATCCGCGCGAGCATTTAATGTACTGAACACTCGCAGTTTCATTGTGGTAAACCATATCCAGCTCCCATGCGAGGTTCGCCCCATGCCCTGGTCTCCAAGCCCAGCCGCGCCGCAGCAGGTGGCGCCTCTGCTTGCGTTGGCCACTCAGTCGCTCAGGGCCGGGCGACCAGCCGATGCGATCGCGCCGTTGCGCGAAGCAGCGCTGCTGCAGCCTTCTAATGCCATCATCCAGCACGATCTCGGCCTCGCCTACCTCGAGGCCGGCCGCATAGCGGATGCGGTCGCGGCATTGCAACTGGCCGTCGCCAGCAACCCGCGCTACGCCGATGCATATTTCCGCCTGGGAGTCGCTTTGGAGAAGTTGGGCAACAGCGGCGGGGCCATCGTTGCCTACGACCACGCCACTCAGCTCCTCCCATCCCTAACCGAGGCGTGGTTCCGCGCCGGCGCCCTGGTCTACACGCTGGGCCATCGTGA
>Ga0182015_10005120_pt1 | contig 13797 bp, 11 predicted proteins | sample 712P3MmetaG_FD_120478 | JGI IMG/M metagenome (GOLD analysis project Ga0182015, IMG submission 120478) | Permafrost microbial communities from Stordalen Mire, Sweden - 712P3M metaG | ecosystem: Environmental > Terrestrial > Soil > Wetlands > Permafrost | place: Sweden: Stordalen | collected...
CTCCGGGTCATCGATGGCGAACTGGACCTGCACATAGCTCATGAAATCCTCCTCACCGCCGAACCGTACGACGGCGCCGCGGCCACCACCACCTGCTCGGGCACGCCGACGTTGGGCGCCGAGCGCAGCGCCGGGCGCAGCGGGTGCAGGCCCCATGGGGTGCCCACCCCCCCCGATGATCGCAGGCCCGGTGCCCGCTGACCATCGAGGAGGACTACTAGGTCAGAAGGGCACAACGGGCAGGGGCACCGAGGGTTACCGGGCCCTGGTCACGGCGGCGCGCCCCGGCTGCGGAGCGCCGCCGATTACCCATCCGTGATGAGGGCCGCTACAGTGCCGTCGTCGGAAATCCGGACAGCCGTTGGTCCGCCCCGTCGGGCAGCGCCAGGCACGAGCCCCATGGCCGCCGTCCGACCGCCGCGAACCAGCCAACGAGGAGAACAGACGTAACCACCACCCCAAACCGGACGTAAACACCCGCTAGCACACCCGGCTCTCGTAGCCAGGCCGTACCACCCTTCCCGGTGCTCGGCTGGGGCGTTGAATGCACAGATGTGGGGTCCACCCAACCAGAAGAGAGTCAGAGCCCCTCCGCCTGCGGAGTCGCTTCGACCGACCGAGGAAAGGTCACCCACCGTGCATTCACCTACTTCTCTTTGCCGTTCCCATTTTCGTAGAGTCTTCGCCCCCGTGCTCCACACCAAGGCTCGGATCACCCGGACCCGCAGCCTCGTGGCCGGGGGGACAGCGGCGGTAGCCGCATTCACTGGTCTTGCCATCGGCGGCAGTGTGCAGACCGCCTCGGCAACGCCGCCGACCGGCACCGGCATCGTGCTCAACGCTCCGATCGTGGACGTCGCCTCGACCCCGAGCGGCAACGGCTATTGGGAGGAGTCGTCCGACGGTGGCATCTTCACCTTCGGTGGCGCCGGTTTCTATGGCTCCACCGGTGGGTTCCAGCTCAACGAGCCGATCGTGGGAATGGCTCCAACTCCTGACGGCCGGGGCTACTGGGAGGTGGCTAGCGACGGGGGCGTGTTCTCCTTCGGTGACGCCCAGTTCCACGGGTCCACTGGATCGATCTCCCTCAACCAACCCATCGTCGGCATCGACGCCACGCCGGACGGCGCCGGGTACTGGATGGTGGCGGCCGACGGGGGCGTGTTCTCCTTCGGTGACGCCCCGTTCTACGGATCGGCAAGCGGGCTGTCACCGGACAGCGCCATCGTCGGCATTGCCAGTACCCCCGACGGCCAGGGCTACTGGGAGGTGGCGGCCGACGGTGCCCTGTTCGCCTTCGGTGATGCCGTCTACGCCGGCGGGGGCCCCTCCAGCCAATCGGTCGTGGCCATCAGCGCCACGGGGACCGGCTATCGGCTGGCCACCGCCAGCGGGGCCGTCTACGCCTACGGGGGAGCCGGGTTCTATGGCTCGATCAATGGGCTGAGCCTCAACAGACCAATCATCGGAATGGCCTCGTCCGAGCGCGGCTACGTGGCCGTCGCCTCCGACGGAGGCATCTTCGCCTTCGGTGGGGACGGCTACTACGGCTCGCTGGCGGGGAGCACGGTATCCAGTCCGTGGGCGTCCAACAGCGGCGCGTCGGCCGACGGTGTCACCGACTACCAACGAGCCGCCTGGGACAGGGTCAACCTCTGCGAGGAGGGCGGCGTGTGGAACGTCAGCGGGCCCATTTTCAGCGGCGGGCTCGGGTTCAGCCGTGCCAACTGGAACCGGTTCAACATCTTCGGGTATCCCGGCGATGCCGCCTTTGCCACTCCCGAGGAGCAGATTCGGGTGGCCGTTACCTTCGCCACCGCCTACTGGGGCAATCCGAACGCAGCGCCGGACCAGCACGGGTGCAGCGGTGGGTACTGACGCGGAGGCCACCGGCCGGCCGGCAGCAACGGCGCCAACCGGTCGGATCAGCGACGCCTCCGCCCAACGCCGGCGTCGGTGCCCGTCACCATGGTCGTGGTGGGTGCTGCTACTCCCGTCGAGTTCACGGGGTCCATCGGACCGGCAGGCGAGCCGGACCCCAGATCCCGAAGGTCTCCGGCTTCCACTCGACCGGTCCCGCTAGCTCGAGGTCGGGCATTCGCCGGGCGATCAGAACCAGGGCCTCTTGGAGCTCGGCGCGTGCCAGATGGGCGCCCAGGCAGTAGTGGATGCCGGATCCGAAGGTCAGCTGCGGTACCTCCGTCTCACGTGTCAGGTCGAATCGGTCGGGTTGCAGGAAGACGTCGGGGTCCCGATTGACCCCCGCCAACGAGATGCTCACCAATGTGCCGGCGGGAAAGAGCACATCGCGGTACTCGATGTCCTCGGACGCGAATCGAAGGCTCCCGGCCACGGCCCCCAAGTAGCGCATCGTCTCCTCGACGACCCGGTGGACCAGCTCAGGGTGGTCGACGAACAACGCCCACTGGTCGGGATGTGCACCCAGTAGCGCCACACAGCAGGCCAGTTGGTTGCGTACCGTGTCCGTGCCCGCCATCAGTACCGCCTCGACCAGCATGACCAGATCCTCGGCCGAAAGGCGGTCACCGTCCTCGCCGACGGCGATGAGCACGCTGAGCAGATCCTCTCCTGGTTCGTTCCGTCGTCGATCGACCAGCGATCGCACGTAGGCTCCCAGTTCTCCGAGTGCCTGCTCGATGGTGGGGAGGTCCTCGGCCAGGTTCTGGTTGAACAGGCGGAAGATGTCGCTCGCCCATCGGGAGAAGAGCTGCCAGTCCTGGCGGGGGGCTCCGAGCAGATGGCAGATGATCGGGATCGGGTAGGGATCGGAGATCTCGGCCACGAAATCGCACTGTCCAGCCGGGTGCACCGCATCGATGAGTTCATCGATGGTGTGGCTCATGAACGGACGCAGTCGATTGGCCGCCGCCGGCGTGAACGCTGGCGTCACCAAACGGCGCAGGCGGGCGTGCTCGGCTCCCTCCGTTGCCAGAATCGATGGTCGGCGCTGCTCGAGAAAGCTGTCGGAGACTCCTTGTGATTGCGGAATCATCGACATCGCCGAGTGGAACCGCCGGTCCCGCAACACAGCTACCGAGTCCTCGTAGCGCGTCAGCGCCAGGCCCATCGGGGTACGGGCGAGCCAGTGCTTCTCACGGGCGGCATCGATGAGTGCGAAACGGTCGGCGCGATCCGTGGCCAAATCGCACGATGGCAGATCGAGCTCATGCGCGGAGATCGCGACCATTCCGCTCCTTCGGTCGAAGAGGGTGCTGCTGACGAGGTTGTGCCACCCTAGCGTTCACGACTTCGGCCGAGCGTCAACACACCGGGTCCGTGAAGGGTCGGTTCCGGTCGCCCATACTGGGGGAACCGCCCGGTCGGTAGCAAGGAGTCATGATGTCCACCATCGAGGAGTTGGCAGCCGAGGTGGCCTCGCTGCGGAGACGAATTACCTCCGCCGAGGGCGTACTCGAGATCCAGTCGCTCAAGGCACGGTACGGAGAACTCGTCGACCAACGCTATTCGGCCGGGGGCGTGGTGGACGAGGCATGGATGGGGCGCATCGCCGACGAGGTTGCCGCACTGTTCACGGTGGACGGGGTCTGGGATGGAGGGCCAGGGCTCGGGTCGGCCACCGGTCGAGCGGCCATCGCCGACAAGCTTCGCACCACCACCCTCAGTTTCTCCCGCCATCTGTTCGTGAAGCCGCGCATTCAGTTGGACGGAGACCGGGCCTGGGCCCGGTGGGACCTGCTCAGTCCCTGTCGTCGCAGCGATGGATCGTCGTATTGGATGTGCGGGTACGAGGACGACGAGTACATCCGCACCGCCGGCGTCTGGCTTCACCGCTCGATGAAGCTCACCACGGTGTTCATGTCACCGGTTGGCGAGGGGTGGACCAAGATTCTGGTCTGATCGGACGGCCCGTCGGTCTTCGGGGGTGGCGGTCCTTGCCTGCCAGGGGCAGCCGACTAGCGGCCCAATTCACCCACCCACTACGGTGGCGGGGCAACCGTTGCCTGTGGAAGTAATGATGGAAGTGGGTCGATGACCAAACAGATTCCCCTGGTCGACTACTTGGTGCTCGGGAAGGATCCCCACCTGGTGGCCAATGAATGCACCGCGTGCGGTGCCCGATTCTTCGATCGGCGCAACGCCTGTGCCAAGTGCGGCAAGAACCAGTTCACCAAGGCCGACATCGCCACCACCGGCGAGGTCCGCGCCTTCACCATCGTGGCCTTTGCCGCCCCCGGGGTGCCCGTCCCCTACGTGGCCGCGTTGGTGGACTGCGCCGGCACCAGCGTGCGGGGCAACCTGGTCAACGTCGAGCCGGACCCCGACCACGTCACCCTGGGCATGAAGGTGCGCCTGACCACTCAGGTCATCGGAACGGACGAGCACGGCACCGAGGCAATCGGGTTCGGCTTCGAACCCCTAGGAGGTTGAGCAACATGGCGTCTGACGACCTGTGGATCCTGGGCATCCACATGACCAAGTTCGGCAAGCATCCGGAGATGGACCTGGTCGACCTGGCTTCCGAAGCCGTGCTCGGTGCGCTGGCCGACGGGGGCGTCGAGATGCGGGACATGGGGGTGATCGGCGCCGGCAACCTGATGGCGGCCAACGCCGGCATCGGCCAGCAGCTGCAAAAGCAGGTGGGCCAAACCGGCATCCCCGTGTACAACGTGGCCAATGCTTGCGCCACCGGCGCCACCGCGCTGCGGGTGGCCTGCATGGCGGTCAAGTCGGGCGAGGCCGACATGGGTCTGGCATTCGGGGTGGAGAAGCTCTCGGGAGCTGGGCTCCTCTCCGGTGGCAGCCGCAAGCAGGACTCGGAAACCTACACCCCATCAGGTCGCTACGGGTCGGTCGCCCCGGTCGACGGCCGCATCGGCACCGAGACGATGCCGGGCGTGTTCGCCCAGATCGGGATGGAGTACGGCCACCGGTACGGTGGCACCAGTTTCGAGCTGTTCGCCAAGATCAGCGAGAAGAACCACTCCCATTCGACGCTGAATCCCCTGGCCGCGTACACCAAACGGATGTCTCTCGAGGAGATCATGGGCGACATCATGATCGCGTATCCCAACACCCGGCCCATGTGCTCGGCCAACTGCGATGGCGCAGCCGCAGCCGTGGTGGTCAGTGGATCGAAGCTCAAGACCCTCTCGTTGGAGCAGCAACGGCGGGCGGTGAAGATCTCGGCCTCGATTCTGACCACCGACCCGTGGGAGGAGTCGTGCCAGATCCTGCCCGACGTGAACACGCTGACCCGGAACGCCGCTGGCCAGGCCTACGAGCAGGCCGGCGTCGGGCCCGCCGATCTCGACCTGGTCGAGTTGCATGACTGCTTCGCCACCGCTGAGCTCGTGCACTACGACAACCTCATGCTCTGCGAGGTCGGCGGCGCTGTGGACTTCTTCAATTCGGGCGCAAGCTGGCGCGACGGATCAACCCCGGTCAACGTTTCCGGAGGCCTCGAGTCGAAGGGCCACCCGATCGCGGCAACGGGCATCGCCAACGTCTGGGAGGTGGCGACCCACCTGCGCGGCGAGGCGGGAGAGCGCCAGATCGCCGGGGCCAAGGTCGGGCTGACCCACGTCATCGGGCTGGGGTCGGCCTGCGGGGTCCACATCCTGGAGAAGGCGGCCTGAGCAACGTGAGCGGCGCGGCGCCGGCCGGCCACCGCCCGTCGACGCTGTCATCGGTGGGGAGGTCTGGACCCGCCGCCCACCAGGCCGGCGGCCGATGAACGTCGGGCACGCCACCGACGACGCCGTGGAACGGGTGCCGGACCGGGTCGCCCTGGCCGTGGACGGTAGTGAGTACACCTACCGCCAGCTCGAATCCCTCATCCGCCGGTCCAGTGCCGCCCTAGCCGCGGCCGGCGTGGGCCCCGGCGACCGGGTGGCCTTGGTGAACCTGGGGAGCGCGCTCTCGGTGGCCACCATCTTCGGAGCTGCCCGCCTGGGCGCGGCCACCGCCCAGATGAACGCCTATCTGACCGCCGGCGAGCTCACCCAACTGGCCGGGCTGGTCGGCGCCCGCGTCGGGGTGGCCGGGGCCGCGTTCGCCGACCGCACTGGTGAGGCCATCGATGGACCGGTCCTCGGCGAGGAGGAGGTGTTCGGGGCGGACCCCGACGATCCCGCCGGAGCCGCCTCGGTGGGGGGCGAGGAGGACACCGCGCTGGTGCTGTTCACCAGCGGGACCACCGGGCTGCCCAAGCCGATCGCCATCAGCCATAGCGTGGTCACCGACCGGCTGGCCTTCTATTCGAAGCCCATCGACCCCGACGCCGCCCAGTCGGTGGACATGATGTCGGCACCCATCTTCCACATCGGGGGAACCCTCGGCCTGCTCATCTCCCTGCATCAGGGGAAGAAGATCGTCCTCCTGCCCAAGTTCGACGCCGGGTCGTGGCTGTCGCTGGTCGAGCGGCACCGGGTGGCCCAGACCTTCGTGGTACCCGCCATGCTGCGCCGGATCCTCGACCATCCGCGCTTTGCCACCACCGACCTCAGCTCGCTCCGGGCGCTGAGCTACGGCGCGGCGGCGGCGCCGGTGGACCTGATCCGTCGGGCGGTGGCCGCGCTGCCGGACGTCGACTTCGCCAACACCTTCGGCCAGACCGAGACCCTCGGGGCCTACGCCGCCCTCACCCCCGAAGATCACCGGCGCGGGGACCGGCTCGCCTCGGTGGGAAGACCCCTCGCCGGCGTGGAGGTCAGGATCGTCGACCTGATCTCGGGGGAGCCGGTGGATCCCGGCGTCGTGGGGGAGCTTCTGGTGCGGGCCGGCCAGAACACGACGACCGAATGGCTGCACACCGGCGACACCGGCTGGCAAGACGAGGAGGGCTACCTGTACGCCACTGGCCGGCTGTCCGACACCATCAATCGCGGCGGTGAGAAGTTCGGGCCGGTCGAGGTGGAAGAGGTCCTGCGCTCGCACCCCAGCGTGATCGACGTCGGGGTGGTCGGGGTGGTCGATCCCGAACTGGGGGAGCGAGTCGGAGCCGTGGTCGTCGTGTCCGAGCCGTGCGCGGCCGAATCGATCGTCGGGCACTGTGCATCGCAGGTGGCCTCGTTCAAGGTGCCCGAGTACGTCGGGTTCGCCGACGAGTTGCCGGTCAGCGTGCTCGGCAAGCTCGATCGCAAGGCGTTGCGCGCCCTGCTGGTCGACGCGCCGAGAGTGGCGCGGCCGTCATCGTGAGCGCAGCTCCTTCCTCCTCGCGCACCCACTGACCAATCCACCGAGGGCCGGGGTGGACGTCGCCGGCGATGGCCGGCGGCGCCCCACCATCACGCCGGTGGACCGGAGGTAAGCGTGACGGTGGCGCTGGCGGTCTGCCCCGACCCGTCGGTCCACTGGAGCTGGACACTGTCGCCGGGATGATCGCTCTCGAGCCGGTTGCTCAGATCCGACGCCGAGCTGACCGAGGAGCCATTGACCGAGGTGATCACGTCGCCCTCGGTCAGACCGGCCTTGTCGGCGGGCGAACCGGAGACCACCCCTTGGACGCTCGCACCCGTGACGGTGGCGCCCCCGGAGTCACCGGTGCCGCCGGTGCCGCCGGTGCCGCCAGTGCCGCTAGTGCCGCCGGTGCCGAAGCCTCCGGTGCCGTCGCCGCTGCCGTCACTGCTGCTTCCCGACGACGTCACCTCGACGCCCAGGAACCCGGTGGCACCGATGTGCACCGTGGTAGAGGCGTCACCCGAATCGATCTGCCTGGCCAGCGAGAGGGCGGTGGCGATCGGGATGGCGTAGCCCTGGCTGCCGGACGTCTGGAAGCTGTTGTCCTCCGATGCTGCGGTGTCCATGCCGATGACCTGGCCCGAGGTGTTGACCAGCGAGCCGCCGGAGTCACCGGGCTCGATGCCGGCGTTGGTCTCGATGAGCCCGGTCAGGTTCTCGGCGTTGCCACCGCCACCGTCATCGCTGGCGGTGATGGACTGGTCGAGGGCGGTGACCGAGCCACCCGCCGTGCTCGGCGTCCCGCCGGTGCCTCCGGCATTCCCGACGCCGACCACGGCCTGGCCCACCGCCGCCTTCCCACTGGCGGGAGTGACGGTCTGGAGGCCACTGGCCCCGACCAACTTGATCACGGCTACGTCGCCGGTGCGGTCGTAGCCGACGACATTCGCCGAGTAGGTCCTGCCGTTGCCCACGTCGGTGACACTGATGCTGGTGGCCCCGTCGATCACGTGGTTGTTGGTCAGGACCTCACCGGTAGAGGTGAGCACCATGCCAGTGCCTGCGGCCTGCTCGTCCTGGTAGCTCAAGTTGGTGTTGATGTCGACCAGCCCGGGGTCCACCTTGTCGGCGATCGCCGAGATGTCCGACGGTGCGCCGGCACCGGTCGACGAATTGCCCGTCGACCCCGACGACCCCGACGACCCTGAGGACCCTGAGGATCCCGAGCCGCCGAAGGGCGAGGTCCCGGCACCAGACGAGCCGCTTCCCCCGGGGGTGACCACACCGGGGCTCGATGCGCTGGTGGTGGTGGTCCCCGCCGGCCACACCAGGCGGCCGAGCCCGGCACCGGCCACCACGGCGAGGGCGACGGCGAGGGTGGCCACGACCACCATGGGCGACCGGCGGCCTTTCGGGGTGCTGGGCTGCTGGTAGGGCGCGGCGAATCCGGGTGGCGGCCAACTTCCGGCCGGAGGGACCGGAACCCCGGGCCCCTGGGGGGGCATGCCGGCAGGCATCCCGGAACCCCACTCGGGTCGGGGCGTCGACGTCCAGGCACCGGCGGGTGGCGGCGGCCACCCGGACCCCACGACCTGACTCTGGTCGGTGGGGTACTGCGCATACCCCGGATACGGCGCCGCCGGCGGGTAGGGGCCGGTGTTGGCGTACCGCGGGTCGCCACCGGCAGGTGGGTAGGGGCCGGTGTTGGCGTACCGCGGGTCGTGACCCGAGTACGGGTAGGACGGAGTGAGCGGGTACTCGCTGGCAGACGAGCCCAACGGGATGGGACTACCGAGCGCGCCGGAAGCCGGGGTGACCGGGACTGCCGGGGTGACCGGGACCTGCGGTGCGGCGCCTTCCGATCCGGTTGGAGGTGGCGAGGCCTCGCTCATGTCCGTCTCCGATCCCGTTTCACGTCGTTGCCAAGGCATCTTCATGTCTCTAGTGGACACCCCACATCTAAAGCCATCATGAACCCAGGATATGAATTGCCTAAACATGCGCTGTTCAACCGTCGGGATTGCCTGTCCGGGCCCCCTTCTCGCCCGAGAACGGGGAGTCGGGGCCCGGTCCCGGCTCCCCGGTCTTCTCGCCGGCCCCATGGGAGCGAAGCTGCAGCCCAGAGCCTGTGTGCAACCCCGAGTTGCAGCCCGCCCTGAAACTCACCATACTGGGGGCATCGGGCGGCGGATTCCAAAGAAACCAGGGCGTCGGTGGCTGAAGGGCCGGCGCTAGGCCTCGAGCCCACGAGGCACCCCCACTCCTCCCACCGGACGGCGAGGAGTGGCTCGGCGGCAGCGTCGGCATCGAGCGGGCCACACCTAGGCTCGCTCGATGGCTGACCCCGGTCCCCGGATCGATCCCCCCGTACCCACCGCGGGTGGACCCCTCCCTCGGCTCGCCGGTGCGGCCGGGCTCCTCTGGGACCCGGCCGACTTCTTCGACCGGCAACGGCGTCGTCACGGCGACACCTTCGTGGTCGATGCGTTCGGCCACCGTCTGTTCTGCGTGTTCTCCCCCGACGGGGTCAGCTCGCTCTACGCGCAACCCGAGGACCGGGCCAGCTTCGGGATTGCCACCTATACCCTCATCAAAGCGAAGGTCCCTCTGGAGTTGCTCCTCGGACGGCGCAACCATCCCAAGACGCTGTTCGGCAGCCAGAAGGTCGAGAACTACCTCGACAATCTCCGCGGTGCCGTCGAACTGGAGACAGGGCGGCTCGGCCGGGCCGGCACCTTCGAGGTATTCGGGGAGATGAAGCGCCTCGGCCACCGGCTCGGGTTGGCCTCGTGGGCCGGATCGGAGGCGGCCTCCCCCCGCTACGTCGACCAACTGATCCCCCTCTTCGATCGCCTGGACAGCTCCGAGTCCTTCGTCCGCCCCGCCCGCACCCTGGTCACCTGGGCGACCAGAAAGCGATGGGAGCGATCGGCCATGGCCGGCATCGAGCGCATCCTCGGCCAGATCTGGGAGGAACGACGGTCACGACCACCGGTGGACGACTTCTTGCAGCAGATCTTCGACTCCTACGCCGACCTCCCCCCGGCCGACCAAGCGGTCGGTGCTGCACGCGATGTCATCGTCATCCACATGGGCTCACAGTCCAACCTGTACGCCGCGCTGGCGTGGACGTTGATCAACCTGCTGCTGCGGCCCGATCTGATGGCCCGGGTTCGGGCCGGTGACGACGCGCTGCTCGACCAGTGTGCCAATGAATCGATCCGGATGGCCCAGCGGTCGATCACCTTGCGCCAGGTACTCACCGCCATCGAGGTGGAGTCGGGTGGCACCACCTACCGCCTCCAACCCGGCGTGTTGCTGACCACCATGCTGGCCAACCACAACACCACCGTCGCCCCCGGCCTCGAACGGTTCGACCCCGATCACTACCGGGGCCGGCGCCTGGCTCCGGAGGTGGCCGTCGAACCCAAGGAGATGGTGAGCACCTTCGGCCACGGCGTGCACTCGTGCCCTGCGGCCCGCTTCTCGATCTCCGCCATCCGCATCTCCATCCGCGGGCTGCTCGATCGGTACGAGCTCGAGCCGCTGTTCACCACCGCCTCGCCCCGCAAGCGGCAGGTCGGAGGGGTGGCCCGGGCCGCACGACCCTGCCGGGTGCGATACCGGAGCCGCTGACACTCGACGCCGGCCGGCGCCAATCGCCACCACGGTATTGACTCCCGGACGACCGCCCGCCATAATGTCGACTAACCCTATGGTATTTATAGAGACCGCACCTCAGACCCGCGAATTGGTCGCCGACCGCGCGCCCGCCGTCCTCCTCGACCCACCCGGCTCCGAGGTCGAGGCCCGGCCTGCCGGCGCACCCGCCGCCCACACACCCGGGCCGTTCCCCATCCCCGCCATCGACGGTGCCCGTCGTGGTGGGCGCGAGGTCGAATCGGTCTTCCGCGCTCCGGCACTGGCCCTGGTCGCCGCAGTAGCAATCATCGCCGGCTACCGGTGGCTCGGGGTGATCCCGTCCACCGGCTCGCACCTTTCATCGCTGGCCTTCGGTCGGGCCGGCGTGCTGGTGATGGCCGTCGCCGACGCCGCGGTGGCACTGGCGGTGACCCGACCTACCTCACGCGGACGCCGACCGTGGCTCCATCGGCTGGTGGTGCTGGCTAGCCTGATGGTGGTGACGGCAAGTGTCGTGCTTGCTTGGCTCCCCGGCGCCGGCACACGCCACGCCCTCGGCGTGTGCGACCTGGTGCTGGCGTCGACGATCGCCGGGACCTTGGTCATCGACGAGCGCCGCCGGCATCGGGCCGAGCCCACCAGCCTGTCCCCATCGGCGGTCGGAGCCACCGACCGCGCCCTTCCGGTCAGCTAGGGAGGGGATCGGGCGTCGTGGCCCTCCCCGACTTTTTCGTCATCGGCGCACCCAAGGCGGGGACCACCGCCCTCCACGCCGCCCTGGCCCAGCACCCCCGGCTGTTCATGTCGCCGGTCAAGGAGCCAAAGTTCTTCCTCTGCGATGGGCCTCCCCCCGACCACGGCGGACCGGGAGACGCCCATAGCTACCGGGAGTGGATCTGGCGCCCCGACCAGTACGAGCGGCTCTTCGATCATGCCCCGGCCGGGGCCCTCCGTGGCGAGAGCACGCCCTTCTACCTGTCCGACCACGCCGCCCAGCGGCGCATCCACGCCGCCGTTCCCGATGCCCGGCTCATCGCCATCCTGCGCGACCCGGTCGATCGGGCCTACTCCAACTGGGCCCATCTGTGGGCCGACGGCCTCGAGACCACCGGGGACTTCCTGACCGCGTGCGCCGAGGAGCCACGACGCACCGCGGCCGGGTGGGGCCCGTTCTGGCGCTACGTGGAGACCGGGCGCTACGGACAACAGCTGCGGCACCTCTACGGGCTCTTCCCCCGGCGCCAGGTCCTGGTCATCCGCTACCGCTCCCTGGTCGACGAGCCCCGCACCACCCTCGACGAGGTCTGCCGCTTCCTCGGGGTCGACGACGGGGTACTCAGCGAGGCGCCGGCCCGAAACGTGGGCGGCTACGTCCCGCCGACCCGCTACACCCAGGTGCTCAGGACCGCCTTCCGCCATGGGGCCGACGTGGGCAGCCACTTCCCACCCCAGGTGTGGCGCAAGGCCAGCCTTCCCCTGCAGTGGCTCCTCCAGCGCACTCCCCAGCACCGGCCTGAACTGGCGCCCGACGATCGCGCCAACCTCATCGAGTGCTTCGACGACGACATCACCATCGTCGAGGAGGAAACCGGGTGGGACCTCGACGCGTGGCGCACCTACCGGGCCGGCGGCACGTACTCGGTGCGCAAGTCGTGGGCCCCGTCTCGCCGGCTGGTCTCGTAGTAGAGGCGGGTGCCACCGCCGGCCAGCGGCACCACCGACACGTAGCGCAAGGATCCCCGGCCGTCGGACCATGCCCCGACGGGTCCCTCCTCGGCAACCAGGCTCCCGGGGACGGCGCCCACCGCGACGCCGGTGCGCTCTTCGGCGTTCTCCTCCTTGGTGGCCCGGCCGTCGTAGTAGGCCAACCAATGGCCGTCGGCGCGGACCACGTCGGCCACCCGGGCCCCTCGCTGGTCCCAGGTACGGGGAGTACCGGCCAGGGCGGGGCCGTGCAGCTCCCACTGGAGCCCGTCCCCACTGGTGCCGTAGTGGGTGGACATGCGGTCGGTGTCGTCGGGGAGATCGAGCGGGTGGCAGCACAACCAGACATGCCACGTGCCGTCGAGCACCTTGACCACCGGGTCCTTCACCCCCACCGACTCGTCTCCGGCGAACACGGTGGCGGCCGACTTGGCGGAGAATGAGGCCGGATGGTCGGCGTCGAGCGCGTCGACCCGCCAGTGGCGAGTACCCGGTGTGGCGCAGCTGACGTAGAGGCGCCATGTCCCGTCGTCGACCAGCACCAGGGCCGGGCGTTCCAGCGAGTCGCAGTCGAACGCCTCTCGAGCGAGGACGGTCACCGTCTCGAAGTGGACACCGTCCTCCGACCGGGCAACCACGTTGGCGTAGCCCCGGCCCGCCCCGAGGGGTCGGCGCAGGCGGTAGGCCAGCCAGATGGTGCCGTCGCCGTCCTGTACCGCGCTCGGACCGCCGGCCCAGTAGCCAGGGCCATCGCCCGGGGCCGGCACCACCACCGCGGCGACGACCGGCGACGGTCGGGGAAGGACGTCGCTACCAGCCACGGTCAGTGTCTACCCTCCAGAAGTGGTGGCCGGTGCCACCCACGACACCGGCAGCGACGACCCTGGCGTCGAGTCCCTGATGGACACTCACGGACCCCGACAGTATCGTCACCGTCAGTGCCACTAGGTCGGTGACCGGAACCACCTTGCCACCCGAGCCCGCTCGGCGGTGTGGGGCGCGTCCCGGTCGGCCGGCCATCCGGGCTTCACCGACAAGGGACCACCATGAAGACCTTCGACCGCTTCGACGGCGTGATCGCCCGCACCCAGGCCGAATCGACACCCTGGTGGCCGTCGCCCGCCCACCCCGGCGAGGATGCGCCCAACGTGGTGCTCATCCTCCTCGATGACACCGGGTTCTCCCACTTCGGATGCTACGGCTCCGAATTGGCCACCCCTCACATCGACCGGCTGGCCTCGGAGGGGTTGCGCTACACCAACTTCCACGTCACCCCCCTGTGCTCGCCCA
>Ga0182015_10005121_pt1 | contig 13796 bp, 13 predicted proteins | sample 712P3MmetaG_FD_120478 | JGI IMG/M metagenome (GOLD analysis project Ga0182015, IMG submission 120478) | Permafrost microbial communities from Stordalen Mire, Sweden - 712P3M metaG | ecosystem: Environmental > Terrestrial > Soil > Wetlands > Permafrost | place: Sweden: Stordalen | collected...
GTAAAACGGCCCGCAGATACAAAACAACAACAGAAATCCAACGGCATAACAGGTCCAACGGCGCGAAAAACATCACCGACAAGCAACCAAAGGAACAAAGAGGGACTTTTTCCGCAGCCTGTTCAGCCCCTGCACAATCTTCGCCTCACCCACCCCAAAGCCCCTCCCTTTATACTGGGATGTTTGCACACCACAACGACGCGCGGCCTGCGACGGCACTCACCGTCCTGCACCGCCGATAAGGACCCAGCATTGGCTCAGGCAGAAATCGGCATCATCGGCGGCAGCGGACTCTACTCCATGCCCGGCTTCACCAATGTTCACGAGGAGACCATCGAAACGCCCTTCGGCCCGCCCTCCGATCCCTTCGTTCTCGGCGAGCTTGAAGGCCGCAAGGTAGCCTTCCTCGCCCGCCATGGCCGTGGCCATCGCATCCTGCCCTCCGAGCTCAACTTCCGCGCCAACATCTACGCCTTCAAGAAGCTCGGCGTCGAGCGTATCCTTTCCGTGTCCGCCGTCGGCTCGCTCAAAGAAGAGCACAAGCCCACCGACTTCGTAGTCCCCGACCAGTTCATCGACCGCACCTTCCACCGTCACTGCACCTTCTTCGGCGAAGGCATCGTCGGCCACGTCGCCTTTGGCGATCCCGTCTGCGCCACCGTCGCCGCCACAGCCGCCAAGGCCTGCGCCGAAGTCGGCGTGGTCGGCAAACTCGGAGGCACCTACGTCTGCATGGAAGGCCCGCAGTTCTCCACCAAGGCCGAGTCCAACCTCTACCGCTCCTGGGGCGCCGACGTCATCGGCATGACCAACCTGCAAGAGGCTAAGCTCGCCCGCGAAGCCGAAATCTGCTACGCCACCATCGCCATGGTCACCGACTACGACTGCTGGCGCGAAGGCCACGACTCCGTCACCATTGAAGAGATCGTCCGCGTCCTCCACCAGAATGCCGAGAACGCCGCCCACGTCGTCAAAGCCGCCGTCGCCGCGCTCCCAACAGAGCCCCGCACCTGCGCCTGCGCGTCCGCCGCCAAATACGCCGTCCTCACCGCAAAGGAAGCGATCCCTGCCGCCACGAAAGAGAAACTTTCACTGCTCTTCGGCAAGTACCTGGGCAAGTAGATCTCCGGGTCCTACCCGACAAAGGACTGCGTTATACTTCTTACTGCGCAATTAGAAAGAAACGAATTGCAAAAGGAGGTTCCCGATGAAGCCAGATATTCTCTCTCAAGCAGATTTCCGCTACAACTTCGACAGGGATCTCTACGTGAATCGCGCCTTGAAAAAGGCCTTCAGTCTTGAATTCGTCGACGATCATCCCGAAGATGAGTTGCGCAAGCTCATCCAGGAGAGGACCGACGAGAACGGCTGGAGGTTCTATTTCAACCATCCCCCTTCAGACGGCGTCCGGCGCGAGCTTGAAAGAGTACTTGGATAATGTCCGATCGTACAATCGAAGACCGGCTAAGGGAGGAGTATTTCGACCTGCTGCCGGAAATTCGACGCGTCGCTTGGCAGCTTGAAACAGAGATTCGATACGCGACCCTCTCCATTCAGCGCACGCTCACTCACTCAGAGCAATTGATTGTGAAATCTCGCGTGAAAGAGTGCGAGAGCGCACTGAAGACTCTGAGCCGTGTCAGCGAAGGAAGAACATTCGACCCCGAAAGGCCGGGAGACTACTCCTTGCTCAGCCTCCCGGATTTAGCTGGGGTGCGAGTTCTCGTCTTTCCCCGCAAACGGCTCACCGAGGTAGACATTGCCCTGCACGAGAGGTTTCCCTCCTGGACTGCTAAACCTCTCAAGAACGATGAAGGTGCCGTTCTGGCTCCCAAATATTACGGCTACCGCGAGGAAGTGGGCACACGGGTTCGGGGAGAATACCAGGTCGTGCCCATGCTTCTTGGCCTTTTCTGGGAAGTGGAACACTCAGCGATCTACAAACCCGACCCGCGCCTCAGCGGCAGGGCAAACACCCGAGAGATGAATCGACTTAGAAAAGATGTCGAGGCCGCCCTTTCACGATTTGAAGACGGCTTCGAATCAATAGTCCGTGATCGCATTTAGTTAGGTCGATAACCTAAACTCCCATCAAGCCAGTATTGGAACGAGGAACCCATGCCCATCACCGTCGTCGGCAGCGTCGCTTATGACTCCGTAGAAACCCCATCCGGCCGTTATGAGCGCAAGCTCGCCGGCGCTGCCACCTACTTCTCCCTCGCCGCCAGCTTCTTCGCCCCCGTCCGCGTCATCGCCGTCGTCGGCGAAGACTTCGGCCCCGTGCAGGAAGCCGTCTTCCACGCCCGCGGCATCGACATCCAGGGCATCGAGCACGCCCCCGGCAAAAGCTTCTTCTGGGAAGGCTCTTACCTCGACAATCTGAACGAGGCCAAGACCCATAACACCGAGCTCAACGTCTTCGCCACCTTCGAGCCCAAGATCCCCGCCGCCTACGCCGACTCCGACTTTCTCTTCCTCGCCAACATCGATCCTGTCCTCCAGCGCCGCGTTCGCGAAGCCATGCCCGATGTCAAACTCGTCGCCGGCGACACCATGAACTACTGGATCAAGGACCATCGCCCGGCCCTTCTCGAAGTCCTCAAGGGCCTCGATATCCTCCTCATCAACGACACGGAAGCCCGCATGATCTCCGGCAACCCCAACCTGCTCCAGGCCGCCCGCGGCGTCATGGCCCTCGGCCCCGCCTCGCTCGTCGTCAAGCACGGCGAATACGGCGCGACATTGTTCCATAAGCCCAACTCAAAAACCGGCCTCAGCGAGCACGACACGTTTCGCGCTCCTGCAATGCTTCTCGAAGAGGTCGTCGACCCCACCGGCGCTGGCGACAGCTTTGCCGGCGGCTTCTTCGGCTACCTCGCATCGCAGCCCACGATCACCCCCGCCGTCTATCGCCGCGCCATGTTCTACGGCAGCGTGATGGGCTCCTTTGCCTGCGAGCGCTTCGGCACTGAGCGCCTCCAGCAGCTCTCCCGCAAAGAGATCGACGACCGCTTCATCCACTTCCGCCGTCTCACTCATCTTGACTGAGCACCATGCCTGCGAGCCCCATCCCGCGCCGCGAAAGCCTCCTCACCCTGGCTGGCTGCGCGGCGCTCTCGCTCCTCGCCATCGCCTGGAGTTGGCATCACCACGCGCTGCTCAACTACGGCGACGCCGTCGCCCACCTCCACATCGCCCGCCGCGTCTTCGACTCTCGAATCCCCCGATTCTCTGAGCTTGGCTCCGTCTGGCTTCCCCTGCCCCACATCCTCATGATTCCGTTTGTCCAGGTCTACAGTTGGTGGGCCAGCGGCATCGCCGGCGTCATCCCCTCAGCCCTGGCCTGGCTCGCGGCCTGTTTGGGCCTCTACCGGCTCGCCCGAATCTGGCTCGCGCCCGCACCCGCCACCATCGCTCTCGCCTTCTTCGCCCTCAATCCCAATCTGCTCTATCTCCAAACCACTGCCATGACCGAGCCACTTTTCCTCTGCGAAATGATCTGGCTCGCCCTCTGGATGGTCGAATTCCGCTTGAGCCTCAACCCCGAAACCAGCACCACACCCCAGATCCAGCTCGACTCCGAGTCCAGAAGAAAGCTCCTCGCCATCGCCCTCGTCCTCGTCGCCGCCATCTTTACGCGCTACGACGGCTGGATCATGGCCCTCCTCGCCTGGACCGGCGTCGGCATGCTCCTACTCCGCCACCGTCGCCTTCGTTCCCCCGCCTTCTGGCTGGCAAGCGTCCTCGTCGTCGCCGCCCCTATCTTCTGGTTCGCCTACAACGCCGTTGCCTTCCACGATTGGCTCTACTTTGCCCGTGGCCCTTACTCCGCCGCCGCCATCGAGGTCCGCACCTCAGCCCCCGGCTTCCCGCCTCATCCCGGATGGCATAATCCCTGGGTCTCCCTCATCTTCTTCATTAAATGTGCCGAGCTTGACGCAGCCCCCCTCGGCTGTGGCACCTTCCTCTTGTTCGCCGCTTCCTTCGGCGCAGCATGGTCCTGGCTCACCGCCCGCCGCCGCGCCGTCTCCTGGGCGCTTCTGCTTCTTTGGTTCCCCGTCCCGTTCTACGCCTATTCCGTCTCCTGGGGCTCTGTTCCCATCTTCCTGCCCGTCTGGTGGCCCTTCTCCTACTACAATCTTCGCTACGGCCTCGAGTTGCTCCCCGCCCTCGCACTAGCCCTCGGTTTCAGCGCTCAGTTCGCCCTCGCCGCTGTCCGCGAGTTCAAGCCCGGCCTCCGCGGCCGACACTTCCAATCGATCGCCCTTGCCGTGCTTCTTGCACTCTGCCTCATCAACTCCATCGAAATGCTTCGCGAGCGTCCAAAAGTCTACGTCGAAGGCACGAAAAACATTCAAGCCCATCGCCCGTACCAACTCGCAATTCCTCCCGTCCTCCGCAGCCTGCTCGCCACCCGTCCCGGTGCGCCAATGCTCGCCATCACCTCCGTCGATCCCGAGATCATCGCACTTAGCGGCATCCCCCTCCGTCAAACAATCAACGAAAGCGACCTCTGGATCTACGACGCCGCACTCGCCGCACCCGCATCCCACGCCTCACTCATCCTTGCCTTTGACGGCGACGACATTGACCGCGCCGTCCGCGCCCACCCCGAACACCTCACCCTCGTCCAACGCTTCACCGCGCCCTTCCAACCCGGCGCCACGATTTACGTCTCCGATTCTCCTTCCCTCGCCGCGACCGAAAACTGAACCCGCCCAGTGTTAGCATCTCCCAAGGAATTCCTCGTGATCACCGCCGTCCACCAACTCGCCCTTGTCGTCCCGCCCGCTGGATTCGATTGGCTCGATCAAATGGGCTTTGTCAACGGCACTGTAGGCCGCATTCTCCTGGCCTGTCTCCTCGGAGGCGCTATCGGCCTCGAACGGGAGCTTGCCAAGAAGCCCGCGGGCGTTCGCACCAACCTCCTCATCTGTATGGGCGCTGCGTTTTTCACCGTCCTCTCTTCCGTCATCGCCGGGGAAGGCGGCTCCAACAGGGGCCAGGTCGCCTCCAACATCGTCCAGGGCATCGGCTTCCTCGGCGCGGGACTCATCCTCCACAACCGCAGCCGTCTCAGCGGCCTTGCCAGCGCCGCAAGCATCTGGGTTGTCGCCTCTATCGGGATGGCCTGCGGTGCGGGCCTCTACATTCCCGCAACCGTCGCCGCCTTCATCGTCATTGCCGCCATGGTTGTGGTTGGCTTTCTTGAGCGCAGCGCCAATCTCAAGCCCTACACCGTCACCTATGAAGCCCGTGGCGCAGATCAGTTGCTCATGCTCCAGGGCATTCTTGCAACCCTCGACAAACACCACCAGCGCCTCGCCGACGTGGAAACTGCCTCCGTCGGCGATCTCCAGCGCGTCATCTTTCCACTCAATGCCACCAACCGCCAGCACGCCCAGTTGAAGACTCAGCTCATCGCTCAGCCCGGCATCACACAGGTCCTCAGCTTCCGCGATCCGGAGGACGATTGATCCCCTTCACGAAAGCGCACGCATGCGGCAACGATTTTCTCATCGTCACGGAAGAGGCCGCGCTCGGATTCGACCCCGTCGAGCTCACCCGCCGTCTCTGCGCGCGAAACACAGGCGTCGGCGCCGATGGCATCGAGTTCCTGGCCCTCACGGGACCCAACTCCGGACGCATCCGCCTCTATAACGCCGACGGCTCCATCGCCGAGATCAGCGGCAACGGCACCCGCTGCGTCGCCGCCTACATGGCAGAAGCCCTCCACTCCAAACCTGGCGACGATCTTGAAATCCTCACCGATGCCGGCCCCCGCGTCTGCCAAATCGACGCCATTGACCCATCAGGCGAGTTCACTGTCCAGGTCACTACCGGAATGGGCGTCCCCGACCTCGCGAAACGCACCGTCACCATCCCCGGCGGTGTTCAGGTACCGGGCATCGAAGTCTCCACCGGCAATCCCCACTTCGTCATCCACGTCGACAACGCCGACTTCAAAGTCGACAACCAGTCCTGGCAAAGCATCGGCCAGCAAATCTGCTTTCACCCCGACTTCCACTACCAGACCAACGTCGAGTTCGTCCGCATCCTTTCGCCCTCGCGCATTGAAATTCGCATCTTTGAGCGCGGCGTCGGACCCACCACCTCTTCAGGCACCGGCACCTCAGCCACCTCCGCTGCCTCCATCGCCTCCCACGGTTGCACCTCGCCCCTCACCGTTATCGCTCCTGGCGGCGAACAAACCGTCAACTGGCGTGGCCCCGGCACCGAGCTCCATCTCACCGGGCCTGCCAGCCTTATCGCCCGCGGAGAAGCGTGGCCCGCATGACGCCATCCATTCCCCTCCTGCGCCCACCCGCGCCACCCTCCGGCGCCGGAATCTCCGTCCTCTCGCCCGCCTCCTATGCCAACCAGGAACGGATCGAGGAAGGCCTCGACAGCCTCTGCGAGCTCGGCTTCAAGCCGCGCCTCGGACCACACTCCCTTGAGCGCGGACCTCTGTTCTTCGCCGGAACTCCCAGTCATCGCCTCGCCGACCTCCACGCCGCCTTTTCCAACCCCCACACCTCCCTCATCGCCGCCATTCGCGGCGGCTACGGCTCCAACTACCTCCTCCCCCGCATCGACCTTGCCCTCATCCGCCAACACCCCAAGCCTCTCTTTGCTTACAGCGACCTCACCGCCGTCCAGCTCCACCTTCTCGATCAGCTCGGCCTTCCTGCCTTCCATGGCCCCATGGTCGCTGCCGACTTCGACCGTACGGACGGCGTCCACATGCCCAGCCTCCTTGCCGCGCTAGCCGGCCAGCCCTATGGGGTCAGCGCCGAGGAAGGGCTCCGCATAATCAAAACTGAACCCTCACACAGCGTCGTCCACGGAACCCTTTATGGCGGATGCCTCAGCATCCTCGTTGCTCTCCTCGGCACCCCCTGGGAGCCGCAAACCGAGGGCAAACTCCTCTTCATCGAAGACACCGGCGCAAAGCCACACCAGATCGACCGCATGCTCTGGCAGCTCCGCCACGCCGGCAAGCTCGACGGCGTCGTCGGCATCATCTTCGGAGAAATGCTCAACTGCTCAGCACCGGGCGCCGACCCCGAATTCCTCGAGGAAGCCATCCTCAGCGCCCTGGACGGTCTTCAAGGACCCGCCGGCATCGACATACCCATCGCCTTCGGCCTGCAAAGCGGCCACGTCACCGGCCCCAACGTCACCCTCACGTTTGGCGTCGATGCCGAACTCCACACCACGGGCGAACCCCGCCTCGAACTTCTCGAGCCCGCCGTGATCGCATGAACGAATCTCCTCGCCACATCCACCTCATCGGCATCTGCGGCACCGCCATGGCCTCGCTCGCTGGCCTTCTCCAGTTGCACGGCCATCGCATCACTGGCTCCGACAAAGCCGCCTATCCGCCCATGAGCGACCTGCTCCGCTCGCTCAACATTCCCATCCTTGAGCCATACTCCGAGTCCAACCTCTCGCCGCGCCCCGACCTCGTCGTCATCGGCAACGCGCTCTCTCGCGGCAACCCCGAGATCGAGTTCGTCCTCGACCAGCGCATCCCCTTCGCCTCGATGGCCGCGCTCCTCCGCGAAGAATTCCTCCTCGGTCGCGACTCGCTCGTCGTCGCCGGTACCCACGGCAAAACCACCACCACCAGCATGCTCGCCTGGATCTACCAATGCGCCTCGGCTGCGGATCCCGCGCTCGAGCCGTCCTTCCTCATTGGCGGCGTCGCCGAAAACTTCTCCACGAGTTTCCAGCTCCGCCCCACCCGCACCTTCATCGTTGAAGGAGACGAGTACGACACCGCCTTCTTCGACAAGGGCCCCAAGTTCCTCCACTACTTCCCTGACGCGCTCATTCTCACTTCGGTAGAGTTCGACCACGCCGACATCTACGCCGACCTCGCCGCAGTCAAAACCGCCTTCAAGCGCCTCGTCAATCTCGTACCCCGCCGCGGCCTCATCGTCGCCTACGACGCCAACCCCAACGTGGATGAATGCTTGGAACCCGCGCTCTGCCGCGTTGAGCGCTACGGCTTCTCACCTTCCGCCCATTGGCGTATGAGCAACCTCCGCCACGAAAACGGCTTTACCCGCTGGAATCTCGACTGCGAAAGCACTCCATGGGCCGGCCTTAAACTTCCCCTCGCCGGCGAGCACAACGCCCTTAACGCCACCGCCGCCGCCGCCCTCGCCTTCGGCCAGGGAATCCCCAAGGAAGCAATCCTCACCGCCCTTGCCTCGTTCAAGAGCGTCAAACGTCGCCTAGAAGTCCGCGCCGTCATCGGCGGCATCACCCTCATCGACGACTTCGCCCACCACCCCACCGCCATCCGCGAGACCCTCCGCGCCCTCCGCGCCGTCTACCCCTCATCGCGCATCTGGGCCATCCTCGAGCCGCGCTCCAACACCCTCCGCCGCAAAGTCCTCGAAGCCGACCTCATCGCCAGCCTCCGCCTCGCCGACCGCGTCGTCCTCGCCGGCGTCTACCAGCAACAGCGCATCCCCGACGCCGAACGCCTCCACCCCCAGGACGTCGTCCAGGCCCTCGACGCATCCGACTCGCCCACCGAGACGGCCAAAGCCGAACTCCACCCCGACGCCGATTCCATCGTCCGCGCCATCACGCCCCAGCTCGCCCCCGGCGACGTCGTCGCCATCCTCTCCAACGGCGGCTTCGACGGCATTTATGACAAACTCCCCGCAGCACTCGCCCTGCGCTTCCCCAGGTAGTCCACCAAGCCTTGGCCCCAGGTCTGTAGTGGCCCGGTGTTCGGTCTACCGGTCATAAAACAACTCACATTCGGGGGAGGAGTTTATTCCGATGTCGCGAACCCCTCCCCCGCGCGTGCTGCTACTCGGTAAACTTCAAGTTCGTAGGATGGGCCGGTAACGTAGACGCAAGAGGCGAATGGGAGGTAACCGGAACATCGTTCCCTACGACCTCGAAGCTGACGTCGTTCATCCAGACCTCGCCGGAACCAGAAAGAAGTATTCCAAAAAAAATGCCTGTTGCATCTTCCGGAACGTCAAGAACTACTTCGCATTGTTCCCATGGCTGGGTTCCCTTGATGGCGCGATTCTGCATATTGTCGAATGCAACCGTGGTTTTGTCCTTATCGACCCTCAACCATACTCCAGCCCATTCTCCAACATCCTGCGACCGGACCCACGCGCGCAAGCGAACTCGCTTGCCGGCGTAATCCGAGGCGCTGACTTGCTGCATGAGAGTGCCGAATCCATCGGTCACCGGCACGATCGATTTAAGATATGCGCTCGGCTGCCCATTCTGAGTGATCGTCTTGTCGACGCTCGTTTGGTAGTTTGCCGGCTTGCTGCCAGCCAGGAACCAACCGGCTGGAGCGCTGTTGGTTTGAGTTGGAGACTCCGCGTTGAGAGGCTTTAACCCGAGGTTGGCGCTCAACACACATGCCCCGAGCAAAAGGCACAAGCCAAGTGCAAGCGAAGTGAGCCCGCGGAGGCGAGAGTGCTCCGATCTGTTTTCGAGCAAGTTCATGATCCGTTTCTCCAAAACTTCCCCCTCGAAGATTCCAAGGGCACAATCATGTTGAGGGACAACGGCAGCAGAGAGTATCTTCTGCGTAAGTCGCAGAAGGCTGCGAGCATACACCTTGCGGCCCGACATCGCATCTGCTGCCATGTCGTCACATGCCAATTCTCGCGTCTCTTGTATTCTGCGTCGTATCCAGTGGAATGCAGGATGATAGAAGATCAACACGCCTAACACTTCAGTGAGGATGTTACATAGGAAGTCTTTCCGGCGAATATGGGCTAACTCATGACAAAACACCGCTGTCATTTCTTCCGCTGGCGCGTCGTGTAACTCCGCAGGCAGAAGCACGATGGGATCCCGCCAAGTGACAGTTGCCGGGCCACCGAGTTTGCTTGAAGACATCAACTTGATCCGCGTGACCCCAAACAGAGTGAGGCAAGAGTCCCAAATCTCCTGCACCTCCCTTGTCGGTCGCATTTCCTCTGCCGAATGCAATAAGGTCTGCGTCTTTCTAATGCCCCATGCAAATCGCGTCAGAGCGAACAGGACCGAAGCAAGATAAAGGAACAAGGCACCATCCGAAATCAAACTGGAAAGATCGGCCGCGCTCCGCGGCTTGTGTGCGGAACTCTCGAACGGTCCGCCGAGGAAGGCCAGGTTCAGACTCTTTTTGTCATCCAGTGCCTGAGGTGCGGCAGGCATTTGGCTCCGAATCAGTCCCGACCCGAATATGTGGCGTGGAATTTGCAGAAAAGACAACGCGGGCACGGTGAGCGCAAGGAACAGACAGCCCAACCAGACACGGTGGAGGACTTTTCCCGGCGTCCATCCGAGGAGTCTGACTACGATCTCCGTGGCCAAGACCAAGAGGGGAAGCTGCCATAGCGCATTGATCGCATATGCGACGGCGAGTCTAGTTGTGGTCTCCATCCGGTTCTCCTTCCGCACTTGCTACCATTTCGGCGAGCTTTGACAATTTGGCTGAATCGATCTGTTTAGTTCGGAGCATGTTCATGACGAGGCCTTCCACGGAACCATCGAACATGCGATTTAACAGGTCGCGAACAGCACTTCCCAGGGCTACGTCCCGACTATGTAACGGTCGATACTGATACGCCCGTCCCACCAGGGACCGTGCAACATGACCTTTGCGCTGAAGGACGTTCAGCATGGTTTGGACTGTGGTGTAGGCGAGTTCATCCCTGAGTCGCTGCTGTACCTCGTGAACGGGCAAAGGCCCAGAAACCCATAAAACCTGCATGATCCTCAGTTCCAAGGGGGTCAATTGTTTTTTGAGTTTGTGCTCCTGCGCCATCGTCATCTCCTAATGTCTTAGGACTATATGACGGAACTGTCCCGCTGTCAACTAAAGTGTTAGGACTTAAAAAAGAATTCGCCGTTGCTTTACGTCCACTCCGAGTGGCTGGGCCGCCCACTCGCAAGTTGCTCCCCCACACCCCACACACCATATCCCATACCGCACCCCCCATTTATCATCGTTACAAGCCCTGATGCTCGCCTCCCTCACTCTCCTCTTCACCATCCTCCTGCTCGGCGCACCCGCATCGCTCCTTTTCATTCCCTGGGCCGTCCTCACCGGCAACGTCCTGCCTCTCTACAACGCCGCCATGGCCATCATCCGCACTGCCTTCCGCCTCGGCGGCATCCGTATAGTGGCTACAGGCCTCGAGACCGTCCCCCCCGGCACAGCCTGCATCTTCATGGCCAACCACGTCTCCAACCTCGATCCACCCGCGCTACTTCCATTCATCCCCGGCCGCACCTCCGCATTCCTCAAGCGCTCCCTCATGCGCATCCCCGTCCTCGGCTGGGGCTTCAGGCTCGGCAATTTCATTCCCGTCGACCGCTCCGGCTCCGTCACCCACGCGCAAGAGAGCGTCGCCGCAGCCCGCAGCGTCCTCGAGTCAGGCGTCCACATCACCACTTTCGTCGAGGGCACGCGCTCCCGCGATGGCCGCATGCTCCCCTTCAAAAAAGGCCCATTCTATCTGGCAAAAGAAACCGGCGCGCCCTGCATTCCCGTCTCTCTCTGGGGAACCGAATCGATGATGAAGAAGGGCTCCGTCCGCATCACCCCCGGCGTCGCCCACCTCGTCTTCCATCCCCCCGTATACCCCGCCCACTTCGCCACCCGCGATGAGCTTCTGCTAGCCGTCCGCGCCGCCATCGCCTCCAGCCTCCCCGAGTGGATGCGAAGCTGACACAATCGATCGAGCAACAATAGGCCGAACTCCGCTTCTGCGACGGTTTGCTCTAAGGCGCACCGTCACTGCGTCTCCACCACCGCGTTGTACCCATCGTTCAGCAGCTTCTGCCGCCACTGGTTTGCCGCATCGCGGCTCGCAAACGGACCCACCCGCACGTGGACCATCCCATCGGCCATGTCGCGATGTGAGCCTACTGCATACCCCTTCCGCCGCAGCGCCTGCACCAGCACATCCGCGTCTTCTTCGTGCGCCAGCGTCGCTACCTGCACCATCAGCGCCAGAGGAGCCGCCACCAGCGCCTTCTTTGTCGCCGGCTCCAGCGCAGGCTGCGATGTCTTCGATTGAGTCTGCTGCGGCTTGGCCTCAACGGGAATCGACGGCAACGCGGGCTTCATTGGGGCCGTACTCGCCACGCTTTTCGCTGCTTGACGCGTGTCCTTGCTGGCGTCGGCCGTACCCGTTTCACCACCCGCTTCCCCGGCTTCGCCACCTTCCACGCTCTGTGCCTCGGCCGCCGCGCCGCCCCCGGAGCCAAGCCCGGACCCGCCTCCAGATCCCCCTGGCGGCTTGCTCTTTGCGCTATCTCCCTGCGCTGCAATCGGCGTCGGCTCCAGCACCGTCGAACTGGCCGCCGGCTCCCGCCTTCCCACAACATACCCCAGACCGAACGACAGCCCGCACAACATCACCAGCCCCAAAAAGATCGCCAGCAGTGTGAACCAGCCCAGCGTTACTTCGCGGTCCCGCTTTGTCTCACGCCCATTTTCTCGGTCGCGCTTTTCGCGGCCACGTTTACGCCGGTCCCGCTCCGCGTCGCGCTCGTCAAACACTCCCCGCATTCCGCTCCCTGAACCGAAAAAATCTCCCCCAGTCCCTCACCAACGCCCTACTCCCTTTTCCCTCTTCCCTTCTCCCCGCTCTATTCCTTCTTCTCCCCCAGCTTGTTGATCAGCGACATAAACTCCATCGGAAACGGGAAGATCACTGTCGTATTCTTCTCAACGCCAATCTCCGTCAGCGTCTGAAGATAACGCAGTTGCAGGGTCAGTGGCTCCGTCGCCAACAGCGCTGCCGCATCCACCAACTTCTGTGCCGCTTCAAACTCACCTCCGGCATGAATAATCTTCGCGCGCTTCTCGCGCTCCGCCTCCGCCTGCTTGGCCATCGCGCGAAGCATCTGCTCCGGCAGGTCAACCTGCTTCACTTCCACCGACGTCACCTTCACCCCGAACGGCTCCGTCCGCTGGTCGATGATCGTCTGAATTTTAAGATTCAACTTGTCTCGATGGCTCAACAGCTCATCGAGCTCCACCTCACCCAGCACCGACCGCAGCGTAGTCTGCGCAAACTGAGAAGTCTGATACACGTAGTTCGACACCTTGATTGCCGCATGGTTCGGATCGACCACGTACAGCGTCACCACCGCGTTCACCTTGATCGTCACGTTGTCGCGAGTAATCACATCCTGCGGCGGAACTTCCAGCACCTCCTGCCGCAGCGAAATCCGAATCATCTGGTCAAACGGCCGGAATACCAGAATGATGCCCGGCCCCTTCGGCGCCGGCAGCGCGCGTCCCAGCCGGAAGATCACTCCGCGCTCATACTCGCGCAAAATCTTGATCGAGTTCAGTAAGTAAAGAAGAACAACCGCAATTGCAATCAGCCCAGCCATCAACATGATTCGTACCCCCACTCACTGCGGATTGTACTCCAGCCCTGCGGCCCTGCCTGCCCGTTTCTAGACCCGCTCAACGCGCAGCAGATACGCCTCGTGGCCCGTCACGCGCAGCTCTGCGCCCTTCTCCATGCGCTCTGCGGCCGTCGCACGCCAAATCTCCCCCTCCACCAGCACATGCCCTTCCGGCGTCAACTCCTCCATCGCCGTCGCCCGCGCTCCCATCAGCGCATCCACCCCAAGGCGCGACTTCATCTGCCGCGCTTTAAACGCCAGCCGCACCAGCATCGCCGTGATCGCGCCAAACGCCAGGCTCACCCCAATCGCCACCGCCGGGCTTATCTCGAGCTCCGGCACCGGCGCAGCTACCAACGTCAGCATCCCAAACGCAAGGCACACAA
>Ga0182015_10005122_pt1 | contig 13794 bp, 15 predicted proteins | sample 712P3MmetaG_FD_120478 | JGI IMG/M metagenome (GOLD analysis project Ga0182015, IMG submission 120478) | Permafrost microbial communities from Stordalen Mire, Sweden - 712P3M metaG | ecosystem: Environmental > Terrestrial > Soil > Wetlands > Permafrost | place: Sweden: Stordalen | collected...
CGGCCTAGAAGTGCGAGAATATGAGCAATCGACCGAAGGGCATTGTTATGCGTGCGCTTAAGTCCATGCTTGCAGTTCTCTGGTTTCCAGCGGCGAGCGCCTTCGCGGAACCTGAACATCCGTTTCTAAGTCCGACCAATATTTTTGCGCCAGCCTCCACGCCAGCCTACTCGATCTTTGATCTCTCTCTCTTTGTGCTGGAGGTTACGGCGGCAATATTTCTAGTTGTTTTCAGTTTGCTTGCCTACGTGGTTGTGAAGTTCCGGAAGAAAGCCGTAAGCGATGGGCGGGAGCCTGCCCAGGTCTACGGAAGTACCCAACTGGAACTCGCGTGGACGGTCATTCCAATTCTGATTGTTGTGACTCTGTTCCTGGCGGCGGCGCGCGTCATCGCCAGCATCCAGAACGCCGCCCGGCCAAGCAATGCTATTGAGGTCACCGTCATCGGTCACCAGTTCTGGTGGGAGTATCGATATCCGTCGCTGAAGGTGGTAACCGCGAATGAACTGCACGTCCCGGTAAGCGATCCGGCGCACCCGACGCCGACCTTCCTCACGCTGCTTTCCGCGGACACCGACCACAGTTTCTGGGTGCCCCGGCTGGCGGGTAAGACGGACCTGATACCGAACCATCCCAATAGCATGTGGATCGATCCGCACGAGACCGGGCTTTACCTGGGACAGTGCGCGCAATATTGCGGAACGCAACATGCAAAGATGCTTCTTCGCGTGTACGTCGACTCGCGAGATGATTTCGATCGCTGGATTCAAGAGCAGCGTCAGCCCGCGCATCTGAGCGACGTGGCTTCGCAAGGCAGGCACATATTTGAAATTACCGCCTGCATCAATTGCCATGCTGTGGCGGGAACGGTAGCCAACGGGCGTTTCGGACCCGACCTTACGCACTTGATGAGCCGGCAAACCATAGCCTCGGGAGTGGCGAAGAACACGATCGGAAACCTCATCGCGTGGATTTACAAACCTGATGTGTTCAAACCCGGTTGCGAAATGCCGTCTATGGGTTTAAGCGTTCAGCAATCGGCTGCGGTAGCGGCATATTTGGTGACGCTTCGATGAGGAGACCGCATGTCCACTGAATCAATAGCGTGGCGGGCCCCTCAGGCGGCAGCTCGTCCGTTGGTGGACAAACTCCATGAGTGGGTGACTACCGTCGATCACAAACGGCTGGGCATTCTCTACATTACCTACGCACTGTTCTTTCTTATCATCGGCGGAATCGAAGCCACGGTCTTGCGCATCCAGCTCATTCGTCCACACAATCATTTTGTCCCGCCGCAAGTTTTCAACCGCATGTTCACGATGCACGGGACGACCATGATTTTCTTCGTGGCCATGCCCGTGCTGTTTGGCTTCGCCAACTATCTGGTGCCCCTGATGATCGGCGCGCGAGACATGGCGTTCCCGCGTTTGAACGCTTTTAGCTTCTGGATGACGGCTTTCGGAGGCCTGCTGCTTTATTTCAGCCTGTTGGGCGCGAATGGTTTATACGGCGCGGGGAACGCTCCCGACGTTGGGTGGTTTGCCTACGCCCCATTGACTTCGCTCGCTTTCTCGCCTGGCCACAGTACCGATTACTGGACGCTCAGCCTGCTCGTTTCCGGTTTCGGCAGCATCGGAACCGCGATCAACATTATTGCCACGATTCTATGCATGCGGTGCCCAGGGATGACGTTGGAAAAGATGCCGCTATTGGCGTGGCTCAATCTCGTCATGGCTGGCCTGGTAATTCTCGCCGTTAGTCCGCTCACGGCGGCGCAAATCATGCTGCTGATCGATCGGTACCTCGGTGGACACTTCTTCGACACCCAGGCCGGTGGCTCAGCGGTTATGTGGATGCACTTCTTCTGGGTGTTCGGCCATCCGGAAGTCTATGTGCTCGTCATTCCCGCTTTTGCATTCGCGTCGGAAATCATTCCCGTTTTCTCGCGCAAAGCGATTTTCGGCTACCCGGTAATGGTGGCGGCGACCATCTGCATCGGATTCATCGGCATGAGCGTTTGGGCACATCACATGTTCACGGTTGGCATGAGTTCGAGTGCAAACACCTTCTTTGTGCTGTCGACGATGGCCATTGCCGTTCCAACCGGAATCAAGATTTTCAACTGGCTCGCCACCATGTGGGGAGGACAGATTGACTTCAAAACACCGATGCTGTTCTGTGTCGCCTTCCTGTTTCAATTCTTGATCGCCGGCTTGACCGGAATCATGTTGGGCTCCGCGCCGTTCGACTGGCAACTTGGGAACTCTTACTTCGTGGTCGCGCACTTTCACTATGTCATCGTGGGCGGCATCCTCTTCACTCTATTTGGAGCCTTCTACTATTGGTTTCCGAAGATGTCCGGCAGAATGTATAACGAGAAGCTCGGCAGGCTGCATTTCTGGCTTTTCATTATCGGATTTCATCTGACCTTCGATTTCATGCATATTCCGGGCATTCTCGGCATGCCCCGCCGTATCTATACGTATGAGCCGGGGCGCGGCTGGGACGTTTGGAATCTCATCGTCACCATAGGCGTGGTTTTTCAGGCAGCGGGCGTGTTGGTTTTCATTGGCAACCTGCTGTGGTCGTATTTCCGGGGTGAACTTGCGGGGAGCGATCCCTGGGACGCGTGGACTCTAGAGTGGTCCACCAGCTCACCGCCGCCCGCCTACAATTTCGGCTCCATTCCAACTGTAAGGAGCCGTCGCCCGCTTTGGGACCTCAAGCATCCGGACGATCCGGACTGGAAATACGAATAGGAGAGGCGCCGTCTTTTATGACCGTACCGCATCCGATCTTGGTAGGTCCCGCGCGCGGCCCCGTGGCCATGTTCAGCCTGATCGCCGCCGAATCTGCGATCTTCACCATCTTTGTCGTGGCTTATATCTTTTATATCGGCAAGAGTCAGACCGGCCCGCAGCCCAAGGATGTACTGGAAGCTCCGATCTTCTACACTCTGTGCTTGCTTTCCAGCAGCCTGACGATTCACCTGGCCGTCAAAGGTCTACGGAAGGGAAGAAGCAGGGATTTCGGAATCTGGTGGTGCGCGACGATTGTGCTCGGCGCCACTTTTCTATTTGGGACATTGAGTGAGTGGAACCGGCTCATCTATCGGGACGGATTGACGATCAGCACCAACTTGTTCGGGACGACATACTACTCGCTAGTTGGGCTGCATGGGTTTCACGTCATTGTCGGCCTGATACTGCTTACCGCGGTTATGGCTTTCGCGCTTTCGGGAAATATAAGACAACAACACGCTGAGCGTCTTGATGTGTTGTCTCTCTATTGGCACTTCGTGGACACCGTTTGGGTGGTGGTGTTCACGGTGGTTTACGTCATTGGCCGCTGAGAAAAGGGAACGCAAATGGACGAGCAACGATCTGAACTTGTAGAAATACCCGCGCCGACGGCTTGGCCGATCGTGCTGGCTTTCGGCGTTGCGCTGGTCTTCGCGGGATTGGTCACCACCGCATCCGTCAGCATATTGGGCGCAATCCTGGCAGTCGGCGGTTGCGTTGGGTGGTTTCGCGACGTGCTACCGCACGAGAAGCATGAATCTGTCCCAGTATCGGCACCGGAGCCCCGGTTGTCACGAGCCGCCGGCAGGTGGCGCGCGTCGATTGGATGACGGCACAACCCAACCGGGCGCGATTGCCTCTGGAAACTTATCCGTTCTCCGCGGGCGTCAAGGGAGGCTTGGCGGGGAGTGTGGCTATGGCGATTCTGGCGGCGATTTTCGGAATCGTCAGCGGACATGGCATCTGGTATCCGATCAACCTTTTAGCTGCGGGGTTTTTTCCCGAACGAGTCACCACGGCGCAAATCGCAGCCTTTCATTGGGACTCACTGATAGTGGCTTCGATCGTCCACTTGGTCTCCTCACTTCTCGTAGGGCTTCTGTATGGAGCAATGCTACCGATGTTTCCACGCCGGCCAATACTGCTGGGAGGAATCATCGCGCCAATCCTATGGTCCGGACTGCTCCACAGCATTCTGGATGTCCTCAATCCGGTGCTCAATCAGCGGATTGACTGGTTCTGGTTTGTTATTTCGCAGATTGGATTCGGCCTCGTCGCGGGCAGCGTCGTGTCGAGGCAGCAGCGCATACGAATTTGGCAATACCTGCCCTTCGCCGTCCGCGCCGGCATCGAGGCGCCAGGAGCTATGGACGAGAAGCGCGAAGGAGGACCTGGGCAATGAGCGACAGAACCCTTTTCCTCAGCCTCGCATGTACCATGCTCCTGGTTTGTGGCGCGTGCAGCAACTCGCCCGGTCGCCCACGAGCAGGCTCCGCGATAACCCCGCCTAATCAGATCGACAAGTTCGACGTCCTCTATTCGCAGAACTGCGCGGGGTGTCACGGTCCGGGGGGCAAAGGAGGAGCAGCTATCTCTTTGGCCGATCCCCTGTTCCTCGCAATTGCCGACGATGCCGCAATCCGCCGTACTGCTGCAAACGGAGTGCCGGGGACTCCGATGCCCGCCTTCGCGCAAAGCGCCGGTGGACTGCTCACCGATAAACAGATCGATGCCCTGGTAACCGGCGTCCGATCCTGGGCCAGCCCCGTGACTCTTCGGGATGCGACGCTTCCGTCCTACGTGCCGCGGGCTGCCGGTAATCCCGAGCGTGGCGCCACCGTTTATCGAACCTCTTGCTCCTCCTGTCACGGAGTGGAAGGCCGCGGCGGCAAGGCCAGCTCGATTGTGGATGGGTCTTACCTCGCCCTGGTGAGCGATCAGGATCTGCGAATGAGTGTGATTCTCGGGCGGCCAGCTCTGGGCGCTCCAGATTGGCGTAGTGACATACCAGGGAGACCACTGTCGGAACAGGAAATCTCGGACGTCGTGGCTTGGCTTGCAGCGCAGCGGCCCGCAAATCCGGGCCAGCCGTATCCGGCTTCCACCATGAATCGGGTGACGGGAGGAGTTCAATGAGTACGGAAACCAGGTCTACATCAAGACGGGCGTTACTCGTCAAGGTCGGGTTATTTCTGAATGGTATTGTCGGCGTGGCCCTCGCTGTTCCGATCGTGCGCTATCTGTTGTCCCCTTTGGCTCGCGAAAAGAATCCTGGATATCAGTCGTGGCTCTCGCTCGGTCAGCTGGCACAGTTTCCCGCCGGGCAGACGCGTCTTGCTACCTATCGCAACCCGATCGTAAACCCTGGGGATGGCCAGACGGCGAATATTGCTTGCTGGGTTCGAAACGTGGATGACCGGACCTTCCAGGTATTTGCGATAAACTGCGCGCACTTGGGGTGCCCGGTTCGCTGGTTTCCTCAATCGAACCTGTTCATGTGTCCTTGTCACGGCGGCGCTTACTACCAGGATGGCTCGCGCGCCTCGGGACCTCCGGAGCGCGGATTGTTTCAATACCAGCACAAGATTGAAGCCGGAAACCTCTTCATCCAAGCCGGCGAACTGCCGACGCCCGGTCAGCCTGTTGCAATCAAGTTGGGTGGCAAGAGTCCATGCGCCTGCGAGCCCCCATGCGCCTGATTGAAAAAATCGTCGCGTGGTTCGATCTGCGGCTGCAGCTTGGCGCACCGATTGGAGACATCGCCAAACACCAGGTCCCTCGGAGCTCGGCAAGCTGGTTTTATGTCTTCGGTAGTGCTGCGTTGACAGTCTTCATTCTGCAGATCGTAACCGGCATTCTGCTGGCGCTTATCTACGTGCCTTCCGCGGGAGAGGCCTGGGACAGCCTTCAGATTCTGAATCACAATGTTGCGCTCGGCTGGTTCATTCGAGCCCTGCATGGGTGGGGCTCGAATTTCATGGTGGCGATAGTTCTGATTCACATGGTGCAGGTATTTCTCTTCGGAGCGTACAAGTTCCCCAGAGAACTCACGTGGATTGTAGGAGTGCTGCTTCTTCTGGTCACCCTGGGCATGGCCTTCACCGGCCAGATTTTGCGATTCGACCAGGATGCTTATTGGGGCTTAGGCATCGGGGCGTCGATCGTAAGCCGGGTTCCATTGATTGGGCCGTGGGCGGTGAGGCTTATGCTCGGTGGCCCGATCATCGCCGGCGTCACACTTTCGCGGTTCTTTGCGTTGCACGTGTTTGTGATCCCGGGCGTACTGATCGCTTTCGTCGGCGTTCATTTGCTCATGGTTTTGAAGCTCGGAGTCAATGAATGGCCGATGCCCGGACGCATTGTGCGACGCGCAACGTACCTTCAGGAATATCGCGAGCTGACTCACAAAGACGGCGTGCCGTTCGTGCCTGACGCGATCTGGAAGGATATCGTTTTCGCCGCGTTCGTTCTGCTGTCGATCGCTCTTTGCGCCGTCTACTTTGGACCCTTCGGTCCCAGCGGCCAGCCCGATCCGACCATTATTCAGACGGCGCCGAGCCCCGACTATTTCTTCCTGTGGCTCTACGCTCTGCTGTCCTATTTGCCGCCTTCCGCTGAGACGCCAATATTGCTGATCGGCCCTGCGATCGCGATTGTCGTGCTACTGGGCTTGCCGTTCTTCGCGGGCGAAGGCGAAAAGAGCTGGAAGCGCAGACCGATCGCCGTTTTGGTGATTTTGCTCCTCGCCGTCGGGCTGGGCGCCTTGACGCATTTGGGCACGTATACACCCTGGAGCCCGGTCATGAACGCCTGGAGCAGCCTGCCGATTCCATCCGCCTATCTCCGCGGCCGTACAGCTCTCGAGCGGCGCGGCGCTCTCGTGTTTCAGGCGAAGCAGTGTCACAACTGCCATCCTCGATGAGCAGGGGGGGAAGCGCGGGCCTGCCCTCGACCAGGTCGCGCTACGCCTGAACGAGGATCAGCTCATTCGCCAAGTGATCCAAGGCGGGGGCAACATGCCGGCTTACGGGAAGAACCTGAGCCCGCCGGAAACCACCGCGCTAGTGGCATTCTTGAAGACCTTGCATCCGTCCGCACAGACGCCGGCGCGCGATGCCTCCCGCTCTGCGGTGCTCCAATAGGCCCGCCGATGCATTCCGCAGCCCATGTCCATCTCCAGCCGTCGTCCCTCCCGATCACGCTGGCGCTTGCCGGGATCGCGGTGGTCTATTTGTGCGTCTGGCGTCGACTTCCCGCCTTCCGGGCCGCCGCTTTCCTCGGTGGCGTTTGCGTTGTATGGCTCGCGATTGCATCTCCTCTGGCGGCTCTCGATCATGAATTGCTCACCATCCACATGGTGAAGCACCTCTTACTGATGGCGATAGCTTCTCCTCTGATTCTCCTGGGAGTGCCGGCGCGACGGCCGATGCAAAGTCTGAATCGCACCGCGTTATGCTGGCTGGCCGGCACGGCCGCCGTCATCGGATGGCACGTTCCTGCCGCATTCCAGCTGGCTTTGGGATCTCACTGGTGGCACACCGTGGAAAACGCAACTTTTCTGTTGGCTGGGCTTTTATTTTGGTGGCCTGTCGTGCAATCTCGGCCGAGCCTAGGGCAAGCGTGGTCGATGCCTCTATATCTCTTCCTCGCGACGTTGCCCTGCGACATTCTCTCCGCGTTTCTTGCGTTTTGCGGTCGAGTTGTTTACCCTTCCTACCTTGCCGCTCCCCGGCTCTTTGATTTGTCTCCTCTCCAAGACCAGGAATTTGCGGGCGCTCTCATGTGGGTGAGCGTGACCCTGATTTACTTAATTCCAGCAGTCATCATCACGGTGCAGATACTCTCACCCGGCGTTCAGGCTGAGTCGGAGGCGGTCAAAATTTGACGATCGAACCTGTGATCGGTGTCGAAACGCCCGCTGCGACAGCCGTGCGGCAAACCAGTCGCATCCACACCCGTGCCGCGTTGGGCGACTTTTGGGCGCTCACCAAGCCGGAAATCAATTTCCTGATCGCAATCGCAACTTTCACCGGCTTCTCCTTGGGTGCTTCAGGCCGGGAGCATTTCCCGGTTGTGCTGTTGATCCACACTCTGCTGGGTACCTTGCTGGTATCGAGTGGCACGGGCACGTTGAATCAATGCATCGAATGGCGTTTCGATGCGCAGATGCGGCGGACGGCGCGGCGTCCAGTCGCTGCGGGCAGACTCAGGCCTTCGTCGGCTATGTGGTTTGGGATCGTCCTCTCAGTGGCGGGCAGCATCTACCTCTTGGTAGCGGTCAACATCCTCGCGAGCCTGCTCGCGATTCTCACGTCGCTGAGTTATTTGTTCCTCTATACGCCACTGAAACGACGCACCCCGCTGTGCACGATGGTCGGCGCTCTTCCCGGAGCGATGCCGCCGCTCATCGGGTGGTCCGCGGCAAACGGTAGTCTGAGTCTGGAAGCTTGGGTACTCTACAGCGTGCTGTTCTTTTGGCAGTTTCCACACTTCATGGCAATTGCCTGGATGTACCGCGACGACTACGATCGCGCAGGTTATCTTATTCTTCCCCGAGGATCAGCGAGAGTGGGTTTTGTGACTTGGCAAACCCTATTGCCCCTCTTGGTATTGGTCTCGATTAGCCTGCTGGCAACGCCGCTAGCGCGACTTGGCATCGCCTATCTGGTGGGAGCTTCGCTTCTTGGCGTGGGCTTTATCTACTACGCGGCGCAATTCGTCCTTCGCAAGTCGAACACGGATGCCCGCCGGCTGCTTTTCGCATCCATTATCTACCTTCCATCGCTATTTGTACTGATGGTGCTCTTTAGCGATTAGCGGATTCGAAATTCTTCTGAGTCGATACTCAACCGACTTTTGCTGCAACCTGGGACAACGCGTAGTCTTCCAGGTGCCGGGCGTCGCTATTGAATTTGCGGATGCCCTCGGCCAGCTTCTCTGTCGCCATCGCATCTTCGTTGTGCATCCAGCGGAAAGTCTTTTCATCCAGGTGCAGCTTATCTTCTTTGGCAGCCTGCGCCTTGGCCGGATCTAGCGCGCGCTCCACTACACCCTCGGTTTTCTCCAACTGGTCAAGAAGCTCTGGACTAATAGTCAGCAGATCCGACCCAGCGAGACGGACGATCTGATTCACATTCCGAAAGCTTGCCCCCATCACTTGGGTCTTGTATCCGTATTTCTTGTAGTAGTTGTAGATGCGCGTTACGGACGCAACACCAGGATCCTGATCCGCGGGAATCTCCGCGCCGCCGCCTTCCTTCTTGTACCAATCGTAGATGCGGCCCACGAACGGCGAAATCAAGGTTACTCCAGCTTCTGCGCACGCCACCGCTTGGGCGAAGCTGAAGAGCAGCGTCAGATTACAGTGGATGCCTTCCTTCTCCAGAAGCTCCGCCGCCCGAATACCCTCCCAGGTGCTGGCGATTTTGATCAGGATGCGTTGGCGGGCCACACCTTTCTTGTCATACAGCGAGATGAGCTTGCGCGCCTTGGCGATTGTACCCTCGGTATCGAAACTCAAGCTAGCCGCGACCTCAGTAGAGACGCGGCCGGGGACCACCTTGAGAATTTCACTCCCGAACGAGACGAAAAGACGATCCATGAACTCTTCCGCCATCTGTTCGTGACTGCCGCCTCGCTCCTGTGCAAGTTCGGTGGCTTCATCCACCAAATGCCGGTAGGCCGGCATCTGCGCGGCGTGGAAGAGGAGCGAAGGATTGGTGGTAGCATCTTGCGGACGGTGCCGGGCGATGGCCTCAATGTCACCGGTATCCGCTACCACGGTTGTGTATTTCTTCAGAGATTCAAGCAGCTTCATGAGTGGTCTCCTAATTACTTACTATCGCCGATCATGCTGGCCTCGAGTTGACTTCAGCGTCGAGGTGAATGCAGCGCAATCTGACTTTTCGCCGCGGCTACAACGTTTTCCACGTTAAAACCGAACTTCTTCAACAATTGCTTCAGTGGCCCCGAGGCTCCAAAGCTTTCGATGCAGATGTTATGGCCCTCGGAACCGGTGTACTTGCTCCAGCCAAAATCGGAAGCTACTTCCACCGATACTCGGGCCTTCACTTGCGGAGGCAAAACAGAATCCCGGTAGCTCTTGTCCTGATCGTCAAACAATTCCCACGATGGCATACTGACCACCCGCGCGCGGACGCCCTCCTTGTTTAACTGCTCGTAGGCGTCCAAACAGAGCGCAACCTCGCTGCCAGTCCCGATGAGGATTACGTCAGGGGCGCCGTCGGTGGCATCCGCGAGAATATAGGCGCCGCGTTGCAGGTCCGAGGTTGGGGCGTACTTCGTCCGGTCGATGGTCGGCACGGCTTGACGAGTGAGCACGAGCACCGCTGGCCCATGATGCAGTTGCAGTATCACTTTCCAGGCTTCGCGCACCTCATTCGCGTCAGCGGGCCGGATCATAATCAGACCCGGCATGGCACGCATGTGGGCCAACTGTTCGATGGGCTGATGGGTTGGACCGTCCTCGCCAACCCCTATGGAGTCGTGGGTGAACACGTAAATCACTGGCAGTTCCATCAAGGCGCTGAGACGGAGAGAGCCCCGCATGTAATCGACGAAGATGAAAAACCCCGAGCCAAAGGGGCGGACTTTTACCAAGCTCAATCCGTTCAGTATGGCGCCCATGGCGTGTTCGCGGATGCCGAAGTGAAAATTGCGTCCGGCATAATTCTCCGCCGAGAAATCACCGGCTCCCTCCACCGTTATGCGCGTCTTGGTGGATGGCGTGAGGTCAGCCGCACCTCCGATCAGCCAAGGGATATTCTTTGCGACGGCGTTTAGCACCTTCGCCGAGGACTCGCGAGTCGCTAGACCTTTCGGGTCTGCTGGGAATTCGGGCAGGTCGCGGTCCCAGCCTACCGGTAGCAGGCGATGCTGCATCTGCAACAACTCTTCGGCCAGCTCGGGGTACTGCTTGCGATACTCTTCGATTCGCGCGAACCAAGCGTCGCGCAGTTGCTTGCCCCGGTTTCCAATGCTTTCCCGGAAGTGATCGTAAACGCCGTCCGGCACGTAGAACTTTTTATCTTCGGGCCAGCCGTAGTTCCGTTTGGCGAGCCGGATCTCCTCCTCGCCCAGTGGTTCGCCGTGAGCCCCGCTGGTGTCTTGTTTGTGGGGCGCGCCGTATCCAATGTGGCTGTCCACGATGATCAAGGTGGGCCGATCCTTGCTGTTTTGAAACGTACGGAACGCCCGCGCCAGCATATCCAAGTCGTTTGCATCTCCGACCCGCGTCACGTTCCAGCCGTAGCCCATAAAGCGTGTGGCCACGTCTTCAGTAAAGGCCAGAGAAGTATTGCCTTCGATCGTGATGTGGTTGTTGTCGTAAATCCAGCAAAGATTCGACAGGCGCAGGTGCCCGGCCAAGGAGGCAGCCTCGCTGGAAATGCCTTCCATCATGCATCCATCGCCACAAAGCGCGTAGACGTTGAAGTCGAACAGATCCTCGAACCCCGGGCGATTGTAACGCGCGGCCAGCCACTGCCGGGCGATGGCCATGCCGACACTCGTCGCGACGCCCTGTCCAAGCGGCCCCGTGGTGGTTTCCACACCCGACGTCCAGCGATACTCGGGGTGTCCCGGGCAGCGGCTCTCAAATTGCCGGAACGCTTTGATCGCGTCCAGTGGTACCGATACGTCGCCCAGGGTTTCGTAGTCCTTGCTGACAGCTCGAACTTCAGTCAAGTGGAGCAGGGAATAGAGCAGCATGGACGCGTGCCCCATCGACAGCACAAAGCGATCGCGGTTCGGCCATACAGGATCTTGCGGATCGAAGCGAAGGAACTTCTGCCAGAGGCAGTAAGCCACCGGCGCCATCGCCATGGGAGTTCCTGGATGCCCTGAATTGGCGGCCTGCACGCCATCCATGGAGAGTGTACGGATGGTGTTCATGCTGGTCAGGTCCATTTCGTGGAGCAGTGGGGAATTGGTTAGAGTCGTTGCTGCGCTCATTTGAGAATCCTTTCATGCGCCTCCGACCTGGCGATATCAGCCGGCTTGCCACTGACGGCTTCCTCGGTCTGCTTGAGAGAGATGAGAAGCGAGTTGCGTGACACACGGCGCACGATAGGGTCCGCCACGACGCGAAACGCGGCCGGAATCTTACGGCTCAGCGCCATCGCCTCCAGCTCGATGTAGACTCCGTCGTCGCGCTCTTCGAGGCGAGCTACGCTATACAACTTCCATATATAGCCGCTGCCTTCGCCGTCCGGCTTCCGATACTCGCCCGGCTGGCCGTATTCCTCGACCTCTTGAACGCGTGTCGTCCTCGAAATGGCATAAAAGCGGCGATCGTCGAGCCGCACATTGGTTGCCTGGCAATCCGTTTCAAGCGCGGTTTTCAGAAAAAAAGCCTTGTTCATGAGCATCATCCAAAACTTGTCCTCTGCGCCGTCTCGGGCAATCGCTTTCGACTCGACAACGGATGGGCGATAGAACTCCTTGTAGTGATCGTAGTCGCGAGTGACCTTGAGAATGTCATCGAGCTTTAGGTTGGGCACGAACACCGCGCCCATCCAGTCGTGGATCAATCCGCCATTCACTTTCTTCGGATTCTGACCCACCGGAGCGACGACGATCTCGCCGCTGTGGACTTTGGCAGCGCGCTCGGCGTCTTCAAACGTCCAGAGGAAACTGCCGCCGGGGCGGAGCCGGTCCCGAAGTTTCGCACTCGCCGATTGCACGTAATTATCCCAGGCGGTGACGGTTTCGGGCTTTAACGTTGCGGCACTCGCTCCGACGGGGAAAACCATGGTGGCCAGCAAAAGTAAAATTACCACCTGTCTGAGAAATGAGGCACGGAACCTACGATCCGAGATGGCCGCTGCGCCCACGTTCACAGGGGGTTCGGGAAGAGGCTCACCAAGGATGGATTCAGCCAGTGCGAGCGAGGCTCTCGATCTCGCGATGAGCCGTGCTCCTTCCCGGTGCCAGCGGATGATCAGCGCCCGTCCCTGTTCATCGACATCAGTAACACGGGTAATATCGACAATTAGTGTTCGGCCGCCGATCGCCGAGGAGGCAGTGCGCCAGTCCTGATCGAGGCCGCGCGCAGCTTCGCGGCTTAGATATCCTGTCAGTTCAAACCGGAAGGCCGTTGGTCCATCGTGCATGTAATACTGCAGTGGCTGATGCTTCATAAAGGTCCAGCAAAATGCATCGCACGCGAACGGCCCGGTGGATGTTCCTGGAAAGCCCTGAAAAGTGTGGTTTTCCTTGAGAGCGGCGGATGCTGAAGCGCTCGGCTGCCCGGCAATTGCCGAAGCGTCGGCATTCTGTCGCCCAGGGGTTCAGCTGCAGAAGCAGAAACAGCACGCGAGCTGTTAACGTCTCGACCGCCGGGAAAATGATGATTTCGCGACGTCCAAAAAGACGTGCATCCACGGAAATGACCCGGGCCCAGAGGGCAATCGCGGTACACAGCTTCGCCGAACAGAGTCACCTCATGGAGGCCTTCCGCCGCATCACCGTCGCTTCGCCTAGTATGTGGAGGCGCGACCAGACTGACTGTCTGAGTAGAGACCAGAAGATCAAGCCGCTATCTCAAGCCAGAGGCGGATCTCCGTAAATGTTTGCTTCTTGCGGCATGACTCGAACATGCAACCTTCTGGTTCGTAGCCAGGAACCAGCGTATTATCAGCAAGCTAGCCATAGGCACAATGCGTGTTAGGGCAAGGCGCAGAGTGCGTGAGGGGCGGATCACGCAAGGCCCTACAATTTTGGGATCCCCATAGCGGCGGTATAATTCAGCGCCCATAAGCGATGCAGAGGGCGGTACAATCCGGCGAACCGGCTGGGCACGACATCAGCACGCTTTTACATGCCTGGAGCGGCGGGGACCAGGCCGCGCTGGAAAAGCTGACGCCCATCGTTTATGACGAGCTGCACCGCCTGGCGCGCCGCTACATGAAAGGTGAGCGCCCCGGCCACAGCCTCCAAACCACGGCCTTAGTAAATGAAGCCTACACGCGCC
>Ga0182015_10005123_pt1 | contig 13785 bp, 11 predicted proteins | sample 712P3MmetaG_FD_120478 | JGI IMG/M metagenome (GOLD analysis project Ga0182015, IMG submission 120478) | Permafrost microbial communities from Stordalen Mire, Sweden - 712P3M metaG | ecosystem: Environmental > Terrestrial > Soil > Wetlands > Permafrost | place: Sweden: Stordalen | collected...
CCTGCGGCCATTACGGGATTGAAGCCTATGCGATATAAATCACAGGTTTGCTGCCGATGGCCGAGCTGTTCCAATTCTCGTGCGTAAGCTCCTGCCAGTGCCATCGTAAAGCTGCCGGCTGAATTGGCCCGCTCGTGGCATCTGCGGTCACGGAGCCTCATGCCGCCGCACACGACCGCGTTCCCACCCCTTACCGCGGCTATTATTTCCGGATGCTGTTGCGGCAGGGGAAGAATGCGCCGGGCGGGGCCAAGTCCTATATCGTAAACGGGCAAATGACCGAGGGATTTGCGTTCGTCGCGTTTCCGGCCGAATACCGCTCGTCCGGCGTCATGACATTCATCGTCGGCCGCGATGGGGCCGTGTACGAGAGGGATCTCGGAAAAAGCACCATCGCTGTCGCGAAGAGCATGAAAGCGTACGACCCCGGTGCCGGCTGGCATAAAGTCGAAGACCCGTCGGAAGAATCCGCCAACAACTAGGGCCGGCTCGCGCCGGCATGTCGCGCGCGCGACACGGTTTAGTCGGCCAGCCGCGCGAACGTCAAACAGTGGTTACCCCCGCGCATGCCAACCTGGCGGTCCGGCGGCGCCGAGGGCTTTGTGTCGATGACGGACGAAAGCGAGAATGCTGCGAGAGGTGAAGCAGCGTCGCAAGCGGACAGACGATCGAGGGCTCTGCGCACGACGCCGTAACATTCGCAGCAACACGCTTCGATGCCGGTCCGATCCATGACGGTTATGCGGCCGCGGCTATATTTGATCAGGCTCGCGCTCTGCAATTTGAGCGCCGCTTCGGTTATCCCTTCCCGCCGAACGCCCAATGTGTTGGCGAGCGCCTCATGGGTCATTGTGAGCTCGTCGGAGGCGAGGCGGTCGAGACGCAGGAGGAGCCAGCGGCATAGTTGCTGATCGATCGAATGACGCTGGTTACAGACGGCCAACTGTCCTATGAGGGCGAGCCGCGCCTGCGTATAGCGGAGCAGCGATTGTTGCAGATCGCCGCCCCGGCTGAATTCCGCGGTAAGGATCTCTCCTCGTAGCCGGTAGGCTTGGCCCCTGCTCTGCACAATGGTACGGAACGGCGCCGCCAAAGTGCCCATGATCAGGGTAATGCCCGCGAGTCCCTCGTTGCCGATCGAGGCGATTTCGGTCGATGTGCCGTCGGAGGTCACATAGACCAACGAAATGATGGATGTCGTGGGGAAGTACGCATGCAGCCGTGGAGAGCCCGCCTCGCATAAAATTTGGCCGACCGACAATTCGATTGGCTCCAGATGTGGCCGTACGCGGCTCCATTCACCGGGCGAAAGCGCCGCCAGCAGCTGGTTTTGCCGTGGGTCATTGGGGAGCACGACGTGGTTCAACATGCTGGAGCGTCCTTCACAAATCGGGCGATCTAAGCTGAACCATCCGGCGCGAAACTTATATGCGGATAACCCACTATCGGGGCGGTACTAGCCGTATGGCCGCCGCATGACGCGGCACCCTGCGATGGCTACTTGCCGGTGCCCTGGCTGAATAGCGGGGAGTTATCGATGTAGATGCGGTAGATAGAGATGAGGGTGCCGCGCAGCTCGAATACATCGGCGAAAGGAACCGTGACCGCGGAGCCATCGTGGCGCAGGTAGGTTACCTCTCCTTCGCAGGCTACCCAGGGCGGGGCGATCCAAGTCCGGATCAGGCGGTGGCTGCAGGAGGCGATCGAGGCAAAAAAGCCGCTCACGGCGGTCCGAATCGCGTCGCTGCCGACCAAAGTGGGCGCATTCCCGAAGCGAAATTGCGCATCGGCCGTGAGCAGTGCAACGAAGCCCGCTGCGTCGCGCGCATCGATCACCGCGAACAATTTCCGCCACCAGGCGTCATCGGGCGCGACACTTCCTGTCGGAGTCAGCGCCCCTGCCCCTGCCTTGCTAGCCGTGTTTGACATCGCCATGCAAGCATACCGGCGACATCGTGCAGTCCGCGCAGCGCCCCGAGGGCATTAAATGCGGATTCAGGCGCGGCTCGGCACCGAGCCACAACAGGATGTTGGCGAGGACGCAATAACCGGTTGCGGCGAACCATACCATCGCGCCGCCGACGAAGCCGGTGAATAAACCCCACCACGGCGAGTGGCCGAGTACCAGGATCGATGCCGTGCATATGTTGATTCCCACCGTAATATAAATGCGCCGCTCCAGATACCATTTGTCGGTTTGGAGGAAATAGAGATTCGCGCGCGTCGGCGCTTTCGAGCCGAGCATGGGTTGAAATCCCAGCAGCCGAAGGATGTTGCCGATGGGACAGAATCCGGTGATGGCGACGTTGATGGAAACCAGGCCGGTTGCAGTGACACCCAGTATCCACAACGGATTCACCAGCGATGCCAGGAGCGTGCTGCCCAGCACAACGATCCCGGCGATCAGCCAAACCGTCCGTTCGATGTACCAGCGGTGCGTAGGGACAATATACATTCCGGTCCGAGTCGTCATACGGCTCATCCTCGCTGCGGCGGAGACTCTCGAGCGTGTATTTAATCTGGTTTCGGCCGGACCGTAAGTGCGTTTCCGTACAGAACGGTCCCGCGAGAGTGTGTTAGCGATCACCCATGGCCTCCATCAAGAAAACCAGCGGCTCACTGCCTTTCCCCAGGCCGTGCTGCATCGCCCGGAGCGCATCGAGGTCACCTCGACGCAGACGCCATTTCGGCAGTTCAGCCTGACCTGGCTGTTCGAAACTGCGTCGTCCGCCAGTTGCAGGGTCAGCGTCCTCGCCCAAATACAGATGCAGTCCAGCTTCATCCAGCACCTCGTCGATCGCATCCTATCGTCCGTCGTCGAGGACGTGGTTGCCGCCTTTGAAGCGCGCCTTCACGAGGCATACGCCGATCCGGCGGAGGCGCAACGGAGCGAGGTCAGCCCATGCGATTCAGCAGGATCGCGGCGACCATAGTCACGCAGCCGAGGGCGTGGATGGCGAGGGTCAATTCGATGCTGCGCTTCAAGCGCGGACGCGCTCCGGGTTCGCCCGACATGCCGAGCGCCGCACGCAGACCGAGGCCAGCGAAAATAACCGCCGGCAACGCATACCAAAGCGGTAGCGCGTGCGCCAGGATGGCCGCGGCCGACGCGGCCAGGGAAATCGTGACGAGACCGCCGTAGATCCAGCGCGCGCCCCTCACGCCCCAGCGCACCACCAGAGTGCGTTTGCCCGCTCGGCGGTCCGCCTCCATATCCGGGACCTCGTTGATGATCAGGATCGCCGCCGCCCACGCGCTCACCGGCAAGCAGAGAAGCGCCGCGCCGGTGTCGACGAAGCCGGTCTGCAGCCAGACGCTGCCGAGCACCGGCAGCGCGCCGAAGCCGATTGCGACCGTGGCCTCTCCAAGGCCGCGCGCAGACAGTTGCACGCCGGGCATCGAATAAAGGATTCCGAGACCGAGCCCGGCACAGCCCAGCCAAATCACGCCGGGCCCGCGCACCACCGCGAGCAGCGCGCCGAGCAGCAGCGCGGCGGCGCCCAAACCGAACGCGAGGCGAGTCATCTGCGCTCGCGACAGAAGCCCCGCTTGAATGAAGCGCGACCCGCCGGTATACGGATAGATGTGCTCGGTGTTGCCTGGATCCGCGCCGGTGATGTCGTCGCCGACATCGTTGTAGACGTTCGCGCCCGCGAGCGTGAGGACCATCACTCCGAGCGCCAGCCCGAACTCCAGGGCGTCGAAGCGGTGAAAGGCCGCGCCGGCCCAGGCAGTGCCTACCGCCACCGGGGTCACCGCGGCGATCATAAACGGCGGGCGCGTGGCGAGAAAGGCACGGCGTATAGCTGCCGCCTTTCCCGGTCCGGCAAGCGCCGGCGATGGACAGTCGATCGGCCGGTGTGTTTCGACTACCCCGTCATGCATCGGCATCTCCGTCGGCGTCGATGAGGGCTCATTGCAAGGCGTGCGGCGTGCTGTCACGGCCGAATTGATAGCGGACGGTGAGGGCGAACAGGTTCACATTGTCGCGCAACGGCTGGATGCCGAGCGCCAAAAGATTCGGGATGGTCGAGGGTCCCACGCCGTCAAGTGCCCAGTCGTTGGAGCTGTAGGTCTCGCGCACGTAGCGAAAATGGATCTGCATCGCGGATGTCCATCGGTACGCCAGGTCGAGCCGGGTGGACTCGAGCTTGCTCCAATTCTGCGGAAACGCCTGTTGCAAACCGCCCGCCATGGTGTCGGTATTGTCGTAGGAAGGTGCCATCAGATAGTCCAAGGAGAGTGCCCAGCGCTCCCGGGGAACCCAACGTCCACCAACGCTCAGGTTCCAAGAGCGCTCGGCGTCCGCGGCAAGCCACGGTGCCGTGTCGACTCCCTCAAAGCCGCTTTGTAGATTGAACAAGCGCTCGTATCCCGCCTCGATGTAGGTGCTCAGCGTATCGCGCGGCGTCCAGCTGAGATTGGTCGACCCGCGCTGCTCGTGCACGCTTTGCAGGCCTAGCGGCGATGACCGGTAGTCGTCCTTGGCGATGGATCCCTCCATCGACCAGGTCAGCGTGGAGGTCACGGTCCAGGCGCCGGTGAGCGTGTAGAACACGCGGTCTCGCGGCGCATAGTCGTATTCGCGGATCAGCGGGTTCTCCTCGGGCGGCAGCGCCGCCGCATCGAACGAGGAGGCTTTGCGCAGACCGTTGCCGATCTTCAGCGTGATGCTCAAGGGCGCGATCGGCGTGATCGTGCCCCGGCCCCAACTTTCCGCGTTCTGGGTCCAGGTCACCACCTGGCCCGGTCCATAGTGGATGTCATCGAGCTTGCCGCCGACACCGATCTTGATCCAGTGCGCCAACGCATAGTCCGCGCCGCCGTCGAGGCGTACACGATCCTCGCTATAGCGCGGCGTGACGGCCGTGCCGCCCGGGAAAGTGTCTGTCGCAATGTACGCCAGCGCGAGCGGCAATGTCTTGTCGTCGTGCCCGTCGTAAACGGCATTGCCGCGCAAACTGAGCTTCGAGACCGGCCGCGAGGCCAATCCAAGCGAATAATGGGACAGGTGCACATCGCCATCGAGCGAGCTCGGTATCGGAACCTCCGAGCCGGGGAGGCTGCTGACCGGCAGGAAGGCGGCATCTTGCTTCAGGGTACCGACCGAGGCACCGTAGGTCAGGGTCGTATGCCAGGGCAGCTGCGCGTTCCCGGTCGCGGTAAATTGCTGCAGCGTGTTGCCCGGCGGCGTGCCGAGCTGTCCCTGCGTCGACCCGGGCACGATGGGCAGGTACGGGTTCGCGAAGGTAATCGAATCATATTGATCGTCGAACCACGATCCCAGGTAGCTCACGCGCAGACTCGCCCGGCGCCCGGCCCAGGCGACCCCGGCCTCGAGAGAGCTCGTGACGTAGTCGAACGGCTGCGGCAGCTGTACGGCCTCGGTCAGGAAGCTCGCACTGGTGAGCCCGGTGCCGTCGTGCTCCTGGCGGCGAAACTCGCCGAACACCGTCCAGCTGGGACTGGCGAAGTAGCGGGCGAGCAGTGCGACCGTGCGGCGTTCCGATTCGATAGTGACGGGCGCGAGACTCGTGCCGAGCGCGCTCATGCCGGCAGTGCCGCCCGCCGACACCCAGCCTGCCGGCAGCCCCAAGGTCGAGCCGTTGGCCCGGTATGGGGTTGCGCCGGTGTCGTAGAGAATATTGGGCTGGCCGTCGTAGCTCACCCGTAGATCGTAGCGCCCTTCGCGTCCGCCCTCGACGTAGCCGTCGCGCGAGGCGAGCCCCAGGCGCTCGAGGTCGTAGTTCGCGTAGGAGCCATCGTCGTTGCGATACTGCCCGGATGCTGCGGCATCGGCGTACGCGCCGCCGTGATCGATGCCCGTATAGCGCCCAAACGTTGCGTTCGCGCCGCTCGCGCCTAGCACACCGATCTCTGCATCGCCCGAGTAACCTTGCGCGAAGGGGCATTGCGTGCACTTCCAACCGCTCGTGTCCGTGCCGGCCGGGTCGTCGGCCGCCACGGTCGGCAAAGCGAAGGCGGCCGAGATCCCAGCAACCAGCCACGCGTGCTTGGATCGAACGATGAGCTTCATGCTGTGCGCCTACCGCATGAACGCGCGGCCCGACGGATGGTTCGAGCCGTGTATCTGCGAATGACAATTGGTGCAGCCACCGGCGAGCAGAAACGCGCTCGGGGCGCCGCCGCCCGGCAATCCCTGCGGCGTGTTGACCATCGACGGATGGCCCGCGCCCTCGTGGCAGGTCTGGCACAGAAACGGAGGGCGCATCTTGAGGAGCGCAGGCTGCGCCGAGCCGTGCGCATCGTGACAGTTGCTGCAGTCCTCGGCGACCGGCTGGTGCTCCCAGAGAAACGGCCCGCGGTACTCCGCGTGGCAGCTCGTGCAGGTTTCATTGACGGTGTTCCTCACGAGTTGTGCGGGTGCGGTCGAGCCATGCGGCGAATGGCAGGACGTGCAGGCCATCTTCCCCTCACGCAGCGGATGCCGCGACAGCCTATCGAGGTCGGCGTGCTCCGCTTGGTGGCATCCGGTACAGACCTCGATCTGGCCGGTCGCGGTCTGAACTGGATCCTTGGGGCTGTGGAGCCGATGGCAGCTGGCGCAGGCCACGTCGCTTGCGGCATGCGCACTCGACGCCCAGTCGTGCGCCGCGTTCGATTGATGGCAGCCCAAGCATGCGGCGTTTTGCCGGGTTACCGGCGTGGCCGCCTTGGGGCCGAAATCGCGCATGCCCGCCAGCGGGCCCCCGCCCGCGGCCACGTGTGCGCCGCCCGGTCCGTGGCAAGCCTCGCACTGCATTCCACCATGACCAAAGGGCCCGTTCGGATCGTTCGGTCGCGCATGCTTGGTGTGGAAGATGCCCATGACATTGGGGTCGCCGCCATGACAACCCAGGCAGCTGTCCGCTCCCTGCGGGCTGTAGGCCGAGCTGCGCGCCGGCGGCCCGGTGGCACCCGCCGCTGGGGCGGGTGCCTCGTCGGCACCGGCCGCCCAGAGCTGCCCCACCCCAGCCAGGAGCAGGGCCAACGCAGTGACCGCGCTGCGCCTAACCCGGTTCATTCAGCGGCTCAGCGGACGAATGGCCTGTACCGCGATCACGATCACTGGTAGCTCGCGAGTTTGTGGACGACGGCCACATCGGCGATCGCCCCGGCACCGTGACAAATCGCGCAGGTCTCCGTGGAGGCGGGGTTCAACGCGCCGCTGGCCGTCTTGGTGGCGCTGAAGTTGCCGCCGTTCTGCGTCATGTGATTGATGGCGGTCGTATCGGTGTGGCAGCTCGAGCAGACCGCGGAGTTCGGCGAGATGACCACATCATCGGTCAAGATCTGCCGGTTGTTGGCATGAATCGTCGTGCCCTGCATCGCCGTCGTGTCCGGATAGTAGGTCCCGCTGTTGTGGCATGCCTGGCAGTTGCCGAGGCTGGCGTTCGCGGAGCTGGGATACAGCACTTTAAAGGTGGTGACGTTACCGCCGTACGCGCAGATGGTCACACCAGCCGTGCCGTAGGCGTACGCATCCCCGGAGGCATGGATCTTGTGGATCAGGACCTTGAAGTCGATCGGGTTGTCCGGTGTGCCCACGGCGCAGGCGCCCGAAGCGGCCGTGTGCTGGACGATATCCGTGGCGTTGGGATTGTGGCAGGAGGCGCACAGATTGATGTCATCGGTGCGGTTCTCGCCGTGCAAGGTGAGCACCTTGTGGCACGTGTCGCACTTCGCGATGTCAACAATCGCGGTGCGCGACACCGGAGTCGGGTCGGTGATCGCATAGGTGAGGCTGGCGCCCTGCACTCCGAGCTCGGTGGCCGTGGTGCCGGTCACGACCGTATTGGTCATCCCCGAAATGTTGGGCAGCGTGACGACCGCCCGGCCTTCCAGTGAGGCGACACCGGAACCGGTCATGGTGGTCGGGATGGGGATGGTCGCGGGCTTGGTGAACGAGCCGTCCGAGTTCTTGATCATGGTCGGATCGCCGGTCGTGAAGTTGATGACCACGGGCTGATTCGGTGTTCCGGTGTTCGGGCCCGTCGCGCTGTCCGAGCCGATGTTGTTGAAGTCGATGGTATTCCACGCGACGTCGAGATTCAGGCTCGAGCCCGCGGCCTGGAATGGTCCGGTGGTACTGGTGATGTCGTAGGGCGCATTGTTGTTGGTGGGGTCGGTCACCTTGATGGTCGCCACCGGGATCTGGCCGGGCGCCGTATTGGTGATGCTCACCACCGTGTACTGAAATTTCGCGATGGCCGAGTCCACCGGCGTCTGGTGCGCGGCTACCACTTGCAGCGCGCCGTTGTCGATCGTGCTCGAGGGGCCATGACAGGTGGAGCATTGGCTGTCGTTCGCGACGATGTTCGCCGCGCTGTGACCCTGCCCCGTGGTGAAGTTGACATTATCGTGACAGGAGCCGCAGGCCGCCGCGGAGGGCGCGCTCGAGAAGTTACCCGCCTGAGGCGTGAGCACGTCGCTCGTATTGTGGCAGGTCGTGCAGAAGCGCTGGCCCGTACCCGACACCGCCGTGTTGTTGCCGCTGGCATCGCCTTGCGGATACGCCACGGTCGAGTAGTCGCTGATCGCGTTCCCGTAGGCGAAGATGTAGTAGTTGCTCTGGGCGATGCCGGTGCCGGTCACGCTGGGCAGATTCTCGCCCATATGAATCTTGTGGAACATCACCTTGAAATCGAGCGTATTGCCGCTCGAGGGATCGAGCGAGCTCGGGTTGTGGCACATCACGCAGTACTTGACCTCGGTACGCGCGCCGCCATGCCAGGCGAGTACCTGGTGGCAGTTCTTGCAGGTTTGGTCTTCGACGATGTCGTACTGGGTGATGCCCGTGGTGGCGCCGCTCGAGGGTTGGAAGGTATAGACGGGACTGTTCGCCGCGATCGTGGTGCCCGCCACGTTGGTGACGCCGCGTATCTCGAAGCCCACCCGGTGAGTGAGTGTTGGGACATAGGGGACGGCGGGGTCGATCGATAGGTCCTTCGCGAAGGTGTACTGATACGTACCGTCGCCATTGTCGACGAAGGTTCCGGCCGTGCCAGCCTCGACCGTTCCCTGCGGCTGTGGTTTAGTGCCGACGACGGGATCGGTGGGCGTGCCGGCGCTCGTGGGCGCGGGAGTCGCCGTTGTATAGATGTAGTTCTGCCATTGGCTGGACACCAGAGGAGCCGGCGCGGCGGTCTGCGGCGGGACGGCTGCGAGCTGGGTACCCGCCGGCACGAGCCTGGCAATCGCGAGATAGATCTCGGCCGCGGTCAAGCCCGAGAGCGGCTCGCCGCTTTCGTTGACCAGCTGGAATTTCACCACCGGATGTGCGGGCGAGGAAGCGGGCACGGTGACACTGGTGATGGTCGCGGTAATCGACGCCGCGGTGGTCAGCGCCGTCGCGCTCACAGAGCCGGTGGGGCCGGTCGAGCCCGTCGGGCCGGTGGCGCCGGTTGCTCCCGCGGCACCGGCCGGGCCGGTGCTGCCGCTGCATGCCGCCAGTAGCGCTAGCGCGCCGAGCAATCCCGCTGCAATCGCAGTCCGGGGAACCACCCGGCATTTTTTGCGAAACCGGCTTGCACATCCCATCACACAATCTCCGTGGACGATTCCGACGATCGGCATTTATCAATCCGTCCGCGAACCCGCCCGCGAAGGCCGCGCCGCCGATCTTTGGCGAGAACTTAAGCCGCGACCTCGGTGATGTCTGTACGGAATCGCACGGAACGCAAAGCCGGCCGGGGTGTAGCATTTTTTTGTCGCCCGATCGGCTTTCCCTGGGCTCAAAAGGATTGTGCATGATCGCATCGAGAGGTCTTGAGTGAACTCGCCCGAGCCCGTGCGGCGCGGCTTTGGCGCGTGGTTGTGGCGCCGTCCCCGGCGCTGGTTCCTGCTCGGCATACCGGTCGGCGGGCTGCTCGCCTTCATCGTCGGCGTGGTTTTTACGGGAAGCTTCGTCGGCGGTCTCAAGCTCACGGAGACCAATAAGTTCTGCACCTCCTGCCACGAGATGCAGCCGGCTTTCCAGGAACTCACGCAGAGCGTGCACTATTCCAATGAGCTTGGCATTCGAGCGGGCTGCGGCAACTGTCATGTGCCGCCGGGCTTCCTGCCGGGTCTGTGGAGGCACGTTCAGGCGGTCACCGAGCTCTGGGGCCACTTCAGCGGCGAACTCGACACGCCGGCGAAGTACGAGGCTCATCGACTGGAACTCGCACAGAAATTTTGGGCGGAGATGAAGGCGAACGACTCTGCCCAGTGCCGCAGCTGCCATACGCCGAGCGCCATGGCGCTCGCCAAGCAGCCGTCGATGGCCGCCGATTCACATTCCTCGATGGCGAAGAGCGGCATGACCTGCATCGACTGCCACAAGGGTGTGGCGCACACGGCGCCCGCAGGAAGTTGAGGCCGCGAGCTATTGAGGGCTCTGCGGCGCCTGTGCTCGTGAGCGCCCGCTCACATAGCGGCCGAGGATGCGCAGGATTTCGCTGATTCTGAAATTGATCACGCGTCGCGGCCAGAACAGCTCGCGCTTGTCGCACACGGTGGAGATGCTGAAGCGTGTGATCTCTCCCATCAGCGCCTCATCAGCGGGTCCGGGGCGGCCCGCGGCCATCCCTTGGTCGAGCCGGGCGCGCAGCGCGCGGGCCTCGGCGATGCCCTTGGCCACCCCGCGGCCGCGCCGCGCGGAAATGCGGCCGTGCTGCACTTTCAGCTCGTTGAGCCGCTCGGCCGCATCATAGGTTGCATCGACAAGCTCGCGGCGCGTCATCCACTTCGTCTCGTAATTGAGGATGTGCTCCCAGCTGGGCTGGACCAGGAGTTGCCGGTGCTCCTCCAGGGTGCGGGCGAATAGACGGTAGCCGAACCGCTCGGGTTCCTCGAAGCCGCGGCTGCCGGGGTCGATGAAAGGACCCATGGGAGAGATAAAGCAGGAAAGGCGCTTGTCCCCGAGTTGGAACAGATGGCCGCAGTATTCGACGGTCTCGCGCACCGAGGCCCGGGTCTGCGCCGGCAGTCCGATCATGAAGAAGACATCGATGCGCGAGCAGCGCAGGCGGAGCGCTTCCTTGAACAGCGCTTCCATCGCCTCGGTGGTATAGCCGGCCTCGCCCTCCTGCGCGTCGCGCACCGCCTGTTCATGGCTTTCGGGACTGAACTCCATGCTCCAGTGGCGCACCGAGCGGTCGATGTCCGCGAGGAAGGAAGCCGGCGGCAGAGCGAAGAATTCGAACATAATTTCATTGGGAAAATCTGCCTCGCGCAGCCGTTCGAGCACCTCGGCTGCGTGCTCGGGTCCGGCCATGAGCAGATCGCCGATGAGTACGATGGGCGAGTGCGAGAGACGGCTGAAGGCCCGCATGTTGGCCACCAGACTCGCGGGGCTGCGAAAAACCGGTTTCTGCCGCTTCATCAAGTGGGTACAACTGCTGTGCGAGGCGCCGCAGGTGACGCACTCGAAGGCGCAGCCCTTGACGGTGAACACCGTCGTGATGGGATTGCTCCACCAGCCGTTGAAGGGCAGCGTGCTCGCGAGATCGCGGTAGCGCATCACCATCTCCACCATGAGATCGGGGCGCAGATCGACATAGTCCAGACCGGGTGGCACGAAACTGTGAGGATTGATGTGAATCCCGCGCGCGTCCTTCCAGGTGAGATTGGCGATCCGGTCGACGGCCCCGCCGTGCTGCAGCGCCAGCAGCAGCTCGTGCAGCGGCGGCTCGGTGCTCTCGCCGCGCAGCACGTAGTCCACTTGCGGGTATCCGATCAGCTCGCGGTGAAAATAGCTCGACGACAATCCGCCGAAGATCACCGGTACATCCGGATGCAGCTCCTTCACGATGCGCGCGATTTCCAAGGCGCCGTGGGCGTGCGGCATCCAGTGTAGGTCGATGCCCACGGCCATGGGCTTCTGACGCGCGAGGAAGCGAGGCACGTCGAAGCGCCGGCTGTTCATCATGCGCAGCGCCAGATTCACGATGCGAACTTTCAGGCCGCGATCGTGCAGGTAGCTCGACATGGTGAGAAAGCCGAGCGGATACATTTCAAATACGGTCGAGGAGGGGATGAGATCGCTCACCGGACCGTAGAGAATCGCATGCTTGCGGAAATCGTAGACACTGGGCGCGTGCAGCAACAGCAGGTCGACATCGGCGCGCGACGCTCTCATGCGTCCCTCGTCAGCGGTTACAGTTACTGTACGCGAACCCGGATCAGCTCCTCACCGTCTGGATCGACCAGATGAACCGCGCAGGCAAGGCAGGGATCGAAGCTGTGGATCGTGCGCAGGATCTCGAGCGGCTGCTTCGGATCATACAGCGTCTGCCCCTTGAGTGCCGCCTCGTACGGTCCCTCCGTGCCGGCGGCGTCGCGCGGGCCGGCATTCCAGGTGCTCGGTACCACGGCCTGATAGTTCGTGATCCTGCCATTGTCGATCACGATCCAGTGTGCCAGCGCCCCTCGGGGCGCCTCGGTGAATCCCACTCCCTGCGCATGAGCGGGCCAGGTCGAGGGTTCCCAGAGACTCTGATTGAAGGTGCTCACGTCGCCCGCCTTGATGTTCGCCATGAGGGCGTCGAGCCACTGCGGCATCACGTCGGCGAATATCTTGCATTCCAGGGTCCGGGCCGCGGTGCGGCCCATGGTGGAGAACATCGCCTCGAGGGGCAGATCGAGTTGAGCGAGCGCCTTGTGGGCGAGCTCGCGAGTCGGCTCATTGCCGCTGGCGTACAGCATGAGAACCCGCGCGAGCGGTCCCACTTCCATGGCATGGCCCTTCCATCGCGGCGACTTGAGCCAGGAATAGCTGGCGGAGGTGTCCAGGTGATCGTAGGGCGGCTTCGGTCCCGAATAGGCCAATTTGGTCTCGCCGCGGTACGGATGCAGCCCCTCCTCCTTGCCGCCGCTGTAGTCGTACCACGAGTGCGCCACGAACTCTTGAATGTCTGCCTCCGCGTTCAGGTCGACCTCTTCGATGTGGGAGAGGTCGCGGCCGAGAATCGCCCCGCGCGGCACCAGGAAGGTCTTCGGGTCGGCGCTGCCCATGGCCGGGAAATCGCCGTAGGTCATGAAGTTGCCGATGCCCTCGCCGTGGCCGGTCTTGAACCAGTCCTTGTAAAAGGACGCGATCGCCAGCGTGTCCGGCAGGTAGACCTCGTCGACGAAGCTTCGCATCCGCTCGATGATCGTCGCCACCCTCTGCAGGCCGACCGCGTTGACGGCGGTGGTGGCGGTTCCCGGTCCGGTATGAACGCTGATCGCCGAGGGCGCGCCGCCGACCAGGAAGTTCGGGTGCGGGCTCTTGCCGCCGAAGATGGTGTGCAGCTGCGCGACCTCGCGCTGCCAGGCGAGCGCGTCCAGGTAATGCGCCACGGCCATGAGATTCGCCTCCGGCGGCAGCTTGTATCCCGGATGACCCCAGTAGGCGTTCGCGAAAATCCCGAGCTGTCCCGATTCGACCAATTTTTTGACCCGATCCTGCACGTCGGAGAAATAGCCCGGGGAGGAGCGCGCGTAGCTCGAGATCGATTGCGCCAGCGCCGAGGTCGCCTTCGGATCGGCCTTGAGCGCCGACACCACGTCGACCCAGTCGAGCGCATGCAGGTGATAGAAGTGCATGACGTGGTCGTGCACGAATTGCGCGGCGATCATGAGATTGCGGATGAGCTGCGCGTTGGCGGGAATGGTGTATTTCAACGCATCCTCGACCGCGCGGACCGAGGCGATTCCATGGACCAGCGTGCAGACTCCGCAGATGCGCTGGGCGAAGGCCCAGGCGTCGCGCGGATCGCGGCCCTGCAAGATGATTTCGATGCCGCGCACCATGGTGCCCGA
>Ga0182015_10005124_pt1 | contig 13784 bp, 9 predicted proteins | sample 712P3MmetaG_FD_120478 | JGI IMG/M metagenome (GOLD analysis project Ga0182015, IMG submission 120478) | Permafrost microbial communities from Stordalen Mire, Sweden - 712P3M metaG | ecosystem: Environmental > Terrestrial > Soil > Wetlands > Permafrost | place: Sweden: Stordalen | collected...
GGACGAAGCACGCGATCGGAGAAAACGTGCGGATGCGGATTACAGCGCTCGCCTGAAATTGCATTCACCGCTTCTACGTATTCGGAGCCGAGATCGTAGAGCACCTTGCTTACCAGGCCCACGGCCTGATTCTCGCTCATCCCCGGCTTCATGGCGCGATACAGTTCATCGTACGCAGCGTCAACCATCATGGCGGACGTGTTCAGCAAAGTGATTTCGTCGCGAGTCTTGATAAGGCGCGCTTCCGACATGAGCGCCTGCCCATCGACGACTTTGATTCCTTCTTTCTGCAGAGCGAACAGCACCGGCAATTCGATGATGTCGATGCCCACCGGCTCTTTGTGCAGGCCCCGCATTTCCAGCTCGATGCGAATCTTCTTGGCCACATCTTCGGCGCGTCCCATCTCCGGCGTCATAGCTCCGCGCAACATGGAGATGCCGGCGCGCGAGCGCTCCCCGAGCCATGGGCAATGTAGTTGATGGTGCTTGGCGGCCGATCCGAAATCCCACAAGATGGGCTCGTCATTTTGCGGAAGCAGCGTGAAGCGATTCGCCTTGTCCTGCGCCCATGTGCCGATGTGTGTCGCGGTCAGGTACCGGACATTGTTCATGTCGAAGCACAGAAGCGCTCCCATCTCGGACTTGGCTAGAAGTTCCTTGGCGCGCGCCAGCCGTTCGCGGCGCAGTCGATCGAAGTCAACCCGATTTTCCCAATCCACTGCCATCGTTCCGTAAGTGGGTAAGGCCATAGAATTCTCCTGTACTGAGAGGTCAGAGGTGAGAGGTCAGATTGCAGAGGTGACAGCCTTCGAAGCCCGGTTTTTTACCTCTTCAATCTGACCTCTAACCTCCTGACCTCCCTTACCGTCCACAGAGTACGCGGACGGCCTCAAACACGGTCTGCTCGGTCGGCACGGTCACATCTTCCAAAGGCGGAGAGAACGGAATTGGAACGTGCATCGCGCCCATGCGCTTGACCGGAGCATCCAGATCGTAGAATGCGCCCGTGGCGATCACCGACGCAAGTTCGGCGGTAACGCCATAGCGTTCGTAGCCTTCGTCGAGAATGATTGCGCGCGAAGTCTTCTTCGCCGAATCAATCAAAGTCTTTTCGTCGAGCGGCCACATGGTGCGCGGATCAACCACTTCAGCGCTGATCCCAATTTCTTCCAGAAGTGTTGCTGCACCCAGCGCAACTTGCACCATGCTGCTGGTAGCAACCAGGGTTATGTCCTCGCCGACGCGCTTTATGTCAGCTACCCCCAGCGGAACCGTGTAATCGGATGAAGGCACCGGACCTTTGACCTTGTACATCATCTTGTCTTCGAAAAAGACCACCGGATTCTCGTCGCGAATCGCGGCCTTCAGCAATCCTTTGGCATCGTAAGGCGTCGAAGGCAGTATGACCTTCAAGCCCGGGACATGGCAGTACCAGGCATGCAGTGACTGTGAGTGTTGAGCAGCGGAGCGGCGAGTCGCTCCCATGGTGGTGCGCATCACCATCGGCACTCGCCACTTTCCTCCCGACATGTAATGGACTTTGGCAGCCTGGTTCACCATCTGGTCCATGGTCAGCGTGATGAAGTCGCCGAACATGATGTCGACCACGGGACGCATTCCCGTCATGGCCGCGCCCACAGCGAGCCCAGTGAAGCCGGCTTCCGAAATTGGGGTGTCCAGCACCCGGTCTTTGCCAAATTCTTCCAACAAGCCTGAAAGAACCTTGAACGGCGTGCCAGCCTCCGCGACATCTTCGCCCATAATGCAGACGGTGGCATCGCGCCGCATCTCCTCGGCGAGTGCCTCGCGAATCGCCTGCGCGAAGGTAAGTTCGCGATCGCCTTGCGCCTGAACACTGTTTTCAGGCATACACATCCTCGGCCACTTCATCAACTCCGGGATACGGTGCTGCGATCGCGAAATCGACTGCTGCCTTCATCTCAAGCTCAAGCTCGGACTGCACTTGCGCCAGAGAGGTAGGATCGGCGGCGTTCTGCTCCACCAGCCATTTCCCGAAATTCGCGATCGGATCCCGCTCCGTCTTCCACATTTGTTCTTCTTGCTTCGAGCGATAGTATTCGCGGTTGATGTCGCCTACGTGATGTCCGTGATAGCGATACGTATTGCACAGCAGGAAAGCGGGACCGTTGCCGCGACGTGCGCGATCTACCAGACGCTCCGCAATGCCGTGTACTGCGAGCACGTCCTGACCATCAACGCTGGCAGCCTCCAGTCCAAACGCCGTCGCACGCATCAGGATATCTCCGGCAGTGGTCTCCGAATAATGCGTATATTCCGTATAAAGATTGTTCTCGCACACGTAAATTACGGGAAGTTTGAAAAGTTGCGCGAGATTCATCACCTCGTAGAGCACGCCTTGACCAAGCGCGCCTTCTCCGATGAAACATACTGCCACCCGACCGTTCTTCAATTGCCGAGCGGAAAATGCTGCGCCCGTTGCAATGCCGGCGCTGCCGCACACGATCGCGTTCGCTCCCAGATTGCCGGTGGCCGGGTCTGCAATGTGCATGGAACCACCTTTGCCCTTGCAGTACCCGGCCTTTTTCCCCAGCAGTTCGGCGAACATTTTATCGGGGGAGGCTCCCTTCGCCAAACAATGTCCATGACCGCGATGCGTGCTGGTGATGTAGTCAGTGCGTTCGAGCGCTTCGCATACGCCGACCGCGACCGCTTCCTCGCCGATATAAAGATGCGCCAGACCAGGCATCAACGCTCGCGTGTAAAGCTCGTTGACCTGCGCTTCAAATTGGCGGATAGCAACCATCTGCCGGTACATGCGAAGCCACAGCTCGACTTTTGCTGAAGCTTCCTTCGGCTGCGTAATCGTCGTCATTTCTGAACTCCCGACATGCGCGCCAGAACATCGAACACGACGGCGAAATCAAGCTTCTCCCAGCCCATGCCGCGTGCCGCGGTCAGGAACTCATTGCTGATGGCGGTCGTGGGGAGGGGAACATTCAGTTTGCGTCCCAACTCCATCGCCAGCAGCATGTCCTTCTGCATCATGTTGACGTTAAACCAAGCTTCCTCCGGTTGCTGCAACACGAAAGGTCCGCGATACACAATCATTGGTGACGCAATGGCGCTGTGCACCATCACATCGACGGCCACTTCGCGCGCAATTCCACTTTTTTCCGCCAGCAAGACACCTTCGCAGAACGCCAGCATCTGTACCGCTAACTGCAGGTTGACCGCGATCTTCATCGATAACGCCACGCCATTGTCGCCGACATGCGTCACCTTGGGCCCAATATCCAGCAGCAACGGCTTCAGGCGTTCGAACGTTTCTTTGCGACCACCCACCATCACCGAAAGCTTGCCCTGCTGCAGCGTGATGACGCTTCCCGAAACTGGCGCATCGATCATGTCCGCGCCCTTCTCGCGAACTCTTGCGGCCAGTGCGCGACTCGCGTCGGGGCTTACGGTGCTCATGTCGATGTAGAATTTCCCCGCACTGAGCCCAGCGAGTAATCCATCGGGACCTTCTGTTACCCCTGCGAGCGCAGCCGCGTTGGTCACCATGGTGAAGATCACATCCGACGCAACAGCCACGGCCTTGGGAGAGTCGGCGAACTTCATGCCCTTGTCGATCAACCATTGCGCCTTGGAGCGCGTCCGGTTGTATCCGGTGACGGTGTGCCCTTTTTCGAGCAGCCGGGCAACCATGTTCCCGCCCATCACGCCGAGACCGATGAAGCCGAGTTTCGCCATGCGACAGCTCCCCTTTTCGTATGCCTCGGTAATAACAAATTCGGCGCACGCAACGTGCGGTCGAAGATTGAACTATTTCCCGCCCAGAGAAGACGAATCCTCGAGCACCTGCCTGAGGTGAGCCCGCATCGCTTCTCGCGCCGCTTCCGGATCCCGCCCCTCAATCGCAGCCAGAATTCTTTTGTGGTGGAATTGTCCACGCTCCGGTCCCCCGTCCACCCTGAAAATTCGGCTGCGCTGCTCGCGCAAGAGACCAACGATTGAATCGAGGAGCGAAAGAATCAGTGGATTGCCGGCCGCTTCAGCGAGCGCCAAGTGGAAATCGAGATCTGCTTCCACGTACGCGCCTGGATCGTGCAAATTGCGATCCATTACCGCGACCGCCTCCCGCATCGTCGTCAGTAGTTGTTCTTCAATTCGTTCGGCTGCCAATCCGGCGATTTCAGGCTCCAGCACCTGTCGCAGTTCCGCCAGATTCGCCGAGCCTTCCTGCGGGTTGATTCGAATCATCAGATCCAGCGACTGCCGCATTGCCTGGGAGGTTCCATTGGTGACGAAGGTGCCGCGACCCGAATAAGCTTCCACCAAGCCTTTTTCGCGCAAAGTTTTCACCGCCTCGCGCACCGCAGTGCGGCTCACGCCAAAGCTCTGGGCGAGATCGCGCTCGGCCGGAAGTTGGTCGCCCGGTTTGAGTTGGCCCTTCAGAATCGAATCTTCCACTTGCTGTACGATCTGTTCGAAGAGGCGGGACGTTTTTACTGCCCGATAAACCGGCTTAGGCGCCAGCGAATCCACAACATCATTTCTCATCTTGTCCCCTCGCAACGCCACGCGAACTTCGGTGGTAGGGTGGTCCGACCATCATACCATCATGAAATCATTGGATCCACACCGTCTTAATGTTCACGAACTCACGTATCCCGTGTTCCGATAGCTCCCTACCGTGACCTGAATATTTCACCCCGCCGAAAGGCAAGCGTGGATCGGAGGCGACCATCTTATTCAGGAACACCATGCCCGCATCGAGTTCATTGATGAACCGTTCAGTTTCCACAGGATCGTTAGTCCAGGCGCTCGCGCCCAGACCAAAGCGGCTGTCATTGGCAATTCGAATAGCCTGATCAATATCCTTGACGCGAAAAATTGACGCCACCGGACCAAAAAATTCTTCCTTGTAGGCCGGCGAATCCTTCGGAATGTCGGTCAGCACCGTTGGTGCGTAGAAGTTGCCGGGACGGTTCAGCGGATGTCCCCCGGTGACCACGCGCGCTCCGGCAGCCACCGTTTTTTTCACATCGGAATCCAGAGAAGTAACGGCGTCGGCATTAGCCAGCGGGCCGAGTTGCGTGTTCTCGTCGAAGGGGTCACCCACGCGCAGCTCCTGCATCCGTTTGACAAACTTGCGCTCGAATTCTTCGGCTATTTTCTCCGACACGATAAAGCGCTTGGCCGCGATACAGGATTGACCATTGTTCTGAATCCTCGCATCGACAGCGGTCGCGACAGCCGCGTCTAAATCAGCGCTCGGCATCACAATAAAAGGGTCGCTGCCGCCCAGTTCGAGCACGACTTTCTTGACGCGTTTGGCGGCGGAAATTCCTACTTGAATTCCCGCCTGCTCACTACCCGTCAATGTCGCGGCGACGACGCGGGGATCATTCAGGATGCCGTCGACCGGCGCAGAGCCGATCAGCAAGGTCTGAAATACTCCTTCAGCAAAACCGGCGCGACGTAGAATGTCCTCAATTTTCAGTGCGCACTGCGGAACGTTCGAAGCGTGCTTCAGTAGTCCCACATTTCCTGCCATCAGCGCCGGTGCGGCGAAACGAAACACCTGCCAGAAAGGGAAGTTCCACGGCATGATGGCCAGAATGGGCCCGATTGGTAGATAGCGGATGAAACTGCGCTTCGCTCCGGTTTCTACAATTTCGTCGGCGAGAAATTTCCCGGCGTTTTCCGCGTAATAGCGGCATCCGGTGGCACATTTTAAGGCTTCCGCGACGGCGGCCTTCAGAGGCTTGCCCATTTCCAGGGTCATCAGATGGGCGCACTCGTCTTTCTCTTTTTCCAGGATCTCGGCCGCGCGCATTATCTTGGTCGCACGATCGCTAAACGAGGTTTGCCGGTGAGCTCGAAATGCAGAATCCGCCAATTGAAGCTTTCGCTCGATTTGCTCCGCGGTTAGAGGCTCAAAAGTTCTCAGAACCTCGCCATTTGCTGGATTGATGCTCGCTATCGGCATGCTTGGGGTATCCCACTAATTCACTTACGAACAAGGCTCAGCCGCCTCCCGCAGCCAGTGCTGGGGCGGGAACCTTGTAAGTGGTCGGACCACAATACTACTTGACTGGTAGGCCACGTCAAGGCTATATCTTCCAATCGCTCCCAAACTCTGGTTTCGGAAAACGGCCAATCAGATGTCCGGCCAATCAGCTTTCCATCCTCTTTCGAGGATTCGGAGGTCGTGATGCGTTCTTTGTCGAATGTCATTAAGGTCCTGGGCATCGTCTGCATTGCACTCACCCTGGCTATTTCCGCTATTGCTCAAACCACGCTGGGCCGCATCCTCGGTACCATTAGCGACCAGTCCGGCGCCGCAGTTGCGGGAGTCACGGTGGTCATCACCGATGTCCAACGCGGTTTCACTCGCACCGTAACCACCGATGCCTCGGGAGATTACGCCGCCCCCGAGCTGCCACCCGGCGTCTACAAAATTCGCGCTGAAGCCAAGGGTTTCAAGACTGTCGATCGCGTCAACATCGTAGTCGAAGTTGCGCAAGACGTGCGGGTCGACTTCGCTCTGCCCCCCGGACAGGTCACCGAGACCGTGGTGGTCGACGCCGAGGTGCCTCTTGTGAATACCACCACCGCCACTTTGGGCGGCACTCTGAGCAATGCGGAAATCAATGATCTGCCATTGAATGGCCGCAACTATGAAAACTTGCTCCAGTTGCGTCCCGGTGTCGTTCGCTATCCAGGGGGAGGATTCTCGACGACCAGCACGAACGGACTGCGCGCCGAAGACAACGCCTATTTCATTGAGGGTCTGTTCAACAGCGAGCCCTACTCTGGCCAAGCCATCATCAACGGCGCGGGAATTGCTGGCGACTCGGCGACCATTCTGCCCATCGACTCGATTCAGGAATTCAATATTCAACAGATTCCACCGGCCGAATACGGCTGGAAGCCCGGCTCAGTGGTCAATGTGGGTCTCAAGTCTGGAACCAACGGCCTGCATGGAACTGCATTTGCGTTCGGTCGCGACGGCGCCGTGTTTGACGCGCGGAACTATTTCAACAACGTGCCCAACGCAAAGCTGCCGCGTACGCTTGAGCAATATGGCGGCAGCGTTGGCGGACCGATCATCAAGAACAAAGCGTTTTTCTTTGGCGCCTACGAAGGTCAGATGTACGACGTCGCCAATTCATTCGGCGGAATCACCAGCCCCTCGATGGTTACGATGCCGACGAACACTACCTGCCTATTCACTGCTACGGGAGACTGCGCTGACAGCATCCCTGATGTAATCGCCGATCTGCAAGCGGGCGGAGTTACCATCAGTCCAGCCAGCCTGCAGGTTGCGGGATGTGCGCTCTCGGGCACTCCTCCGAATGCAACCGTCAGCTGCAACGGCACCGGTTTCCCGACGAACAACGATCCGACCATCAACATCCCTAACGGATTTAACAACGACGTCGGCGTGAAGAATGCAGTGGGCAAAGTAGATTTCAGCATCAGCCAACACCAAAGCGTCAGTGGCATGTATTTTTTCGGTAACAACACTGGAACCGTGGAGGACTTTCCGGAACTGCAACAAAAATGGCTCTCCGACATTCACACTCGCGCTCAGGTAGCCGGCGGCAATTGGATCTGGACTCCCAATGCACGTTGGGTCAACGAAGCGCGATTCGGCTACAGCCGTCTCTATCAACCGACACTGCCAGGCGATCTGAACGATCCGGCAACGAGTTATGGTCTGGACACGGGCGTCAGCGGGCCGAATACGGGCGGGTTGCCGCGCATCGGGTTCGGCGGCTACTTCTTTCCAGGACTTGGCGGCTTCAAGTGGCCGAAGTTTCAGGGACCGGACGCCGTGATCCAGTTTACGGATCATATTTCGTACACCGCCGGTAAGCATGCGCTGAAATTCGGTGGCGAGTTTCATCACAATCAGGTGACGAATGCGGCCTATGGCAACGCCCGCGGCAGCATTACGTTCCTTGGGGGCAACACACCCGATCCCGAGGATCCCGAAGAGCTTCTAAATACAACGCCGTTGGAGGATTTCTTTTCCGGTGCACCGTTCAAGGCCACGGTCGAGGTTGGTAATCCAACTCTGAACCTGCACAACTGGGCGTACGCGCTCTTCGCTCAAGACGATTGGAGAATCGCGCGCAACCTGACTCTGAATCTGGGTGTGCGCTACGAGTTCAGTTCGGTCCCTGGAGAAAAGTACAACCGTTTAGGAAATTTCGATCCCAATGTCGGGATGGTGCAAGTGCAGACTGGCACCCATCCCATCAGCAGCCTCTACAACCCTGACCACAAAAACTTCAGTCCGCACCTGGGCTTTGCATGGGATACTCGCGGCAACGGCAGGACGGTGCTACGCGCCGGGTTGGGACTGACTTACGAAACGGTGAACTGGCAGTCCTTTATCGCATTTAATAACGCCTTTGGACCGGGAAGCGTTCCGACTGGCGCCATCATCGATGGATCGGGCGATACAGCGGGCGGCAATATCACGACCGGAAACATCACTGTGTTCCCGAATTTTCCCTGGGACAATGGTCCAATCTATGGCGACACCACGACCATCAATTGTTTTAATAGCGCGTGCCCGATTATGAGCGTGGACCGTAACCTCACCACTCCCTACGTGTGGAACTGGACCTTCAGCATGCAACACGCGTTAACTCCCAATCTGACTCTGGAAATGGCTTACGTCGGCAACCACGGCGGAAATCTAACCGGCATTCGCGACATCAATCAGCCGCCGGTCGGATCGGGCTGGGACACAGGTCCCATGGGTGCGCTTACCTTGTGCCTCGCCAGCGCTCCGCTCTATAACAACTGCAATGTTGATCTCAATGGTACCGAGGAAGCCAACCGGCCGTTCGCCACTAAGTTCCCTTACCTGGCCAATATCTTCCAGATGGGAAATATCTATCGCTCCAATTACAACGGTTTGCAGGTGACGCTCAACTCCAGAAACTTCCATGGTCTGAGCGCGGTAGCCGGTTACACCTGGTCGCACTCCCTCGATGACGTGGGCGCGAACTGGGACTTCGGGTACGGATCCGGTCTGCCGCAGAACGCTCACAATCCAGGCGCCGAATATGCCAACAGCGATTTCGACGTTCGCCAACGCTTCACGCTTTCGGTGACCTACGCCATCCCGGGCAGGAAAGGCTTCGCTCAGACCTTGGAGGGTTGGGAACTCACTTCCATCATCAATCTGCAGAGCCCGCAATACTGGGGTCCGATGGATGAGGGCACCGACGCCGCCGGTATAGGATCACTACCCGTCAGTCCCCCGGCCAACAGCCCCATTCGTTGGAATTTCTTCGGAGACCCGAATGATTTTAAATCGGGACCAACGCCAATTCCGCAGTACACGGTAGCGAGCCCCGGCGGCTTGCCATCGGCTTGCACCAGCAAAGCTCTGGCATTGGATGGCGGGAACCCAGGACCTGCTACAGCTGCAGTTAATCTTTTCGGCTGCTATGCCAAAGGCAACTCCGTGATGATCCCGCCCGCTCTCGGACAATTTGGCAACATGGGCCGAAATACGTTCCCGGATTCCGGTTTCAAGAATGTCGACTTTTCGGTGGCGAAGAATTGGCACTTCACCGAGCGCTTCCACGCTCAGTTCCGGGCCGAGTTCTTTAACGTTCTCAACCATCCCAACTTCGCCAATCCGTACGGCGGTCAAAACGGTTTCGGACTCAACGATCCGTCTGCGGCTAGCTTCGGTTGCGGTTGCGCCACTCCCGACGTCGCCGCCGCCAACCCCGTCATCGGTTCCGGCGGCAGCCGCGCAGTTCAGTTGGGAATGAAACTTATTTTTTGACCACTTGTGCAGATGCGCTGAACAAATCGGGGTCGGACGCCTCCGCCGGCCCCGCATTTCTTGAAAACTGGAAAGGGAATTGATCCGTGTCAACACCTATGCTGCAGAAGCGTCTCCCGGCTCGACGGACTATGTCACTGGCTATGCTAGTGGCGTTGATGTTAGTGGCCCCACTCAGCAACTTCTGTTTCTCGCAACAGCGTCCCGAGCGAACCATTGAAGAGATTGAGACCGAGGCCGTTCACCGCGCTGAAGTTGGACAATATCCGCTGATTGGCCTTGATCCAGCCGACATTAAAGACGCCTTTACCTCTATCCGCACTCGCGATAAAGACGAGTGGGCCGCGGGCTTCATGAGAGTGGCGGATCGCTACATGAATGAGGCCAAGGTGCTGGAGAAGACCGACCCCGCAAAAGCAAATGCTGATTACATCCGCGCGTGGCGGCTTTATTCGTTTGGACGCTGGCCGATTCCTGCTTCTCCCGGCAAACAGCGCTCGTATGAAAAAGCCATCGAAGCTTATTTGGCGCATGCGCGCTTCCTCGACCCTCCACTTGAAATCGTAAGGATTCCCTTCGAAGGAAAAGAAATTATCGGCTATTTGCGCTTGCCGAAAAATGCTCAGGGGCCCGTGCCGCTGGTACTCGCAGTCAATGGCCTCGATAGCCGAAAGGAGGATTTGTCCGAGAGTTTCGGCGCGATCCTGCCCTTCGGAGTCGGCTATCTCGCCGTCGACGGTCCGGGTACTGGCCAGAACCCGATTAAGGTCAGTGAGGGCGCGGAACGCGTACTGTCGCGCGTGCTCGATTACATCGCAACTCGGCCCGAGATCGATAAGACCCGGGTTGCCATGCATGGCGTCAGTTGGGGCGCCTATTGGGCGACCAAGATGGCCATTGTGGAGCGTGCTCGATTGAAGGGAGCAAGCGCCCAGTCCCCGCCGATCGATACTTTCTTTCAGAAAGACTTTCTGATGAATTCCTTGATCGGCAATCGCGAATATCTGTTCGATCAGGTGCCGGCGCTGATGGCGATTTTCGATAACGTGACGACTCTCGATCAAATGGCGGAAGTCCTGCCCAAGATGTCGCTCGTCAAGCAAGGACTGCTAGGCAAACCGATGGCGCCCATGCTCATTCTGGCGGGAGTCAAAGATACGCAAGTACCCATCTCCGATATCTACCTGCTCCTTGATCATGGGGATGTTCCGAAAACCGCCTGGATCAATCCGCAAGGCGGTCATCTCGGGCGGCAAGTTGGGGTGTGGCCCGATCCGCGCATCTTCAAAGAAGTGATTATCCCCTGGCTGGTGCGCACGCTTGAACCCGCACCTGCGCAAGTGAGCCATTAATTAATTATTTCAAGTCCTAACGTGGTCTAACGACGAAAACTTAAGGACAACCATCAGCGATGGGTATTTTTCCAGCCGTGCAAGCGGACTCGGCAAACGCCGCTCCAGCATCTACCAAGTTGCCTTTCTACCGCGTCCTCTGGGTGCAGGTACTGGTGGCGATCGCGCTGGCAGTCGTGTTGGGCTATGTGGATCCGGCTCGTGCTATCGCCATGAAGCCGCTCGGTGACGCTTTCATCCGCGTCATTTCGATGATTATTTCTCTGATCATCTTCTGCACCGTAGTCACCGGCATCGCCGGCATGGAAAACCTGAAAAAAGTTGGCCGCATTGGAGGCTTGGCGCTCATTTACTTCGAAGTGGTTTCGACGATTGCATTGCTGATCGGGCTGCTGGTCGGCAACATTGTGCATCCCGGCGCCAACTTTAATGTAAACGTGTCCACGCTGGACGCGAAAGCCGTTGCCGATTACGCGGGACAGGCGAAAGCCCAGAGTGTCACGGAATTCCTAATGCACATCATCCCGACGACAGTGGTCGATGCCTTCGCCAAGGGAGATATTCTGGAAGTGGTTTTCGTGGCGCTGCTATTCGGTTTTGCCTTGTCGGCCGCCGGAGCGCGAGCTGCGCCGCTCGTCGAAATCATCAACTCTCTTACTAATGTCGTATTCGACGTGACCCGCATTCTCATGAAATTCGCTCCCGTCGGAGCTTTCGGTGCGATGGCCTACACCGTCGGCAAATTCGGTCTCGCATCCCTGGGTCCGCTCGTCAAGCTGATCGCAACTTTCTGGCTCACCTCGGCGCTCTTCGTGGTGCTCGTGCTGGGCGCCATCGCATGGGCTGCGAGCTTCAGCATATTTCGCTTTCTGGCTTACATCAAAGAAGAGATTCTGCTCGTGCTGGCGGTGAGCTCATCTGAAATAGCCATCCCGAATTTGATGGCGAAGCTGGAGAAGCTCGGTTGTTCGAAATCTCTGGTGGGCCTGGTGGTTCCGACCGGATTTACTTTTAATACGGACGGCACCAGCTTGTACATGACCATGGCCGCTCTATTCGTGGCACAGGCCACGAACACCCATCTGACCCTGACCCAGCAACTCACAATTCTTGCCGTGGCCGTTCTCACTTCCAAAGGCGCCAGCGGCGTGCAGGGCGCATCTTTTATCGCTCTGGTGGCCACGCTTTCTGTGATCCCAACCATTCCGGTCGCAGGCATGGCATTGATTCTCGGGATTGACCGCTTCCTGAGTATGTTCAGAGCCTTGGTCAATATGATTGGAAACGGCGTGGCAACTCTGGTTCTCGCGCGCTGGGAGGGTGAGTTGGAGGCCGATATGTTACGTCGAAATTTGACGAGACCAGTAGAAGTGGCTGGTTGATTCAAGCGCTACGACATTATGGACGAAGCTGACATCAGGGACGGCTGACCGGCTCGACGAAAAGGCCATTCGGCTCGAAGAAAAGTTCGGGCAGGGTTTGGGCACGATCGCCGAAAATAGCACCAAAAACAGTGCAGTGGCCAATCATCTGCTCGCCGCTGCCGTCCTGCCTAACTGGTGGAAAATGAATGGGTTGGATTATACTGTCCTCATAAAAGAGGGCCCGTAGCTCAAGCGGATAGAGCATCGGATTTCTAATCCGAGGGTTGCAGGTTCGATTCCTGCCGGGCCTACCAGTTCGTGCTATAGCGTTCCCCCGTTCGGGCCATTCCCGCCCTGGCTATCAGAACGTAGAGTCATTCTTGAGCAGACTTCGGGGGAGGGCTGTTCGACGAGCGTCCGATGACTCTAACGAGTCCGGGCGCTTTCGTTTTGCCCGCGAAACCGGCTGGCGCAAACTAACCCGGCGTGAGATCGGACTTAAGCTCCGACTAGGAATTTGGTTTGGGTCTCGGTTTCATCATCTCCCATTCCTTCTCCGTCAACTCCCGTCCCAGCGTCGTGAATTCGCCCGCACCCTGCAGCCACTCGCCGCCATCCATGGTCACGACTTCTCCATTGATGTAGCCGGAGCCGTCGCTCACCAGAAATGCGGCCAGGTTGGCAAACTCTTCGGTCGTGCCGAAGCGGCCCAAAGGAATGCGTTTCTTCGCCTCCTGCTCGAAATCTGGACGCGGCAACAGACGCGAGAACGCTCCCTCGGTTGGAATCGGGCCGGGAGCGATCGCGTTCATGCGAATGCCACGGTCTCCCCACTCGACGGCGAGACTCCGGGTTAGCGCTTGCACGCCCGATTTCGCTACCGCCGATGGGACCACATACGCCGAACCCGTAGTCGTGTAAGTGGTGGTTACGTTGAGCACCACGCCTTTGTGTCGCGCAGCGAGCCAACGCCGTCCGCAGGCAAGCGTAGCGTGCAGAGTGCCCATCAGGACGATGCCAATCACCGACTGAAACGCGCCCAGCGAAAGGTCTTCGGTTCGCGCGAGAAAATTCCCCGCGGCATTGTTCATCAGCGCGTCAAGCGGACCAGCACTCCAGATGGTGTCGATCATTTTCTCGACAGCCGCCGCGTCGCGTACATCGCAGGGATGAGCGTGGATCGTGCCGTTTTTTCCGGACAACGCGCTCTCGCGCAATTCCCGCTCGGTTGCGGCGAGAACCTCCTGCCGCCGTCCGCAGATA
>Ga0182015_10005125_pt1 | contig 13783 bp, 10 predicted proteins | sample 712P3MmetaG_FD_120478 | JGI IMG/M metagenome (GOLD analysis project Ga0182015, IMG submission 120478) | Permafrost microbial communities from Stordalen Mire, Sweden - 712P3M metaG | ecosystem: Environmental > Terrestrial > Soil > Wetlands > Permafrost | place: Sweden: Stordalen | collected...
CTGGGAGTTCTGACCTGACACCATCCTGCCATTGAAACGCGCGGGAGACGTGGCACGGAGATCCGTCGTAGTTGAAACAGAAGTTTCCGTAGCTGTTGCCCGAAAGGCGATAGGGGCGCGTGAGGCGAAATTGTGGATCGTGTCCCGGGTCGTTGTGTTTAGCGCAGTGGCAGGAAGGCTTGCCGCAGCGTCGGGTCACCGCAGTGATGGAGCCGGGTCGCAGATCACCCAAGCGGAGGAACTCTTCCAGGAGCTCGGATCGTTGGGTCTCCAAAGTAGCGAGGTCATCAGACATAAGGGTTTCCTTTCTATAGCGCAACCATTCTGTACGTATAGAGACGCTCAGAATCATGCCATAAAAAAAGGAAACCCGCTAGGTGACCCTTCCATGTCGCCCACCCGGGCGTGTCTATTGACTTGAAAGCATTAGAGAAGAACACAAGGCAACTCGGCCCCCAACCGAACTCGAACCCGATATGCAAACACCGGTTTTCACGTTGTTCGCTTCCGGACAGGGAAGTTCAGTAACGGACATCCGCAGGCGCTTTCGGACGATATATTCCTGGCTCATTGCCGCTTTTCAATGACTTACAGCTTCGCACTTTCGGCATGAAAACTGCGCTGGCTGTGGGATCGAGAGTATTTGAACCGCAGACGCACGAACCTTGAGGGAACAGCGTATGAGCTCTTTGCTTCAGGATGTTCGCTACGCCCTGCGCATGCTGCGCAAGTCGCCAGCCTTTACCGCTGTCGTCGCACTGTCGCTCGCTCTCGGCATCGGCGTAAATACCACGATTTTCAGTTTTGTGAACGCCGTGTTGTTTCGCCCGCCAGCAGTTGAAAAGCCTGGGCAACTGGTTGAGGTCTGGCACCATGTGCGCACCAGGAGCGGATTCAACAGTTATCCGCCCCTCCCTTTTCCCGACTTCGAATACTACCGCAAGAACAACCATGTTTTTTCCGGAATGATTGGTTTTGAATCTGAGTTTGGTTCCGTCGGTTGGAACCGCGGCGAGCAGAGCGAGAACCTGCAGGGACAACTGGTCTCAGGAAATTTTTTTTCCGTGCTCGGAGTGCATGCCGCACTGGGCCGCATGATCGCGCCGGAAGACGACCGAGTGCCGGGAGCCGGCCCCGTGGTGGTACTGAGACACGCGATCTGGCAGCAGAGGTTTGCTTCCGATCCCAATATCGTTGGCAAAGAGCTAACGCTCAACGGACACGACTTCACCGTCATCGGAGTCGCAGCGCGGAAATTTGATGGCATGTTGGTTGGGTTTGCGCCTGACTTCTGGACTCCGATTTCCATGTATCGTCAAATCAAGCCCGCTCAAACCGATCTCCTGGAAACGCGGAACACTTCCTGGCTGATGGCGGCAGGAAGACTGCGGGAGGGAATCACTGCCGCGCAAGCTAACTCGGAATTGGCGCTGCTGGCCCAACAGCTTGCGGTCGAACATCCCGAGACCAATAAAGATCTGACCGCGGTTGTGGTTCCCGCCGACTTTACCCCAGCTCCACTGCGCGGCTTGCTGACCGGAATCTCGGCACTCCTGATGGCAATCGTGGGATTGGTGTTGCTGATCGCCTGTGCCAACGTGGCCAATCTTTCTCTGGCGCAGGCGGTAAGACGGCAAGGTGAACTGGCGGTCCGTTCGGCGCTGGGTGCGCCACGGTGGCGGGTAATGCGGCAGATGCTGACCGAATCGATTCTGCTGGCGTCTATGGGAGGCGCTATCGGCGTGCTGATTGCCATTTGGGGCGCTAAGCTGCTGATGGCCCTGAAGCCTTCATTTCTTCCCATCTCCCTGGATGCTGCCCCTGATTGGCGCGTGCTCGTGTTCACCCTGGGACTCTCCCTCGCCACCGGCGTGATCGTAGGCATTGCACCTGCGCTGCGCTGCACGAACAAGCAACTGGTTACGCGAATAAATCAGGGGACCAATCCTACCAGTTACTCGAAGTCGCGTTTGCGCAACTTCCTGGTGGTGTCGCAAGTTGCTTTCGGTTTGTTACTGCTAATCGTCGCCGGTCTGTGCGTGCGCAGTCTCGTGAACGCCCGTGCAGTTGATCCCGGCTTTGAGACTGATCATGCCCTGACCGCCTCGTTCGATCTCACCACCGCCGGGTACGACCAGCAGCGTGGAGAAGCGCTGGAAAAGCAACTCGTGGATCGGCTGAATTCCCTGCCGGGCGTCAGTTCGGTGGGTTTAGCCGATCATTTGCCTCTGGGAACGCAGACGAGTCAGAGCGAATCCGAAATAAATGGCCGGAAGATCACTTTCGATTTCGCGTCGGTCGGTCCGGGCTATTTTCAGAGTATGGGAATCACGCTCAAGGGTCGTAATTTCAGCCCCCAGGACAATCGATCTGCTCCCGCGGTGGTGGTCGTGAATGAAGCATTCGCCAAGAAGGCCTGGCTCGGTGAAGATCCCGTGGGAAAGACGATTCTCATGCCGGGAGTCGCGGGCAAGGTTCAGATCATCGGTGTCGTAAGGACGGGGAAGTATCGAAGTCTGGGAGAAGACCCGAGGTCCTTCGTTTTTATGAGTCTTCTGCAGAACTACCAACCACGAATGGCCATTGTGGTTCGTACTGGCAGTTCGCCTGGACCTATGGTTGAGACGGTTCGCCGCGAAATGGCCAGTGTCGACCCGGCCCTGGCAGTGCAGGCGCAGACGTTAAAAGAATACATAACGTTCGCTCTGTTTCCCGCGCAAGCAACCGGTGCTATGTTAGGGATATTTGGCCTTCTGGCACTGGCACTTTCCGTTGTCGGCGTTTACGGAATGCTCGCCCACGCTGTCAATCAGCGGACGCGCGAAATTGGAATCCGCACAGCGATGGGCGCCCAAACCAACGATGTGCTCAGGCTGGTGATGATTCAGGGAATAAAGTTGGCAAGCATCGGCATGGCGATCGGACTCACAGCGGCATTCCTTTCCACCCGATTGCTGGCATTCCTGCTCTATGGCGTAAGCGCCACCGATCCACTCACTTTCGCTGGTGTGTCGGCGGTGTTTCTAGGCATCGTTTCGCTGGCGAGTTACATTCCGGCTCGGCGCGCGACCGCAGTGGATCCCATGGTCGCCCTCAGATACGAATAGCACTTCTCCGCAAAGTCCTCTCGACGCTCGCCATTTATCTGTGAATCATCTTCAAAACCGCTCCTACTTCTGGGCGATCCTCCCAACTTTTGATATCGTGCTGCATGCTGCCAGCACCTGCAATTCACGAGGACGGCCTCCGCCCCCAACTCTCCGCCGGACAAATGGCCATGGTGGCCGTCGGAGGCTCCATCGGCACCGGCCTGCTACTCGGTTCGGGCGCAGCCATGGAAATCGCCGGCCCCGCCGCCATTCTCAGCTTCTTGGTCGCAGCCTTGATCAACTGGACTGTCGCCATGGCCCTTGGCGAACTCGCCTGCGCTCATCCCGCCGCCGGCAGTTTCGGTGTCTACGGCGACCTCTACCTCAACTCCTTCGCCGGATTCATCGCCCGCGCCGGCTACTGGATCGGCATCGCCCTCAACATCGGCGCCGAGATGGTCGCCGCCGCCACCTACATGTCCCACTGGCTTCCCGGCGTGCGTTCTTATATTTGGATTGTGATCTTTGCCGCGCTGCTGCTGGTCATCAACCTGCGCAGTGTCGGCTCCTACGGTCGAGCCGAGTTCTGGCTCTCCCTGATCAAGCTCGCCACGATTGCGGCTTTCATCGTGATCGGCGCAACCTTGCTGCTGAGCGGCCGCGTCACTCCGCAGTACAACTCACAAGGCGGATTCTTTCCGAAAGGCCTCTGGTCGCCGCTCGTCGCCATGACCTTCGCCATCTACAGTTTCGGCGGAGTCGAGATGGTCGCAGTCACTACCGGCGAATCCCGCTCTCCCAAAGAAACGCCCCGCGCCGTCTGGCTCACGTTTCTCACTCTCACCTTCGTATACGTCGGCGCCATCGTCGTCCTGCTTGGCGTCATGCCCTGGAATCACGCCGGCGTCAGCGAAAGTCCCTTCGTCACCACCTTCCGCTCCGTAAAGATTCCCCACGCCTCCGCCGTCATGAACTTTGTCGTTCTCACCGCCGCACTCTCCGGCGCCAACGCCGCCCTCTACGTCGGCTCGCGTATGCTGTTCTCCCTCGCCCGCACCGGATGGGCTCCCGCCCGCCTGGGCCGCCTCAATTCCCAAGGCTCGCCACAGTACGCCCTCCTGCTCTCATCCTCCGGAGCTCTCTTCGCCCTTGCGCTAGTCCTCTGGGCCCCGCAGAACGCCTTCCGCTATATCGTCGGTGCCGCCTTTACCGGAATGATCCTGTCGTGGTTAGTCTCCCTGGCCGCCCACATAAGTTTCCGGCACCGTCGCTCGCGGGAAGAACTCGCCGCGCTCTCCCTGCGCTCGCCACTAGGAAAATGGGGATCCATCGTCGGTTTCGCCATGGTCACGATAGCCTTAATCCAAACCTGGCTCTACCCCATCGTGAACCTGTGGAGTGGCCTCACCTGCCTCGCAGTGTTGACGCTGTCCTACGCTCTCTTAAAGCCGCGTCGTCAACCAGGCCCATAGTCCCTATCCATCCTCATCTGGGAACAGCCGCCCCCGGCTGTCCGGCTGACAAAGCCGGACAGCGCATTTCGCCGCCGCCGCAGCAGAACCAGAATCGGAGAGCTCCAGACTAGACCGGACCAAGCCTACCCTCATGGCCGGCACTGTGCCGGCTGCTCTCCCAAATGAGCCAGCAACTGTTTCGCCTTCAAGTAATCAGGATTAAACTCCTGCACTCGTAACACATACTTCCGCGCGTCCTCGCTCTGCCCCGCCGCGCAAAACACCATCGCCAGATTCATCCCTATCGCACTGCGATACGGCACTTTGGCGAACGCTCCCCGCCACAACTCCACCGCCCGCCGCAGATTCCCCGACCGCGCCTCCAATATCCCCAGGTTCGTAGCCGCGTCATTGTCCAGCGGGTCGAGCTGCAACGCCCGCTCATAAAGTTCCCGCGCCTCTTTTTCATGCTCATGTTTCTGTTCCACGAAGCCCAGCGCCGATAGCAGCACTGGATCATCCGTCCGCTCGGTCACCGCCTTGCGCAGATACTGCTCCGCTTCCTGCCCAGCGCCCTCAACATTCCGTTGGGCTAAAGTCTCCCAAGCCAGCGCGAAGTCCCGCGCAGTCGCAAGTGATTCTTCGCTCTTGGGAAAGAACACCAGAGGCGCCCCCGGCGTCCCGCGCACTTGCAGCTGCGGCACCGGCGCGAAATGGGGATACTTCAAAATCCGGTGGTCGGTGCCCTCGGTATGCGCCACATCCTTGCTGGGCAGCGCCGGCATGTGGCACTTCGTACACTCCGGTTTGTCGGGATGATGCTTCGCCGCAAATGCCTCGCCATGACAAGTCAGACATTTGCCGCGGTAGTACGCCGCCTTCTCCTCCGCGTCCGGCTCAGCATGTGGATCGTGACAGCTTCCGCACCACATCTTGTCCCCCGACTTCCGCTGGCACGCGCTCAGCGACAGCGCTTCGAATTGGCTCAGCGCCTCCGCCTTCTGCGGCTGATTTCCGCTGAGCAAGAAATAATGAATGTAGTCCGCCAGCCGCTCGCCCGGCTGAAACCGGTAAAGTTCCTTCCCCGGTTGCTGCGCCGCCACCGTTCCCTCGAAGTGACACTCCATGCAAATCGCGTCACGCCGTTCCGTCGGCAACTTCGCGGGATTGACCATCCTTGAACTCACGTTCGAAGAGTCTGGGCTCGACGAATTTTCCCCATGCCCTTCGCCCAATCCATGACAGCGTTGGCAGGTGATCCCGCCATGCAGAAAGGGCGGTCCTGAAAACTTGTTTTCGGTCCCGGCAACGGGTGGTTGCAGGCCACTACTGTGACAATTCATGCAATCCATCAACGCCGGCAGATTCATGGGAATCTCTCGCGCAGCCGCGTACGCCGGCGTCATCCCCCATCGCCCTTCCTGCGTATACCAGTTGATCGGAGTCTCGAAAAGAAATCCCTGCACCGAAAATAAGTAGCTCCGTCCCTTTCTCCCCGACCCAATGAAATACAGAAGTTCGCGTTGCCCGCGAAATTTCTCACTCTCGCGCTCATAGCTCATCCACACGGTTTGGGTCCGGGTCTCCGACCCGGTTGCGAGGGTACGGGCCGGAGTCTGCCCAGAGGGAAGTTGAAGGGACCCGGACGGGCCGAGCGAAGCTCGGCCCTGCTCGTCCTGCGTGTACACGCGATAGCGTACCCCGGAGGTCTTGTCACTAAACTCCCCCGTAATCACCCCATCGACCGCCAGCCCACTGGCATTCGCCATCACCGTCTTGCTATACGATTTATAAATCTCCGAGTGGCAACTGGAACACGCCTCGCTTCCCGCTTCAACCTTCGCGGTCTTCCGCTGGACGTCGTTGGTCGGCGCGTCCTTCGCGGGCGCGTCCTTCGTCTGCGAAGCACCCACGCCCAGGACGGCCGTCAGCAACAGCTCCGCCACTAGCCTGCCGGTGCGCATATTCGATGTGATTCTATTGGATGTGTATGGGGTGGGCCACGGGGCCGTGGCTGAGCGAAATGATCTGTAGTATCAAACGAGAATGTCGACCGAAAGTTAACTCAGGATCGCGGTCCGCACCGGGCGTCGAACAATGCCGGGCAGCGGAGGCATTTTCGCGCGATCCTTATCAGCCGGCTCCCCGCGCTGGCGGGGCGGTTCTGAATTGTTCTTGATACGGATGGGTTGGTCCTTGGCGACCCCAGTCGCGGCCGACCCGTCCTCATCATGAAGAACCACATTCAACAGTGAACTGTGGACATGCAGGTTGTCCCCAACGTCGTAATTGATAAAGCCCAGCTTCCGGAACCGGTTCATGAAGAAGCTGACCCGCGAGCGCGTCGTCCCTACCATCTCGGCCAAGGTCTCTTGGCTCAATCTGGGCACCGACATTTCCGACACTCCTGCCTTGCCGAACTGCGCCATCAGCAGAAGAACTCGCGCCAGCCGCTTCTCGCTGGAATTGAAAAGTTGATCGACCAGATCATCCTGATATCGGATGTTCCGCTTCAGCAGGTATTTGACAAACATCGCCGACAATTTCGGTTCGTGGCCCATGGCCAGCATCATCGCCTTCTTCTCCACATGCAGAAGAACGCAGTCGGTCATGGCGATTGCCGACGACATGCGTAAGAGCTGCCCCGCAAGCCCACCTTCTCCAAAGAAATCGCCTTCGCTCAAAATACCCAGCGTTGCTTCTTTCCCCGCTTCCGAGACAACACTGAGCTGTACCTTTCCCGCCTGGACAAAGAACAGACCGTCTGTAGAATCGCCCTGCGCGAAGATCGTCTGCCTCTTTTGAAAAGACTGCATATCCCGGCCCTTCCCAATCGTCGAAAGAAAGACGTGAGGACTGAAAAGAGTTTTTTTCTTCGCGCTCGTGATCTGCTTTATCAAAAGACTGTCCTGACCGGGCCATCCCAACGGGATGTCCCCACAGTCAATTATGGGCAACGCCATGAAGTTCCGCTGGTCAATTGTGCTCACAATGAACCAGGAGGCGCGCTGTCAACACGGGTCGCCAGCACGCCGTCAAGCGGCAGTGTCTTGTTCGGTGTGACCGTTAGGTGTGTGTCGCAGACTTGAGCCAAGGCGGCAACGCAATGGACAAACACTTCCCGCCTTCGGCGGCGGGTCTCAAACGTCCTTCAACATCCGTTTGGCGTCGCTCGGCGAGACGCCCGCCAACTTCCAGAAATACCATCCGGAAGGGGGTCCCGCCATCTTGCCCATTGCGATCAAGCAGTCGGCGGGCGGCTTCTGTAACCCGCGTTCCCAGCGAGAAATTACCATCGAGGAGCACTTAAGGTGCTTTCCGAACTCGAACTGATTGAGCCCTACCTTCTCTCGCAACGCTCGAATCCGCCGCGCCCACTCTGGCAGGGGCGCAGCCACGAATTGTCGGGGCCGGGCCATTCCTGCTTGCAGGATACCAAATCGCTCCATATATTACGATGCGCACACCTCAACGGCCGCTCCCTGGGCTGGAGCTGAGGCGTCGCGTTTCAGATTAGAGCTCTCGACAGACTGACGGCCAAGACGTTCGACGCCCTTGGGAATCAGTCCAGCCACAGTTTACCATTTGGGGTAAACAAGTCACGCAAGGCGCAGCGCGGCAAGCGCGGCAGTCCGGCTCCCACCAGTCTCGGCCCGCCCGATCAAACTCGATCAAACAAGACCCTTGATCCCAATTTATGATTTGTGGTAAATGTGATTCGCCGGCGGTCGGAGAACTCTCTGTGCCAGAGAAACAACGAGAACGCTTGGTGGCATTGGCCGTCCAGGTCGCAGTCGAGAGCGACCCCGTGAAATTCCACGCTCTTCTGCTTAAACTTAACAAAATGCTGAATAAGACAATGGCCCCCAGGCGGGGAAACGGGAAACAGTCGGCGGACCAACCCTCTGTTCATTGATGCGTTCTCAGGTGAAACTCTTAGGGCCTCTCCCGCAGAACCTACCCGAAACACTGTACATCCTCGATCCGGGCTTTCTGTTTAACCTTTAATTGGGATGCCGTCGCCTCTAGAGGACCGGGTAAGAGAACTCTGCGCCTTGATCTCTACCACGACCGGAACAGAACAAGACGCAGCCTTCGTGGAACTTCAGTCCGCGCTGACGGCCCTGATCCGCGAAGTTCAGAACATCTCGAAATACAATCTCATCCATTTCCCCTCCGCCATTGAAAAACGAAGGCGTATCAACTAATCCGCCTTCCGCGCTGCTCCCTTTTCACTGCGGCAATGACACCCCTGCGCTGATTTTTGCATTGCTCCCCATTACGAGGTCGGCCTGACGGCGTTGATGATCGTGCAGTTTAAACACCTGATGACTGCCGGGTAGACCCGGGGAATTTCACCCCGAGTCCCCCACAGATCCGGACGTGAACCTCTCGATTCATCCGGCTCGTGCCACCCAGAGAAGGCTGCCGCCTTCCATCAAGACAAGGAGTTCCTCCGGTTTCCCGTTGACTCCACCCTGACGTGGGTGGCCTGCCCCCTTTGCTCCACGGGCATTACCCCGTTTCATCGCTCTTACGAAGCAGTGCGCCCCTGATCGATGCATCGGTACTTTCGGCTTCGTGGGTTCTCCACTTGTGTCTTTTCCCTTCGCATCACCGACCCGGTTCTCAAGTTCCGTACGAAAGCCCAGATAAGAGTCATGCCGCCTATACACCGGACCCCCGCATGGCCAGTAAGTAGGTAACCTTCCATGCTGTTCCCGGGACAAGGTGAAGATCCCGGTTTTGAGTGTCGTCATTCCTGTTTTCGATGCTTCATCAGCGGATCGTTTGCACTCATCTCTCTTATCCACACATGACGTGATCTTCTGTCCCGCCTTTTGACCATAACGTTCACCACCGCGATCTTTGGACCGAAGCAGCTTATGGCAGTTTGAAGCCTCCTCCTACAAGGCGGCTCCGAAGGACCTACCTTCATCTTTCGTACAGCATGACGATTTCTGGTAGTGGGTCAGTATGATTTCCACAGGATCAGCGAGAGAAAGTAAAGGCCAGTGGAAACACCGAGGACCCCAATCATGCGGTAAAACCAAATAGGTTTTGGCGGAATTTGAAGCCTCTTGTAGTACTTCGTTTCACTCATCCTTTTAGCCCCGGCAGGATTGATCAGAGCGTATAGGAATACAACGATCCCGAGACAGACCACGATCAGCGGAGGAGGCCATGAGTTTGTTGCCATGTGAAGCATTTATGCTGATCGCTCTCCGAGTGCTTTCAGGATAAGCCCCTTGTCAATCCGCTTTGTGGCGGACGCCATCTCAGGGAGTAAGCCGCACAATTCTTCGATGCTCCAAACGTGGTCGCTGATCCCCGCTTCCATTGCCGGAGTCACGCGCAAAGTTTGATGCACTCGCGACGAGTGTTATTTCACCTTTGCGCTTCGCTAACCCTATCACCTCCATCAGGTTGGGTAGAGGACTTGCACCTCCTAAGCTGTCGAACATGCTCGGCACACCCAAAAAAGGCGCCGGAAAGCTCCGGCGCCATGGAGTGCTGCACAACCTCGCGAGATGCGTTCAAGCGAGAGCTTCTAACAAAAACGACGAACTCAAAACCCCTATTTGCTCTCCGCCACCGACGGACTCGTGCCAAAGTCCCGGCGATTGTTCACGGCGGTCCGCGCCGCACGTAGATTTGGCTGGTTGGCCGCTGCGGCCCCATAACGCTCCAGCAAGACCGGCGCCATCGTGTTTTCGGCTTCCTTCACGAAGATCATCTTGTTCTCCGAAGCCATGTCAACGCGAACGAAATCCCCCAGCTTCACCTGTCCGGTCGCGACCAGATTGGCCAGCGGAAACACCAGATTGCGCTCAATCGCCCGCTTCAGGTGACGCGCCCCATACCGCGGATCGGTCCCTTCCTTCAGCAGATACCCCTTCACCGCCGCGGTGCAGTTGAATACGAACTGGTTCGTTCCCGCTGCCATCAGCACGCGCTGCTGCACCATGCCGAGTTCTATGTCCAGAATCTGCGCCAGATTTTCATCGCGCAGCGTCTTGAACACCACCGTCTTATCGATCCGGTTCATGAACTCCGGCGTGAACTTGCGCCGCGCCGCTTCCGTCGCGGTCCGCTGAATCTTGTCATCGAACGACTGATCGACTTCCACCGCCTTGGGCGCAAATCCGAAGCCGCCATCCACCAGGCTCGTCATCTCACTGGCGCCCAGATTTGACGTCATAATGATGATGCACTGCGACAGATCCACCCGCCGGTTGTCGCCCAAAGTCAAAGTCGCCTTGTCCAGAATCCCCAGCAACAGCTGCCACAGCGAATCCGACGCCTTCTCGATCTCGTCAAACAACAGAATCGACAGTTTCAGCTTCTCCGTATACCACTGGTTCAAAGCTTCCTGCGTGAGCAGCGGATGCGTCTCCCGATGCCCCAAGTATCCGGGAGGCGATCCGATCAGCTTGGCAATCTCATGCGAATGCTGAAACTCGGCGCAATCAATCTTGATGCAAGCCCGGGCGTCCCCAAACAACGCCTCGGCCATGGCCTCGACCACCCGCGTCTTCCCCGATCCGGTCGGCCCCAGAAACAAAAGATTCCCCACCGGACGCCCCGGCGCGTTCAATCCCGCCAGAAACATCTGATAGATCTCAACGACCTTTTCGACCGCCTGTTCCTGCCCCACAATCCGGCGGCGCAAGGCGCCATCAAACTCTCCAGCATCGTTGCTGCGACGGTTTGGATCGAGCACTGTTGCGAGGTTCGTTCTCATAAAGTCGTTGCCCGGCGTTCCGGACGTTTTCCCTTTCGAGGCCGTTTTCTTCGGCTCTTCTCTAGTTATTACCGATAGCTGTAGGCCTATCTTTAGCCGATGTCTTAATGGCCCATTTCCCGGAATCGCCTTAATCGGTGTCCCGGCCGGAGAGTCCGGTTGCCAAGAGAATAAGCAACCCGCTGGCCACGCCCGAGCCGAATTCCACCCGCTCAGCAACCCCTGCATCCGCCAAGGCTTACCGCCATCCTGCCCTCGATTGACTGCCGAGAATCCTCAACCTCTCGGACCCGAAGAGAAATACTTTGCACCATCTCGGAAAGGAAACCGCACCGCACAGCCAGCCCCGATTCCCATAGTCGCAAGAAGGTTCCCATGGAATAGCCGCCTCGGCTGTCCCGCGACGAACCAGCCGAGCAACCGGAGCAAGGTCCTAGAGATTTTTCCGCAGAGACCGAGCTGCCAGGTCTTTGATTCGATACTCGGAACTCGGAACCAGCTACCCGGTACTTCACCACTACTCAGCCCGCCAACCGTGTTACTCCCCACGTAACTAGCCACCCGCACCACTCCCATCTACTATCATCACGAAGTTTTTCGCGGAGGAACGCTTGCGCCTTTCGTCGGTTCATATCATCACCGGGATTTCGTGTGTCTTCTTCGCCACCGCCGGATTTCGCGTCGCCTCTCACTCTTCTTCCGACTTCACCGCCGAGGCCCAAACCGCCGAACCCTCCGCCGTCACCGCAGCGCAACTGCATGCCGTCAGCGCATCAATACCTGTCAGCACCAAGCCCGCGCCCGGTCCCCTCGCCGCCCCCGGCACGGAAATATACACCGCCAAGCGTGGCGAAGCCATCCCCACGATCGCGCGGCGTTATCTAGGCCGCACTTCTTATCTGACATCCTCCGAACTAGCCGACGCCATCCGCCACAGCAACGGAGATCGCACCGCCAACATTCTGAAAGCCAACGAAAACATCCTCATCCCCGGAATCCTCTCTGCGTCCGTCACCGAGAAGACCATTCCCGTCCCTAAGGACTTTGAAGTCCGCGCCATCTACCTGACCGGCATCATGGCCGCCAGCGATCACGGACTCCGCATCATCCGCCACTGGCGCGAGGTCGGTGGCAACGCCGTAGTCTTCGACATCAAAGACTCCGACGGCAGCGTCAACATTCCCTTCGAGCACCCTCTGCTCGGCCAACATCAGGTCTACATACACGACGTCCCCAAGCTAGTCCGATTCCTGCACCAGCAGAACATGCACGCCATCGCTCGCATCGCCATATTTCGCGACGAGCGCCTGGTCAAGGAGCACCCCGAACTCGCCGTCCAGTCCAGAAGGAACCACCAGGCCTGGCGCGAAAACGGCAAGCTAGTCTGGACCGATCCCTCCCAGCCTAAAGTGCAGGACTACAACATCGCCCTGGCCAAACACGTCGCCCAACTCGGCGCCGACGAAATCCAATTCGACTACGTCCGCTTCCCCGCCGAAGGCGAGCAGAAAGACGCCGCCTTCGCTTACCAATCAGGACAATCAGAAGCCACGCAAGCGGCGGACCAGCCAGACTCAAGTGGAAACGGAGGATGTGGTGATGGCCGCCTCGGCCGTCCCGCCGATGCGAAGCAAGGCGGAACCTCCACAAGTGTCGGAACAACTGATACCCAGCCCGCCGCAGCCGCGAAGCGGCGCAAGAATGCAGCCCACGGCGCAAGCCCTGGGACAGACGGCCAGACACAACCAGCCCCGGGGGGGCGAAAGACAAACAGTGGATGTAAAGTCGCCGCCAAACAAGCTCCCCGAGGCCCGCAGCGCTCCGACGTAATCACCGCTTTCCTTAAGAAGGCCTACGCCGAACTCCACCCCACCGGCGTGCTGCTCTCGCTCGACGTCTTTGGCGTGATGGCCTGGCAGCGCCAGGTTGACCTCTCCCACACCGGACAGGACATCGTCGGCATGGCCCACTACTCGGACGTGCTCAGCCCCATGATCTATCCTTCACACTTCTTCGGCATGGACAACATCGCCCACCCCGGCGACGAGCCCGCCCACTTCATCGGCGAATCCATGGATCGCTTTGAACTCATCACCAAAGGCAGCGGAGTTGTAATTCGTCCCTGGCTGCAAGCCTTCCACTGGCGCACCAAGACCTACTCGCCCGAATACATAAAAATTCAGGTGGAGACCGCTAGAACTAAGGGTGGAGTTGGATTCTTATTCTGGAACGCCGCGAACGACTACTCGAAGCCCTACGAAGCCATGCCCGAAATGAAGTCGGCGAATGCCGCTTCGAAGAGCAATCCTAAATACTTCCGCGGCGACGAACTCCCGACCGCCACGCAGGCAGCGCTAGCGCCCACAAACTAGCAGCACGGCAACCGCCCAGCAAGACCCACGTAGGGACGGACGCATTCGTCCGTCCAGCGGTCCGGAAGTACCGGGCCGCAGCGTTTTGGACTGGAGTCAGCGCTCGCGGTGGAAGAGCGGCGC
>Ga0182015_10005126_pt1 | contig 13782 bp, 12 predicted proteins | sample 712P3MmetaG_FD_120478 | JGI IMG/M metagenome (GOLD analysis project Ga0182015, IMG submission 120478) | Permafrost microbial communities from Stordalen Mire, Sweden - 712P3M metaG | ecosystem: Environmental > Terrestrial > Soil > Wetlands > Permafrost | place: Sweden: Stordalen | collected...
GATGGCACGGTCTCGATGGTGCAGCCGCTGATTTCACCGCTGTATACGGGCCGATCCACGATCGAAGTAATGGATATCCTTCTCTCCGGTTATTTGCGCGGCGGCTATGAAATCGCCCGGGAATTCTGGGCGCAGCAACACGGCCAACCCGATTTCGAATCTATTTGGCGGCAGTCCGTGGAAAAGGGCATCTGGCTGGGAAATTTCAAACCCCAACCGCCGCGACGCCAGACAGGAAATGCCGCCCGCGCGCCCGTGACGGCCGCATCCGCCGAAGGTTTCGAGCTGGTTTTCCGTCCTGATCCCTGCATTTGGGACGGCACTTACACCAACAATGCGTTTCTCCAGGAACTAGCCAAGCCGCTCACGAAACTGACCTGGGACAATGCCGCGCTGATCAGCGCAAACAGTGCCGCGAAGCTAGGGGTGTCCAACGGCGACATGCTGCGAATCTTCAGTTCAGGCAAGACGCTGGAAATCCCCGCATGGATTCTTCCCGGCTTGCCGGATGATACGATTACTCTTTATCTCGGTTACGGCCGCTGGCGATCAGGATCAGTCGGCAACGGCACGGGATTCAACGCTTACGCGCTGCGCACCAAAGAGAATCCCTGGTTTGTAACCGGCGCCACCGTCCAGCGCATCGATGGTAAATACGAACTGGTCGCCACCCATACTCACCAAACCATCGCCGAGCGGCATCTGGGCGATTTGGATTCGGATGTGATCCAACGACCCGGCGACGATCGCATCGACAACCGCAAGCTCGTGCGCGTCGGCACGCTTCAGCAATACATCGACGATCCGAGGTTCGTTAAAAAGCTCGATGAATCCGAAGAGCGGCATCACCTTTCGCTCTATCCCGGCTACGAAAACACCTACAAGGAAAATCTCGCGTGGGGGATGTCCATCGACATGCAGTCGTGCATCGGATGCAACGCCTGCGTGGTCGCCTGCCAGGCTGAAAATAATATTCCTGTCGTCGGCAAGGACCAGGTTTCGCGCGGGCGGGAAATGCACTGGATTCGCGTGGATACTTATTTTGCAGGCAGCCCGGAATCTCCCACGGCCGCGTTTCACCAGCCGGTCCCCTGTCAGCAATGCGAGAACGCGCCGTGCGAGCTTGTCTGCCCGGTGGGCGCGACGGTTCACGATAACGAGGGGATCAACAACATGGTCTACAACCGCTGCGTCGGCACGCGGTATTGCAGCAATAACTGTCCGTACAAGGTTCGGCGATTCAATTTTCTCAATTACACCGACTTGTTCCAATACCCTGGCCGCAGCGATGAGAGCCTCAAGCTTATGCGAAATCCGGAGGTCACCGTCCGCAGCCGCGGAATCATGGAGAAATGCAGCTATTGCATTCAGCGAATCACGGCGACGCGGATCGACATGGAAATCCTCCAGGTGCAGATGGACGACGCGGCGAAATCCGCCGCTGATCCCGCCGAAGCCGAATTAATTCAGCGCCGCAGCGCCGAGCAGCGTCAGAAAAAGCTCGATTCTCTCCAGACCGCATGCCAGCAGGCATGCCCCACGCAGGCGATCGTGTTTGGCAACCTCAATCCGACGGTCGATCCCATCCACGGCTATACGCCGGAATATCTCAGCCCCGTCGCACAGCTTAAGCGGCAGCCGCTCCAATATTCTCTGCTGGCTGACCTGACGACCCAGCCGCGGACAACCTATCTGGCGCGCATCCAAAATCCCAATCCCGCACTGGCGCAGGAGCGATCAAGCACATGAGCGCTCAATCAAGCGAAATTGCCGTCTCCCGCGGCTCACCCGTCCTGGCGGCCGGGCACGATTACTCCACCGTGACCGACAAAATCGCCTCGGTCGTCCTCAATCAAAAATCCGGCTTGCCATGGCAATTCGCTTTTGCCATCGCCCTTCTGCTGGTCATGATCCTCACCACTGCAGTCTCCTACCTTTTTCTTCGCGGCGTAGGAATCTGGGGCGTCGATATTCCCGTCGCCTGGGGATTCGCCATCATCAATTTCGTCTGGTGGATCGGCATCGGACATGCCGGCACTTTCATCAGCGCAATGCTTTACCTGATGCGGCAGGATTGGCGGACCAGCATCAACCGCTTCGCCGAGGCGATGACGCTCTTTGCCGTCGCCTGTGCCGGGATGTTTCCGCTGTTGCATCTCGGCCGGCCGTGGGAATTTTTCTGGCTTTTGCCCTATCCAAATACCATGTGGCTCTGGCCGCAATTCCGCAGCCCGCTGGTCTGGGACGTTTTCGCCGTCAGCACGTACGGGACCATCTCGCTGGTCTTCTGGTATGTGGGGCTGATACCCGACCTGGCGACCCTGCGCGACAAGGCCAAGCCGTCGATTGCGCGCAAACTGTATGGATGGTTCGCCCTCGGCTGGCGCGGATCTGCCCGGCACTGGCAGCGATATCAAATTGCGTATCTCCTTCTGGCGGGACTGGCCGCGCCACTGGTTGTTTCTGTGCACAGCGTCGTCGGCATGGATTTCGCCGCGGCGCAATTGCCGGGCTGGCACAGCACGATTTTCCCTCCCTACTTCGTTGCCGGTGCGATCTTTTCCGGATTCGCCATGGTGCTCACCCTCGCGATCCCCCTGCGCTGGGCTTACGGATTGCAGGATTTCATCACCATCCGCCATCTCGAAAACTGCGCCAAGCTTATGCTCGTTACCGGATTGGTCGTTGCCTATGGTTACGCCGCCGAAGCGTTTTACGGCTGGCTCAGCGGTAATGAATTCGACATGTACATGAACGTCAACCGCGGACTGGGCAATTACCGGGTGACGTATTGGGTGCTCATTTTCTGCAACGTGATCTCTCCGCAGTTTCTCTGGTTCCAGTTCGTTCGCCGCAGCGTGTTTCTGCTATTCATCCTATCGCTGATCGTGCAGCTTGGAATGTGGATGGAACGGTTCGTCATCATCGTGACGAGCCTGCAACGCGATTTCCTGCCGTCGAGCTGGGGAATGTATTATCCAACCCTCTGGGATTACGCGACGCTTTTCGGCACCGTCGGATTCTTCGCGCTCTGCTTCCTTATTTTCGTGCGAATCCTCCCGGCCATCTCAATCTCCGAAATGCGCGAGCTCGTGCACAAGGAGGCGGCTTGAACATCCATCAACCAATGTACGGCCTGATCGCGGAATTCGATTCCGCTGAGCGCGTCGTCGAAGCCGCCCGCAAAACGCGGGAGGCTGGATATATCCGCATCGACGCATTGTCTCCCTTCGCGCTGCCTGAGCTGGACGAAGCGCTTCATCTGCCGAAAAACCGCGTGCCGCTGATCTTCCTCATCGGCGGAATCTGCGGCGGATTGTTCGGGTTCTTCATGCAGGTATATTCTTGCGTTTACAGTTATCCCATCAACGTCGGCGGCAGGCCGCTTTATTCCTGGCCGACGTTTATTCCCATCACGTTCGAGCTTACGATTCTGTCGGCCGGCCTCTGCGGCGCATTTGGCATGTTGATCCTTAACGGCCTGCCTCAGCACTATCACCCGCTCTTCAATGCCCCTCAATTTGATCTTGCCAGCCAGAACAAATTTTTCCTGCTGATAGAGTCCAGCGATTCCAAATTCCAGCTGGATCAGACGCGCGAGTTTCTGGGTTCGCTCGAACCCGTCAGCGTCAGCGAGGTGCCGCGATGATCTTGCGAGCTACGATCATCCGCGCGCTGCTGGTTTTCGCCCTGCCGATGCTGACGGGATGCTGGAAGGAAAACATGGGCTCACAGCCAAAAGCCAAGCCTTTGCAGGAGAGCGACTTTTTTGCCGACGGGACCACCGCCCGCCCTCTCGTGGATGGAACCGTTGCCCGAGGCTATCTGGAGCTGGATTCGCATCTCTATCGCGGATTCGTGGATGGCAAACCAGCGCTGAATTTTCCTGGGCATTACCCGACCGAGACGGATGGACCCTTCCCGACGCGCGGACCGGCGTTAAGATCCATCCTCACGCGCGGCCAGGAACAATTCACGATTTACTGCTCGATGTGCCATGGTGATGCCGGTGATGGCCATGGCATCATCCCCGAACGTGGCTTCTTCCCGCCCCCCACTTATCAACTCGACCGCCTGCGCCAGGCGCCCGTGGGGCACATTTTCGACGTTATCACCAATGGCTACGGCGCGATGTACAGCTATGGCGATCGCATCTCACCGGCCGACCGGTGGACGATCGTCGCCTACATCCGCACATTGCAAATGAGCCAGGCCACGCCCGCGCGCCAGCTTGATGCCCCGGAAATGCAAAAACTGGAGGATGTGCGATGACCTCCGGAACAAAACAGTGGTACGAACTCGCGGATCGATATGCGCTATCCGTCGGCGGAGCATCGCTCCTGCTCTGCATTTTGGCGGGCGTTTGGCCGCCCATGCGCGCCAGCTTCTTCAACGCGTGGCTTTTCGCGTGGCTGTTCTGGCTTGCCGTTTCCCTCGGCTCAATGGCCCTGAGCATGATGCATCATCTCACTGGGGGTGACTGGGGCACGCTGATCCGCCCCATCACCAACTCGGCTGCACAGGTGCTTCCGGTTTTGTTTCTTCTTTTCCTGCCGATCTTTCTGGGCATGTCGATTTTGTTCCCGTGGGCCCGGCCGTTGCAGCTCGTCAGCGATCCCATTCTCATGCACGCGCATGCGTACTTGAATACCCCCTTCTTCTTCCTTCGGTTCCTGCTCTATTTTATCGTCTGGACCGGACTGACCTGGGGCCTGACCCATATCACCGACGCCGGATTATTGCGCCGCATCAGCGCCGGCGGCCTGGTGATTTATGTCCTTCTGATGACGCTCGGCGGCGTGGACTGGATCATGTCGCGCCAGGCGCACTGGGTCAGCAGCATATTCGGCTTCATCATGGTGATTTCACAAACGCTGACCGCCCTCTGCTTTGTGGTCGTAATCCTGCGCGACAGAATCGATCAGCCCCCCATCGCCCGGTTCGCCAAGCCCCAGGACTTCGTCGATCTTGGAAACCTCCTGCTCATGTTCGTCATTCTCTGGGCCTATATGAATTTCGCCCAATACCTCATCACCTGGACCGGCAACGAGCAACCCGATGTCGGCTGGTACGTGCAAAGAAGTTACGGCGGCTGGCGCGTGGTGGCGGGCATCATCATCTTCATCCACTTCCTCCTCCCGTTTTTCCTGCTGCTGATGCGCCCGCTGAAGGCCGACATCCACCGCCTCGGCGCTATCTGCGCGGGCCTGCTTTTACTGCGAATTCTCGATCTTTACTGGAACGTCGGCCCGCAAAAGCAGGCCGATCCGCACGGCGGTTTTGTTCTGTCTCCGTTGGATATTCTCGCGTGGATAGGCATGGGAGGCGTCTGGTACGCGGCGTTTTCCCATTACCTGAAGCGAGCCCCGCTCCTGGCGATTTCCAGCGAGAATCCCGGACCGATTTATGGAACATCCGAAGCATAATCTTCCGGAATCCACCGTGGGCCACGAGCTTCGCGATGCGGCGCCGCGCCCGATCTTCATCTTCGCGCTGTCGCTGCTGGCGGCGCTGGTGGTGATTCAGTGGATTGGCTGGAAATCATTGGTTTTGCTGCAGCAGCATGAGAATGCCCAAAACCAGATCGATTTCCCGGCGAATCCATTGTCGGCGGCAATGCCCGCCGTGCCGCCCGATCCGCGCCTTGAGCCGGAGCCATCTCGTGATGTCCTGCCGCGGGCCGATCTGATCGAAGTAAAAACGCGCGAGCAGGCACTGATCGGCCCCAGCGCCTGGGGCTGGGTGGATTCCTCGCATCAATTTGCCCGCATTCCGCTGCAGAATGCGATCGATCTGGCGGTACAAAACGGTCTGCCGGACGTCCTGCCGGCAACGCAGCCGAGCGCTCCGCCTTCCATGCCGCCGGCCAGCGCGCTACACGGACCCGGAGGTGTTCCATGAAATCGACGATCCTGCTGATTCTTTCGCTGGTGTTGCTCGCCCCCACGCTGACTGCCGCCCAGAACACGCCCGAGGCGAACATCCGGCCCTCCATTCTGAACGGCGTGGGGATCGATCAGAAGATCGGCGCGTTCGTCCCGCCGGATCTTGTTTTCAATGATGAGCATGGCGACGCGGTGCAATTGAGTGGATTCTTCGGCAACCGGCCCATTGTTCTCGTCCTGGTTTATTACCAGTGTCCCATGCTGTGCACGATGGTATTGAACGATCTGCTGCGAACGATGCGCTCGATGCCGGAAAATATCGGCAAAGATTTCGACGTGGTGACTGTCAGCTTCGATCCGCGCGACACGCCGGAACTGGCGCTGCTGAAGAAGAAAACCTATCTGGCCCAATACAACCGCCCCGGCGCCGAAGTCGGCTGGCATTTTCTAACCGGCCATCAAATATCGATCGCCGCGTTAACCGACGCTGTCGGCTTCCGCTACGTCTGGGACCCCAAGTTCCAGGTTTATGCCCACGCCAGCGGGATCATGGTGCTGACGCCGGGCGGGAAAATTTCCCGCTACTTCTTCGGCATCGATTACGCGCCCAAAGACTTGCGCATCGCCCTGACCGAAGCCAACCAGGGACACACCGGCGGGCTCGCCGATGCCGTGCTGCTCTACTGCTTTTGCTATGACCCGGTCACGGGAAAATATGGCTTGGCGATTTCTCATCTGCTCAAAATCGGCGGCGTGCTGACGATGCTGGTCCTCAGCGGTTTCGTGGTCACCATGCTTCGGCGCGAACGCCTGCAAGCCAAACCCACAGCGAGGCTTTGACGTGGATCAGTCGTTCCAATTATTTCCGCACGCAGCCTCGCAAATGGCGTCGCAGGTGGACCACCTAGTCCTCTTTCTGGTCGGCGTCACCGTCTTTTTCTCGCTGCTTATCTTTGGCGCGATCGGCTGGTTCGCAATCCGCTATCGCCGGCGAAGCCCGGGCGAACGCCCGCAGCAAATCCACGGCAGCATCCTCCTCGAACTCACATGGACCATCATTCCCTTCCTGCTGACCATGGTGATGTTCGGCTGGGGCGCGAAGGTTTTCGTGGCCGCCCATAGCCCGCCGGACGATGCGATGGAAATATTCGTCATCGGCAAGCAATGGATGTGGAAGATCCAGCACCCCGAAGGCCGGCGCGAGATCAATACTCTTCACGTTCCCCTCGGCCGGGCCGTGAAGCTGACGCTCACCAGCCAGGATGTGATCCACGATTTCTCCATTCCCGCTTTCCGCATCAAGCAGGATGTTGTTCCGGGTATGTACACCACTGAATGGTTTATTCCAACGCGGATCGGCGAATATCACCTTTTCTGCGATCAATATTGCGGTGCTAAACACGCAGAGATGGCCGGCACGGTCATTGTCACCACCGAAGCGGATTACCAGCGATGGCTGGCGGGAGATCTGACCGCCGTGCCACCGGCCGTCGCGGGCAAAAAATTATTCGAGCTCTATGGCTGCAATACCTGCCACGGCCAATATGGCCCCACGCTGGCGGGATTGTACGGCACACAAGTCGAGGTCATCGACGAACGCGGAATCCGCCGGACCGTTATTGCGGACGAAGCCTATTTGCGGGAATCGATTCTTTATCCCAACGTCAAGCTCGTGGCGGGTTATCCCAATCGAATGCCGAGCTTCAAATCCACGCTCAGCGAGGAGCAATTGCTCGACTTGGTTCAGTACATCAAATCGCTGAGCGGCGCTGCCGCAACCGCGCCGTACAAAGGGCCGCCGCTTGGGCCCGCGACGCAGCCGGGCGGCGCCGAGCCCCGGATCGAAAATCCGCCGTTCGCCAACTACCGGACGAACCAATGAGTTGAATCCCCATGGCAACAATATCTTACATCCCCGAATACGCCGCCCCGGAAACGTATCTTAACACCCGGCACACCGTCGCGTCGTGGCTGCTCACCAAAGACCACAAGCGCATTGCCATTCTCTTCATGGTTTCCATTACGGTCCTTTTCGCCGTCGGTGGTACCGCGGCGGTCATCATGCGACTGCAGCTTTTAACGCCTCATTCCACCCTCGTCGAGGCCGAAACTTACAACAAGCTTTTCACGCTCCATGGCATCGTGATGGTCTTTTTCTTTCTGGTTCCTTCCATTCCGGCCACGCTGGGAAATTTCCTGGTGCCGCTGATGATCGGAGCGCGCGATCTGGCATTCCCACGCATCAACCTCTTAAGCTGGTATCTGTATATCACCGGCGCTTCGCTGACGATCACGTGCCTGATCCTCGGCGGCGCCGATACCGGCTGGACCTTCTACACCCCTTACAGCAGCTCGTTCAGCAATACACACGTCGTGCTTGCCATCACCGGCGTCTTCATTGCCGGATTCAGTTCCATCCTCACCGGCCTGAACTTCATCGTCACGATTCACAAGATGCGATGTCCGGGCATGACCTGGTTCCGCCTGCCGCTGTTCATCTGGTCGATGTACGCGACCAGCATCATCTTCGTGCTCGCCACGCCCGTCCTGGCCATCACGCTGGCCCTGGTGTGCCTTGAGCGAATTCTGGGCGTCGGAATTTTCGATCCGAACCTGGGCGGCGACCCCATCCTTTTTCAGCACCTTTTCTGGTTCTACAGCCATCCCGCGGTTTACATCATGATTCTTCCGGGACTGGGAGTGATCAGCGAACTGGTGACCTGTTACTCGCGCAAGGCTCCGTTCGGATATTCCTTCATCGCCATGGCCAGCCTCGCCATCGCCATTCTCGGCTTTCTTGTCTGGGCGCATCACATGTTCATCGCGGGCATCTCAATCTATGGCGGGATTGTTTTTTCCATCCTCAGCTTCATGGTGGCGATTCCATCCGCCATCAAAGTCTTCAACTGGACGGCCACGCTTTACAAAGGCTCGATCCAGCTTGATACGCCAATGCTGTATGCCCTGGGATTCATCGGCTTATTCACGATCGGCGGTCTGACCGGTCTGTTCCTGGCCACGCTCGGAATCGACATGCACGTTCATGACACCTATTTTGTCATCGCCCATTTCCATTACATCATGGTGGGCGGCGCCGTGATGGCGTATATGGGTGGGCTGCATTTCTGGTGGCCAAAAATAACCGGAAAACTCTATCCCGAATGGTGGGGAAGAATTGCCGCGCTCATTCTTTTTTTCGGATTCAACCTCACTTTTTTCCCGCAATTCCTGCTCGGATACCTTGGCATGCCGCGGCGATATTACGCCTACGCGCCTGAATTCCAGGTTTACAACGTGATGTCCACCGCCGGCGCTTCAATCCTGGCGGTGGGATATCTCTTGCCGCTGGGTTACCTGCTCTGGTCGCTGCGATGGGGAAGGACTGCCGGACCGAATCCTTTCAAAGCGGCCGGGTTGGAATGGACAACCGCTTCCCCGCCGCCACCGGATAATTTCGAGGAAACCCCGGTCGCCGGCGAACCCTACAACTATCACGAAATGGATTTTTCAGATGTCTGATCTTGTCGCCCATCAATTTGACGACCTGGAACAGCAGACCGAGGCCGACACCCTCGGCATGTGGACGTTCCTCGCCACCGAAGTGCTTTTCTTCGGCGGGATGATCTGCGGTTACTGCGTTTACCGCCTTCTCTATTTCCCCGCCTGGCACGAAGGAAGCCTGATCGTCGATAACTTCCGCTGGCTTGGCGTCAGCAGCGGCGCGTGGAACACGGCCGTTTTGCTCACGAGCAGCCTCACCGTCGCGATGGGCGTCCGCGCCGCCAAAATGGGCGACAACCAGTTCCTGGCAAAGATGCTTGTGTTGACCCTCCTCCTGGGCATCGCCTTTCTCGCAATCAAGGCGGCGGAATATACGCACGAATATCACGAAGGCGTCGTGCCCGGGTACAGTTTGTTCCATCCGGACGAGGAGATTTCCGGCGATCTCCGTCAAGCCGCGGCGAATTCGCAAATCGCGGAAAACACCCTTCGGCACGAATTCCAATTGTTCTGGGTTTTCTATTTCTTCATGACCGGCGTTCACGCGCTTCACATGGTCATCGGCGTAGGTTTATTCACCTATCTTCTGATCGAAGCCCGCCGCGGCCGTTTTACGCCGAAAAAACATGCACCCGTCGAAATCATGGGCCTTTACTGGCATTTCGTGGACCTGGTCTGGATTTTCCTCTTGCCTCTTCTTTATCTGGTGCGCTGATATGTCGGAAGAAAAACACAAAATCGAAAGCGTCGGCATTTACCTGCTGATCTATTTCCTGCTTCTGGCGCTATTGATCGCCACCGTCAGTGCCGCCCGCCTCGACATGGGGCCGTGGAATGTCGTCACCGCTCTTGTCATCGCCGTGGCGAAATCGCTCCTGGTGATTCTCTTTTTCATGCATGTCCGCCACAACTCCCGGCTGACCTGGGTCTTTGCCGGCGCGGCATTTGTCTGGCTGACGCTGCTCTTGGGACTGACGCTGAGCGAATACCGGTTTCGTCCTCCGGCGGCGCTTGCACATTCCGTTGCTCAATTGGAACGAACTTCGGATCGTTAGGCGCTTTAATTGTTCCACGTAAGAAACATCCCCACCGAAGCCACCGCCATTACTCCCGTTGCGAGCCATCCGAAAATGCGCAGAAAAGGTGAAGTCGCCGCAAAATTACCCATCACTTTCGGATTGGCCATCATCAGCATCACGACGACCATGATCGGCACCGCCGCGATTCCATTAATCACCGCGCTCCAGAACAGCGCGCGGATCGGTGTAAGATGGGTGTATTTCTGAATGAGAGGGAAATTCATCGCCAGTCCCAGCAGCGTCGCCGCGGCAAGCACGCGGTAAAATCCTTTAGCGGCCAACGGCTTTCGATCGAGGCCCGTGGGCCATTTCATCGCTTCACCGACGGCGTACGCCGCCGATCCGGCAAGGACTGGCACCGCCAGCAAACCGGTCCCGACGATACCAGCGGCGAACAGTGTGAAGGCAAACCGACCCGCCAGCGGACGCAATGCTTCGGCCGCCTGCGCTGCCGTGTCGATCGTGGTCACTCCACTCTTGTTGAGCGTCACAGCCGCCGCCAGGATGATGAAGAACGCGATGAGATTGGAGAGAAACATGCCCGCGTACGTGTCCAGCCGGATACGACCGAATTGTTCGCGAGCCTGCTCCGGCGCGTCGTTCAGCGGGTGATCCATGGGCTTGTCGCGAATCTCTTCGGTTTCCTGGGATGCCTGCCAGAAGAACAGATATGGGCTGATGGTGGTGCCCAGGATAGCAATGAAGGTGGCCCAATAGTTGCCGGATTTGGCGAATCGGGGAATGATCGTCCCATGCAGCGCTCGACCCCATGGCACGTGAACAATCAGGGCGGTCGCCACGTAGCTGAATAACACCGGCGTCAGCCATTTCAGGTAAAGGGAATATTTCGAGTAGGGAACCAAAGTTTGCAAGATCACACACGCACCGGCAAACCCAATGGCGTAAAACAGTGCGTTTCCGCCGACGAGCAGTTGCAGAGCCTCGCCCATCGCGCCGATATCCGCCCCGATGTTGAAGGTGTTTGCCAGTACCAGCAGAAACACCAGCGGATACAGCACCCATACCGGATAGTACCGCCCGATGTTTCCGGCGATTCCCCGGCCGGTGACGCGGCCAATCCTCCCACTAATTTCCTGAATCGCACACATCAACGGATATGAAAAAAGCATCGTCCAAAGGAGTCCAAAACCGAAGGCTGCCCCCGCCTGTGAATAAGTGGCGATGCCGCTGGGATCATCATCTGAGGCGCCCGTAATAAGACCCGGGCCGAGCCACTTCAGCCAGGGCTTTGCCACTTTACTGCGGTGTGTAGCAGCAATTACCGTATCTTTTGACACAACAACCATTTGCATAAGCCAAGCAACCCAGTTTTGCCAAAGCCCTTTACCCATATAGGCTTGAACCCGCCATTTTGTCCATATCCATAATCCGGTCACGCACTTAATCTAGGCTCTGGTTCGGCAACGCCGAGAATGGAGAGCGCAGTGGCAGCTTTAACCGTCTCACAAAAAACAAAGAGTCGGGTACTTCTGGTCGATGACCATCCTCTTTTGCGTCAAGGCATCACCGAACTGGTCAATGGCGAAAGTAATCTCGAAATCTGTGGCGAAGCCGGAAATATTCAGGATGCGTTCACGCTTGCCGGCCAGCTGACGCCCGATCTGATCATCATCGACGTCTCCCTGAGCGGAAATAATGGCATCGAACTGATGAAGAACCTGTCGAGCAAATATCCTTCCATCTCCCTGCTGGCCTATTCGATGCACGATGAAACGATTTATGCCGAGCGGGCGCTTCGCGCCGGCGCCAGGGGTTATGTGATGAAGCAGGCCGACCCGGAGGTGCTGTTGAGCGCCATTCACGAGGTGCTGAGCGGAAAGACGTATCTCAGCAAGCAGATGTCGGAGCACCTGGTGGACAAGCTTGTCGGCGCGGGAGCATCGACCGCTCGGACGGGATCGCCCATCGAGAAACTTTCAGATCGCGAGCTTGAGGTTCTGCAGTTGATGGGCCAGGGGCTGGGCACGTCGCAGATCGCTGACAAGTTGTACCTGAGCGTCAAGACCATCGAAACGTATCGTGAACATCTTAAACAGAAACTGGATCTGGCCACCGGCCAGGAACTGCTGAGGTATGCCATCGAATGGTCTCTCGCGCAGTCGGCCGGCCAGCAAGTCAATCACCCATAGAATTGGACCAAAAAATCTCGGGACTCGAACGATGGAGATTGGCCTTGCCTGAAGAATTGCCTGAGCATCAGATGGGTTCCAGCCAGCCGCCATCCCACCAATTGCTGGAAAAGTTGACGCGCATGGAGGAGACGCAGGCCGCTCTGCGCCAGCGCGAGGCGGAGCTGCGCACGCTTAACGAGACGCTGGAAAAATCCGTCCAGGAGCGGACCGCCGAGGCCGAAGCCCGATCCCGCCAGCTTCAGGCTCTTGCGCTGGCGCTGGCAGACGCCGAATCGCGGGAGCGAAAACGTCTGGCGCAATTGCTGCACGATCATTTCCAGCAGCTTATTTCGGCCGCAAAAATGAAAGCCGGCCTGGCGCGCCGATCCATTACCGACTCCAGGGCGATCGAGGCGCTCAGGCAGACCGAGAATCTTCTGGAAGAAGCGCTCACCGCGTCGCGAACGCTGGCGACGGAACTCAGTCCGCCCGTGCTCAACGACGCCGGGCTGCTTCCCGCGCTGGAATGGCTGTCTCGAAAGATGGAGGCGGACTACGGGCTGCGGGTCAGCGTCCAAAGCGAACCCGCTGCCGAGCCGGAAAGCGAACAGGTGCGCACGCTTCTGTTCGAATGCGCCCGGGAGCTGCTGTTTAATGTCGTCAAACATGCTCAGGCCAGGGAGGCTTCGGTTTCGCTCCGCATGTCCGCCGAAGGTCTGCTCACCATGATAGTCGCCGACCGCGGCCAGGGATTTGACAGCCTTGAACTGAACGCCGAGCGAACCAGGAAGGAAGCCTCCTTCGGCTTGCTGAGCATCCGCGAGCGTTTAAGCTTCATCGGAGGATTGGTGAACGTCAGAAGCGCCGTCGGCGAAGGCACGCGCGTTAAGTTGTCGGTGCCTGTCGGACGTCCCAACAGGCCCGCGAAAACTGAAAGCGATGTCCGTATCGCCAGTTCCGCAGACCGTCCCCCCCTGCCCGCTGTTCTGGGCCGTCCGGCTCGAGTGCTGGTGGCTGACGATCACAAGCTGTTTCGCGAAGGCGTTATTCATCTTTTGTCGCAGGAGCCCGATCTGACGGTAATTGGCGAGGCATCCGATGGTCCCGAGGCCGTGGAGTTCACCCGCAAGCTGAAGCCCGACATTCTTATCCTCGACGTGAGCATGCCTAAATTAAATGGTATCC
>Ga0182015_10005127_pt1 | contig 13779 bp, 16 predicted proteins | sample 712P3MmetaG_FD_120478 | JGI IMG/M metagenome (GOLD analysis project Ga0182015, IMG submission 120478) | Permafrost microbial communities from Stordalen Mire, Sweden - 712P3M metaG | ecosystem: Environmental > Terrestrial > Soil > Wetlands > Permafrost | place: Sweden: Stordalen | collected...
CGATCCTGAGTCGGAAGCGATGAAGGCCCTGGAAGCTTACATCTACTGGTCGAACACCGGTTCGGTGTTGGTTCCCGGCAAGTACTAGTTCGACGCAATACGGCGGGCCCCAGGGCCCGCCGTCCGTTTGCGCGGAAGAGGCGGATTAAGGGGCGACGTTGAGATCATCCTCGGTGCATATCGAGGCTCATTAGATTCCGAAGCAGCCGCGCTGGGTGAGGATGCGATAACGGGGGACGGGGGGTATGGCGGAAACGTTGCAGTTGCGGGGCAGGTTCGCCGGTGTCGATCTCGATCGGTTGGTCGATGAGCAGGTGGTGCGCACCTGGCTATACTGGGGGATGTTCTGGCTCATGATCACGCCGTCGGTTGGCGTGACCATTTCGGGCCTCTTCAACTATCCCGATTATCTCGGCACCGCGCAACTTGGGTTGACTTTCGGCCGGTTGCGGCCGATCCATGTCAACGGCGTGATCATGGGGGCCTTTTCGTCGCTGTTCATCGGCGAATGCTTTTATCTGGTGCCCCGACTCTGCGGCGTTCGCGTGGTCTGGGGGCAGTTGGGCGTGCCGGCAGCCTGGGTGTGGAATCTAGCCCTCATGGCCGGTCTCATCGGAATAGGGGTGGGCGACAATCACGGGCTCGAGGCAGGCGAGCTGCCGCTGTATTCCGAAATCCCGCTTTTCATCGTATGCGCGGCGACCACCTACGTGTTCCTTGCCACCATCGCGCGGCGCCTCGAGTCACAGCTCTACGTCGCGCTCTGGTATCTCATCGGTGCCTTCGTATGGACGACGATGAATCTTGTTCTAGGCAGCTTTATTCTGCCTTACACGATTTCAGGCATCAACAGCGCGGGATTCCACGGTCTCTATATCCACTATATTGTCGGCTTGTGGATTACGCCGGCCGGCTACGTGCTCATCTACTATTACCTGCCCGTCAGCGTGCGCAATCCGCTCTACGCGCATAAGCTTTCGCTCGTCGGCTTCTGGGCCCTCGCCCTGTTCTATCCGTTCGTCGGTATCCATCATTATCTCTACAGTCCGATCGCCGATTGGGCCGAGACGATCGCGATTGTCACGTCCATGCTGCTAATCATTCCAGTGTGGACCGTGCTCGTGAACTTCTTCGGAACGGTGAAGGGCAAGTGGGAGGGCTTCGGGAGGAATCTCCCGGCGAAGTTCCTGATCATGGGCGCGCTCATGTATCTTGCCGGCTGCTTTCAGGGCTCGCTCGAAGCGTTGCGCGTGATCCAGCAACCCACCCATTTCTCCGACTTTGTCATCTCGCACTCCCATCTCACCGTGTTCGGAACGTTCGTGGTCTGGGCGATAGGTGGTCTGGTCTATACTTGGCCCCGGCTGTTCGGGCGCGAGCTGTGGTCGTGGACGATGGGGAACTGGTCGTTCTGGCTGATCGCCGTGGGCATCACAACGATGGGCCTGGTGCTGACCGCCGCAGGTCTGCAGCAGGGCTTCGAATGGATGAACGGCACCGAGTGGGTCGACACCATCGTGCACATGAGGCCCTATTGGGTGGTGCGGACATTGTCGGGCATCAGCATGGATATCGGCATGTCCCTGCTTGTGATCAATTTGATGATGACAGCGCTCACCCGCCCGAGCGAAGCGAGAGAACCTATCCGTAGTGGTATGAACCCGATTCCTGCGGGAGGGCCGGCCGAATGACCGCGCGCTTTGTTGCTCTGGTCGCCGGCGTCCTTTTCTTCTTTCTCGCCGTTTTCACCCAGGGCATCCTGACCTTGATCGAACCATCGGCGCGAACCGCCGACGTAACCGCGGTGGTGCGCACCGATCTGGGCCAGCTCAAATGGATGGCGACCGAGGCCACCGACTACACGCCGCTGCAACAGCGCGGGCGGCGCGTGTACCTGCGCGAGGGCTGCTGGTACTGCCATTCCCAGTACGTTCGTCCGGTGACCGGCGAGACGCGCCGCTGGGGTCCCGTGAGCGAGGCCGGCGAATACACGTTCGACGTGCCGCATCTGTTCGGCACCCGGCGGATCGGGCCGGACCTGACGCGGGTCGGGCTCAAATACGGCGACGAATGGCATTATGCCCATTTCTGGAATGCGCGCATGCTTTCCGCGGATTCGATCATGGCGCCGTTCGAGGGCCTGTTCAATGCGCCCGAGCGGCGGGTCAAGATCGTCGACGACGGGGCCGGCAATAAGACCCTGGAGAAGACGCCGCTCACCCAGGCGCTGTTCGACTTCGGCAGCAAGGACCAGTTGAAGTTGACGCCGAACTCGGACGGCCTGCTGTTCGTCCCGCTGCAGGCGCACGGCAAGTTCCCGCTTATCTGGACGCCCAACAAGGAATATACCGGCGACACCGTCAGGATCGCCGCCGAAACCGACGATCTCCACGACCTCATCGCCTATGTCCAGAAGCTCGGCATGAACCGGGGCAAGTGGCGCGACCTGTTCGAGCCGCAGCAGATCGAGGTCACCGACGTCACCATGCCGCGCTCGGCCGAATGGATCGCCTACGGCAAGGAGGTCTACGAGCGGCGGTGCGTCGGCTGCCACGGCGACAAAGGCGACGGTAACGGGCCCGCCGCAACCTTCTTGTACAACCAGCGCCCGCGGAACTTCAGCGCCGGCGTCTTCAAATTCAGGCTGAGTCAGAAGCCGGTGCCGACCGATGGCGACCTGCTGCGGACCATCACCCGCGGCGTACGCGGCACGGCGATGCCGGCCTGGTATGAGCTGCCGCTGAACGATCGTCTCGCCGTCATCCAGTACATCAAGTATGTGCTGGCGGTGGACCACAGCGATCAAGCGAAGCCTTATGCTTATTTCACTGAGGAACCGCCCGGCCAGCCGCTGTACATTGGAAAGCCGCCGGCGCCCTCGCAGGAGATCGTCGCGCACGGCAAGGACGTATGGCAGAATGCCAAATGCTGGGAGTGCCATGGCCAAACCGGCAAGGGCGATGGCGAAAAGGCTGCGGGGCTGAAGGACGATTTCGGCTTCCCGATCCGACCCGCGGATCTCACCAGCGGTCAGTTCAAGTCGGGTCCGGCGGCGGAGGATATCTTCAGAACCATGAGCACCGGGTTGAGCGGCAGTCCAATGCCTTCCTTTAGGGACTCGCTATCGGAGCAGGATCGTTGGGCGCTTGCGTACTACGTCCTCGCGCTCTCAGCCTTCAAGGACCCGCTGACAGGAGAACCGCTGCAGATCTCGTCCGCGGACCGCACCGCGCTGGACGATCCCAAGTTAGTGGCAGACACCCCGGACGAGGCCTACACTGCGGCAGGGAAACCGAAGCGCACCTCCGCGGCATCCGACACGGAATCGGCGGAGCCCAGGCATGCGCTCGTTCACGCCGGTGGCGATGCTGTCCCACGGAGGAACAACTGAGTGTCATGACGAATTATGATTTTGAGGTCATCGGACCCTACGCGGTCTCCTTGCTGATGAGCATCGGTGCGGTAAGCGTCTTCATCTGGGCCGTTCTCTCTGGCGCCTTCAACGGTGCCGACGAGGCGGCGCTGCGATTCTATCACAGAGAGGTGGACAATGACGGACCGCCAACGCAGTGACCCGAATGCCCCGGTGCATTCCGAGCACCACGAAATGGAGGAATATGCCGGCGGCTATATTCAGGCGCGGGTCGGGTACTTCCCGGCATGGCTGTTGGCCGTCTACGCGGTGCTTTTCCTCTGGGCGTTCTATTATGTCTACACGTACTGGGGCGGGCTGGGGCCGGGACGACCATATTGGTGAAGCACCGCAATTGCCGGTCCAACTGATGAGTTCAACGACACGCGAAAACGCTGGACGAGCCTAGGAAGAGGTGGCGGAAATGCTTGCAGCCAGGATTGTGTTAGCGGTGGCGGCTTTGAATCTCCTCTTCCTGGCGTCCGAACTCGGGCTGAACGTGTTCCGAGCCTACTTTGGCTGAAGAGGAGAGAGCATGCTGGCCAACACCGCCTTCTCGCTCGCCCAAGCGAGCCCGAGCCAAATGATCGCCTTCTTCGGCGGCGCGGTGGCTCACACCGCGTTCTTCGTCTGGGTCGTCTACCTCGTGAGAGCGTAGGCTGGCGGATCTTCCGCAACTGGGCGAGCGACACTCGGGCAGGGCGATCTGCTATGATCTATTATCTGGTTGTGTTCGTCGCGGGCTTTGCCGGCAGCTTTCATTGCATCGGCATGTGCGGCGGCTTTGCGTGCGCGCTCGGCCGCGATCCGCGCGGGCACGGCACAACCATACTGCGGCACCTGCTCTATAACTCCGGCCGCTTGACGACCTACTGCTTTCTTGGCGTGCTGGCGGGTGCGCTGGGGGAGGTGGTGTGCACGCGGCAGGGAGCCACGGTCACGCTGCTCGGCGGCTCGCTCGACGCGGCCGAGCGTGTCCTCGCGATCGTCGCTGGGCTGCTCATGATCGCGATGGCGTTGCAGTTTTTCGGCGTGCTTCAGGCGTTTCATCGCCTTGCGATTGGCTTCGGCAGCAGCACCTTCGCGCTGTCGCTGCGCAGCTTGCTGACGACCCGCAGCCGCGCGGCACCGCTCGCTTTTGGGGTGTTCAACGGCTTCCTCCCGTGTCCGCTGGTTTATGCCTTTGCGGCCGAAGCGGTGAGCACCGGCCAAGCGCTCCCAGGGTTCCTCACCATGGCGTCGTTCGGACTGGGAACGTTCCCTGCGATGTTGATGATGGGCGGCGTCGGGCGGGTTCTTGCGCCGGCGTGGCGGCAGCGTGGCGTAAGGTTGGCCGGGGGCGGCATCCTCGTCCTGGGCCTCATCACGCTCGGCCGTGGATTGCTGCCTTTGGGTGCACACATGTCGCACGGCTTGTTGGGAGGGCACCCCATATGACCGCGTCGGGCGGGAGCTTGTGCCGCCATTGTTTGCTCCCTGTGGGCCGACGCGCCCTGCAGCAAAGTGTCAACGGCGAAAGCTGCGCGTTCTGCTGCTACGGCTGCTCGATCGCTTTCCAGGTGAAGAACGGCAAGACCGAAGAATGGGAAGCCGCCTGGCTTCTGATCCGACTCGGCGTGGGCGGTTTTCTGTCCATGAACATCATGCTGTTCAGCCTGCTCATTTATGGCGGCGTCTTCACTGGCGCCGATGCCAGGGTGCTTCCATTCATCGACATCCTGCTCCTGGTTCTGGCGACCCCCGCGGTGGTGATCCTCGGCGGTCCCTTTTTGCGCGAGACTTTGCTTGAAGGCGCTTGCGGCCGTGTGACCTCGTCGGCGTTGATCGTACTCGGTGTCGGCGCGGCCTACATCTATTCAACCTTGGCCGCCATCGAGGGCAGCGCCCAGGTCTATTTCGACACTGCCACCATGGTGCTGATGCTGTTCACGCTCGGCCGCTATCTGGAGGCGGCCGGACGGGCTCGGGCGGCGCGTGATCTCGAGCCGCTGTTGGCGGCCGAACGCGAAAATGTCGTCGTGGTGGAGAATGGGACGGAGATTCGACGCCCGGTGCGCGAGGTCGTTGCTGGCACGCTGGTACGAGTGCGGCCGGGAGAACGCATCGCGGTGGACGGCGTCATTGTCGAGGGCGCATCCCACGCCGATGAAGCGGTCATAACCGGCGAGAGCCGGCCGGTCGAAAAGGACCTTGGTTCGGCGGCGATTGCCGGCAGTATCAATATGGAGGGGCTATTGTTGATCCGCAGCAGCGGCAGCGGAACCGCCACGCGGTGGGCGCAGATCTGCCGGTCGGTGCGCGATGCGCTGATGCGGCGCAGTCCGATCCAGCGCCTGGCCGACCGAGCGGTCGCCGCCGCCGTGCCGGGGGTCCTGTTGCTCGGCGGCCTGACCGTGACTTATTGGGCGCACTGGCTGCCGCTCGACCGCGCCATGCTGATGGGCGTCGCGGTTCTGGTAGTCGCCTGTCCGTGCGCCGTCGGCCTCGCTGCGCCGCTGGCGACATCGCTCGGTATCGGGCGGCTGGCGCGCCACGGCTGCCTCATTCGCGACGCCGGCGCGCTCGAGGAATTGGCGCGCGTCCGGGTGGTTGCTTTCGACAAGACCGGCACGCTGACATTGGGAAAGGCACGGGTCGTCGCGATCGAGACCGACGGCGCCCCAACCAGCGAAGTGCTGGCGCTGGCCGCCGGGCTGGAACGCTATTCCGAACATGGCCTGGGCCGTGCCGTCGTTGGCGCTGCGGCCGAGCGTGGCATTGAATCTGTGCGCGTGAGGGACGTTCGCGCCGTGCCCGGACGCGGCATCGTCGGGCGCAGCGACGGAGGAACGGTGGCCGCCGGGAATCGCGCTTTGATGCGCGATCTGAGCTTCACCGTCGCGCCCGGATTGACCGAGCAGGGGTGGTCCGCGGAGGCGAGCGGTCATTCGGTGATCTATGTCGGCTGGGGCGAGCGGGCTCGCGCCGTAATCGCGCTCGACGATTCGCCAATTCCCGAAGCGCGGGCGACGATCGCCGCGCTGCGCGCCCGTGGCCTGCGCACAGCGGTGCTGACCGGGGACCTTGCGCCGGCGGCGCATCGGGTCGCGGCCGCCTTGGGGATCGAGGACGTGCGCGCCGGACTGACCCCGGAAGACAAGCGGATCGCACTCGATTGGCATCGCCGGTCCCGCGACGTGGTCGCAATGGTCGGCGACGGCCTCAACGACGGACCGGTCCTTGTCGAGGCAGACGTCGGCATCGCTGTTGGCACCGCGACCGATCTCGCCCGCGAGACCGCCGCGGTGGTGTTGCCCGTCGGCGGCCTGTGGCTGTTGCCGTGGATCATCGACGTGGCCCGCGCGGTTCGGACTACCGTGCGTACCAATCTGCTCTGGGCCTTCGGCTACAATCTCGTGGCCCTGACGCTGGCGGCGCTCGGCATGTTGCAACCGATCATCGCCGCCGCCGTCATGGCCGGCTCGAGCATTCTCGTGGTCTTGAACTCGCTGCGGCTGGAGCGACTGCCGGATCCCGTTTCGTCACCGCTTCCGGAGCGAGCGTCGGCCGCCGAGAGTTCAAGGAGCGACATCAGCTTTCCGGCGGCGCTCGGGCCCGCGATCGAGCGGGGCTGAACAAGCCCTTATCACCCGAAAACGTCGTTGATGAATGCGGCGTACCAGCCGTCTGCCTGGTGCGCCGCTTGGCGCCGCGCCTCGCCGCTTTCGCCCAGCGGACTAAAGAAGATGTCGGTGATCTTGATCGACCCGGCCTGGGGTTTGAAGACGATGGCGTCACTCACCGCGTCGTTGGGCGCAAGAAGCGTGAAACACGTGTTGAACAAGTGAGGCGCAATCTGGTCGGACCCGGTCAATGCCGCAGCGATAGCGAAGGCACACGCCTTGGCTTGGCTATTGGCAACGAAAGCTGACTTCGGCATGTCTCCGGCGCTGGTCGCATCACCGATGACGTGAATGCCGGGCTGTAGCTTCGATTCAAATGTCATTGGATCGATCGGGCACCAACCCGATTGATCCGCTAGGCCCGCCCGTTGCGCCAACTCGCCGGCGACTTGCGCAGGGATGATATTGGCGACGCTGGCATTGAAGGTCTCGCCCGCAGTCCTAATCGCGCGGGTCTTCACATCGACCGATTTGATGCCGCCAGTGAACTGGCCCGGCAGCCACTCGATCATTCCCGGATAATGGCGGTTCCAGCCGTCCTCGAAAAGATCCTGTTCGAAGAACGTGTCCTTCGCATCGAGGATGAGGATCTTCGCCCGCGGCTTGAACTGCTTGAAATAGTAAGCGACCAGCGAAGCGCGCTCGTAGGGGCCCGGCGGGCAGCGGAACGGATCCGGCGGGGCGACGATGACGAAGACGCCGCCGTCCTCCATGCTTTCGAGTTGCCGTCGCAACAACTCAGTCTGTGGTCCGGCATTCCACGCGTGCGGGATGATCTGCGTTGCGGCTTCGTCATAACCTTCTATGACGCCGTATTTGAAGGCGATGCCCGGTGCGACGACGGCGCGGTCGTAAGAAAGCTTGGCGCCGCCTGCAAGCGCAACCTTCTTCGCTACCGGATCAATCGCCGCCGCCGTGTCGTGGATGACTTTGATGCCGTATTGTCGCGCCAGCGTCTCATAATCATGGGTGAGCGATTCCAGCGAGCGAACGCCGGCAAGATAGAGGTTGCTGAAGAAGCAGGTTGTATATAGCTGTTTCGGCTCGATCAATGTCACATCGAGCGTTGCGGTGCTCGTAGCCAAATATTTGGCGACCGTGGCGCCGCCGATGCCGCCCCCGATCACGACGACCCGCGCCTTGGTTTGGCTACTCGCCGCCCGTGCGCCGAGCGCCGCCACAAGGCTCGCGCCGGCAAAGCCGCTGAACTTGCGACGCGTCCATGTCATTACCGCTTGGTCTCCTTTGGTTGCGCGGCGAGATATTCAGCCAGGGCCGCGATCTCAGCGTCACTGAATGAAAGGGCTACTGCGTGCATGATTGAGCTCGAACGCGCGCCCGACCTGAAGTCCGCCATCGCGCCGATAAACTTCTCCGTGTCCATTCCAACGATCGACGGGATGCCCTTGTCGCGGCCGTCAAGCCGATGGCAGGCCGCGCAAGTTGCGGCGAGCTCGGCGCCGCGTTCGCTGTCCGCTGCCATGCCACGATTCGCGCTGAGAATGGTCAGGCTTACCGCGATCGCGAGCGCAATGGACCGTGAAGCCGTCATCAAGCGACAACGAGCTGGTGTGCCAACGAGTAGACGGCGCCGCCGTCCTCTCGCCAGACGAACTCAAGCCGACCGGTCTCCGTCGCGCGCAGATAGAACTCGAAATAGGGGTTGGCGGAAATGGCCTCGTGCAAATCGGCAACGAACACGTCCACGCCGTTATAACGGCAGACAAACTTGTTGATGATCAGACGCGGGATGACGTTGCCTTCGCCGTCTTTGCGCAGGCCGGTCTCCATCTGATGACTGATCAGCGCTTTGACCTGAAAGACTTCACCCTTCGTCGCAGAGCTCGGCACCTGTACGTGTGGCATCGGGGCGACCATTTTCTCCCTCACTCTCAAAAGTGTCAGGCGCAGCCGTTGGTAGCAACGTCGACCCAGGTCTTGGTCATCAACAGCGTGCCGTCGCTCAGCTCGGCAAAAGCCAGGACAAATTGCGGCTCGGCTAAGCGGATCCGCGTCGAAAGCCGAGGTTGGCTGCGCTCGAAATGAAAGGTAGCGACTTCGATGAGCGGATTGCGTGGCGCCACTATGCGGATATATCGCACATGGTCGTCCTCAGTCATCGGGCTGTCGATGTCGAGACTAAGCGGCACGGTGTAACCGTTCGGAAAACTGCGCGGCATCACGAGGTGAAGGCTATCCGACTCGATCGGCGTCTTTCCGGTCAGGCGCTTAATCAGTGCTACCGCATCGTCGGCATCCTCATTCGCGTTTGCCGGCGAGACCATGATCTCGGTTGCAAATCCAACGACGCTGGTCAAGAAAAACTCACGCCGCGTCAGTCCTCTTGCCGGGCTCACCTCAAGCATAAAGTCTTCTCCAGATTCGATTTAAATATTGTGGCATCAATGGCTTACCAGTGCCCCGCCTCAATCGTCCGTTAGGCTGCTCGTGGCAGCATCTCGACAGCGGATGGGATCGGCTCAGAAGTCGATGTCGTCTCCATGCGGCGGGTGGGGATGCCCTTCTGGATGCATGTTCTCACGCGGTTCTTCAGCGACCATCGCTTCGGTAGTGATCAGCAGCCCCGCGATTGAGGCCGCGCCCTGCAGAGCGGTGCGAACAACTTTGGTTGGATCGATGACGCCTTTGGTCAGCAGATTGCCGAATTCGCCGGTCTGGGCGTCGAAGCCGTAAGCATAGCTGTCATTGCCCAGGATTTTGCCGACCACGATGGATCCATCCTCGCCCGCATTGATTGCAATTTGGCGCGCCGGCCAGCTCAGTGTCTTCCTGACGATCTCGATTCCGTGCCGCTGGTCCTCGTTCTCGCCCTTAAGTTTCTCGATCGCCTTGGTCGCGCGTAGCAGGGCGACCCCGCCACCGGGCAAAATGCCTTCATCGACTGCGGCGCGGGTCGCATGTACGGCGTCGTCGACGCGGTCTTTGCGCTCCCGGACCTCGACCTCGGTGGCGCCGCCGACGCGGATGATCGCGATGCCGCTGGCGAGCTTGGCGAGCCGCTCCTGCAGCTGTTCAAGGTCATAATCGGAGACGGTCTGCGCGATCTGCGCCTTAAGCTCATCAATGCGCGCCTTGATGTCGCTCTTCGCACCGGCGCCGCCGACGATGGTGGTGTTGTCCTTTTCAATCATCACCCTCTTGGCCCGACCAAGCGTATTCAGCGTGATTTGATCGAGCTTGATGCCGAGATCGTCGGAAATGGCGGTGCCGCCGGTGAGAATTGCAATGTCCTCGAGCAGCGCCTTGCGCCTGTCGCCGAATCCGGGCGCCTTGACGGCCGCTACCTTCATTCCGCCGCGCATCCGGTTGACGATCAGCGTAGCGAGCGCCTCGCCCTCCACATCCTCGGCGAGGACGAGCAGTGGCTTTCCGGAGCGCAACACCGCCTCGAGCACCGGCAATAATTCCTGAAATGCTGTCAGCTTTTTTTCATAAAGCAGCAGGTATGGGTCTTCCAGTTCCACCAGCATCTTGTCGGCGTTAGTCACGAAATACGGCGAGATGTAGCCGCGGTCGAACTGCATCCCCTCGACGACTTCGAGCTCGGTCTCGAGCGATTTCGCCTGGTCGACGGTGATCACGCCATCATTGCCGACCTTTTCCATGGCACTCGCGATGAGATGCCCAATTTCGGCGTCGCCATTAGCCGAGATGGTGCCGACCTGAGCGATTTCTTCGCTCGACGTGACCTTACTGGAGTTTCTCTTGAGATCCTCGATGACCGCCTCGACCGCGAGATCGAGACCGCGCTTGAGATCCATTGGGTTCATGCCGGCGGCCACGGCCCTGGTGCCTTCCTTGACGATTCCGTGGGCGAGCACAGTGGCCGTTGTGGTGCCGTCACCAGCCAGCCGCGATGTCTTGGACGCAACTTCCTTGATCATCTGCGCGCCCATATTCTCGAACCTGTCCTCGAGCTGGATCTCATTGGCGACGGTGACGCCATCTTTGGTAATGCGCGGCCCGAAGGACTTATCGAGCGCGACGTTGCGTCCCTTGGGGCCGAGTGTCACTCCGACTGCGCCGGCCAGAATGTCGATGCCGCGCAGCATTTTATCGCGTGCTTCGACCGAGAATTTGAATTCCTTGGCACCCATTACGTCTTCCCCCAAACGCCCGTTGTGATCTCCGACCCGTGACTGGCATCGTTCGGCCAATCCTTGGATCGGGATTGCTCATATTCAAGCACGGAAATGCATCGGCGCTTCCCGCCAGCTACATTGGATTTTTTTATCTCGGCTCGAACGAATCTTATGACGAGCGATCCTGCAGCCATTGGCGCCACGCAACAGGACTAAGCGACCGTTGCCAGTCGCACCCTGGCGGCGCATTGTCGACCCAACGAGTGGGAGGCAACCAAGAGGGGGTCGCTGGGCATGAATTACCATGCCGACGGCAGCGCTGCGTTGCTCGACGCAACAACGCCGGCAACGGCTGAAGCGGTGCCGCACGCGGCGTCGGCGATTGCGGCAGGTAAGCTGGAAGTCTCTGCCGAAAAGCGCAAGCTCAAGCTGCGGCCGTTGGCGTCTCTTGTGCCTTACGTCAAGCGCTACCGCTGGCGGGCGGTTTCCGCATTCGGCGCCTTGATCCTGGCGGCGCTGACGACGTTGATCGTGCCGATCGCGGTGCGGCGCATGATCGATTTCGGCTTTTCGCCGCGCGGCGTCGCTCTGATCGACTCTTATTTCGTGGTGCTGATCGGCGTAGCGGCGATGTTAGCGCTGGCCAGCGCCCTACGCTATTACCTTGTGACGACGCTCGGCGAGCGCATCGTCGCTGATCTGCGCGGCGACGTGTTCGCTCATCTGACCTCCCTGTCGTCCGACTTTTTCGACGAGGTTAAGACCGGCGAGCTAATTTCACGACTCACCGCCGACACGACGCAGGTCAAGGCCGCGGTGGGTGCGTCCGTCTCGGTCGCGCTGCGCAATCTCCTGTTGTTCGTTGGCGCCACCGCGATGATGGCGGTGACGAGCCCTCGCCTTTCAGCCTTCGTCCTCGCGGTCATTCCGGTCATAGTACTGCCGCTCTATGCCTTTGGCCGTGCTGTGCGCCGCCGCTCGCGGTTCGCAGGATACGCTCGCTGACGCCTCGGCGTATGCCGCCGAGCTGATCTCCGCAGTGCGGGTGTTGCAGGCTTTCACCAATGAGCGGCTTGGGATCGCACATTTTCGCGACGCCATAGAGCGCGGCTTCACCGCCGCCCTCGCCTCGATCCGTGCCCGCGCCATCCTCACCGCCATCGCCATCTTCCTCGTTGCGACGAGCGTCGTGTTGGTTCTCTGGGTCGGCGCGCAGGACGTGCTGATGGCGAAGATCACACCGGGCCGCCTCAGCCAATTCATCCTCTATGCCGTGTTCGCGGCCGGCGCGCTCGGCTCGCTATCGGAAATCGGCGGCGAGGTCGCGCAGGCCTCGGGCGCGGCGGAACGGCTGTTCGAGATTCTCGCAATCAAGCCGACAATTGTGCGACCGACGCGGCCGCTCACGCTGCTGACGCCGGCGCGCGGGGAGGTTGCTTTCGCGGACGTGCATTTCTCCTATCCGACGCGGCTTCACCTGCCGACGCTGAACGGCGTGACATTTCACGTAGGGCAGGGCGAGAAACTCGCCATCGTCGGCCCGTCTGGGGCCGGCAAGAGCACGATCTTCCATCTCCTTCTGCGCTTCTACGATCCAACCACCGGAAAGATCACGCTCGACGGCGTGCGGCTCACAAACCTCGACCCGACGGAGTTCCGCACGCGCATCGCGCTGGTGCCGCAGGACAGCGCAATGTTCGCAACTTCGGTGCGCGACAATCTTCGTTTCGGCCGCCCGAATGCTACTGACGCCGAAGTCGCGCGCGCGGCCGAGCTCGCGCACGCCGCCTCATTCATCGCGGCTTTGCCGCAGGGATTCGACACGCCCGTTGGCGAGCGCGGCATCATGCTTTCCGGCGGCCAGCGCCAACGCATCGCCATTGCTCGCGCGATCCTGCGCGACGCGCCGCTCCTTTTGCTCGACGAGGCGACCTCGTCGCTCGATGCCGAGAGCGAGACGCAGATCGCTGCGGCGCTGGCCGAATTGATGCAACAGCGCACCACGATCGTGGTCGCCCATCGGCTCGCGACCGTGCTTACCTGCGACCGCATCCTGGTGATGGAGGACGGCCGCATCGTCGAGGAAGGAACTCACCAGTCGCTGGTCGCTGGCGGCGGTCTCTATGCGCGGCTTGCGAAGCTGCAGTTCGATAGCGCGTGAGCCGCAGGCGCGAGGCCGTCGCCACCGTAGAGGTTGGAAATCGCGACGAAGTCATTCCATTTCCCAGCGGGCGCTCCGGACAATCCGCACCTCGGAGGTCTGTACCGGCCGTTACCGGCAGCTGGCGCACAAGCAGGTGGATCCGGTCGCCTGCGCCACCTTGTTGTGGATCCAGCGCAGCATCCGCCAGCCGATACTCGCGCCGTCAGCGGGCGACCCGAGGCCTGGATCGTAGAAGGCGATTTGCTCGCGCGGGTCTATCGAGGAATCGGGCCCGCAACGGCTCGCTCGGTAAAGCTTGTAGATATTGCTGCGATTCTCGTCGGCGGCCGCCTCAGCGTTCATCTAACGATCCATTGCAGTGCTTCGCTTTCGTGGCCCTTGTCGTAGGCTCTTACCTCGGGGTGCAAAAACACCCTGACCGCACCAATCAGCCAATGC
>Ga0182015_10005129_pt1 | contig 13774 bp, 14 predicted proteins | sample 712P3MmetaG_FD_120478 | JGI IMG/M metagenome (GOLD analysis project Ga0182015, IMG submission 120478) | Permafrost microbial communities from Stordalen Mire, Sweden - 712P3M metaG | ecosystem: Environmental > Terrestrial > Soil > Wetlands > Permafrost | place: Sweden: Stordalen | collected...
AGGTCATGTCAAGCAAGCCTGCCCTTTGAATTGAGTGAGTTTATCGTCAGAATGGCGAAGTACTAGCCTGAAAAGTTTTGTTCGGTTTTTTCGTTCTCGATGCGATCTTTACGCAGTTGTATTCACTTGGCTCTCTTATATCACGGGGATCGAGCCTGACAGATTCAGAAAGGCTCTGTTACAATCTGCACACGGTGCATGGACAGATGTGCCAGCTTTTCGAACTTGCAACGTGTATCTGCCTCGTATCTCACTCGAGGTTGGGGACGTAGTTCAGTTGGTTAGAACGCTGCCCTGTCACGGCAGAGGCCGCGGGTTCGAGTCCCGTCGTCCCCGCCAATTCTTTCCGGAGCAGTTAGTGAATGGTTTTTCAGTATCCTATCTCAGCAGGAAAACTGTGAAGAATGGTAAGAAGTGAGCCTCGTTTCAAGTCCTGCCTCAATGTGTGAAAGAACTGGTGGTACGTTTCAGATTTAGCGGCGTGGCACGAATCAAACCTTAATGATTCGGACATAACGGGCCGTGTCTTTCTAGCCGTGGAATCGTTTCCGCAGGCTCGACGCCCAATTCAGCAGTTCTTCTTTTGTCATGAAACTTAGAGTTCGTTCACGTTTCAGTCCGGCAATACTGGCCCAGCCGTATCTCTTGAGCTTGTGGTAGAGCGTGACTCGATCGATATCGAGCACCTCCGCGGCACGACTCTGATTCCCGCCGCATTCTTCGACGATCTGCAGGATGTGAGCGCGCTCGATGTCATCAAGAGTCATACTCCTTCCTGTCGCGGCAGATGTGGTTTGGGACTTGAAGATGAAATCGCGTTGGTGCAATTCCGGCTCTTGTCCTACAACCATGGCACGCTCGACGGCGTTCTCGAGTTCTCGAACATGACCGAGCCACGGTTGTTGCTGTAACAAGGTCATGCCTGCTGCAGAAACTTGCGAGATTCGTTTATTCATGGCTAAGGAGAACTTGCGCACAAAATGATCGGCGAGAAGTGGGATATCCTTTCGACGATCCCGCAACGGGGTAGCTCAATGCGGAAGACGTTGAGCCGATAAAAAAGATCCGACCGGAACTTGCCTCTTCGATGATTGCTACTTCTGCAGGCTACGAACGTACGTCACGATCATCTTGATCTGATCGGGCGGCAAGTTCTTTACCATGCCGGGATGCTTCGGCTTGTCGCTAACGTCCTTCACTAACTCGTCGTCCGAGCTTTTTTTCGCATCGTCCGAAACCAGGCTCGGAATGTGGGCTGCCGGCTTGCCGGTTGCGTCGGCACCATGGCAGGCAGCGCATTTCGCCTTGTAGAGCGACGCTCCGTCATCAGCCCAGGAAAGTTTTGGAATCAGAATGAACAGGCCAATTGCGATTGTCATGATCAGCATCAACAGCTTTGTGGTTTTCATGATTTCGTTTCCTCTTCTCGATGTTTTCGAACGAACAAACCCGTCGCCCCTCCGCGTCCTTGCTCACAATTGGCCGCGAAGCTAACCACTCTTGTCCTTAAATCAAGCAAATCGTTATGTAAGAAAACTCACCAACAATGACTGCTAGTTGAGAGTTTCAACGTTCGACAGTACAGGTGCATTGATGCAGGTCACGAACGATGGTGATTCCTGGAGAGTAGGGATGGGATGCAAAGTAGTCTACAGGTCGGTAGAACTCGCACTTAGTTAAAAGAGGGGGATTGGAGTGCGGACCAACAAGGCAGCGGCATCAGGCGAAGCCATCCGGTTGACTCAGCGCACCGATGTGCGCCTGGTCATCGATGAATAGACGGCCCGCCGTAAGCGCCTTGCGGTCAACCTCAAGCAAATTGAGCCACTTGACTTTATCTTCGAGAACGCCGAAAGCAGTTTGCGGGGTCAGGCACTCGGTCTCTTCGAGCAGTGCGCCCATTATTACGATGTTGGCGGCTTTGGTGGAACCAGGCTCGCGGCAGCGACAGTGACCTTACCCCGCGCTTGTCCCGACATGTTTCACCTCAGAGTGTTGTCTCCACGGTTACAGGCCGCTGCAGCCATTTAGTTTTTTCACAGAACTCGTACAGCTCCTCGCGAAACTTAGGGTGCGCGATGTCGATCAGCGCTTGCGCCCGTTCCCGAATGGTTTTCCCATGAAGGTACGCGACTCCATATTCAGTCACCACATAGCGGATCAAACCGCGCGAAGTCACAACTCCCGCCCCTGAACTGAGCGTAGGGACAATCCGCGAGATGGTTCCGTTCTTCGCCGTCGAAGAGATCGCGATGATTGGCTTGCCGTTTTTGGCCCGCGACGCTCCGCGTAGGAAGTCAACCTGCCCTCCGATACCGCTATAAAACTGGCTTCCGATTGAATCCGAGCAGACTTGCCCCGTTAGGTCAACCTGTAGGGCGGAATTGATTGCAACCATGTTGTCATTTCGGGCAATCAACGCGGGATCGTTGGTATATGCGGTGGGATGGAACTCGAAGATAGGATTGTTGTCAACGAAGTCGAAAAGCTTTTTCGTCCCCAGAGCAAATCCCAGGATGATTTTTCGCGGTTTGAAGTTCTTGCGCGCCCCGGTGAGCACGCCGGCGTCGATCAAAGGAATCACGCCATCTGAAACGAGTTCGCTATGCACGGCAAGATCTTTCCGATCCATTAAGAAGGGCAGTACGGCGTCCGGGATTCCACCAATGCCTGTCTGTAACACTGCGCCGTCGTCAATCAATCCAGCAACATTGCGCGCAATGGCTCTGTGCATATCGGTAATTTGCGATTGCTTGATCGCACATAGAGGACGAGAGGAATCCACGATTGCATCGAGTTCCGTTACATGAATAAAGCTGTCGCCATAGGTGCGCGGCATTTGGTCGTTGATTTGAGCCACTACGTAACGAGCGTATTTTGCGGCGGTGAGGGAGGTATCGACCCCGACACCGAAGCTGCAAAACCCGTGCGAGTCCGGTGGAGAGAGTTCGAGAAGCGCGACATCAATCGGCATCTCGCCGCTCTCGAAAAGGGCTTCAATCTCACTTAGATAAATCGGCGTGTAGTCGGCCCGGCCATCATTCACGGCATCTCGGACGTTTCCACCAATGAACATCGCGTTATGTCGAAAGTGCCCAATCATCTCGCGCGATACATAAGGGGCGGTGCCCATGGTCATCATGTGAACGATTTCGACGTCTTCCACGAAGGGGCCGCGGCGCATGAGAGCTTCCACCAGCGTTTCCGGCTCGGCGCAGCCCGGCTGAATGTAGACACGCATTCCGGATTGCACGCAATGTAGAGCCTCGTCGGCCGTCCGCAATTTTTTCTTGTAATCGATTTCCCAGGACATTTTCCCTCGGCTTCCCCTCTATCCGACTGTGCTAACCTTCAAACTATCTTTAGGCAAAGTGCGTTCAGACGCGGCTGCTTCAAAACGTTCGTACCCCACCGCCGCGTAATAGATTGCGCGGTCAAAGAACTGATCCAACAGCTGTTCGACTTCTAGTTCGCCGGCGATCTCTACCGGACGATCGATCACAGCCTGTTGCTTCAAGAAATCCCACAGATTGTTTTTGGTCAGAATGATCACCCAGATAAGCTGACTGAGAGGCACGCCCTGCTCCGCACGCTTGGCACCGATCCGTAGGTAGCGCTCCTCGATATCCAAATCGCTTTTGCCGAGCAGCCACTCCGCCAAATGCCGATAGATTTCGTGCACCCGCTCGTTCAATTCCTCGGGTGGCACATGGGTATAGCCGGGGAGCAGCGGTGAACTATGGGTTTTTTCCAGAAGCCCGGCGGCAAGGGCCTCAGAGTGAGTTTCTACCAAACGGAGAAGCCTATATGCCAGGATCATCGGAGCCCCTCCTGCACCACGACGATCTTCGACCTTCACCCTCAATCGATCTATGACAGGCGGCACATCTGGATGTGATATTGATCACAGCACTATTCGCGTCGAAGAAGTTCTTAGAACGGACCGCACAGGCCGTGATTCGACGGATGAAAGGACAAGAAACGGTGAGGACCGTCACATGCCGTTGTATTCGTCATCACTTCACATTTTTCAGGGGCAGATTACAGTTTCAGTTGGATACGTGGGGTCGCTACCGACGTGACGCTGCGTGGCTCCCGATCCCGATGAGTCACGATGGAGGCTGATATGGTTTCGAAATGTGCGAATCCATCCTGCGCGGCCGTCTTTCGCTATTTGCACGAAGGAACGATTTTCCACGTGGCCACCACTCTTGCGACTCGGCAGGGTACTGATCGTGAGAGATTCTGGCTGTGCGCCGCATGCTCGAAGACGATGACCGTTATTTCGCAGGCTGGCCGCGTGATGGTAGTTCCACTCGGAGATCGTTCGGAAATCCAAAAGCCGGCGGGAAACCGAAGGGCTGTAGCTGTGGCTCTCGAATCAACCACCCTGGTGCCGGCAATATGAAGCCGGGAAAGGACGACTTATGCAAGCACTAGAACTCGCAATCGATCAAAAAGCTATCGCATTCAAACATGTCTTGATGGCCACAGATTTTTCGGAACCTTCGCAGCGAGCGCTCGATTTTGCCGTGGCGATTACTCGCAGGTACGGCTCGACGCTTTCGATCTTGCATGCGATGCCGCCCGAACCGTATGACCGAGTACCGGTCGGCCAGCCCCTTGAACTGAACCGCCGAAGCCTTGAGGCGGAAACCCAGATGGCTAAAGTCAAGCAATACATTTCCGAAAAAGGTCTTGATGCCCACCTCACGTTGCGGCGAGGCAAAGTATGGGATGCCATGGCTTCAGCGATTCTGACCCAAGAAATTGACCTGCTGGTGCTGGGCACGCATGGACGGGGCGGCTTGAAAAAGCTTGCCCTAGGGTCGGTCGCGGAGGAAGTGTTGCGGGTCGCCCCCTGTCCGGTTCTCACCGTTGGCCCAGGGGTTACGGCCGTTAATTCGGGAGGAACTCGTTTCGGAAGAATTCTCTTTGCCACGGATTTCGGTGCGGCATCCGAAAAGGCTCTTCCATATGCACTCGCATTGGCCGAAGAGTATCAGTCGGAACTTTTCCTTCTGCATATGCTTCCCCCCCTGCCTGGAGCTGACCTGGGTCCAGCCACATACGGTGCGTCAACATATGGGGCCGAGGAATTTATGGAATGGCAGCAAACCAGGCGCGAGAAAAGCAAGAGCAGGCTGAAAGAATTGATTCCTCCCGATCTGTAGCTCGCCGCGAAGCCGGAGTTCATCGTGAGAATGGATTTCCTGCCGGAAGGCCTTTTGGAAACTGTGTTCGAGAAGAAAATCGACTTGATTGTGATGGGCGCAAACCGGACAGGCATGTCGCGTGTAATTTCGCATATCCCGGGTTCGAGCACGCATGAGGTGATATGCCATGCAAAGTGTCCGGTGCTGACGGTGAATTATTAGTTGCTTGCCTAAGCGGGCTCTTGCCTTGGCTGCAGCGGTTATGTAGGCTGTCGCATTTTGCGCAAATTGGAGAACGGACAATGAGCACGAAGCAAGAAGCTTTGGACTACCATGACGGTGGACGGCCCGGAAAAATCGAAGTCATCCCTTCCAAATCCTGCCGCACGCAGCGCGATCTCAGTCTCGCTTACACACCGGGCGTTGCCGAACCCTGTCTCGAAATCAAGGAAAATCCGCAGAACGCGTACAAATACACGACTCGTGGAAATTTGGCGGCAATTGTTAACAATGGAACTGCACTGCTCGTCTGAACGATATAAGCCGGTTTGCTGAAACTGCCACGTTGCAGAAACATTTCGCAGACTGCACCCAGAATCGGTTGTTGACAGAGAACGAAACTTGAAACGTATGGCGTAAGTATGAACATGAGATGACAGTTCGCTTCTTTCCTCTCCTTTCTTTACCGTTCCGCACTCCTCTACAATCGACTCTCCTGCGAGCATTCATTGGGTAGCCATGGCACTGAGAGAGTCCGAAGCGATCGTTCTGCGCACCTATCCTTTGCGGGAAGCCGATTTGCTGGTCACTTTTCTCACGCGCGTGGAAGGAAAAGTGCGAGGGGTGGCGCGTTCCGCCAAAAAATCGAAGCGGCGATTCGGCGGTGCGCTGGAGCCCATGACCTATGTGCGCGCTTTCTACGATGTGCGCGAGCGGCAGGAACTCGCGCGCCTGGACGCTTGTGAAGTGCTCGAATCTCCGATGGCTACCGAAGTCAGTTATGCGCGAGCCACAGCTTTGGCGCATCTAGCCGAGTTGCTCGATGAACTGCTGCCCGACCACGAAGCGAACGATGCCATTTTTCGGCTGACACTTTCGGTGCTCCATGTATTAACCGGCGAGGAAATCTGGATGCCGGTTACGTATTTCGAGCTATGGATGACTCGTCTGGTGGGATTCCTGCCGGAACTGACGGAGTGCATCGTGTGTGGACGAGATCTGAATGGCAGCCGTGCCTATTTCCATGCGCTGGCCGACGGACTGATGTGCATAGAAGATAAGCGGCTGGCATCGTCGGAATTATTAATTGAATCCAGGATGCTGGCGGCGCAGATGTTTCGCTCTCCGGTGGAAGGATTTGTGGGTATGCCGTGGCCTAAGGCGCAAGGGGCGGATCTGCGGAAGTTTCTGATCCAGATTTTGCAGCGGCATATCGAGAAGAAGCTGGTAACGGCGGGAATGCTGGAGAAAGGATCATTCTAGCGAAAGCTGACGGCTTGCCTTCGCATCCTTTACAATCAGAAATTAACCTGCGTGCTCCCGAACAAGTCTTTGCATCCGGTCAAGTCCAATTCGCTGACGTTCCAGGAACTCATCCTGCGCCTGCAATCTTTCTGGGCGGAGCGGGGATGCGTGCTGCAACAGCCCTACGACGTAGAAGTGGGCGCCGGGACCATGGCGCCGGAGACGTTTCTGCGAGTGCTTGGTCCGAAGCCATACAAGGTGGCGTATGTACAACCATCGAGGAGGCCGGCGGACGGGCGATATGGGGAAAATCCAAACCGTCTTTTTAAACATATGCAATTGCAGGTGATTCTGAAACCTCCGCCGGAAAATGTTCAGGAGTTATACCTCGAATCGCTGGGCGCCATCGGAATCGATCTTCGGCAGCACGACATTAAATTCGAGGAAGATAATTGGGAAGCGCCGACGTTGAGCGCGTGGGGAGTTGGTTGGCAGGTGATGCTCGATGGCCTTGAGATCACGCAGTTCACTTACTTCCAGCAGTGTGGCGGCGTCGATCTCTTTCCGATTTCTGCCGAACTGACCTATGGACTGGAGCGCATTGGCTCGTTCCTGCAGGATGTGGATTCAATCTACGACATTGTCTGGGCGCGCGATCCGAAGACCGGACACGAAGTAAAGTATGGCGATGTGCGGCTGGCGGATGAGCAGCAATTTTCGGTGTACAACTTCGAATTGGCCGACGTTGACAAAGCCTGGAAGCATTTCGAACTGTGCGAAACGGAGTGCAGGAAACTACTAGAACAGTATTCGGCTATCTCGGAGGATAAATCTCCGACCGATGGGGTTGGCCGCGAAAGGTCGCGGTTTCCAATTTTGGGGGCATACGACCTCTGTCTGAAGTGTTCTCACTACTTCAACATTCTCGATGCGCGCGGAGCGATTTCGGTTACCGAGCGTGTGGGAGTGATCGCGAGAGTTCGGGCCTTGGCGGTTGGCATTGCCAAGGCTTGGGTGGACCAGCAAAAAAACGAACTGGCCGCTGGCGAGAAGTCAGCGGAGGAAGAACCTGTTCGCGAGAAACGACGGGTGAACCCAACGTTGTCTCCGGTTGCATCGTGAGATCCTGTGACGCAGATCACATCGGACGGAGACTTGCTTTGAGAAACTATAAAGTTTGACGCCATGCCAGACTTCCTACTCGAGATCGGTTGCGAAGAAATTCCGGCGCGGATGATTGACGCGGCTTCGAGCGAGCTGCGCGAGCGAGTTAGTGCCCTGCTCGGCAAGGAACGGCTGGCTGCGAAAGACATTGAATCGTTTGACAGTCCCCGCCGCTTGGCGGTGCTCGCGTCCGGAATTCCTGCTGCGCAGCCCGATGCGACCGAACAAATCACCGGTCCGTCCGTCAATGTCGCATATAAAGACGGGCAGCCCACGCCTGCCGCCCATGCTTTTGCCAGGAAATCAGGGGTTGATGTCGCGCTGCTGGCAAAAATTTCCACCCCGAAGGGTGAGTATTTGTCGGCGACGGTCACAAAGAAAGGGCGATCTGCCTCCGAGATTATTGCGGAGCATCTTCCTAAAGAAATTTCATCCATCTACTGGCCGAAGAATATGTACTGGCGCAAGACGAATGAACGTTTTGTGCGGCCGATCCGGTGGTTGGTGGCGATGCTGGATGCGGAGACGATCCCGCTGGAGTTTGACGGGGTGCGGGCGGCAAATATTTCACGCGGTCACAGAATTCTTTCCGATGGCGACGTGACCATTCCGCAAGCTGGTCTTGCTTACATAGATGCGTTGCGCAACGCGAGAGTACTTGGGCGTCCCGAGCGCGAACGACAGATTCGGAAGTATCTGGACGTGGCGGCGCGAGCAATTTCCGGGGCACGTTGGCGTGAAGATAAATCGCTGCTCGATAGCGTGATCAACCTTACGGAGTTCCCCTCAGTCATCCTTGGCAACTTCGATCCGCAATTTCTGTCACTGCCTGAAGAAGTTTTGGTAACCGTGATGCGCGATCACCAGAAGTATTTTGCCCTGGAAGATTCGAGTCACAAGCTTTTGCCATGTTTCCTCGCCGTGCTAAATACGGATGGCGATCCTGACGGTCTGATTCGCCATGGAAATGAGCGGGTGCTTCGGGCGCGCTTCAACGATGCGCGTTTTTTTTGGGAAACCGACCAGAAGAAGTCGCTGCTGGAGCGACTCGACCTGTTGCGGCACGTCACCTTTCAAAAAGATCTGGGTAGTTACTACGACAAGACGCGACGCGTTCAGCGGTTATGCAGTTGGCTCAGCGAAATTATCAAGCAGAGTGGCATGGCAATTCGCGCCGGCGTGATTCACAAAGCTGCATGTCTCGCGAAGACTGATTTGACGACTGAGTTGGTGAAGGAGTTCACCGAACTGCAAGGCATTATCGGCGGACTCTATGCGCGGGTGCAGGAATTGGATCCCAGCCTGCCGGAATCGACCAGGCTTGCCATAGCCGATACGGTTTACGGCCACTACAAGCCAGAGTCAACCGACGACGAAGTGCCGCAATCGATCGAGGGCGCGGTGCTTTCGATCGGAGATAAAGCGGATACGATCGCCGGGATGTTTGCCCTGGGGCTGGCTCCGAGCGGATCGAAAGACCCATTCGCGCTGAGACGGCAAGCGAACGGCATCGTGAGAACAATCGCGGAAAAGAAGCTTCCGCTCCGCCTCAGTGAATTGATGCGCGACGCGAGAGCCGGCTACCAGGGTTCCGATGCGGAAAAGAAATTCGTCAATGCCGACAAGTTCCGCGAATCGCTGGCGTTGTTCCTGCGCGAACGCATCGAATTTTACTTGCGCGATGTGCTGGGGTATTCCTACGACGTGGTGAAAGCTGTCTTGGCTGCGGGGTCGGACGACGTTGCGGATGTGCTTTCGCGGGCAGCGGCAGTCAAGCAGGTGATGTACATGCCTGAATTTCAAGCGATAGGCGCAGCTGGCAAGCGCATGCGAAATATTCTTAGACAAGCGCAAGAAAAAAACATTGTGCCTGCCACACAGTTTGAGTACCTCGCTGATGCCGCAGACGAAGAGAAGGCTTTGATGGCGTATCTGGAACGAAGCGCCGGGAAGATCGAGGAGCACCGAACCAAGAAGGAATATCTGGATGCCCTGCTTCTTTTGTCGACGATCAGGGAACCGCTGGACAGGTTCTTCGAGAAGGTCATGGTAATGGTGGAGAACGAACGAATTCGCGCGAATCGGCTGGCGCTTCTGCGGACTCTGCTGAGAGAGTTTTCCACCATAGCGGATTTTTCCGAGATCGTTACGGAAGGAAAAAACTAACGTGCGTCACTCTTAGTGACGTCCTACATTTTTCATACAGAAACAGCTAGAGACTTAAAGCTTAAAGACAAGGACTCATCATGGCGACAATGACTCTCCCCGAAAGTGAAGTGAAGGAAAAAAACAATAAGACCGCCAAGTATGTTTATTTCTTCGGTGGTGGCAAGGCCGACGGGCACGGCAAGATGAAAGATGATCTCGGCGGCAAAGGTGCTGGTCTGGCCGAAATGACAAACGCCGGACTGCCTGTGCCTCCTGGGTTCACCATTCAGACCGAGGCTTGCCGGGAGTACATGCGGCACAGCACAGTTTCGCGCGATGTCGATCAGCAGATGAACGAGGCGCTGGCGAAACTTGAATCGCTGCAAGGTCAGAAGCTGGGCACCGGCGAGAATCCTTTGCTGGTAAGCGTGCGTTCAGGCGCAAAATTCTCCATGCCCGGAATGATGGATACGATCCTCAATTTGGGATTGAACGACAAAAGCGTGCAAGCCCTGGCCAAGCGCAGCAATAATCCTCGCTTTGCAGCCGATTCCTACCGCCGATTGATTCAAATGTTCGGCAATGTCGTGCTGGAGATTCCGAAATATGCTTTCGATGAAGTTTTCGATGCCAAAAAGAAACAGAAGAAGACTAAGCTCGATACCGACCTTGATCACAAAGCTTTGAACGAGGTGATTGAAGACTACAAGAAGGTGGTCAGGAAGCACGCCAAGCGGGATTTTCCCCAGGATCCGCATGAGCAACTCGTGATGGCCCGCGATGCAGTGTTTCGTTCCTGGCAAAATGATCGCGCCAAACATTACCGCCGCATTAACAACATTGATGACATGCTTGGCACCGCCGTAAACGTGCAGGCGATGGTGTATGGCAACCTTGGAGACACCAGCGGCACCGGTGTTGGGTTCACGCGCAATCCCGCGACGGGCGCGAAAGAATTTTACGGCGAGTTTTTGATGAATGCCCAGGGGGAAGACGTTGTTTCGGGCGTCCGTACGCCCGTGCCGATTCTCGAACTGCAAAAGATCATGCCCGATGTTTACAGCCAACTCCGCGAGATCACCACGCGTCTGGAAAATCACTACCGCGACATGCAGGATTTCGAATTCACCATTCAGGATGGCAAGCTCTACATGCTGCAGACGCGTAACGGGAAACGTACAGGCCTTGCGGCTGTACGCGTAGCGATCCAGATGGTGAAGGAAGGATTGATCACGAAAGAAGAAGCTATCTTTCGAGTTGAGCCGAACCAGCTCTACGATTTTCTCGTCCCACGTCTGGACGAGAAGAGTACGAAGGTAGAGGTGCTGGCGACAGGTCTGCCCGCTTCACCGGGGGCTGCGGTGGGACAAATTGTGTTCACGGCGGATGCCGCGGTGGAGAAGGCGGGTCATGGTGCCAATAAGAATCCAGTGATCCTGGTTCGTGCCGAAACCACTCCTGAAGATATTCACGGAATGGAAGTTGCGAAGGGGATTCTAACCTCTCGAGGCGGAATGACGAGTCATGCTGCGGTTGTAACCCGTGGCATGGGTAAGTGTTGTGTGGCCGGTGCAGGCGACATCGATGTGAATGAAAAATTGCGTGAGATGCGAGTTAAGGGTCAGACATTCAAAGAGGGCGATTGGATTTCCCTCGACGGCACCACTGGCCGCGTCATCAAGGGCAAGCTGAATTCTTTGGATCCCTCGCCGGACGATCCGGAATTGCAAAAGTTCATGCAGTGGGCCGATCCCCACCGCACCATGAAGGTGCGCGCGAACGCCGATATCCCTCGTGACGCGGTTCAAGCGCGTACCTTCGGCGCGGAAGGAATTGGATTGTGTCGAACCGAACACATGTTCTTCGGCGAAAACAAAATTCAGCATATGCGCGCCATGATTCTCGCCGACAACGAGAAGGACCGGCGAACGGCACTGAAGAAGCTACTGCCTTTGCAACGCAAGGATTTTGAAGGCGTCTTCAAAGCGATGGATGGTTTGCCGGTTACGATCCGTACGCTTGATCCTCCATTGCATGAGTTCCTGCCGCGACGCGAAGACCTGATGGTGGAAATAGCTACGCTCGCCTATGCCGACAATAAAGAGAAAAAAGCGCTGGTGACGAGATACGCCGACTACGGCGCCAAGGGCATTGGCGATCTTAAAAAGTTGTTGCCCGCATTACTGAGTCGTGTGGAGCAACTGCACGAATTTAATCCGATGCTGGGGCATCGCGGTTGCCGCCTCGGCATTACCTATCCTGAGATCACCGAAATGCAGGCGCGCGCAATTTTCGAAGCTGCAGTGGCAGTTTCGAAGCAAGGCGTAAAGGTTTTCCCGGAAGTGATGATTCCGTTGGTTGCGACGGTCAAGGAGATGGCAAACCAAGGGGCAATTGTGCGCCGCGTCGCCGAAGAGGTTTTCAAGGAGAAGGGAACTCGCATCGATTACCTGGTCGGAACCATGATCGAGCTACCTCGTGCGGCACTGGTTGCGGATGAGATCGCAAAGGAAGCTGAGTTCTTTTCCTTCGGCACGAACGATCTCACGCAAACTACTTTCGGATTCTCGCGCGACGACGTGAATAAAGTTTTGCCAACTTATCTCGCGGAAGGAATTCTTAAGCAGGATCCATTTGCTGCGCTAGACCAGGATGGGGTGGGGCAGCTTGTGAAAATGGCGACTGAACGGGGAAGAAAGACGCGTCCGAATCTCAAGGTCGGCATCTGCGGGGAGCATGGAGGGGATCCATCGTCCGTAGAGTTCTGCTACAAAATTGGGCTGAACTACGTTTCCTGTTCGCCTTTTCGCGTACTGACTGCACGCCTGGCAGCAGCTCAGGCCGCGGCTGCCGAGACTCTAAAGGTGGAAGGCGGCAGGACGAAATAAATTTGAATAAAAGCGCAGAGCTGACATGTGTGCTCTGCGCTTTTTACTGGACTTTCTGCAGCCGTGCAATCAACTTTCGCGCCAGGCTCTCCTCCGATTCCGACCAGAGCAAGCGAGCGCTGCTGCCGCTGTTCTTTTCGACGTTTACAGAGAACTCCACAAGCTTTGCCACATTCTCGCGAATTTTTGCGCGCGTTTGGTCGCTGAGTTCGGTTTCCGGCTGTAAATAATACGAGTCCAAGCCAAAATCCACCTGAATGTGTCCCGTCTGCTGGTAAGTTCCCTCGTCAAATTCTTCCCCTTGCACAATGAATCTGACCGGAGCGGGCTCGAGCAGCCAATGGCCGCTCGAAACATCCGGGCTCCACAAATCCCAATAGGCCTCGAACACGTAGGCATAATCGTCATGAACATGTTCGGCGGCGATTAACGTAGCCTGTCCCGGATCGATTCCTCCGAGAAAACGCCGTTCCAGCAGCGTGGGCTCGCTCCATGAAACAGGATGCAGGCCGAAGTAAGTGACGCCCGGCCTCTGGGGCGAAAAAGGAAACTGCTGCAAAACCGCGAAGGCATGCGGCAGCATTTCCGGCCCCGAGAAATCAGGGAACCAAAGACTTAAAAAAATTGGATCAGACACAAAATCCCTCTGTCTACATTGTAAATCCGCTGAGTTGATAGGCGCTGACCAGGTTAAGACGTCTTCTAGAAGACGTTCAAGCGGCAGGCGTTGGGCGTCACATCCAGCCGGGCGAAAAACTGCGGATGACGGCTCAATCATGAGTGTATCGTGACCGCTTTACCGCCCGCAGCCGGGCATACCGCGGATCAGTTATGTTACGATTAAACGTTGCGCCAAGCACTCACCTCACTACAGTCCCCGTCGTCTAGCCTGGCCTAGGACATCGCCCTTTCACGGCGGTAACACGGGTTCAAATCCCGTCGGGGACGCCAACC
>Ga0182015_10005130_pt1 | contig 13774 bp, 6 predicted proteins | sample 712P3MmetaG_FD_120478 | JGI IMG/M metagenome (GOLD analysis project Ga0182015, IMG submission 120478) | Permafrost microbial communities from Stordalen Mire, Sweden - 712P3M metaG | ecosystem: Environmental > Terrestrial > Soil > Wetlands > Permafrost | place: Sweden: Stordalen | collected...
CGCCATGCCGAGCTGCAGGAGCTGGGCGGGAGCATCCGCCTGACGCGCAACTTCCGCAGTCGCGAGTCGCTGCTCGACGTCGTCAACGCCGTGTTCGCCGGTCGCTTCCCCGGCTACACACCGCTCGTCGCCGGCAGGAGCGATGACGCGCCGCTGGAGCTGGGGCTGCGGGTCGAGACCCCGGCGGGAGCGGAGCCCGTGCCTGAGTCCGGCCCAGACACCGAGCCGGACGTCGAGCTGCTGCTGACGGACGTGCGCGGCTGGGAGGAGCGGGAGGACCTCGCCACGCCGATCGCCGCCGGGCTCGCCCACACGCAGCTTTGGCGTCAGGCGGAGGCGAGGCTGCTGGCGCAGCGGGTCGCCGAGCTCGTGCACGAAGGCCGCGCGCGCCCCGGCGAGGTGGTGGTGCTGCTGCGCGCCGCGGGAGACCTGGAGGTGTTCGAGCGCGCCCTGCAGCTGCAGGGGCTGCGCACGCTCGCGGCGGTCGGCGCCTTCTGGGGGCATCAGCAGATCGGCGACCTGCTCTCCTACCTGCGCGCGCTCGCCAACCCGCTCGATGAGCGAGCGCTCTATTCCGCCCTTGCCTCGCCGCTTGGAGGCTGCTCGCGCGACTGCCTCGCGCTGCTTGGCAATGCAGCCCGCGTCGATCGAAGGGGCGTTTGGGAGACGGCGCTCGGCGCCGTTGCGGGCGGAGCCCCGGGCGCCGCGATCGGGCTCGCCGACGGCGATCGTGCGGCGCTCGCCTCGTTCTGCGCCCGTCTGCAGGTCGAGCGTGAGCAGGCATCGCTGCGAACGCTCTCCGAGCTGATCGAGCGGGCGATCGACGCGAGCGGCTACCGCGAGCACGTGCTCGCGCTCGACTGGCCGGAGCGCCGGCTGGCCAACGTCCACAAGCTGCTGCGACTCGCGCGGCGCTTCGAAGCGAGCGAGGGGCGCGACCTGCGCGGCTTCCTCGACCACGTCGAGTACCTCGAGCGAGCTGTGAAGGTCGAGCCCGACGCCCCCGTCGACGGGGTCGAGCCCGACGCGGTTCGGCTGATGACGATCCATGCCGCCAAGGGCCTCGAGTTCCCGGTGGTCTGCCTTGCGGACCTCGGGCGCCAGCCCAATACGCAGACCCCAGACCTGCTCGTCGACGGCGAGCGCATCGGGCTGCGGCTGATGCGCCTCGACGGCGCCCGCTCGAGCCCCGCGCTCGACTACGAGGCGCTGTGCGGCGAGCGCCGCGCGCGCGAAGCCGAGGAGGAGGACCGGATTCTGTACGTGGCGATGACGCGCGCGCGCGAGCGGCTGCTGCTGAGCGGCGGCGTCGACTTCTCGCGGTGGCCGGGATCGCGCCAGGCGCCGAGCGCGATCTCGTGGCTCGGTCCGACGCTGTCCGCCGAGCTGCCGGCGCTCGTGCAGGCCGGCGGCGGGCCGGTACATGACCTGTCGATCGACTCGTCGCGCGGATCCGTCCTCGTGCGCTGCCGGCTGAACGCCCCGTCCACGGTCGGCGACGTGCTGCGCCTGGAGCGCGTCGAGGAGCTCCCAGAGGTTGCCGAGCGGGTGGTCGACGGCGACACGGAGTCCGCTCGGGGGCCGGTCGCGGCCGAGCCGAAGCCGTCCGTCGGTGAGTCGATCGTCGGCGAACAGCTCTCCATTTACGCGGAGGGTGCGCCATCGTCTATACATACCGACCGCCCCGTATCTACCATCGCTACCCAAATCGACGGGAGAGACCACAGTGCAACCGCCGCGGACGGCGGGGCCGTTGAGGTGGGCGGGGCCAGCGAGGTGAGCGGGGCCAGCGAGATGGGCGGGGCGAGCGGAGCCAGCGGGGCCAGCGAGATGAGCGGCGCAGCGCGGATCACGATGCCGCCGGCGCTCGAGAGTCTCAGCTACACGGCGCTGAGCGAGCTGGAGCGCTGCGGCTACCGCTACTACCTGGAACGCGTTCTCGGCCTGCCGGAGGACCGCACGGCCGCGCGAGCGCCGTCCGGCCGTGACGGCCTCGAGGCGCGCGCGCGGGGCACGCTCATCCACCGGCTGATGGAGACGCTCGACTTCGCGCGGTCTCGCCCGGTCTCGCCCGAGGACGTGGGGGATGTAGCCCGCGAGCTGGGGATGCGCGTGCTCGCGCGCGAGTGCGCCGAGATCGCGGGGCTGATCGTCGCGGCGAGCGCGGCCGAGCCGGCGGGGCGCGTAGCGGGCGCGACGTCCGTGCGCCGCGAGCACCCGTTCGCGTTTTCGGCGGGGCCCCAGCTGCCGCTGATCACCGGCGTGATCGACCTGCTTGCGAGCGAGCCCGACGGCGCTCAGCTCGTGCTCGACTACAAGAGCGATCGGGTGCCCGGACCGGTCGATCTGGAGGCGCTGGTCGAGCGCGAGTACGGAGTTCAGCGCCTGCTCTACGCGCTGGCGGTGTTGCGGGGAGGCGTCGCGAGCGTCGAGATCGTGCACTGGTTCCTGGAGCGCCCGCGCGAGTGGGCGAGCGTCCGTTATGTGGCGGGCGAGCGCGCCGAGCTCGAACTGCTCCTCGCAGCCAGGATCGAGCGCGCAGCGCGGGGAGCCTTCGCGGTCAGCTCGCGGCCCCACCGTGGCCTATGCCTCACCTGCCCCGGGCGAGCCGGCCTGTGCTCGTGGGATGAGACCGAGACACTGCGCGAGGATCCCGAGCGCCAACGCGTCGACGAGGGCCCGATCGTCGCGGACGCCTGAGCCGCATTTTTGGCTTGCCCGGCAGTCCATTGGGTCGCGTGCGCCGGCTGGATTACAGCGCCTTTCCACTGCTACGCTTTCCGCTCCGCCTCAGGTGCCCGCCTGCCTGCCTGTGCCCCTCGGGTGCGCCAAGGTGGGCGTGCCCGCATTGGACCGTCCGCCTTTGCCCGGGATGCACCGCCCCAAGGGAGCACTTCCATGAACTCGCACATCAAGCAGCCGCCAAAGGCCGTCGGACTCTACGACCCCCGCTTCGAGCACGACGCGTGCGGTGTGGGGATGGTGGCGCGCCTGGACAACGTGCCGACGCACGAGGTCGTCGCGCGGGCGCTCACGGCGCTCGAGAACCTCGAGCATCGCGGCGCCACCGGCGCGGATCCGTGCACGGGCGATGGCGCCGGGATCCTGATGCAGATGCCCGACGAGCTGATGCGTGCGGTCGTCGACTTCGAGCTGCCGCCGGCCGGGCGCTACGGCGTGCTGATGTGCTTCCTGCCCACGGACGCGGCGGCGCGCGAGCGCTTGGAGGCGATGCTGGAGCGGATCGTGCGCGACGAGGGCCAGCAGCTGCTGGGCTGGCGCGACGTGCCGATCGACGAGACGCAGACCGGCGAGGTGGCGGCCGCCTGCCGGCCGGTGATTCGCCAGCTGTTCGTCGGCGCGGGCGCCGAGCAGGCGGACGATCACCCGGAGGGCACTGCGCAGGACGCGTTCGAGCGCAAGCTCTACGTGATCCGGCGGATCAGCGACCTGAACGCCACGGACCCCGGGCTGTACGTGACGTCGAGCTCCTCGCGCACGATCAACTACAAGGGCATGCTGATCAGCTATCAGCTCGGCAGGTTCTACAAGGACCTCGCCGACGAGCGCACCAAGAGCGCGCTCGCGCTCGTGCACTCTCGCTTCTCGACCAACACGTTCCCGAGCTGGGAGCTCGCGCACCCCTACCGCGTGATCTGCCACAACGGCGAGATCAACACGGTGATGGGCAACGTCAACTGGATGCGGGCGCGCGAGTCCGAGCTACGCAGCGAGCTGTTCGGCGAGGACCTCGAGAAGATCCTGCCGGTCGTCACCGCCGGCAACTCCGACTCCGCGACCTTCGACAACGTGCTCGAGCTGCTGATGCTCGGCGGGCGCTCACTGCCGCACGCGGCGATGATGATGATCCCCGAGGCCTACCGCGACCGCGACGACCTGCCGGAGTACCTGAAGGGCTTCTACGCGTTCCACTCCTGCATCATGGAGCCATGGGACGGGCCGGCGTCGGTGGCTTTCACCGACGGCCGCGTCGTCGGCGCGACGCTCGACCGCAACGGGCTGCGCCCCGGACGCTGGGTGGAGACGACCGACGGGCACGTGGTGCTGGGCTCCGAGTCGGGCCTGCTCGACATCCCGCCGGAGCAGGTCAGGCGCCTCGGGCGCCTGCAGCCGGGCAAGCTGTTCCTCGTCGACCTCGAGCGCGGGCGCATCGTCGAGGACGAGGAGGTCAAGCGCGAGGTCTCCACACGCCACCCCTACGGCGAGTGGTTCGCGCGCAACGCGGTGCCGTTCGCGGAGCTGCCGGCCTCCGAACAGATCACGCTCTCCGACCAGCCTCTGCACCTGCGCCAGCGCGCGTTCGGCTACTCGCAGGAGGACCTGCGCGTGCTGGTCACGCCGATGGCGGTGGACGGCGCCGAGCCGATCGGCTCGATGGGCAACGACGTCTCCCTGGCTGTGCTCTCAGACCAGGCGCCGCCGCTGTTCTCGTACTTCAAGCAGCTGTTCGCGCAGGTCACCAACCCGCCGATCGACCCGATTCGCGAGGAAATCGTGATGAGCCTGGCGACCAGCCTCGGCAACGAGCGCAACCTGCTCGATGAGACCCCCGAGCACGCGCACAAGCTGCTGCTGGACCAGCCGATCCTGCTCAACCGCGAGCTCGAGACGCTACGCAACGTCGACCACGACGTCTACGCGGCGCGCACGATCGACATCACGTGGCCGGTCGCAGAGGGTCCCGCGGGCATGACCGACGCGATCGAGCGCATCTGCCGCCAGGCGCGCGAGGCGATCGCCGAAAACGTCAACATCGTGATCCTCAGCGACCGCCGCATCGGGCCCAAGCACGTCGCGATCCCGTCGCTGCTCGCCGCCGCCGCCGTGCACCACCACCTGGTGCTCGAGGGCACGCGCCTGCGCATCGGCATCATCCTCGAGTCGGGCGAGCCGCGCGAGGTGCACCATTTCGCGACCCTGATCGGCTACGGCGTGAGCGCGATCAACCCGTACCTGATGCTCGAGACGCTCGACGAGCTGGTCGCCGAAGGGCGCATCGTGTCGAGTGCCCGCCCGCCCGGGAACGGCACCCCGCCTGCCCCGCTCGATCCCGAGGAGGCAGCGCAGAACGTCGTCAAGGCGATCGGCAAAGGCCTGCTCAAGACGATCTCCAAGATGGGCATCTCGACGATCCAGTCCTACCGCGGCGCGCAGATCTTCGAGGCGGTCGGCCTCGAGCGAGGGCTGATCGACAAGCACTTCACCTACACGGCCTCGCGCATCGGCGGCGTCGGCGTCGACGTGCTCGCAACCGAGGCGCTCGAGCGCCACGCTCGCGCCTACCCGGGTGGCGGGCGCGCGCTGGACCCGCTGCTGCCCGTCGGCGGGGTGTACGCGTGGCGGCGCGACGGCGAGCACCACATGTGGAACCCGGAGACGATCGCGCTCGTGCAGCACGCTGTGCGGGAGGCCAACGGCGACGTGACCGCGGCCCTGAAGGGCGACGGCGACGCGTACGCGGCGGTGCGCGAGAGCCCCGCGTTCGAGAAGTACCGCGAGTACGCGCGCGCTGTCAACGAGGACGCCGCGCGCAAGGCGACGCTGCGCGGCCTGCTGGAGATCGGTGGGTCCGACGCGTCGGACGCCGGCCCGATCCCGCTCGAGGCGGTCGAGCCGGCGAGCGAGATCGTCAAGCGCTTCTGCACCGGCGCGATGAGCCTCGGGTCGATCTCGCGGGAGGCGCACGAGACGCTGGCGATCGCGATGAACCGCCTCGGCGGCCGCTCGAACACGGGCGAGGGCGGCGAGGACCCCGTGCGCTTCAAGCCGGACGCGAACGGCGACCGGCGCCGCTCCGCGATCAAGCAGGTCGCCTCGGGGCGCTTCGGCGTGACGATCCACTACCTGGTCAACGCCGACGAGCTGCAGATCAAGATGGCTCAGGGCGCGAAGCCCGGCGAGGGCGGGCAGCTGCCGGGGCACAAGGTCGACGCCTACATCGGCTCGATCCGCCACACGACCCCGGGCGTCGGCCTGATCTCGCCGCCGCCGCACCACGACATCTACTCGATCGAGGACCTCAAGCAGCTGATCTACGACCTGCGCTGCTCGAACCCGAAAGCTCAGGTGTCGGTCAAGCTCGTCTCCGAGGTCGGCGTCGGCACGGTCGCCGCGGGCGTCTCCAAGGCCAACGCCGACCGCGTGCTCATCGCCGGCCACGACGGCGGCACGGGCGCCTCGCCGCTGTCCTCGATCCAGGCGGCGGGCATCCCGTGGGAGATCGGCCTCGCCGAGACCCAGCAGACGCTGCTGCTCAACAACCTGCGCTCGCGCATCATCGTGCAGACCGACGGCCAGCTGAAGACCGGCCGCGACGTCGTGATCGCGGCGATGCTCGGCGCCGACGAGATGGGCTTCTCGACCGCGCCGCTGATCGCGACGGGCTGCATCATGATGCGTGCCTGCCACCTGAACACATGCCCGGTGGGCATCGCCACCCAGGATCCGGAGCTGCGCAAGCGCTTCAAGGGCACGCCCGAGCACGTCGTCAACTTCTTCTTCTTCGTAGCCGAGGAAGTGCGCGAGATCCTCGCCTCGCTCGGCCTGCGCTCGCTCGACGAAGCCACCGGGCGGGTCGACCTGCTGAGCGCGAGCGCGGCGATCGAGCACTGGAAGGCGCGCGGCGTCGACCTGACGCACCTGCTCACGCACATCGAGCTGGGGGGGGAGGGGTCCGAGCCGCCGCCGCGCAGGCGCGTGGAAGGACCGCCGGCGGTGCTCGAGGACGCGCTCGACTGGCAGCTGCTCGAGCAGGCCGAGCCGGCGCTTGAGCGGGGCGAGCCGGTCAAGCTCGCGATGCCGATCCGCAACCGCAACCGCTGTGTCGGCGGCATCCTCTCCAGCAACATCGCCCAACGTCACGGCGCCGAGGGGTTGCCGGAGGACTCGATCGTCGTCGAGTTCGAGGGCTCCGCCGGGCAGAGCTTCGGCGGCTGGCTCGCGCCGGGGGTGACCTTCACGCTGCGCGGCGACGCACAGGACTATGCCGGCAAGGGGCTCTCCGGCGGCATCTTCGCGATCCGTCCGCGCGAGGGCATGGGCGCACACTTCAAGGCCGAGGAGAACGTGATCGTCGGCAACACCGTGCTGTATGGGGCGACCGCGGGCAAGGCGTTCTTCCGCGGCCTCGCGGGCGAGCGCTTCGCGGTGCGCAACTCGGGCGCGTGGACGGTCGTCGAGGGCATCGGCGATCACGGCTGCGAGTACATGACCGGCGGGCGCGTCGTCGTGCTCGGCCCCACGGGCCGCAACTTCGCAGCGGGCATGAGCGGCGGCGTGGCCTACGTGCTCGACGAGGACGGGACGTTCCCCACCCGCTGCAACATGGGCATGGTCGGCTTCGAGGAGCTGTCCAAGGCGGACGCGATCGAGCTGCGCGCGATGATCGAAGAGCACGGCCAGCGGACGGGCTCGCCGTTGGCGGCGCGCGTCCTCGTGCAGTGGAGCGAGCTGCTCGACGCGGGCGCGTTCGTGAAGGTGATGCCGCATGACTACCGGCGCGTCCTGCGAGAGCTGGCGGAAGAAGAGGCGCGCGCGGCGGACGCGAGTGACAACGGCGCGCAGCCCGACCAGGACGAGTCTTCGCGGCCGCTGGACGCCGTCGGCGAGACCACGGCTCCGCCCTGGCAGGCGGGCGTCTGATGGGCAAGCTCGGCGGCTTCCTGCAGATCCAGCGTCACGGCATCCCCCAGCGGGATCCGGCGGATCGCGTCCACGACTTCCACGAGTTCCTGCTGGAGCGCCCGGTCGGCGAGCTGCGCGAGCAGGGTGCCCGCTGCATGGACTGCGGCGTGCCGTTCTGCCACAACGGCTGCCCCCTCGGCAACCTGATCCCCGACTGGAACGACCTCGTCTACCGCGACCGCTTCGAGGACGCGATCGCGCAGCTGCACGCCACGAACAACTTCCCGGAGTTCACCGGGCGCCTGTGTCCGGCGCCGTGCGAGGCGGCGTGCGTGCTCGAGATCCGCGAGGGCGACGCGGTCACGATCAAACAGATCGAGAACGCGATCATCAACCGCGCTTGGCAGGAGGGCTGGGTCAAGCCGCAGCCGCCGCGCCGCGACCGCGAAACCGGCCAGTCCGTCGCGGTCGTGGGCTCCGGGCCGGCCGGCATGGCCGCCGCGCAACAGCTGCGCCGTGCAGGTCACCGCGTGACGCTGTTCGAGCGCGACGAGTCGATTGGCGGGCTCGTGCGCTTCGGCGTGCCGGACTTCAAGATCGAGAAGACCGTCGTGCAGCGGCGCGTCGAGCAGCTCGTGGCCGAGGGCGTCGAGATCCGCTGTGGCGTGGATGTCGGCCGCGACCTCAGCGTCGAGGATCTGCGCGGCGGCTTCGACGCGGTCGTGCTCGCCACCGGCTCACGCGTCCCACGCGACCTCGCGGTCCCCGGCCGGGATCTCGACGGCGTGCACTTCGCGATGGACTATCTCTACCAGCGCAACCGCTGGGTGGCGCGGCAAGCCGAATCCCCGCCCACCCTTGCGCCGACGGTCGAGCAGCCCGCGGTCGAGCGCGAGATCACCGCCGCCGCCAAGGACGTGATCGTGATCGGCGGCGGCGACACCGGCGCGGACTGTGTCGGCAACGCGGTGCGCGAGGGCGCGCGCTCGGTGGTTCAGCTCGAGCTTCTGCCGGAGCCGCCGACGCACCGCCCCGACGATCGCACGCCGTGGCCGGAGTGGCCGCTCAAGTACCGCCTCAGCTACGCGATGGAGGAGGCGAGCAAGCTGGGCGTGGGCGAGCAGGACTACTCGGTTACGACCACCAGCTTCACCGACGACGGCGCCGGCGCGCTCGCCGGGCTGCGGATCGCGCACGCCGCCGCGCAGCCGCCGTTCGCTCCGATCCCCGGCAGCGAGCGCGAGCTGCCCGCGCAGCTCGTGCTGCTGGCGATGGGCTTCCTGCACCCCGAGCAGGAGCTGCTTGACCAGCTCGGCGTGGAGAAGGACGGCCGCGGCAACGTCAAGGCGGTCACGCCGTACGCGAGCTCCGTCGATGGCGTGTTCGCCGCAGGCGACGCGCGTCGCGGCCAGTCGCTGATCGTGTGGGCGATCAACGAGGGCCGCCAGTGTGCGCGCATCGTCGATCGCTATCTCTCGATGCGGCGGCACGCGGCGAACGGCGCCGCGCCGTTTGTCCCGGCAGACGACGGCATCGAGGGTCACGCCGACGCCGATGAAGGCCCGGAGGGGCCGCCACAGCACGTCGGCCCCGGTATCGCCGCGCCCGACAGCCAGTGATGGATCTCCCGCGGGTGTGCCTGATCGGCGCGGGCTCATCCGGGATCGTCGCCGCGAAGGCGCTGCACGAGCGCGGCATCCCCTTCGACTGCTTCGAGAAGTCCGATCGCGTCGGCGGCAACTGGGTGTTCGAGAACCGCAACGGCATGTCCGCCGCCTACCGGGACCTGTTCATCAACACCTCGCGCCCGCGCATGGAGTACTCGGACTTCCCGATGCCCGAGTCCTACCCGGACTTCCCCCACCACACCCAGATCGCGGCGTACTTCGAGGCATACGTCGACCACTTCGCGCTGCGCGAGCTGATCACGTTCGAGACCGGCGTCCAGCACGCCGCGCGCGACGAGCACGGCATGTGGACGGTCGAGCTCGACACGGGAGAGACCCGCAGCTACGACGCGCTGCTGGTCGCCAACGGGCACCACTGGAACACGCGCTGGCCCGAACCGCCGTTCGCGGGGGCGGGCGGCTTCGCGGGCACGCAGATGCACGCCCACTCCTACGTCGAGAACTCGATCTTCGCCGGCAAGCGCGTCGTCGTGCTCGGCATGGGCAACTCGGCGATGGACATCGCGGTCGAGTCCTCCTACGTCGCCGAGCGCACCTACCTGGCGGCGCGCAGGGGCGTCTGGATCATTCCCAAGTACGTGTTCGGCAAACCGGTCGATCAGATCCGCAACGACCCGCGCATCCCCTTCAAGATCCGCCAGCGGATCAGCCAGCAGCTGATTCGCAGCTACGCCGGGCCGCCGGAGCGCTACGGCCTGCCCAAGCCCGACCACCGCATGGGCGATTCGCATCCGACGATCTCCGGGCGCATCCTGGACCGCATCCAGCACGGCACGATCACGCCGAAGCCGAACATCGAGCGCTTCGAGGGCTCACGCGTGCGCTTCGCCGACGGCAGCGAGGTGGAGGCGGACGTGGTCGTGTACTGCACCGGCTACAAGATCACGTTCCCGTTCTTCGACGAGGACTTCATCGCGGCCCCTGACAATCACATCGAGCTGTTCCGCCGCGTGTTCCACCCGGACATCCCGAACGTGTTCTTCATCGGCCTGCTGCAGCCGCTCGGCGCGATCATGCCGCTGGCGGAGGCGCAGGGCGCGTGGGTGGGCGACTACCTCGTGGGCGACTACGCGCTTCCCGCTCAGCCTGAGATGCGCGCGGACATCGAGGCGGACCAGGCCGCGATGCGAGCGCGCTACGTCGCCTCCAAGCGCCACACGATCCAGGTCGACTACGATGACTACCTGTACGCGCTGGCCAAGGAGCGGCGCACGGGCGGCGCACGGGCGCGCGCAAACGGGTATATCCCACCGGCGTCATGCCGACCTTCTGCCGTCACAATCGCTTCATAGAGCGCTGCCCGATCTGCAGCAAGACGCTGCCGGGCCGCGCGCCGGGCGCGGCCGCCTCGCCGCGCGCCAAAGCCCCGGCGCGCTCGCGTTCCAGCGCCGGCGGCTCCCCGCCCCGGCGCGCGCGCGGCGAGGGCGTGCGCATCCGCCGCGAGGGGCGCGCCGAGGACGACGGCTATCGCTCGGAGCTGGTGCCGGGTCTGCGAGCCTCCGCCGACGTGCTGCGCCTGATCGAGGAGATCGCGTTCTCGAGCGGGCGGCTGCTCGCGCTCGCCGTCGAGCCGCCCGGCATCTACGAGGAGGCGCGCACGCTCGCGCGCGAGGACCTCGAGCGCGCCACATGGATGTGCTTCCTGACCGCCTACCTGTGCCCGCTGGACGGCGAGGACCCGTTCGCCGGCATCCGCCGTGCGCTCGCAGCCGCTCCCGGGGAGCTGCCGGACCTCGCCGGCATCCCGCTCGGGCCGCGCACCTCCCACGACGCCGCGCGCGCAGCCGAGACGCTCGACGCCTACCGCCAGTGGGTGGCGCGCGGCGGTAGCGCTGCGATCTCGACGCAGCCGCAGCCGAACGCGGGCTCGCAGGCGGCGGCGTTCAGGGGCGATCCCGCATGGAGCCCCGCGCGGCGCTTCGAGCGCGTGTTCGAGCGGCTCGCGCTTCCGGGCTTCGCCCGCGCCGGGCGCTACGAGCTGCTGCTGGTTCTCGGACGTCTCGGCCTCTACGAGCTGCTCCCCGACTCGCTGCACCTCGCGGGCGCGCGTGGACTCTCCACGGAGGACCTGACCACGCTCGCCGCCAAGCGCGTGTTCGGGATCGGCGACCCGCTGCTGTTGGAGCGCCGGGCGGCGGCGCTGGCGCAGGCCGTCTCGGTGCCTATCGAGGCGCTCGACCTCGCGCTTGGCAACTGGCACTCCGGGGAGCGAGCGACGCTCGGCTTCTCGAGCGAGATCCAGGACGAGGGCGCATACGAGCGCGCAGGCGACGCGCTCGGGCTCTGACGTATCGAGGCCCCCGCCGAGGAAAAATGCCGTCCACACGGCCGCCTACAGTGCTTGCGGACAGTTGTTTCCAACCTCCGGGAGTCGCCGATGCCACTCTGCTTCATCGAGCCTCAGGACGCGATCCGCGTCATCGCCGAGTCGGTCGGGCGCGAGGCGCGCCGCCAGCTCGTCGGCGAGGTCGTGCGCGCGTGGGTAGACGACATTCCCGACCAGGAACTGTCGGTCCATTACGCAAAGGCGATCGCCGACCTCGATGAGGACGACCTGCATCTGCTCGCGGCATGGCACGCCTCGCTGGAGGTTGGCCAGCCGATCCCAAACACGGACTTCCTCGTCGGCGTGTTCCCGAGCCTCGGTGAGAACAGGCGGGAGGCGCTGAAGATCGCCGCGGGCTTCCGCGGCGAGGAGGCGTTTCAGGCGGGCGTCGCCGAGGACCAGGCGCTGGACACGGTGCTTCCGCGCTTGTCGAGCGAGCGCGCGATCGAGCTCGCCAACGAGTGCATACAGCTGTACATGTGGGACCGACTTGGTTGCGATAACTAAGAGCGCCGCCGTCCGGCCGCGCGCGGCTAGACTGGCTGCATGACCGAGGTCGAGGCGATGCCGACGGAGGACGACGTGATGGATGCGCTGTCGAACGTGATCGACCCGGAGCTTGGGCTCGACTTCGTCGAGCTGGGGTTGATCTACGGTGTCGAGGTCGCCGAGGGCAACGTGCGCGTGACGTTCACGCTGACCACGCCCGGATGTCCAATCGGTCCGCAGGTCAACGAACAGATCGAAGAGTTCGTGGGCGAGCTCGACGGCGTCAAGACGGTGGAGTCCGAAATGGTGTTCACGCCGGCGTGGTCGCCGGAGATGATGAGCGAAGACGCGAAGTTCGCGCTCGGCTACTGAGCGACGGCGGCCGACTCGCGCGCGAGCGCGACGAGCGTGGCGAGCTCGGCGGCGATGTCCGCCCCGATCGCGCCGATGTCCGGAAGCGCGTCGAAGTCGCCGAGCAGGCCGAAGTTCATCTGGCCGTTGTAGGACATGATCGCGATCGCCAGCGCGTGGTTCTCGGGCAGGAACGCCACCGGGATCGCGTGGAGCATCTCGCGCCCGAGCACGTACAGCGGGAACTGCGGGCCGGGCACGTTCGTGACGATCAGGTTGAACAGGCGCGTGGAGAAGTTCAGCCGCGACGCCTGCGCGAGGATCGTCGGCGGCGCGAAGTTCTGCGCGCCCGCGATCACCTCCGCTCCGAGCGCCTGCTTGGACTCCTTCAAGCCGTCCATCGCGTTCGAGACGAAGCGCAGCCGGTTGAGCGGATCGCTGATATAGATCGGCAGCGGGCCGCGCATCGCCACGATGCGGTTGCCGCCCTCGTTGTGCTCGCCTTCGGTGCGCACCGAGACCGGCACGAGCGCGCGCATCTCGACGCCCGCCGTGTGCCTGCCGCGGGAGATCAGGAACGAGCGCAACGCGCCGGCCACGACCGCCAAGACGACATCGTTGACGGTCGCGCCGAACGCGTTCTTGACCGCCTTGAAGTCGTCCAGCCGACTGGTTATCCCGACGAAGCGCCGGTGTGGCCCGATCGGCACGTTCAGGGGGGTTTCCGGCGCCGGGTTGAGACCCGCCCACACGATCTCGCCGATGCCCTCAGCCGCCTCGCGAGCGTGACCGAGCGCGCGCTCCGGATGGGTGAGCGCGTCGATCGCGCCCTCGGCGAGCGTCACGCCGGCGCGCACCGCGCCGAGCAGCCCGGCGGCGAGCAGATGCGCGGTCCCCGGCTCGGAGTGCGGCTGCCACGGACGTCCCGTGTAGGGACTCTGCGGCGGCTCCGGCGACAGGTCGAACAGCACCGTCGCGAGGTCGACGCCGGCGATGCCGTCGATCAGCGAATGGTGGGTCTTGGTGATCAGCGCGAAGCGGTCCTCTTCGAGGCCCTCGATCAGCCACATCTCCCACAACGGCTTGGAACGGTCGAGCTGCTGGGAGAAGATCCGCGCGGTGAGGTCCTGCAGCTGCTCCCACTGCCCAGGCGCCGGCAGCGCCGTGTGGCGTACGTGGTAGTCGAGGTTGAAGCTGGGGTCATCGACCCACACCGGGCGCCCGCTGTCGATCGCGGTGTGCGCGAGCTTGTGGCGGTAGCGCGGCACGAGGTGCA
>Ga0182015_10005131_pt1 | contig 13773 bp, 9 predicted proteins | sample 712P3MmetaG_FD_120478 | JGI IMG/M metagenome (GOLD analysis project Ga0182015, IMG submission 120478) | Permafrost microbial communities from Stordalen Mire, Sweden - 712P3M metaG | ecosystem: Environmental > Terrestrial > Soil > Wetlands > Permafrost | place: Sweden: Stordalen | collected...
ATGAACGTAGATAGTGCAGCGAGCGCGCAATTTGCCGGGAGTCCGCCAATTGTACGGCCGCGTCAAGTCGAACCGATTCCAATTGCATAGTGCCGTACCGACCAGTACCCGCCACCATCCTCCTGAGGGCTGAAAGCGCATCATCCGGCCGACCCAAAGCACAGTAAAGGTCCGCGAGATTGATCAGTTGATGGACGTTCCCCGAATATTTCTCCGGCAACTGGCTGGCTGCCGTTAATTGCGTGACCGCCTCATCCCAATGCCCCACCCTTTCCAGCGCGATCGCCCTTAGGTTCAGAAACCAGGACTCCGCGTCGCCGAAATCCTCGTACAGTTTCTCCGGGTAATTGGTCGACTGAATGTCAAAGAGTATTGAATCGGAAGCGGCGAGCGCCGATTCGTAACGTTGCCTACTCAATAACGCTTCGATTACGTGGGATTTGAGCTCGAGCGACTGCGGCGCCTTTTCGGCCGCCGTTTGGAAGAATTGAAACTCTCGGTCCGCTGCCTGCTCGATTTCAAACTGGGCAGGATTATTGGCCACTACCCTGTCGAACCGCCGGTCGGCTCGCATGGAGATGAGGTCATACACATCCGTCACATGACGAGCCACCTCGTTCGCCTCGGTAAACCGATCTCTATCGAGGAGAAGGAGCACCAAATCACGCCAGGTCGCGCTAGGTTCAATATCCCATGGGAGTTTCCACTGAGCGTCATAGAGAGCCTTCAACAGCGGCAACTCCGCATCGCGCGGCAATCGTTTCGCTTCACCGATAACCTGCCTAACGTAATCTGGATTGAACTTCCTACTTCGGTCAGGCCACCGCTGCATGAGCACCGTCAGAGTGCCGACCGAGTCAGCGACATTGCCCATTTTCGTCGCCGCTTGAAGTCGTCTCTGCCAATCATCGAAGTTCGCTTGCGGCAAGGTAGTGACACGAACCAGATATTCGTAGGCGAGTTTGGGCGGCCCGTGATACAGAGAAACTCTGCCGGCGGTCATCAATGTTTGATATCGAACGTCGCTTGGAAGACTGCCGAAGGAGTTTGACTCAATGATGGCTCGCAGAGCTCTTATGGCTTCAGGCCAATTCTTCTCAGACACCAACTGGTTGGCCCTGGCCATTCGCTCCGCAGGCGACGCCGATTCCGGCGCTTTCCTGACTGCGGCATCCGTCGGACTGGACTTCGTCGCTTGACCGGCGCCGCACGCTGCAAGGATGAGCACGGCCAGCACCGTGAAGATGCGCGACTTTAAGGCGTTATTCATGTCTCTCATACATACCGCATCCGGTTTACCATTTTTTTCACCAAGCCCTGAAACATTGTCGTTAGGTAGGCAAGGGCGGCGCTCATGGAGCGCCGCCAACTTCGACCAACCCAACATGGAGATGACAATGAACAAAACCCGCTGCCTTTTTCAAGTCCTCGCCCTTTCTGCGCTCGCTGCCGGCGCTCTCGGTACCGCGAATGCCGCCATTTTCATTCGATCGCGCGTCATCGTGGCTCCCTTGGTCGCGCCGGTCGCTATCGCTCCGGTGGCTATCGCTCCGGTGGCTATCGCTCCGGTGGCTATCGCTCCGGTGGCTATCGCTCCGGTGGTTGCGGCGCCGGTGGTGGTGATCCCGACTTGCCGCTTCGTAAGCGTCCCAGTGGTCAACGCGTTCACGGGCGTGACCTACATGGTGACGCGCCGGGTCTGCAACTAGAGCCTTTCACCGGCAGCAATCTGGCGGGCGTCTCACCAGGGGACGCCCGCCTTCGCTTGTGTTTCGCAAGGACGCCGTGCATTGTCGATACCGTCGTCCAGCGCTTCCCTAATTTCAATGAACACGAAAGCGACGCAGTTGGATCAAATGTTGTACGCCTGGCTTGCCGAGATCGATGACCGCAAGTTCGACCAGGCATTTCAGCGTTATTACGCGGAGGCTTCTCCCAGCCTGGTCCGCTATCTAGTGCGCCGGTCCAGTCTTCCCGACCTCGACTGCGAGCAGATCGCGGTCGACGCGCTGCTCAAATTCTTCTGTCGTGTGGGGCGCGACCGGCGGCGGGCGGCCGAATCCGTTTCGAACGCGCTGCCGCAAATCCAACCCCTCAATCTAGGGCCGTTTCACGCGCGCCACGTGCGGCGCTGGACCACCGACGTCGTCTTCTTCAAAGACGTGGGTATGACCTTCACGCTGATGCCCCAAGACGGTGCGGTGCGCCCGTGGAAAGCCGAGATCCAGACTCACACCGACGGTATACCGCCGCTGCAACGGCAGGGGCTGCATTTGTTGGAATCGGTGCGTGTCGAGATCGCGGCCCTCGGCGATCTCGCCGGCGGGGCGCCTGAGAATTTCGAGGCCGATGGGGCGACGGAGGCGCTATCAGCGGAACATGTCGCCATCCGCGCTTTCGCCGCGAATATGCGCGAGGGAGCCGAGGCCGGCGCCCCGGAGACGTCGGCCGCCGAGTCGCGCCACCCGGGGGTGGTGAAGTTCGTGGGCGGTGCGTGGACCGTGGTCGATGTGCTCCCCGCGCTGCGTATTCCCACCAACGGATATCTTTTCGAGATCGCCCAAAGTTTGTATCTCGATGAATGCAAGGCACGCGGCCGAAAAAAGCGCGGCGGGAGTGGCCAATCGACAGAACCGCTGAATGACGGAGACGCCAGTTACGCCCTGATTCCGTTCGTTCTCGACGACGAATGCTCCCTCGATGAGGGGGAGAGCGCCGCGTCGGGCCGCGCTACCGTGGCGTTCGCCATCCGGCCGGGCGAGTTCGCCGCCGATCCGGCCGCCGAGCTCATCGATGAAGACTTCTGCGAACGGTTCTACGCATGCCTGCGTAAACCGCTGGAGGACGCGGAAGAGGCGTATCGGCGGGCGGCATCCACCGGCAAGGGGGGCGCGGAGCGCAAGCGCCTCACGTCGATCAGCGAAAAGTACGCTCGGCTCGTATCGGTTCTGTCGATGCGGATCGAGGGGCAAACTCAAGAGGCCATCGCGCAGTCCTTGGACATCTCGCGCAACCAAGTGAAGTACATCGCCGAGCAGGTACAAGCGGCCTATGAGCACTTTTGCTCGGCGGCAATGCGGTCGGCGCGATCATGAGCTATCGGCTGCTCCTGGTCGACGGCTACGGCGCGGTGATCTGTCCGGAGCTGCGCGTCCGCATGCTGCGCGAGTTTCCCGGGCCTGCAGGGCTTTCCGTGCATTTTCGGCCCGTCAGAAACGATTTGCTGTTCGAGTCCGCCAAGCTCGCTGGCGAGCTCGCCTACCGGGTCATGCGCGGCGAAGGCATCGTTCGATCGCAGCTGCTGATCGAGTACGAAGTGCCGGGTACGCAAGTCAACGTGATGGGGCGGAGCGCCGATTTGCTTTTCGCGTTGACGCTCATCACCTCGAAGTGGAAGAGCCCTGCGGTCGGTGCACTCACCCTCGCGGCCACGGGCACTTTGGCGAGCGACGGCGCCGTTGGCGGCGTCGAGCGCGCGGCAGAGAAAGTGGCCGCCGCCGTGCGCGATCTCGGTACGAGCGAAGGCGCGCCGGTCGCGATCATTTTCTTTCCGCTTGCGGATGCCACGGCGGTCGATGACTGGCGCGCCGGGGCGTCGGTTCCCACGCACATCGAACTGTGCGCCGTTGCGCACCTGGACGATGCGCTCGTCAAGTTGGGGTACAGGCTCGAGAAGGTTTATCTGCGCAATCCGTTCCGCGGATTGGAACACTTCGATTACGAGGACCATGCGATTTTCTTCGGTCGCGATGCCGAGGTGCGGGATGCGGTCGAGCAGCTTCTGCGCCGCGAGGCAGCCGGCGCGCCGGGCCTCTTGGTCGAAGGCGCGAGCGGTAGCGGCAAGAGCTCCTTTCTGCGCGCCGGGGTGCTCCATGCGCTGGCTGAGCCGCGCTTCCAATCGCAAGAGGCAAAACACGCGCTCGGCTTGCGCCCGGTGAGCGCCGCCATGGGCAGCGCCATCTGGAGGCTCGGTCTCTCTGCGGCGCCTATGGACGAGAGACAACTCGTCTCCTCGATCGCGCGCGTGTGGGCGGAGATGCCGGAATTTACGCCCGGTTGGCAAGAGCCGGCCATCGAGAGCCTGGAGGAGCTCGCGCGTCGGCGCCGCGAGCACTGGCCAAGCAGCGCGCGTTTCGTTTGGCTAATCGATCAATTCGAGGAGATTCTGGCGCCTCGGCTCCCGGATTCATGGATCGACTCGTTTGGCCGCTTCCTCAAATCGCTTCAATCGGACGGCGTGTGGACATTGGCCTCGATACGCGCCGACGCCACACCGCTCCTCAAGCGGCACGAGGCGTTGCGCGAAGTCTTCGGCGCCAACGAAGGACAGTATTATCTGGCCACCCTCAGCGGCACGGCGCTCGATGCCGTGATCACGCTGGCGGCACGCGCGGCCGATCTCACGTTCGAGATCGGGGCGGACGGCACACCGCTCGATCAGCGCTTGCGCGAGGATGCTTATCGGGAGAAGGACAGTCTGCCGGTGCTGCAGTTCACATTGAACGAGCTGTATTTAAAGCGCACCGGGCGGCAGCTGACGTACGCCGTCTATCAAGAGCTTGGCGGCTTATCCGGCAGTATCGCAACCACCGCGCAAGCGGTCCTCTCCTCGGAGGGAGAGGAATCGCAGCGCACGGCGCATCGTGTATTCCGCAGCTTGGTCAGCGTCGATGATTCCGGCCACGCCACCCGTCGTTACGCACCGCTCGCCGACCTGGCCGGAGATGACTCGCAGCGACGATTGCTCGAGCGGCTGATCGAGGCGAGGTTGTGCGTTACGGACCAGCGCGAGGGTCAATCGGTCGTTGCGTTCGCACACGACACGTTGCTGCACACGTTACCCGCCCTCACCGAATGGCTGCAACGCGAAGCGGGACTCTTGCAAACCCGCGAGCTCGCTCTGCGGGATGCCCGCTCATGGCAGCAGCATGGACAATCCGACGACTGGCTGGCGGCCGCGGACAAGCTTTCGCTCTATTTAGGCCTGCAAACCGCGGAGATCGTGCTGCCCGACTCAGCTCGTGCATTCATCGAGCGCTCCGCATGGCGTTTGCGGCGTGCTCGACGCTTGAGACGGGCGGTGGCTGCGGTCATCGCCTCACTGGCCGCCGGGGTCGTGGTCGGCGCGGTGGCGCTCGCGCTGCAGGCGCGCAAGGCCGAGCAGGCCACCGATATTGCGGCGCGGCGCGGCGAGTTCCTGGTAAACCTGCTGAAGTCCGCCGATCCGCACGGCGGCAAGCGTGATATCACCGTCGCGGAGGTCCTGGACGCATCGGCCAAGAGCCTGGATCGAACCCTTGGCAAGGAGCCGTTGGTCGAAGCATCAATGTTCGGGGTGATCGCCACCACGAACACTTCCTTGGGGCGCTATGACCAAGGGTTTTCGGCCAGCGATCGGCAACTGGCGTTGCTTCGGGCAAACGGTGCGGCGGATCTCGAGGTGGCTCGCGCACTGGTCGTTCGAGGTGAGCTATTGCGCGCGCATGGTCTCTACGCGGACGCGCTCGTGCCGTTACGCCAGGCAGTAGCGATGCTGAGCTCGCTGTCGGGGGTGGACGCTGACCAGGCAGAGGCGCTCAACGAGCTCGGTATGGCGCTGCTCAACACTCGCAGCGAGCGCGAGGGCGAGGCAGCGCTTCGGCGGGCGGTCGCCATCGATCAGCGCGGCGATCCCGGCCGGCAGATAGCCGCAGCGGTGCCAATGCAAAACCTGGCCGTGCTCCTGGCCAACGAGGGCCGCTACGACGAAGGTGCGCGAGTCGTGAGCCAGGCGCTCGAATTGCAGCGCCGGAGCTCTGCCCCGGACGACCCCGATATCCTCACCACGTTGGGTACGTACGCAGCGATTCTGGGCGATCTGCACCGGCCCGCGGAGGCCGAGCCCATCCAGCGCGACCTCGTGAGCCGAAGCGCGCGCGTCCGGGGGCCCACCCACACCGACACGCTGGTGGCGCAAGTGCAGCTTGGGGATACACTCACGGACTTGCACCGCTACGCTGAAGCCGAGGCGATCTTGCGTGCAGCGGCCGAGGGCCTGGAACGCAACGAGGGACCGAGCAACCGCTATACGACGGGCGCCTGGAGCGCGTTCTCAGTCACCGCCTGCCAGGGCAATGATGCGAATGCAGGCCTCGATGCCGCCTATCGGATCGCCGAGATCCGCAAGCAATCGCTGCCTCAAGGAGACTGGCACTTGCTTGCGAGCCAGACCAACATCGGCCTGTGTTTGGTACGACTCAAGCGCTACGCCGAAGCCGATCCGATCTTGCTCGCTGCGCGCTCTCGCCTGGAGTCAGCGCGCGGTCCCAACTTCTATATCACCCAGCTCAACTACCAAGCCTCGAAGGAGCTCTACGGCGCCACCGGGCGCGAGGAGCAAGCGTCTCAAATGGCGTCCAAAATAACGCAATGAGCACTCTCGGGCTTGGGGAAGCGAGCCTCGAGGCGGCACATTTATTTTTCACCAATACATTTTCCGATGTCGTTATGCGGTCAAGAGCGGTGCAAATCACCGTCCAGAGAACCACACCAAACCCACTTCGGAGATGACCCACATGAACACTTCCCTCAAGAGCTTCGCGATTCGTACCCTGGCCGTCACGGCGCTGACCGCCGCCGCGTTGGGCAGCGCCAACGCCGCCATCTTCATCCGCACCGGTGTGGTCGTGGCTGCACCGGTGGTCGTGGCCCCGGTGGTTGCCGCCGCCCCGATCGTGGCGGCCCCGGTCGTGGTTGCGCCGATGATGGTCCTGCCGACCTGCCGGTTCGTGGCTGTTCCGGTGATGAACGCGTGGACCGGCGTCACCTACCTGGTGACGCGCCGAGTTTGCAACTGATTGCCGCCTCTCTCCAGCATCCTCAACCGCCGCGGCCCTGTGCCGCGGTTTTTTTAAGAGAACCGCGCCAACCCATTACTAGAGTCCATGATGTCCCAGGAATCGAATCTGGAACGGCTTATCTCTGGTACGGCACAGAACGATTCGAGCTCGGCCAGTTTGACGGCGACGGCAAGGCGATCGGCGCGTTGCCCGCCGGCATCGAGATCAGTGCATCGGACTTTGCGCAAGGCAGGGTCAAGCTCGAGGAGCCGCGTCCATTCACCCAGTCCCCCGAATGATTGTCGGGCTCGGACTCGGCAATAAACATCTAATTGCGTCGATGTGGTTATGGACGGCTCTTGCCGCTCAACCTCGGCAAACGTACCGTAAACACCGTGTCATTTTCGTCCGACTTGGCCGAAATATCCCCGTGGTGGGCAATCGCGATCTCGCGAGCAATATAAAGCCCAAGGCCCATGCTGCCATAGCTACCCGCGACTAGCTGATGGTTCAATCCGCGCTTCAGCGGCTCGAATATCTGAGCGAGTACCGTTTGCTCAATCTTTGGTCCCTGGTTGTGAACCGAAAACATCACCTCTACCGCTAATCCACTCACTACAATTTTAACGGGCGAGCTAGATGCTCCATACTTGAGTGCGTTTACCACCAAGTTACCTAGCAACTGGTTGAGGCGGTTTATATCCCACACACCGCTCACATCGCCGCCGCCCTCGAACTCGATCCTCCGGCCTGGATTTGCCACGCGTAACTGCTCCAACTCGGCCGAAAATGCTTCCGCCAAATCGACCGCAGCCGGGGAGATGGTGATGCCTAACCCGAGTTTCGTGCGGTTGAAGTCGAGTAGGTCATCGAGCAGTGCCTTAAGGCTACGGGTACTCTTGGAAAGGCGGGCGGCGCACGTTGCCACATCCGTACCCACATCCAGTTTGGACAAGTACATGGCGGTCAACTGAATGACCTCGAGCGGGTTTCGCATGTCATGCCCAAGCATTCCGAGGAACAGATTGCGTTCGTTTTCGATCTGAGCGCTGAAAAACGCAATCGATTCGGCGACCGCTTGATCGATTGCCTCATTAAAGCGATACACGTCTCGTGAATCGATGGCGGAGGGTTTGCATGCTTTTGTCCACAGATACAGCACGCTGGCACGTAGCGCGCGGTATTCGGCGGCCAATTGATTTATATCAAAACCGCTTTGCGCTCGCAGGAGCGCGTGTGTTTCCGCGTCGGTGTTGCGAGCTTCCATCGATCTAGCCGCGCGACCCTTTGATTTCTGTTCTCGTTCCTCGTCGTTTTGCGGAGAACTGATATCTTTGACTATCGCGCGCAGGAGCTGCTCAGCGTGATCGCGCAAAGCAAGGGAATCCATATCGGCAGCGGCGGGCAACTGTGCGGCAGCAAAGGTTTCCCACTCGCTGAGGATCGCCTCCATATCGCGTTTGATGAAATCTGCCAACCGCATAGCTCAATTCCCCCCAAAACGGCGAAACCATATCTTTTCCCACTGGCTCGTTATGCGCTTACGCGGGGTCGGAACTTGTCCGACATTGACTTAAATTAAACTACTACCCACAGTTCTATGTATGCCTGCTAACAGGCATACCAGTTCCATGAGTTACTGAGCACATTGCTTGTATCGAGGGGTGACTCATGGAGCATGCGGCTAACTCGGGTAGTAACCTGTTGTTGAAAGCTCTTTTAAGGGACTGTAGATCCCTCCGTAAAAATCTCGAGCGAGTAACGTACCCGCTCGGCTATGTTGTGGCACTACAAAATCGGCCGCTGACGCACGTCTACTTCCCAACGGGTGGCAGCGTTCTATCGGTCCTTTTACAGCTCAAAGACGGCGGAACTGCGGAGGCGATGACGGTCAGTAAGGAAGGTATGATCGGCCTACCCATTTGGCTCGGGACCGAGAGGAGCCTTTCGCAAATCGTGCAGCAGGGACCCGGCGAGCTACTGCGTATATCGGGGCGTGCATTTTGTCGGGGAATCGAAGGGAGTAAGCGCGCGACGACGTTGCTGAAGCACTTTACCGCTTACAGTCTGCGATTTGGCTATCAGACGGCAGTCTGTAATGCGCACCATAGCGTCGAACAACGCCTGTGCCGATGGCTGTTGATAACCGCTGATCGGCTCGAGGCCAGAAAGATTCGGCTCAGCCAAGCATTGCTTGCTTACATGCTCGGGGCACGCCGACAGTCGGTGGGCGCGGTCGCCGCAAAATTGCAGCGCCAGGCGCTGATTAGTTACCGCCGAGCGGACATCGAGATCGCCGATAGGCTGGAACTCGAAAAGCGATCTTGCGAGTGCTATCCCGCATTAAGGCAGGCATACGGCGAGCTGGTCGGGGCACTTCTGTAGCGCCGCTCCCGCGCCGGCTAGGCGTGGTGAATGTGGATCACCGGCCAAATGGCCGCATCATCGAAGAGAAGGGCAAGGTGCGGGCCCCGCAAGCGAGCCCCGGCCACCCTGCCCTGGCAGCGGCAAAGTCAAATCGTCGGCGTTACCAGTGGTTCACCAAATTGGTCACGTTGATCGATCCGATGCCTGTTGCGAAGTCCCATCCCGTGGTCGTGGGATAGGCCGGGTCGAAGGACGAGTTGCTCGTCGAGAGGACTCCGTTGGTGCCGCTCGGACGGTAGCAATTGTGCAGCACCGTCGAATCGGCCACGTTCGTGCAGGGAGCATCGTTGCTGCCGAAATCGACAGTGCCGGTGCTGCCACTGAACACACCGGTGATGTCGTTGAAGATGCAAGAGGCACCCACGCCGGGACCCGTCGGCCGCGCATTCGACGAATTGCAAGTGCTGCTGCCCTTCGTGCCGTATTCAGTCTTGGCGAGGGCATAGTAAACGGCGTTCGGATTCCCCTGCTTGGCACCTTTTTTCTGGTTCACCAGCGCCTGGATACCGGCCAGGATCGGCGCTACGAAGGAGGTCCCGCCCGCCGCAGACCACTTGACGGGCGGCTCGCCGGAACAGGTTGCACCTTGATCGGCGAGGTTCGAATAACAGTAGATGTAAGCATGTCCCCAGACCATGCCGGTGGAGGCGAACAGAGAAACGTCGGGAAGGTCGCGCACCTTGTCAGCCGGGTTGCCGACCAAGGATTGCTGCCAGGAAGGTTTTGGCCAGCCTTTGCACGTGCCGCCGGATACGCCGCCCTTGGCGGGCGCGCCCGTGGCGCAACTGCTCGGCCCGCCGCTGCCGCCTGAGTTATTCAGGAGCTTGGGATATTTCGTGCCGTTGCAACTTCCCTCGCTGCCGTAGGTGGTGGAATACCCAAGAAAATGAGCGACGAGCGGGCTCGCACAGGAGTTGTTCCAGGGCACTTCCGGGGGGTACTTCTTGGCCGATTCGTAGGTGGAGGAATTTGAGTCACTCCAGTAGGTCGTTTGGCTCTCCTCGGCCGCGTCCGCGAAATCGGTGCCGCCCGCCGCGACGTTATAAGGCGTCGATGCCATCCCGTTGACGCTCACCCCACCCGTGACCGCCTTCTCGCTGAGATCGCCGCTGCACACTCCGGTCAGCTGATCGCCGGAAGAGACGAAAAACGACATGCCTTTGGCTGTCCCATTCTTGAACGCCGTGTTGAAGGTGCTATTTGCGGTCGCTCCCAGCACGGCCTCACACTCACCGTAGCTCATACTGACGATGGCCGGCGGCTCGCTGGCATCGACCAGATTCTGCGCGGCTAGCAGAAAACCATACGTGGTATTCGTTCCCTTGCACGATGCCAGCTCGATGGCCGCGTCCGGGGCGGCGGCACTCGCCCACTCCACGTCGAGAGTGGCCTCGCCCGCATCGCCGGTGACCCCGGGATTCGAACAATTGTTGGTGCCGCTGCCCGGCGCCGGATGGACCTGAGTCAGCGACCCTGCGGTATAGCCGGACAAGCCGAAGTATTTGCGGAACGTCGTCCAGTCCGCCGTGTTGTACATGTTCGTGTCTTCGACGACGACGACCTTCTGACCCTTACCGGTGATACCCGCCTTCAGCAGGGGATTGAAATTGTAGATGGTCCAGAGGTCGCCGGGTACGAGCGCGTAACCCGGAAGATCGAGTATCGACGTGCTGTACGGCGCCGTCGTGTACTGCGGGGCCGCGGTGTACTGTGGATGCGCGGGAAAATCGTTGAGGGAGACAACCCCTTTCACCACGCCCGCGAGAGCCAGGGGGATTCTCGGGTTGCTCATGTTCGCGATCCGGGCCGCGCCCTTCACCTCGAGAGAGTGGATCTCGGTGTGGAACGTGTCGCGTACCTGAGCAGCGGTGCCCGAGAAGTCGACCACCATCCCGCTCAGATGCACGCCGTGCACGGTCATGCCGTGGGACGAGAGCCAGCTCGTTACGGTGTCCACATCGGACTGCGCTGGCCCGAACTCCTCGCGCAGTCGCTGGTTGTCCAGCCACTGATGGAAGTCGGGCGATTGCGTATCATATAGCCGGTCGATCAGCTCCGTCAGCGCGGTCTCCGTTTCCGGCGGACGCTGCAGCAGCAACTCCATGTGGTCCAGTACCAGGGTGTCGGCGACGGGCCCGCGATCATTGTCGGCGTTGGCTTCAGGCCGCGTGTTGCCCTCGAGTTCGACGCTCTGGCGTTCATCGATGGGTTGCGTCACCAGTTGCCTCACCGCCTGTGCCCGCACGGCCGGTGCAAATCCGACCAACCCAGCCAGTGCCAGCGACAGTGCCAGGAGGCCCGATCGGGCACTTATGGTCGCACTCGACGTCGTTGTCTTGCGTACGCGTTTGCGTACGCTTCGTAGATCATTCATGTGCTTTCCCCTTGTTAGTTGTCGTCGCAAGCCCGATGCGGTCCACGCTGGGGCCTGCTCCTCTTGGTTGAGTTGGTAGTACACAGGGCGTTTGCGTTATGGCTCCGCCCCCTACTGACCGAACGACAACGAGAGCGACTTTGGTGAAAAATAGTTATTGTTGTGGAGTGCCGCTGAAGGCCGTCGAGGCTAGCAGCCCTGTCGGCGTTAAGTCCGACAGGCTGCTAGTTCAATTCACTCGCTGTCGGGAGCGAGGGGGCCTTCGAGTTTGACTCGACCCGACGCGAAATCCGCTGCGGTGATTTCGACGCCAGCCGGGAGAGCGCCGATCGCCTTTCCCTCGGCGTCGAATTGTCCGATCTCGAATCGCTCCCTGCCGCTCCACAGATATACGGTCTGACCCACGATCGCGGCGGCAAGCTCGGACGGACAGGTGACCAGCACGTAGAGAGACGGCTCGACACCGCTGCCGTCGTCGCCGGCGAACGTGACGCGAAAGCCACGGGGCGTGGCGATTTCGGGCGGCAGCGACGTATCGCCGTCCGCGGCCGCCAGGAGCTGCAGAACCTCCAGCGTGCGGCCGTCATCGGCGATTTCGGGCCGCGCCGGCGCCTCGCGCCGCGCTTGGACGAACTCATCTCGCGCCTCGCGAGCGGCGCTGTATAGTCGGTCATGGCGTTCCGGTCTTATGGCCTGCCGGTTCAACCGCGAAGCCAGCCACCGACTGAATTCATCGAAGTCCGGTAATTTCGGCGCGTCGGACATAGCTAATACCTGGAAAGTCTCAGCACGTACGGAACTCGGTCGGTTACAAGCGCGCTCATCGTAGGATGCGTAAGGTTCATCTAGCAATACGCGTTTCGCGGCTCAGTTGCAGACCTGGCGACTCGTCAAATAAGCGACACCCGTGAGGCCATTCACGAAGGGGACCGACACCAAGCGGCAGGTCGGCACATAAACCGGAGCTTCGACCGCCGGAACTATCGGTCTTACGACGACGGGGACGGCCACCACCGGAGCGACCACGACCGCGGTGCGATAAAGGATGACTCGGGCATTGGCGCTGCCCATCGCGGCGGCGGCGAGGAAGGAAACCGCCAGGGTGCGAATCGCGAGGCTCTTGCAGGACATGTTCATGGTCGTCTCCAGGGTAGGTTGGTAGCGCCCAGCGGTCATTCGCACCGCTCTTACCTGCCTAACGACGTTGCCGATCGGTTAGGTGAAAAATCCAATAACCACTGTAAACTATGATTCAAACTCATTGTCGTCATATAAATGATGAAACAGGCTCATGGCTACCACGGCGCTTGAATTTAGGCATATGGAAACGCTCCTGGCCTTGTCCGAATGCGGCAGCCTGTCCAAGGCCGCCGAGCGCCTGTGTTTGACGCAATCCGCGCTTTCCCATCAATTGAAGGCCTTGGAGACCCATTACGGCGCGGCCGTCGTCGAAAAGAACATCCGGCCGCTGCGATTCACGGCGATCGGTGAGCGGCTGCTGACCCTGGCACGCTCGGTGCTTCCGTTGGTGGCGGAAGCGGGACGTGACATCGCGAGGCTGGCCGAAGGGCATGCCGGACCCTTGCGAGTCGCGGTGCAGTGCCACAACTGCTTCGACTGGCTGATGCCGGCGATGGACTCCTATCGCTCGCTCTGGCCCGAGGTAGAGCTCGACATCATTTCGGGATTCGTGGTGGATCCCTTGCCGCTGCTCGAGCGCGGCGAGGCCGAACTCGCCGTCATCCACGACAAACAGCCGCCGCACGCCCATGTGGTGTTCAGCCCGTTGTTCCGATATGAGAGCGTCGCCCTGATGAGTGCCCGCCATCGACTGGCCTCCAAGACCTGGCTCGATGCCGCCGACTTCGCAGAGGAGACGCTCATCACCTATCCCGTTCCCGACGAAATGCTCGATGTCATGAAGCATTGCCTCACGCCGGCCGGCATCAACCCCAAGCGCCGCACTGCCGAATTGACGGTGGCGATACTGCAGCTGGTCGCCAGCGGCCGCGGCATCGCTGCCCTGCCCTCGTGGACCGTCGGCAACTATATCGAGCGAGGCTACGTGGTCTCGCGGCCCATCGGGGAGGCCGGATTGCGTTGCGAGCTCTATGCCGCCACTACTCGAGGCGGCGCCGAAGCCGCGTATATCCG
>Ga0182015_10005132_pt1 | contig 13772 bp, 16 predicted proteins | sample 712P3MmetaG_FD_120478 | JGI IMG/M metagenome (GOLD analysis project Ga0182015, IMG submission 120478) | Permafrost microbial communities from Stordalen Mire, Sweden - 712P3M metaG | ecosystem: Environmental > Terrestrial > Soil > Wetlands > Permafrost | place: Sweden: Stordalen | collected...
AGCAGGCCGGTTTCGATGGTGACCAGGTCCATGCGCATGCCGGCCAGAATGTGGGCGACCATGAGGGGATGGACCATGTAAGGCTCGCCGGACTGGCGCAACTGCCCTTTCTGTAGCTCGGCGGCAGTGCGGAAGGCCTTTTCGACGGGGGCCAGATCGTCGCGCGGCCGGTATTCACGGATTTTGTCGGCGAGTTCCTGAAACAACTGCTCGATGCGGTCAGGGGGCGGAGAGACGGGCGGTGTGGCAGTGACGCTGGAGACCTCTGGGGACACTACTTTGATTGTAGCTGAGACGAGAGGGCGGGGCGGGTGCTAGGCTGGCGGACAAAACGAATGCCCTGAGATGGCAGGGGCGCATGGGCTGCGAAAGATCGCGCACGCCCTGACGTATGTGGTGGCGAACAGTTGCCATCAAAGGCACAAGAGACGTACCCATGCAGCCAGTGCGGTGAAGTCTGGCTGGATCCCAGTGACGGAATTCGGTTTGCAAAATAAGACGAACAATCGGCGCTTGGGCATCCTGTCTTCAGAGAACGCAGTTACGCGACCGGACGCGCTCCATCAAGCTGGGCATGCTGGCCATCGCGCGCGCCAGCCGGAACAAGACCGAGTGCGGAAAAGAGAAGCTGAAACAGGCTTACGTCGTGCAAGCCGCCGGCCGGGTGGTCGGGCAGGCCCAGCGCTTCAGCCAGGAAATTGCCGCGAGTGGAAAGCGGGCAACCGCAAGCTACCGCGAAAAGCAAAGCAGCAACTGGACGAGATGATTCCGCGTGTGCAACAGGTGATGCGGCAGGCCCGCCCGCGTGTGCTGCACGGCAATACGCGCGCTGGGGGCAAGCTGGTCAAGGTCCAAGAGGTGGAGAATCAACTCATCACGCATCATGAAGTTCTGAAGAAGCGACCCGCCGACGCGACTTTGTTGCTCCCCTGGTTGCAGTACCTCCTGCAACAGTTTGGCCGTGCGCCGCGCGCGCCCTGGCGTCCGATCCCGGATTCTTTTCCGCAGCCAACGAAACGGCCGCCGAGAAAATGGGAGTCCAACGCGTTTCCATTCCGGCCCACGGAACTCCCTGCAAACAGCGGAGGGCAAAACAAAAGAAACGGTGGTGCAAGAAATTGCAGAAATGGCGCACCGGTGCGACGGACGTATCAGCGTCCTCAAACGCCGGCATGGGGTGCAGCGATCCCGCCACAAAGGTCTTTGTGGAATGAACCTCCACCCCAGGTATCCAAAACACCCCCTCTATCCTTCAGCCCAATTCCGCAAGGCGTCCGACTGTTCCCGCGCTCACGCCGGGAGCCGCGTCACGCAGATTCGGAATTTTGCGCCGAAAAGTAGATAGGTGACTTGCTCCGAACGGGTCCGGTCGTTGAAGTGATAGTGGAGTGGTGGCCCCGCACAGGCTCGAACTGTGGACCTTCTGGGTGTAAACCAGACGCTCTAACCAACTGAGCTACAGGGCCGCGCCGACTATCATAGCACTCTCAAACCCGGCCACGCACAGAGCGCCGTCCTGGCTCAGAACCCGTTAAAGAAATCTACTCAGTAAATCGTTGCCGTCTGGCAGGAAACTTCGACGTGCGGGCGCCGCGGCAAGATTGGGGATGACGTAAAGCTCCTTTAGCCTGAGTCCGAGGGTGATGACTTGCTTGCCGAGGGAAGTGAGGTAGTACCTGTAGGTCTTGCCGATCTTCTTGATGAGGCCGCGGGTGCGAAGACGTTTCCGCAGTCGGCAGATCGGGCCGCTCGTCTTGCCCTGAAGCCGGTGACGCAGGTTCTTGCTCTGCAATCCACTGATGTTGAATTCACCCCTGGCGAGCGACTCGAATAATTCCAGGCCCTCCTCAGCGAAGAAGTTGAAGCCGCGATACGCGCGGCCGTTTTCTGCCACCGCCGGCGAGACCTTGTTGAGCTTGTCGGTTCCGGCGGTGTGGTCCTCGATCGCAGAGAGTAACTCCAGATAGCGACGATGGGCTGCCCGCAGCAGTTCCCGCAGCGCCGGCAGACTGTAAATGGTCTTGAGCCTGTCGGCGTTTTCATTTCTTTAGTCCCGTCGCGATGTTCTACCTGGCGGTAGTGTTTGCAGAAGGAAACATCATTGACCGTCGTCTCGACGCACAGAATCAGGCCAAACTTGTCGTAGATCTTGATCGAGACCGGCCCCATGTTGTGTTTGATCCGCGCGCCTTCGATGCGCATGTTGAATCGGTTGCCCATCTCCCCCTGGTAATTGCCCGTCAGTTTCTTCCCCAAAAACGTGGCCATGTTGTCGGGCTTGACGGTGTGGATAGCCGTGCGCGTGAGGTTCCCATAAAGCACTGCCAGATCCGGCCTGCCGCCGCAACACCATGTCGGTAGCGTATTCGCACTGATTCAGGCTCCCGTGGTAGGGCATGCGGAGGTGCGAAAGATCGGACAGAAGCGTGTGGCAAAATCGTCCAGCTGCCAGTGGATGCGTTTGGCCTGCCAGCCGTCGGCGATCCGTGGCGCCCGGGCCCAGTCGTCAATCTGTACGAAGGCGTTGTCCAACAATTGGTAACCAATCCCGAGCCGATTCAACTGGGCAGCCAGCCAACTGCGCCCGTTGCAGTAGATCTGCAAGCGGCACGGCAACCAAGTCGGCACACGCACGTAGCCGAGCCCGAACTCCTCGTTCCGAGAGAACGCGGAGCGACTCGCGGCCGTGAACGGTCTGGCTGGTATGGATCTTTTCAGCCATGGAGCCCGGTGCCACCTGCAAGCCGTGGTACGACCAGGAGTAGGGTAAGAGCTACCTGAAACCGTTAGCCGGCGACACGAAATGACGTGTGCGCGCAGCGACTACTGACTTACCTACTGACACACACATTGGACTGGCTGAAGCGCGAGCTTCCATCGGCAGCTTTCTGGAGAAGGTCTACCATCAAAACGGCTCACTCGGCACTGGGCTATCGTCCACCGGTGGAGTTTGAGCAGTCCCTGGCGGACACCGCCGCCGGCGCGAGGGTCTCGGCATGAGCGGGGCACACAGCGCGCCTTGGGGCGGGAAAGGGCGGCCCAGCGCGTGCCACGGTACGGCGCAGCTAGTCATCGGAGTCCCCATGGCCGCGGGGAAAATGCGGACTTCCCCACCGAAGAATGGCTTGGACCCGAACTGGGGGCGTGCCTTGCGCCAACAACGCGCGCGCGACCCAGAGATCCACGATGCTCCAATCCGGCTGCGGAAACCGTTGCGCGTAGATCCCCGCAAAAACGGCGCCAAACAACAGGGTGCCAGCCAGGCTTAGGAGCCTAGGCCGGGTCCAGAGGTAGATGGCGAATGCTCGGACAACAGCTTATTTCAGATAGGGATACATTGCAATCTGAAAGTGGAACATTAGTTCAGCGAGGAAAGCGGAGTATCCGGCGGCAGCGATACGATTCACCCGGGGCGGTTATCTCACGGTCAGGAAGCTGGCCGAGGCCAGCATCAGCATAGCTATTAGAATGGCGTCGACTACGACCCGCCCCCAGGGGATGGTTTTCCAATGCCGCCAAGTGGCGTGGCTTAGGGTCTCTAGCGGCGGCAACTGGTCGAGCGCGTAATCCGCGGCGGTTCCATCGTGCATGGCTGCCTCCTTCCGTATTATGCAGGCGGACAGCCAGCGGCGTCTCTACTCCATTTGGTTAGCTACCGGACGCGGCAGCAGGAGACCGCCTGGAGTCGAATGCGATACTGGGGTTCTGCAGCGGACATGCAAGCCATCGCCAGCCCGGAGACCGTGTTGAAACGCATCGGCATCGGCGCCATGGTGCTGGTGCCGCTGCTGATTGCCTGCCGCGTGGGATACGATTCGTTCGTAGACAGGGCCATACACTTCAACATCATTTCCGGCATGGGAATGTGGGGGACGTTCGTGGTGCACATGGCGACACGGCCGGGCCGTAAGGAGATCGGCGCCACGCTCGCGCTGGGCCTGGGCGTGCGGCTGCTCTATGCCGGCGCGACCGGATGGATCGCCGCCGGTACTTACCTGGGGCTGGCTAGCGTCATGGTGCTGCTGTTTCAGGCGATACAGGTGAACACCGCACGGCGGGCCTTGATCTTGCGCACTCTGGGCGTGATTGCCGCATTCAACTACCTGGGATTTTGCGCGATTTTCCTCCTGTCATTCACCAAACTCGCGTTGCCGCATAAACTGGACTATTTCCTGTACGCGTTTGACGGATCGCTCGGGTTTGAGCCCAGCTTTGTAGCCGGTAAGCTGGTGCGGGCGGTGCCGGCGCTCGATTGGCTGACCGCAATGGTCTACAACGGTCTGGGGTTGTGGTTTTGCATTGTTTATGCGGCACATACCAGGGCACATGGCAAGTACCGGATTAACATCCTGGTTCTACTGATCGCCGATGTTTTTGTCGGCGTGGCACTCTACTTCGTTTTTCCGGCGGCCGGTCCGAGGTATGCATTTCCCGCATTCCCAAATCTGCCCCCCGCGGTGCGCGCCGGAGCCGTTCGATTCGAAGGCATTCCCAACGCCATGCCGTCACTGCATATGGCCGGCACGCTCATGGTTTTTTGGCTGTCGCGTCCATGGCCGCGCCTGCGGATTTTCACCGGCGGAATTTGTGCTGTGACGGCGCTGGCTACCATGAGCATGGGTGAGCACTACCTGGTCGATTTGGTGGTCGCGGTACCTTATTCGCTGGCTATTTTTGCGCTGGCGGCAAATACGCCCGATCGGCGATTCCCACTAGCGGTGGGCGCAGGGATGGTTTTGGTCTGGCTGGCCGTGCTGCGGTATGGGAATTTGCATGCGGCGGTTTCGTGGGGGCTGGTGATTGTGACGCTGGCGATTTGTTGGAAGGTGCAGCGGCGATTTGCCGGCCGGGTTTGGGATTTGGCAGAGGCGGGCGGGGAGCCTGCCTAACGGAGCAGCATGCTGGACGCGACTGCCACGAAACTCAAGAGCAGCAGCGCATCTACACCCAACCGCTTCCACTGAATCGATTTCGTCATGGCGAATTATCCTCCTCCGAGAACCGTGGGGCGGAGCGTAGTCCCGGCGCGTAGGGGCGCCACACAGATGCGCGCGCTCGACGGCGCGCAGAGATCGATGTTGTATAAGGGCAGGTCGCGCGTTTTGACCACATACCCGCCCGTCTGGATGCTCCAGGATTCGTCGTACTGCGAAACTACGAACCGGTTCTCCGGATTGGCGCGCACGCGGAACTGCGCCGTGGATGGCTCATAGTTGGCGTAACTGAAACACCGGCCGACGCAAATGCGGTCGACCAGGTGCGCCAGCGGGTTTACGCGGCTGGCTGGATCCGCCAGCACGCTCACCACGCGTTGGCCCGGCGGGAGTTGCTCCACGGCCTGCTCCATTTGCATTTCCACCGCGTTGAGCGCGCGCTGGTCACGATACGACAAGCCGAAGAATACCAGCGCAATTACCGCCATGGCGCCCACCAGTGGTTTGGGCAGCCGCACCGCAGCGGCCAGCGCGCAAAACAATACTGCGCCGGCCAGGGACATGCGCTCAGCCAGGAACATCAGTCCGTGGCGGAAGCCAGGCAACAGCACGCCATCCGGCAGCAGCACCATCGCCGCGGCGCTCAGCAGGCAGAGTTGAAAGCGGGTATCGAGCACCGTGCGCAGAGCGCCGCGGCTGGCGATGACGCGCTCAAAGCACACCACCCACACCGCCAGTACGGCTACGGCAATGCCGATGTAGTTGCGCCCATAGATCCAAACCTGGTCCGCTCCGGTCATGGCCATGAACTGGCTTGGACCCCGGCTGGTGGCGAAGTTCGACCCAAGAATCGCTCCTGCGAGGGCCAGTGCCACCATGGCCGCAGCCAGGAGCCACAAACGCCGCCGCGGCGCCAGAGCTTGCGCGGCGCGCCCGTAACCGAGCACGCCCAGAGCCCAAACCACCGGCAAGGCGTGCGCTACAAATGCGAGAGCTAGCAGCGCCGCCGCGCCGGCCATCGCCCAACGCTCCCGGCGTCCGAAACACGCCAGCGCGCCGAAACACAGGCCCAGCGATATATAAAAGTTAAACAGGCCCATGTGGAAGACCCAGCCATACGCCAACATGGCCAGGCAGGGCGCCCAGTGCCAGGGCGGCGTAGCGGGCCGCACGCGCGAGCTGGACCACACGTAGACAAACGCGCCCCAAAAGAAGATCAGCACAGCCAGCGAGACCGCGATGCGCTCGGCCGCGGCCGGACCCCAGGCGCGCATCAGGCCGCTGAGCATCAAGTCGAATAAAACGTTGTTGGATTGCGCGGCCAGGGTCAGTCCCGGCGCTTGCCCGCGGACAATCAATTGGGCCAGCCAGGCGTTGTAAAGGTGACTCGACAGATCGCCGGCCTGGATGCGCGGCTGCCAGAAACAAGGCACCAGCAGCAGCCCGGACAGGCCGATTACGCAACTGGACGGCCGAACACTCGCATTCACACCCGTTCTCTCCGCAATCCTCGCAACTCCATTATGAGTTCGAAGCGGGCTTCTACGGAATCCGGCTTTTCGCCTATTTGCTGAATATTTTCCTCTGCTATTCCTTCTAAGCCCCCGGCCATCGTGAGGTAAGCGATGCGCGACGGCTCGATCTGCATGATGCGGCAGCAGGTAGCGTCCACCGCAATGGGGTCATGCCCGGTCACGATCACGCCCGCGGGCTTGGGCTGTCCCTGGATAGGCCCGTTGCCATCCATGCCCACGATTCCGTCCACAATGGCGAAGTGGTTGGGAAACAGCGAATGCAAATCGGCGATGCTTTGGTGGATACCGGCCCAGTGCAGCACGTTCTTGGGCCATCCGTAGACCCCGCCGGGAACGATGCCGAACAGGTTTTTCATGGACAGGGTGGCGCCGGTCCAATGGTGCGTTTTCATCTTGGGCATGGAGACCAGCAGATCGGTCGAAAGCACCGTATGCGGCAGGTACAGCGAGCGCAGGCGGGACAGCGGATGGGGCAATTGGACGGAAGAAACTTCGTCCAGATTCAGGTCCGTAAACAGGTCCTCGAAATGGGGGATGGTGCGGAAGTATCCGGCCGCGTCGGCCAGGTCGAGCGTGCCGCGACGGTGGCCGGGACCCTCCGCGATGGCCACTGATGCGCCCAGCGCGCGGAAGGCTTCGAGCGCCGCATGCACCAGCATGGGGTGTGTGTTGATGGTGCTTTCCGGCTCGAATTCCACCAGGTTCGGCTTCAGCAGCACGCGACGTCCGCGCACGTTGAGCTGGTGCGCGGCCAGCACGCGGCGCATGGTGTCATAAAGCTCCTGCGAGTAGGAAGCGGCACGCGTGATATTGACCAGCGCATGCGGCCGCGGCGCGCGAGCACGGCTGCAGGCGGCCAGACCAAGGGCCGCCGGAGCGAGCGTGGTTCCGAGGAGAAAATCGCGGCGGCTAGACGGCATGGGCCTCCCGATAAGCCTGCACAGCAGGCAGGACTTGGACCACTACGTAACCCAGAAAAGCGAGTATGGCCAGCCGGGTGATATCGCCGGCAGGGTGGCCGGACAGCACCGCCAGTCCCGAGAGCGGCGCCAGCAGCCAGCCCAGCAGCAGCAGACCCGCGCCGCGGGCGGTGGGCAGCACGATGAGCAATGCAGGCAGCAGCAGCGCGCAATCCTGCATGTATGCATGGCGGCTGACGAGCAGGCCGCCGGCGAGCACGGCCGCCAGGCCGGTGGGGAAATCCGCGCGTGCGATCACGAAGAGCACTGCCGCGCCTACGCCCAAGGTGGCCAGGATCTCGAGAGCGTTCGCATGCGGCCAGGCAGTGAACAGGCCGTGCAGATTGGGCATAATAGCGGCGTGTGTCTGCGCCACGGACTCTTCGGCCGCCAGGGTCGCGGCGTATTCAAGCGGCCAATGCCACCCCGCCACGGCGAATGAGATCGCTAGCAGCGCCGCGGCGCCGGCTACAAAGCCCTGCCACAATCGATGCCGCCAGAGCAGCAGGGGCAGGAACAGAAACAAGTGAAATTTGGCCGCGCATAACGCCAACACCAGTCCGGTGAGAAACGGGCGCGTGCGGCGAATGCGCAGCGCGATGGCGATCCATAGTAACAGCAGCAACAGGTCCTGGCCATTACTCAGCGCCACAATGAGGCCGCCGGACCCGCAGCACGCCAGCGCGGCGGCGCGGCGGTCGGGCCACAGCCAGACGAATCCGATCACTGCGCCGGTCAGCACGGCCGCCCACAGGGGCCAAGCCACCTGATAAGGAAGCTGCGCCAGCGGCCAGAATGCCAGCGCCAGGAATGGCAGGCGGGTGTCCAGAAGATCCGGATGTATGCTTCCGGAAATAGCGCGCTCCGCCTCCAGGACTTGCGTAGCGCTGTAGAGCTGGCGGCGCGCCACGAGCTGGCCCGAGACGTAGGAAACCTGGAAATCGTTATCGCCGCGTTTCACTCGATCCCAGATGGGCGGCAGGAAAAGCGTCGCCGCCACCGCCAGGCCGGCGGCAGCACAGGCTACCGTTTGCCAACTCCTTATCATTTGCCTATTCCAGAAATACGTTGTGGCCCTGCTCGGCCGCAGCCGCCAGCAGGGTCAACGCGGTGTCCGGCAAGGTGCGGCAAGGCATGTAAAAAATGGGAGCAGCGGCCGGAACTTGCTGGTGAGCCAGCAAGCCGAGCCGTAACCAGGCGGCTCCGCCCGAGGACCGTTGCTCCCGCAAAAAACGCTGCGCCAGGCGAAAGCTGTCCCCCAGCATCGCCCGGTCCGTACCTGCCAACGCCAACAGAGCCTGCCCGGTGGTCTCCGGGTAGGAATCCGAGTTGTACCCCAGGGCGCGCGCTGCGCCGTGATTCCATCCGCCATCGGCGCACCGCCGCGCCAATAGGAATGCCTGCGCGCGGGCGATACGCTCCCGCAAGTCGCGCGAAGGCTGCCGCCGGCAGCAGGCCTGCAATGCCAGAATTCCGAGGCAGGTGGGGGTGACCCACGCGGCCGTGCCAGGAAACCAAGGCCAGCCATCCAGACCCTGCGCATCCGGAAACTTGCCCTCGCGCAAAAACCAGCCCCAACGGTAAATCGCCGAAGATTCCTTGCCGCTTAAACCGGTGAGCCACTGGACGGCGCGCGCGTGCCTGGCGGGCCCAATGGCTTCCGGAGACAGGAGCGCCACCAGTGCCGTCACCCAGGTGCTGCTATCGACGGAGCGACGCGGTTTCCACCCTCCATCCGCACACTGCGCCGATTCGAGCCAGGCGAGCGCCTCTGGTTTCCGCGGCGCGGTGGTGCGGGTTGCCTGGCAGGCCAGCAACGCGTAAACGGTAGGCTCGGTCCACGAGCCGCCTTTGTGATACGGCCAACCTCCATCCGGATTTTGAGCCGCGCGGATCGTTTCGAGCGCGCTGTGATCGATTTCCAAAACAGGTAAACCTCTTAGTCCGCCACCACAACGGGGCTAAAGCCCCGCGCCGGCTAAAGCCCGCCCTCCAAAAGCAGCGCACGCTGCAAATGTTTTTGAGGCAGTTGTAATTCTAAAAGGCGCGGGGGCGCTACGGGTAAGCGCCGCGCCGCGCCACATGCCTTGCGAGCCAGTAAATACAGGGGCAACTACCGTACAACTTTGCGGCGCCGGCGGCGCTGCAAGAGCAGCAATAGGACTACGCCAGCCGCAACCCAGATCAGAACCTGCATCATGGTGCTATTCATGACCTTGTCTCCTTTCTTAAGAGTGACTCATGCTCCAAAACTTGTTTGCTTCGGCCGCGGTTCCGGCTTACGAGAAGCCCCTCATCAACGGCAGCAGATACTTCACGACACCCAACACACCGGGCCCGGCGCACACCAGCATCATGGCCGGCAGAATAAAGAAGAAGATGGGAAAGACCAGTTTCACGCCCACCTTGGCGGCGCGCTCCTCGGCCTCCTGGCGGCGGCGCACGCGCAGGTGATCGGAATGTTGGCGCAGCGACTCCGCGACGCTGGTGCCGAACCGGTCGTTCTGAATCAGGATCGCGGTCAGTTTGCGCAACTCCGGTTCCCCGGAGCGCTCGCCCAGGTTCTTTAGCGCGTCCGCGCGCCGCTTACCGGCCCGGATCTCGAGATTCGTCAGCATGAACTCTTCGGTGAGTTCCCGGTGCGCGTTGCGCAATTCCGTGGCGACGTATTGGATGGCCTGGTCCAGGCCCAGGCCGGCTTCCACCGCGATCACCATCAGGTCCAGGGCGTCGGGCAGCGCCAGCCGCAAGATGGTCAAGCGCTTCTTGATGCGCTTTTCCAGCATGAAATTCGGCCCGATCCATCCGCCCAGCGCCATGGCCGCCGGGAATACGATGTGCAGCGACGGATTAGCGCCTATGGAATTGCGCAGGAGCAGTCCCAGCAGTCCGAAGATCACCGTAGCCAGCAGGCGGATGCCGTAATAAATCTTCACGGCGTTGTCGGAACGGTAGCCGGCATGCGTCAACATGGTGCGGGTGACCGAGCTGTCGTCGGAGGACACCGGCATCAACTCGCCGACCTTCTGAATGAACTTGAACTCCCGCGCCTTGCGCACTTCGGCGTCTTCCTGATTACCGGCCGTGGGCGCCTCGATTACCGGCTCGCCGAGCTGTTCGTAGACCTGGCCGGGCTTGGCGTAACGCTGATAGCCGAAGACGCCGATGGCTCCCATCACCAGCAAGAAGAACGCGACAATCGCATAAATGGGCATAGGTTACACCTTGATCTTGATGATGCGCCGGATGAAATAATTGCCCAGCAGCACGGATACTCCGGCGCCCAGGATCAGATACTTTCCATCCGGGTCCTTGGCCATTCCCTGCAGATACCCGGGGGCCACCGCCAGCAGCAGGAAGGCCGTTACTACGGGCAGGATGGTCAGGATCAAGCCGGTCAACCGGCCGTGCGCGCTGGCCGCTTTCACTTCTCCTTTCAAGCGAAACCGCTCGCGGATGACATGCGCCAGGCGGCCCAGAATCTCGTTGAGATTGCCGCCCGTCTGGCGCTGCAGCATCACCGTGGAGGCGAAGAATTTAAAATCGAGCAACGGCACGCGCGTAGTCAAGTTGTTCAGGGCGTTGCCCATAGGGGCGCCCAGGTTGATTTCGTTGAAGACCGTGCGCAGTTCGGTGGAGAGCGGTTCGGGCACGTGCTCGCCTACCATGGAGAGGCTGATCATGAAGGCGTGGCCGGCACGCACCGAGCGGGCCATGAAATCGAGCGCCTCCGGGAACTGCTCCTCCAAGGCCTCCAGCCGCTTACGCCGCTTCGTACGCACGAAAAAATAGGGCATTGACGCGGTGGCAATCGCCAGCGGCAGGGCGGTCAGAAATCCGTTCACCAGGACTGGAAAGCGCAGACCAACGAGAAGTCCGGGCAGGGCCGCGGCCGCGCTCGCCGTGAACAGCGTGGAGGGCGTCCAACTGAGCCCCGATTGCTTGAGGGTGGTTTGCAGATGATTCGACAGGTTCATCGAATGCAGCAGCTTAGCGAAGCCGGCGACTTCCGGCTGAATGTCTCTTAGAAGTTTGGTTACCGGCATCGGGCGGGCGCCCGCGACGGTCTGCAGCATGTCTTTCACGATCTTCTGCCGGTGCTGCTGGCTGTACAGAAAGCCGAACACCGCAATGGCCATGACGATGGCGAAGACCAGAAGAAAAATGCCTGCCATCAGAAGTGACATATGCTAATTGATCTCCACGATCGTCTGGAACAGCGAGGCCGGCAGTTGGATGCCGCACGCCTTGATGCGCTCGTAAGCGCGCGGGCGAATGCCGGTGGCGCGGAACCGTCCGGTGACATGGCCATCTTCGGCCACGCCGCTTTTCTCGAATAGAAAGATATCCTGCAAAGTGATGGTGTCTACTTCCATGCCGGTCACTTCGGTCAGGTGCGTGACGCGGCGGGTGCCATCGCTGAAGCGCGACACCTGCACCACCAGGTCGATGGCGGCGGATATCTGCTGGCGGATGGCGCGTACACCCAAATTGGAGTTGCCCATGCCCACCATCACTTCCAGGCGCGACATGGCGTCGCGCGGGTTGTTGGAGTGGACCGTGGTCAGCGAGCCGTCGTGACCCGTGTTCATGGCCTGCAGCATGTCGAGCGCTTCCTCGCCGCGGCACTCACCGACGATGATGCGGTCGGGACGCATACGAAGGGCGTTGATGACCAGGTCGCGGATGCGCACGGCGCCCTGCCCTTCCACATTGGGCGGGCGGGTTTCCATGCGCGCCACGTGCGTCTGCTGCAAGCGCAGCTCGGCGGCGTCTTCGATGGTGACGATGCGCTCGTCTTCCGGGATGTAGCTCGAGAGCACATTCAGCAGGGTGGTTTTTCCGGCGCCGGTGCCGCCGCAGATCAGAATGTTCAGGCGTGCGCGCACGGCCGCGCGCATCATCTCCAGCATGCCGTCGGTAAGCGTGAGGCGCGCCACCAGGTCTTTGCCGTGCATCAGGCTCTTGCCGAATCGCCGGATGGAAAGCAGTGGTCCATCCACCGCAATCGGGGGGATAGCCGCGTTCACGCGGGAGCCATCCGGAAGGCGGGCATCCACCAGGGGCGAGGATTCGTCTACGCGCCGCCCGACCCGGGAAACGATTTTCTCGATGATCCGCAGCAGGTGCGCGTTATCCTTGAATTCCACCGGCGTGCGGAACAGTTTGCCGTTGCGCTCGATGTAGACCAGCCGGGGCGTGGTCACCAGAATATCCGATACGGTGGGGTCCTGCAGCAAAGGCTCCAGCGGACCGAGTCCGAAGACTTCGTCCAGAACCTCTTCCACCACGCGCTCTTTTTCGAGCAGGCTGAGTGGTGTCTTCTCCTCCTCGAGCAGCTTGGCAACCGCGCCGCGTACTTCCGTGCGCACGCGCTCGCCGCCCAGAGTCGCCAGCGCTTCCAGGTTGATGCGGTCCAGCAGCTTGCGGTGGATCGCGAATTTCAACTCCTGGTGTTCCAGGGCGGCGCGATCCTGCATGAACAGCCGGCTGACCCAGCCCGCTTCCTTTTCACCGGTTTTCGTTAGCGATCCGTTTATGGTCGTAGCCACGTTTATTAAGCTCCCAGCGCGTCCTGGAGGACCCGCGCAGACCTGGAGGTCCGCCCCACATTAGCCAAACAAACCGAACTTCTTCTTCTTGGGCTGCTGATCTATTCCCGCCATGCGCATAGCCAATTCCCGGATCTGTTTCCCCAGGACGCTGCGTTCCGGCAGCAGTTTGCCGAGTGAATAGCACTCGTGCAACTCCGGATAACTGCTGGGCAGCACCGCGTACACGGGCAATCCCAAAATCTTCTCGATCTCGCCGGGCGCCAGTTCCGAGCGCTTCGGCACGCGGTTCAGGATCAGTTTCAGCCGGTCCCGGCCGTAACCCGCGTCCATCAGGATTTGCAGCACTTGTTTAGCCTGGTGCAGCGCCGGAACTTCCAGCGTGCTTACCAGGTAAGCCTCGTCCATCTCTTCCAGGGCCGCTACGCCCACCCGCGTCAGGCTGCGCCCCAGATCGATTAGGGTGAAGTCGTAACAGGAGCGCAGGAAGCTGAACAGTTGGCGCAACTGCTCCTGCCGCGGATAGGTTTTGTCGGCGGTGGCGGCCGGCGCCGCGATGATCTCGACGCCCGGAATGCCGTTCGATACCAGCGCCTTCCAGTAGCTCACATCCATGCGGTGCAGGTTGTTGACGGCGTCCAGTATGGAGTAGCCAGGCTTGGCCTTGGTCAGAAAACCAATCAGCCCGGCGTCCAGATCCAGATCCGCCAGCAACACCTTCTGGCCGCTGCGCCCCAGTTCCACAGCCAGGTGGCACACCAACGTAGTGGCGCCGCAGCCGCCCTTCGAAGA